>Ga0055457_10000280_pt1 | contig 9217 bp, 7 predicted proteins | sample Joice_ThreeSqA_D_FD_60018 | JGI IMG/M metagenome (GOLD analysis project Ga0055457, IMG submission 60018) | Wetland microbial communities from San Francisco Bay, California, USA, that impact long-term carbon sequestration - Joice_ThreeSqA_D1 | ecosystem: Environmental > Aquatic > Marine > Wetlands... | reverse complement strand
AGAGTCCTTTCGTAGGTGCAATCCGGTACCAGACCATCATTCCCAACAGAATGGCAAATGCAATGGCAAAATCGATCAATCCTGCAAAAACTTTGCTGATGGGAAGAATAAGCCTGGGAAAGTAGACCTTGGTGATGAGATGAGAGGAACCAACAAGGCTATCGCTAGAATCCCCCAACGAACGAGCAAAGTAGTTCCATGGCAAAAGTGCGCAATAGGAAAAAATAGGATACGGGAGTCCGTCCGAGGGGAGTTTGGCGAACTTCCCGAAGATTATGGTGAAGATTACCATCGTCATTAACGGCTGAATGATTGCCCATCCAATCCCGGCAACACTCTGCTTGTAGCGAACGGATACGTCCCGCCAGGCAAGAATTCCAAGAAGTTCGCGATACTCCCAAACCTCTTTTAGATTCAAAGAGATCCATTTTTTAGAAGGAGATATTACGGACCGGCGTTTGATCCGGATGTTGACATTTTTAACATCATCGGCATTTTCATTCGGTGTTCTCATGTAAATCCTTGTTTTCTCCTCCTACGACAAAAATATATTCAATTTAACGTGCAGAATATTAACGAAATTTATTGAACTGATCGATTACCGCCTGCAGGGCCGTGGATTCAAGATGTGGCCCGATTGGGATACTCAATACTCTGTTCGCAAGGTTTTCGGAAACCGGGAACTCCCCTTTCTTCCAGGACAGATCAGCGTAGGCACCGGATAGGTGGGGGGGTATGGGATAATGGATCAACGTTTCGACACCGCTTCTTTTAAGCATATCCTGAAGACTTTCTCGATCGGGAGTTTGGATCACGAAAAGGTGCCAGACCGGCTCCGCCCATTCTGGCACAAAGGGTAATGTCACCCCGGAATTCCATTTTAGTCCCAAGAAATATCTGCGCGCCGCATTCATCCTTCTTTCGTTCCATTCATCAAGCCATCGTAACTTCACACGAAGCAGTGCAGCCTGTAATTCATCGAGCCGCGAATTGATCCCTTTGACCTCGTTGGAATACTTGATGCGCGATCCATAATTTCTCAGCAGCCGCACTCTCTCGGCGATTGCATCATCGTTGGTCACCACAGCGCCCCCATCACCCATGGCGCCTAGATTCTTCGTCGGGTAAAAGCTGAAACCTGCAGCATCGGCAAGACTTCCTACACGTTTACCCTTATACCTTGCTCCGTGTGCCTGTGCGGCGTCCTCAATCACTTTCAATCCGTGACGATTTGCGATCTCATTTATCGCATCCATATCTGCCGGCTGACCATAGAGATGAACGACGATGATCGCTCTGGTGTTTTTTGTAATAGCAGCCTCGATGCGTCCTGCGTCGATATTGTAAGTCCTATCATTCGGTTCTACGGGCACAGGTGTAGCTCCTGCGAATGAAACCGCCAACCAGGTGGCAATGTAAGTATTTGCTGGAACTATCACCTCGTCGCCACTTCCGATCTCCATCGCTCGCAGGATCAAATTCAGAGCGTCCAAGCCATTGCCTACTCCAATGCAGTGCTTACATGAAGTGTTTGAGGCAAATTCCGATTCAAATAGCTCTAATTCATTTCCCATAATGTAAAACCCGGATTCCAATACCCTCTTGCATGCTAAATCTATGTCGCCTTTCATTTCAAGATATTGTCGCTTTAGGTCAAGGAATGGAACGTTCATATTACCCTCTTAACACTCCAAGAAATTCCTGATAGGTCTTATAGTAATCCGACGGGTCATAAGGGGTAGAGGCTAGAACAAGAAGAATGGATCCGGGGGAATAATTGTAAAGTTCTCTCCATATCATAGAACTTACATATAATCCTTGGGAGGGCTTGTTCAAATGGAATGTATCATTTGTATAGCCATCATCCACAGAAATATCAATACTACCAACTAGAGGAATTATTACCTCCCGCACCGTCTTGTGTGCATGGCCCCCTCTTCGGACATCTGTAGGAACTTCAAAAACATAAAATATTCGCTTGATATCAAATGGGATATGCCTAATGTTCTCCATAAAGATCAGATTCCCCCGTATGTCGCTTATAATAGGGAATTCAATGATTCTGCATATTTCTACATTCACTAAACTGCCTCCTGTTGTAATAAATTTATATTATTGTAGTTACTATCGCAATATATGCGTATTTGAAATATTAAATCAACTATATCTCCATATGTCAATTGACAAAAGTAAAAAAGTTAAATTTCCCAATTTTTGCTTCAAAATGAAATTTGTCATATATTTTATATTCCAGTACGATCTTCTCAAGTTCTTTAAAATCTTTTTGTAAACTGCCTTGTTTTTTATCAATAGCATTTAAAATGTTCATCTTTCTATCCCAGCGAGGTTCTCGGATTTTCGTTTCAGCAAACAATGGAGCAAAATCGATGTATGAGGGATTGTCTTTATCGGTCATCACATATTTCACCTGATGTATTCGCATTGTTTCTGAAAATCCATTTTGCCTAATTTCATTTCTGAATGGATTGTTTACCAGTTTTTCCATGTAAATTAGACTTCTATCAGTGTATATAGAAAGAGTTGAAAGGTCCGTTTCATTTATTATAATATCTCCCTCATTCGTATTCCGTAAAATATATTCTTTAATTCCAGAGATATCATTATATGTATTGAGTCTACTGATACTTGCTTCAAATGCACGTGGAAATATAATCAATAAAAACAATAGCATTATAAATACTTTCCCTTTAACTGAGTTTATATTTATAAGCAAATAATACACAACAAAAGAAGCAGACAGGCAGAACAGCATCATAATAATAATTGTATAATAATTATGAAAAAACATTGCCTTTGATGCGATAATCCAGTATATTATTGAACCAAATAATAAAGAAATTGTCAGTTTTTTCAAATCATTTTCTTTTGTTGTTAGTATCATAATAATGCCGATTATTGCCAACCAGAAAACATTGGGGGTCATGTACTCTTTGAACTGTATCCGGAGCATATACTGATATAATTTGCGATTAAACAGCAAGTTTTGATCCGTTAAAAAATCTGCCGCAAAATCACTGAAATTCATATATTTCCAAAAATACACCATAGTCACGCTTATAATCACAGCGGTAACAGATATAAAAATTTTTGATGTACATAATACTTCTGCAACACAATGTATTGTCGCTTGATATTTAGAAATAACAACAAAAAGTATTATAAAAACGCCCAGCCATATTAACATTAATAGCACTGAGCTAAAAGATTTTGTCGGAAGGTTTAATATGGAAGTATGAACAGATAAAACAAAAAGAAACCCAAATCCCAGGTAAACCGCGCAGTCTTGCAGGAAATTCACTTTTCCTTGGCTCCTGTAATAGATCAACATGATACTGATGGGGGCTACCCAAAGAAACATCGAATATTTCGTGGCCAACCCGATACCAAAAACAACCCCTGCCCAGCACAGCCTGGTTGTCTTTTTGAAATAATAATATTTATTCAAAAGGATAAACGATAAAAACATTAACAAGATTGCCAAACTGTCGATCACCGTGACGAACGTGGAGAAAGTTATGATTGGATTGATTGCCATAAATAATACGATCATTAGGGAAAAATTAGATGGCACCCAACCCCGGAAAAATAAATAACCAAAAATCAATGTCATCAAACCTATTAAGTGAGTGTAAATTCTAGTTTTTGTTTCAATACTTCCGTAAGGGAGGTATTTATACATTACATATAAGCCCCATTCGAACAATGGCAAATGTTCAAATCTCTTAAAAACTCCGTTAGGGTTTTTCACGGGATCGCTTCGATATTTCAATTGATACCATGTGACATCATTTTTTTGGACCATATGATATGCAGGCTCGACGTATGCGCTGTATTTAATCGCATGCTCGCCCGTAAACGGCAAGCCGAAATAAGGAGCTTTTATTGCGGTAAATAGACCGAGAATAAGGATCAACAACACGATTTGGGAAAATCCAACCGCATAGCACGACCTTGCGATGAATCCTATTGATGGTATAGCGGAAATTCTCTTGAAATCTTTGGAGAATCGGCTTTCTCGGGTGCTATCCTCTTCCCGTTCGGTCCGAAGCTTTTCCTCGATCCCTCGAATCCCCGGGTCGTCAAAGTATACAGAATAATTTTTCAAGGATTCAAGGAATCGTGTTATCCAACTATTTATTGCCACGATATCTTTGCCAATTCATAAATTGAACTTGAGAGGTGGTTCAATCTACGATACGTGACAAGTGTCGTCAAGGAACACAGCAATGCAAACATAGCAAGATAATCAGTTGAATTTATTTCTGCCTGAAAGGGATGCAATATCGTGTAGATCGCTGCGATTCCGAACGAAAACATCGCACACATAATCATCATGAAGGCAATGTGAGACCAGTTAATAACATCAAAGTCGCGCATAAAAAATAATTCGATTGACGATTTAATTAAGGAAATGACAAGTATCCCTATACTTAACCAGCACAATTATTTTCTCCTTTGCCACATTCGGAAATGAGACGCACAAGGAACACGACTGCCAATGATGTGAATCGATTCTGCTCCTCCACAGCTATTCCTTCGATATTGGAGTATTGAAGACATAAAGAAATGTCATGATGAGATATTTGCGTCTTGAAGGAATTGATCCATTCTACAGAAGGAAAATGAACTTAACAGATTCCAAAGCTTATCTTCCATATCGGATATTCCCACGTAGTGCCGTATCTGTTTTAGAACCGGCATGGCGATTCGGGGATGCTGCCGATCTATTTCCCATGGATGAACGTATAGGATGGCATGGCGCCTGTATTGTAACAATCTCCCGAAGAGGTATTTCGTCAGGGAAAGTGGGTAGAGCCTCAGATACCCTCCACCTCCGAAGGGAACATTGATCCCACATACTCGCTCTACGGAAAGGGGGATCTCCCAGATATAGCGGTCGCCGCTGACTGCCATTTTCCGGGGTAAGATCCCGAATTCCGGCCAACCGTACCGATCGTGCCGTATGGGATATACGCTGCTGCTGTAGTGAAACCCCTCGTTCAAAAGTATTTCGTAGGCCCACTCTGTTCGCTTCACGATCGAGAAGGTCGGAGCTCGATACCCCAGGACTGCCTTGCCTGTGATGTCCTCGAGGATCTGCCTTGATTTCCGCACATCCTCGCGGAATTCCGAAGAGGACATCTTCGTAACCATGTGGTGCTCGTTCCCATGAGACGCTATCTCGTGACCAGCTTCCATAATGGCTCGTGTCAAGCGCGGGATTTTTTTCCCCACGGATCCGAGAATGAAGAATGTCCCTCGCACGTTGCATCTTTGGAAAAGGTGGAGCAGTTCCATCGTGATTTTTTCAACATGGGATGGAAATTTTATTAGTTCGGATCTATCGATGATTCCGGCGAATATTTCCGCATGGTAATACTCTTCGACGTCAACTGTGAGATAGAAAGTCTTGTTATCTGGCATGGGAGCGAACGATATGTATAACCTGAATTCTGGCTAGGGGGCTAGGGAAGGTGCGCGGCCGGGTCTTAATTGATAATCTGATCTACCGTATATTCCTTGATGTCCTTGGCGTGTGTAAAAATTATGATCTCCCCGATCAATCCGATCGCGAAAACTTGCACGCCGAGTACGATTAGGAGAGTACCCAGCAGAAGGATCGGTCGCCCAGCAAGCGCGACACCTTGGAATATTTTAACGATCAGCAGATAAAGAAGTATGAAGAAGCCGGCAGTGAAAACGGCGGAGCCAAGAATTCCGAAGAACCGGAGCGGCTTCTTGGTAAATTTTACGAGAAAGAGAATCGTAAAAATGTCCAGCATCCTTTGCACATACGTTCCCAAGGAATAGATTCGCTTCAAGGTGTCCTTTGGAGATTGCGCCGCATCCACTTCGCGAACCCGGAAGCCGTATTTGTGTGCTAGGATCGGTAAAAACCGATGCTGGTCGCCGTAGATACTGACCTCCTGTGCGACCTGTTTCCTGAAAACCCGAACCCCGCACCCGATGTCGCGAAATTTGTATTCCGAAACGGGATTCAGGAACATGTGGAATACCGCCGATTGGAAACGGTTGAACAGGGAATCCTTCCGGGGCCATCTCCGTGCAATCACCATATCGTAATTCTTCAAGGACTCGATGAGTCGGGGAATTTCATAGGCCTCCACCTGCTGGTATGCCGGCAGGGTAAATATGATGCTTCCAGAGGAATGTTGAATCCCGATAGTCATCGCTGTCGCCTCTCCGAACCTTCGGGCGAGTTTGATGATCTTGATCTTCTCCCCTTCCGCGATGAGGCGCTTGAGAGACTCCATCACCTCGCCGAAATCCCCGTCGATGACGTAAATGATTTCATAGGGCCTCCTCGATTCTTCTAACGCTTTTTTATAGAGGCCATACAATTCTGCCACGGCATCATAACGTTCAACCACCGGCACGATGACGGATAACTCGATCGCCGATTTCATCCTTTCACCCCTCCAGGTTCTGCTTTTCGAAACCCGTGAAGGACGCGCGTATATCGGCAAGCGTTGTCATTTTCAGGTTCCCGGTTTTGTGCACAAGTTCGCTGAGTGCTCCCGCAAACAACAGAAATAACGCGAGTATTCCTAATAGCATCGCTGTTCCGTTCAATACAACAAGGGAATCCCCCACGGATCGGCTCCACTGGGCGATGGTGTAGGCGAATGTGAGCAATCCTCCGGCAGCGGCCAACGACGCCATGACACCAAACCAGACCATCGGACGCGATGTGAACAGCACAACGGTCTTGATCATGAGCAGGTCGAGAAAGACTTTGTAGATCCGCGAGAGACCATACTTCGATTTTCCGTATTTCCTTGCGTGGTGACGGACCGGAATCTGCGCGATCCTGCTCCCGGCGATCGACGCCATTGCGGGGATGAAGCGGTGCATTTCCGAATAAAGTGGTATCGCCTTGATGACTTCCGCGCGGTATCCTTTCAGCGAGCAGCCGTTGTCGCGGATGGGAACCCCCGTGACCTTCCCGATCAGCCAGTTTGCAACTTTCGAGGGAATCTTTCTCGTGATCAGTTTGTCCTGCCGCTTTTCCCTCCATCCGCAGACGATGTCGAATCCCTCCTCGATCTTCTCGATGAATCGTGGAATGTCCTCCGGATCGTTCTGAAGATCCCCATCCATGGTGATCAGTATTCTCCCATGGGCATGATCGATCCCCGCCGCCATAGCCGGTGTCTGCCCGAAATTTTTCCGGAAACCGATTACCCGCAGTCTCTCGTCTCTTTGTGCCAGTTCGCTGGCGATCCGGAACGTCTTGTCCTTGCTCCCATCGTCTACAAAGAGGATCTCATGATCGAGGTGCAATGGATCGAGGACCCGAACGATGGCCTCATATAGAAGGCGCACGCATTCTTCCTCGTTGTACAAAGGGGCGATGACGGAAAGATCTTTCATTCCCTGCCGTTTCTCGGACAGACCCTAGAAGCCGGACACCGGAACGGGGGTCAGCGCATCGATAGTGGTATCGTCACCGACCTGGCCAAACCCGTTGAATCCCCACGCCCAGACCGTTCCGTCGTTCTTCAGGGCAAGGGTATGATCTTGAGCGGCGGAAATCGCCAGCACGTTGGTCAGGCCGCTGGCCTGGACGGGTGTCAGCCTGTTGGTAGTCGACCCGTCACCTATCCGGCCATTCTGCCCACTCCCCCATGCCCAGACCGTTCCGTCACTCTTCAGTGCAACGGAAAAGTGCCCACCGGCGGATATCGCCAGCACGTTGCTCAGCCCGCTGACCTGGACGGGTGTCAACCTGTTGCTGGTCGACCCGTCACCGAGTTGACCAGAATCGTTATTCCCCCACGCTCGCACCGTTCCGTCACTCAACAAGGCAAGGGAATGGACTTCCCCGGCGGAAATCGCCGACACGTTGTTGAGAAAACCGACTCCACCGGGACCTTGCACCTGGAAAGGAACTAGGGCGTTGGTCGGAGCGAGCACGTTGCCAATTTGACCCAGATCGTTTAACCCCCACGCCCAGACCGTTCCGTCGTTCTTCAGAGCAAGGATATGATTCTGACTGGCGGAAATCGCCACCATGTTGTTGAGAAAACCGACTCCGCCGGGACCTTGCACCTGGACGGGAATGACGCTGGGGATATCCACTGTGTTGATCCCTAACTGGCCCCATTCTCCGCTCCCCCACGCCCAGACCGTTCCGTCGTTCTTTACTGCAATGGAGTAGTACCCGCCTGCAGAAATGGCCTTGACGTTGGTTAGATTCACGACATTGACGGGGGTGTATACAGGGGTGACGTTGTCTCCGGAACCGGTTGCGCCAAAGAAATTCTCTCCCCACCCCTTCATTGTGCCGTCATTCATCAGAGCAAGGGAAAGACCGTCGCCGGCGGAAATCGCGGACACTCCGGTCAGACCTCCGATCGCGATGGGGACCAGGCTGTTGTCAGTGGGTGCCCCCACTCCCAGTGCACCATCCGTGTTGCTCCCCCACGCCCGGACCGTTCCGTTGTTCATCAAGGCAAGGGAGTGCCGGTTGCCACCACCCACGGATATCGGACCCAATAAAGGCGTTCCGCTGGCGACGTTCGATGCGGGAGACTCCCCCGCGGCGTTGAAGGCCGTGACCGCGTAGTAGTAGTTCGTCCCGGCGACGAGGCCGTAATTCAAGTAACCCGTAGCCCCCGCGCCGAGGGTGGCCACGAGGGTCGTCACGGTCGCGGAGGTCGCCCCGCGATAGACCCGGAACCCTTCCTCGTTGCTGGAAGCATCGATCCAGGCCAGGTTGATGGCGCCTGATGCGGCGGTCGCCTGGAGGGTAGTGGGCGTTGCAGGAACGGTCAAAGGAGGAGGATCGGTCGTCGCATTGGCAACGTTCGACGAGGCAGACTCCCCCACGGCGTTGAACGCCGCGACCTCGTAGTAGTAGGTCGTCCCGGCGGCGAGGCCGGCATTCTGGTAACTCGTGGACCCCGCGCCGAGGGTGGCCACGCAGTCCGTCACGGTCGTGGAGGTCGCCCCGCGGTACACCCTGAACCCGTCCTCGTTGCTGGAGGCATCGGCCCAGGTCAGGTTGATGGCGGAACTCGATGCGGCGGTCGCCACGAGGTTCGAGGGCGCGGCCGGAGGACTGGTTATCGCACTGGCGACGTTCGATGCGGCAGACTCCCCCGCGGAGTTGTACGCCGTGACCTGGTAGTAGTGGGTCGTTCCGGCGGCGAGGCTGTTATCCGAGTAACTC
>Ga0055457_10000265_pt1 | contig 9567 bp, 5 predicted proteins | sample Joice_ThreeSqA_D_FD_60018 | JGI IMG/M metagenome (GOLD analysis project Ga0055457, IMG submission 60018) | Wetland microbial communities from San Francisco Bay, California, USA, that impact long-term carbon sequestration - Joice_ThreeSqA_D1 | ecosystem: Environmental > Aquatic > Marine > Wetlands... | reverse complement strand
TCCCGGAAACTCGAAGCGCTCGAACACGAACGCGAGCGGCACGCCGATCGCGCCCGCGAGGAACACGCTGGCCAGGGAGATCCAGAGACTCCCCCACAGGGCTTCCCACTCGGTCGGTTCCCGGAGGAACGCCCGGACGTGGGCCAGTGTCCAGCCGCCGTCCGCCCGGACCGCGTCCAGCGCGACCAGCACGAGTGGATACGCAATCAGCCAGGCGAGCAGGACCACCAGGGCCAGCCCCAGCGGTCGCCGGGTCACGCCGGCTCCACGGGAAAGGCATTCGTGCCGACGGCGTGGAGCCGCACCGCCGCACCGGGCGCCGCGGCGTCCACCGGTGCTTCGACCTCGATCGCCCCGAGAGCAGTCTCGACCGTGAAGAGGGCCCGTCCGCCCAGGTAGCGCCGGTGCCGGACCGTCCCGCCCAACCCCCGCCCGTCGGTGAATCGGATGGACTCGGGCCGCGTGACCACGCGTACCACCGCACCCACCCCCATGCCGCCCACGACCCGGGTCGGCCAATCGACGTCTTCGGCGATCCGCACCTGGTCGGGGGCCACGAGCGTCCCCGCAAGGGTGCTTCCCCGCCCCACGAACGTGGCGACGAAGTGTGACGCGGGCTCCTCGTACAGCTGCGGCGCCGTGCCGAACTGCTCGAGCCTGCCGTCCCGCAGCAGGGCGACCTGATCGCCGAGCGCGAACGCTTCCTCCTGCTCGTGAGTAACGAGCACGGTCGTAATCCCGACGGCTTCGATGGCCAGCCGCAGCTCGCGGCGCGTGCGCTCGCGGAGCGTCGGGTCGAGGTTCGACAGCGGCTCATCGAGCAGCAGCAGCCGGGGCTCGGGGGCGAGGGCCCGCGCCAGGGCGACACGCTGCTGCTGGCCGCCCGAGAGGGCGTCGATCCGCCGGTGCTCGAAGCGTGGGAGATCGACCAGCGCGAGCAGGCGGCGCACCCGCTCGTCCCGGTCGCGCGCGCGCGGAATGCCGAAGGCAATGTTCTCGGCGACGGTGAGGTGCGGGAACAGCGCGTAGTGCTGGAACACCATGCCGATGCGACGGGCCGCAGGAAGCAGGTCGGTGATGTCCTCCCCCTCGACCTCCACCGCGCCCTCGTCCGGCCGTTCGAAGCCCGCGAGCACGCGCAGGGTCGTGGTCTTCCCGCTCCCGCTCGGGCCGAGGAGCGCCAGCATCTGGCCGCGCGCCAGGGCAAGCGAGAGATCCGCGATCGCGGTGTGCCCGGGGAATCGCTTGGTGATGCCGCGCAGCTCGAGGAACGGCCGCTCCATCAGTGGCGCGAACCCCGGCCCCGCACGTGACGGTCCCACCACGCCATCCACGCATCGCCCTCGCGGCCCAGCCGATCCCAATCCATCGGCTCGACGACGAGGGCCGCCCGCACCTCCCGCGCCCAGACGGGGAGCGAGTCCACCGGCAGATCGTCCCGGGCGGGAAGCCGGAACGCCTCGCGCGCGGCCAGGAGCTGCGCTTCCGGAGTCCCGATCCACTCGATGAAGCGGCTCGCCGCTTCCGGATGGGGGGCCCCGCGCACCAAAGCCACCGCGTCCTCGATCACCGGCGTACCGCTCGTCGGGAGTGTGAACGCGAAGGGCTGACCCTTCCCGCGCCCCACGAGGATGTCGGGCAGGTCCCAGAGCGACAGCACGCCTTCCTGGCGCACGAGTTTCTGATGCAGCAGCGCCGGATTGATGACGTATTCACGCGTCTGCGCGTCGAGGCGGCGAAGCCAGTCGAAGCCCGCGGCCGTATCGCCCGTCGCCGCGAGGCCACGGAGGATCACCATGCCGAAGATGGCGCGCATGGTCCCCGAGGCGAGTGGATCGCGGATGAGAACCTGGTCACGCCACCGCGGCGCGAGGACGTCGTCCCAGTCCCGCGGGGCCTCGCTGTCGGGAACCGCGTCGGGGTTGTAGGCGATGACCGCGGGCGTCTCGTAGGCCGCGACGTAGAGATCGTCCGGCCCCCGACTCCGCGCCGGCACGTGGGCCGCCCAGGTCGGCCGGAACGGCGCGAGCAGGGAATCCGCCGCGCCGCGCTGGAACAGGATCGACGGTCCGCCGAACCAGACGTCGGCCTGGGGGTTCGATCGCTCGGACCGCAGCCGATCGAGCGCGTCCTGTGACCCCATGTCGAGCCACCGGATGTCCACATCCGGATTCTCGGCCTCGAAGGTGTGCTCCGCGAGTTCGAGCAGCTCCCGCCCGTGCGGCGAGTAGACGACGACGGGCGTGCGGGGATCCGACGCGCACCCGAACGTCAGGGCGAGGATCGGGAGCAGGTGAAGCAACGGACGGGATGCACGTGCGACCGGGGAACGGGAGAAACGCACGACGGGAGGACGGGAGGACGGGAGGACGGGAGGACCGGCGGGCCGGGACGGTTCCGGCGCATTCGGTCCGCGGGTCCGCGGCGCCGCCATCCCGCCGTCCTCCCTAGCGACCATCGGTGCGCCCGAAATCCAGGAGGTTGAAGAACAACCGGAACGCCCCGGGCACGCCGGCGGGCAGCGCGCGGAAGAAGCTCAGGCCGGTATACACGTACGTGCCTCGTCCCACCGTCGCCACCAGCAAGCCACCACGCACGGGAGGCTGACCCGGATCACCCATCTGCAGCAACGCGGTGTAGGCAGCATCCCACGTGCCGCCGAAGTAGAGTCCGCGTTCCTGTGGCCAGCCGTCCCAGTCGCCGGCGGTGATGCGGTTCGGCGTGCGGAAGATCGCGTGGGTGGGTTCCAGGACCGTCACGGGTGAAGTCTCGTCCGTGACCCGATCGTGCGGCCGGTTGATCGTGATCGGATACGGTGCGAAGGCGCCGCGGACCCACTGGTATTGCTGATACTGCACCACGAGGTGCCCTCCGGCCCGCACCCACGCCAGCAGCCGATCGTTGTGACGCACGAGGGCCGAATCCGTCTCGTAGGCCCGGCTCCCGATCACGATCACGTCGTACGCGGCCAGATCCCCGCGGCCCAGGGCGTCGGCGTCGAGCACGGTCACGGGCAGACCCGCCCGCTGCAGGACTTCGGGGACGCGGTCCGAGGCCCCGCGGACGTAGCCGATGTGACGTGCCGCGGGGAGGCGGACGTCGGCCACCCGGATGCGACTGCGGGCCGGCCGGGCCCAGAGGGTCGGACGGATGTGTGGATAGGCCACCGCGGTGGCGCCCGCGTCATAGGTCGCCCTGCCGGTCACCGCTTCGGCGTGCACGTCCACGTCCGCCCGCGTGACCGACGCTGGATGCCGCACGAGAATGCTGAACGACTGTTCCTCTCCCGGCAGGGTCAGCACGAAGGGCTGGGGCACCGGCGCGGGCCAGCCCGGGACGGACAGGCGGACCTCACCGCGGGTCGTATCGGCCGAGTGATGCTCCAGCGTCACCGTGAATACTCGCGGGGTGGTATCACGGACGGGCCAGAGCACGGTGTCGGGCTCGAGGCGCACTTCCACGGGTGGGACGACGCGGAGTGGCCGCCGGACCTCACCCGTCGCTGGGTCCTGGTCGCGATAGGTCACTTCGCGGTCGATGGTGATTGGCGTCCCCGCAATGACCAGCGCGAACCGCGCCGACAGGACCGGCGGCCCTTGCGGCAAGCCTCGCAACGCGGGCGCCGCGCTCGCCCAATCGTAGAGCGCACCGTCGAGCGGTCGCGCCAGGAAGTAGGGGCGTGAGGGCGCCGCCTCGCCGGGCACGCGAACGGAGTCCGTCGCCGTCGCGAGGGTGTCCGGGACAACCACGGTATCGCCCGGGGTGGCGCTCCCCGCCTCCGTCCACCGGTCCGCCGTGGGCATGAAGGTCGTCCGCCGCCAGTGCACCGGACGCCGGCCCGCGTTGAATACCTCGACGTCGAGTGTCACGTTCCCGCCGGTCACCAGGTCCTGCCGGTCCGCACGCGCATCGAGCACGACACCCGCGGCGGCCAGCAGCGCCTCGCTGAGGAGCCGCTCGGCGCGGGGTCCGGCACCGTCGCGCCGCGCACGGCTCAGCGCCGCGGCCAGCGCCGGGACAGCGCGATCGAGGGTGACCGGCGCAATGACCCGGCGCAGGGAATCGGCAAAGGTCGGCAGCCAGCCATCCGCGGCCGGCACGCCGGCGAACAGGGCCGTGTCCGGTCCCGATCCGGCGCGGCGCTGCTCGAGTGCCAAGCGCGCCGTCCCCGGGCCGAGCCGCTGCAGCACACCGAACCCCTGGGAGCGATGCTGACTGCGGCTCTGCATCGCGATCTGCTGCAGCGTGTGCCCCGCGCGCGGATCGAGCGCGCCCACCGACAGGGTGAGTGTCGCCGACGCGGGACTGAACCGCGCGGAGGTGTAGAGCTTGAGGGGCGTCCACGGAGCAAGCCCCTCCTCGGTCGCCAGCTCCGGGAACACCGTCGAATCGCCGGCGACATCCCATGCGCGCCGGGCGATCACCCCGCTCATCTGGTGCTGTCCGTGCCCGTCGCGCGGCGTACCGGAGAAGACCGCCACCAGGACTTGAGGCCGGAAGCGGCGTACGACGCGGACGACGTCCTTGAGCACGGAATCGGGCGGCCAGAAGCGCTCCGTCTCCGCGAGGTCGCGCGTGAACCCGAAGTCGTACGCGCGCGTGAAGAACTGGTGCGCCCCGTCGATGGCCCGAGCGGACTGCAGCTCCTGCGTTCGCAGGAGCCCCAGCGCCACCCCGAGCTCGCTGCCGATCAGGTTCTGCCCGCCCTCGCCCCGGGAAAGGGCGAGGTATGCCGCATCCGCACCATAGCCCCGGGCGGCGAGGGTGAGCAGGCCCGTATCTTCGTCATCGGGGTGTGCCGCGACCACCAGCACGCGCCGCGACTCGGCAAGCTGCTGGAGGAGTCGATCGAGCCGCGCGATGCCGCCGGTGCCGGGCGGCTGTAGTGGTCCCACCTCCTGTCCGGCCGCGGGAGCGGTGGACAGCAGGCCGAGCAGCCCGAGGAATGCGAGCCCGCTACGCAGCGGCCTGGCGCGCGACGACGATCGAGCGCAGGCGCTCCGCGCTCGCGTCCTGCGGATCCCCGAACGGATGGGGGTGCCCCTGCGGATCGAGCACCACGGTTGGGCAGATGAAATCATACTTGTACGCAAGCACCCGCTCCTTCACCGGCTGGGTCGTCACGGCTGCCGCCACGAAGATACGCTGGGCACCGAGGGTGCAAGCGGCGTGCGCCGCCGCCAGGAGCTTCCACGGGGTGAGCGCGTGGCCGTCGACGACGGCGACGTTCTCCCCCTCGAGGTCCCGCAGCCGCCGCTGGCCGCGGAACAGCAGGCGTTCCGACTTGATCGCCCGCCGGGCGCGGTCGATCGCCTCGTTGAGCGGATCGAGCAGTTCGAACCTGGGCTCGAACTGCCGGTCGATCACGGCATCGGCGTCCTCGGCGATGGCGCCGACGATCCCGTGCGCTTCGAGGCGCACGTGCGCCCCCACGATCACGTCGAAGGCGGACGCCGTCCCGCGCGCCGCGCTCGCCGCGATCTCCACCCCGGTCGGAGTGACGCCGAGCAGGAGGATGGGTGGCTCGCACCGCGTGTGCAGGATCCGCCCGAGTACCGAACCCGCCGCGGAGCGGGAGGGGTAGAGCGCGGTCGTTGGCGTGGCGGTCACGCGCGCAATCTTGCGACGCGACGGCCGAGATGCAACGGGAGGGAACCCGAGGCGCCATCGTCGGTTAGGTATATTGCGAGGCATCGGCACGCGGGTTGCTGCCCCATCTCGACGCTCCGCATCAGCCCCGCAGGCGTGGCCGGTGACTCGATACGCGGTGGTACTCATGACGGTCGCCTCAGACCCCGTCGCCGCACCACAGGCGGCGACCGAGCAGGAAGCGCGGGCCGTCGCCGAGTCGGCGCGCCAGCACGAGTGGGAACGTCCCAGCTTCGTCCGCGAACTGTTCGCCGGTCGGCTGCTCCTCGACCTCGTCCATCCGTTCCCGGACCCGGACCCCGCGGAACTCGAACGCGCGCAGCCATGGCTGGAGCGGCTCGAGCGCTTCATGCTCGAGCAGGTCGATCCGGTGGCGATCGATCGCAACCGGCAGATCCCCCCCGCGGTCGTGCAGGGTCTCCGCGAGCTCGGTGCGTTCGGGATCAAGATCCCGCAGGAATACGGCGGCCTCGGCTTCTCGCAGGCGGTCTACAATCGCGCCATGGGCATCGTGGGGAGCGTGGACGGCTCCGTGGCCACCCTGCTCTCGGCCCATCAGTCGATCGGCGTCCCCCAGCCGCTCAAGCTGTTCGGGACCCCGGAGCAGAAGCAGAAGTACTTCCCGCGCCTCGCCAAGGGAGCGGTCAGCGCCTTTGCCCTCACGGAGCCGGACGTGGGCAGCGACCCGGCCCGCATGGCGGCGACGGCCACCCTCGCGCCCGACGGAACGCACTACGTTCTGAACGGCGAGAAGCTGTGGTGCACCAACGGCACCATCGCCGAGATCATGGTCGTGATGGCGCGCACGGACGAGCGGAAGATCACCGCGTTCATCGTCGAGACCGAATGGCCCGGGGTTGAAGTTGCCCATCGCTGCCATTTCATGGGCTTGAACGGCATCGAGAACGCCCTCGTGCGGTTCACCAACGTGAAGGTGCCGAAGGAGAACATCCTGCTGGGCGAGGGCAAGGGACTCAAGCTCGCACTCGTCACGCTGAACACGGGCCGGCTCACCATCCCGACCATCGCCGCGGCGGCGGGCAAGCGCGCGCTCGAGATCGTCCGCCGGTGGGGCAGCGAGCGCGAGCAGTGGGGCCGCGCCGTGGGCAAGCACGATGCGGTGGCCCAGATGATCGGTCGCATCGCCGCGTGCACCTACGCCATGGACGCCGTCGCCGACCTCGCCGTCGGGATGAACGACCGCGGCTACGACATCCGGCTCGAAGCCGCCATCGCCAAGATGTGGAACACCGAGCGCGGCTGGGAGATCGTGGATGACACGCTCCAGGTCCGCGGCGGGCGCGGCTACGAGACCGAATGGTCGCTCGCCGAGCGGGGTGAGGAGCCGATCCCGGTCGAGCGGATGATGCGCGACTTCCGGATCAATCTGATCTTCGAAGGATCGAGCGAGATCATGCGCCTGTTCATCGCCCGGGAGGCGGTGGACACGCATCTCAAGATCGCCGGCCCCCTGCTGGATCCACGCGCGTCGGGCGGCGCGAAGCTCGCGGCGCTGGGACGGACCGTGGCCTACTACGCCTGGTGGTATCCCACGCGGTGGGTGGGGTGGGGGCGGTGGCCGCGCTACGCGGAGTTCGGGAGCCTGGCCAGGCATCTCCGCTTCGTGAACCGCACGTCCAGGCGACTGGCACGCAGCCTGTTCCACGCCATCCTGCGGTTCGGCCCCAGGCTCGAGCGCCAGCAGGCCGTGCTCGGCCGGCTCGTCGACATCGGTGCCGACCTGTTCGCGATGACCGCCGCCTGCGTGAAGGCCGCGCACCTGCGGGCCTCCCGCAATGCCGAAGAGCGGGCCCACGCCGAAACCGCCGTGGCGCTGGCGGAGGCCTTCTGTGCGCTCGGGCGTCGGCGGATCGCCGATCATTTCGACCGACTGTTCGACAACGACGATGCCCTGACCTATCGGATCGCACAGCGGGCGCTGGCCGGCGAGTTCCGTTGGCTGGAGACCAAGGACGTCGCGAACTAGCCACACGACGGAGTGATTGTCTGGCCGGCGTGGCACATAAGTACTTTGCCGGTCTCTTCTTACATCACGCTCCTGTCGGCAGGGTTCTTGCGGCCGTCTCAAACGGGAGACACTTTTTCCCCCTTCCGGATCCAGCCCCGGAACAGCCCGCATCAGGGAGTGATTCAAGCCTATGCGCCGGTACCTGGTCGCAGCGACAGTGACGTGTGCCCTGCTCCTGGCGACCAGTTGCGGCCGGGACGCCGCCGGCCCGCCGCGGGCGCTCCCGGGACAGTTCGCGGTGGTCCCGAATTTCGGCACCCTTCAGGGCGGCATCGTCGAGATTGCCCGCGGTCGCTTCGTCCTCACTCGCATCCCCGGCGGCGCGGTCGCGGCCGACACCGTCGTCACGATCGCCTCGGATGCCGACTCCGTCGCGCTGGCCATCCAGGTCCCGGTCCTCACCCCGGGCGAGACGTTCAATCTGACGATCAGCCTCATCACGTCCACGGGCGACACCGTCTTCCGCGGCGGTCCCATCGAAGTGAGTCCCAGCACGTCCGGCACCCCCGTGCCGGTCGAGGTGCCGTTCGCGTATGTCGGCATCGGCGCCGACGCGGCCGGCGTCCAGGTCGTCTCCCCGGACACCGGCACGTTCACGGGCGAGTCCGTCCTGCTCACCGCCGTGGCACTCGACAGCGGCGAGGTCGCCATCCCCGGCACCCCCATCGGCTGGGAGTCGCTCGATACGGCACGGGTGCGGGTGACCACCGATGCCCAGTATCGCGGCGTGGCCGTCGGCGGCAGCCAGCGTGGCGCAGCGCGGCTGGTCGCCACCCTCGTCACCGGACAAACCGACACGGTGCTGGTGCGCAACCAGCCGCTGCCGACCGCGCTCGTGGCGGAGAGCGGAAGCGATCAGAGCGCGTTCGCCGACAGCACCCTGCCCCAGCCGCTCGTCGCCCGCGTCCTGGCAGGCGACGGACTCGGTGTCGCCGGGCTCTGGGTGCGCTTCACGGTGACGTCCGGCGGCGGGACGCTGTCGGCCGACTCGGTGTTGACCGACTCGACCGGGTGGGCCGCGGCGAGCTACACGTTGGCGCGCAGCTTCCAGCCGTCCGTGGTGACGGCCACGACTGCGCGGCTGGGGAGCACGAGCGCGACGTTCAATGCGACCCTGCTGTTTCCGCCGCCCGCGGCCCTCGAGGTGGTGACGGGCGACGGGCAGACGGCGATCGCCGGCAGCGCGGTCGCGGTCCCGCCACAAGTGCGGGTGCTGGATGCCGATAGCCTGCCTGTGCCGGGCGTGACGGTAGTGTTCGGGGTAACGGCCGGGGGCGGGATCATGGCCGGAGGCACTCCCGTGACCGACACTCTCGGCCTCGCGGCGGTCACGAGCTGGACGCTCGGTACGCTGGCCGGAGCCAACACGCTCACCGCCACGGTGGGCTCCCTTACCACCACGTTCGCCGCCACCGCGCTGGCGGGCCCGCCCACGACGATCGCCGCGGATTCGGGGAGCGGTCAGACGGCCGCCGTGGGAACCACGCTGCCGCAGGACCTGATCGCCCGGCTCACGGACAGCGGCGGGAATGCCGTCCCCGGACTCTGGGTACGGTTTCTCGTCCTGTCCGGGGGCGGCTCGGTCTCGCTCGATTCCGCCCTCACCGACACGACCGGGCGGGCCGCGACGAGCTGGACCCTGGGCCCCACACCGGGGACGCAGACCGTGGTTGCCAGCACGTCGCCGCTGCCGGCGAGCACCGCCACCTTCACGGGCACGGCCCAGCCGGGTGCCGCCGCGTCACTCGCGTTTACGGTCGAGCCGACGGACGCGGCACTCGACGCCGCGATCAGTCCCGCCGTCGTCGTCGCGGCTTACGACGGATTCGGCAACGTCGCGAGCGGGTTCACGGGATCGGTCCAGGTTTCCCTGCTGACCAATCCCGGCG
>Ga0055457_10000254_pt1 | contig 9872 bp, 5 predicted proteins | sample Joice_ThreeSqA_D_FD_60018 | JGI IMG/M metagenome (GOLD analysis project Ga0055457, IMG submission 60018) | Wetland microbial communities from San Francisco Bay, California, USA, that impact long-term carbon sequestration - Joice_ThreeSqA_D1 | ecosystem: Environmental > Aquatic > Marine > Wetlands... | reverse complement strand
GCCCCTACGGCCGTATATTCCCCCGATGCCCGCCCGCTCCCCCCTTCCCCTGCGCCCCCGATTCACACCGGGCACGCTCACCATCGTGGCGACCCTGGCCGGCTGGGTGGGGATCTACTTCATGTGGCAGCAGGCCTGGGTCGGGCTGATCCTGGCCCTGGTCACCACGGTGCTCGCCTGGGCCGGGTTCATCCAGGCCCGCTCGCTCGCCGACCGGCAGGCGCAGTCGCTGCGCCATGCCCTGGCCGCCGCCGGTGCCCGCAATCGGGAGCTCGAGCGGCTCCGCCGACTCGCCGCCAGCCTGCTGGCCGGCCGGAGCCTCGAGAGCATGCTCACCGAGGTCACGCAGGCCGCCGCCGATCTCCTGGAAAGCGAAGCCGCCCTGGTGGCGCTGGTGGTGGAGGAGGGTCGCTTCCTCCGGATCGCCGCCGGCAGCGGCCCGCTCGCGCCGGTCATCGGGCAGCTCCTGCCCGTCGACCAGTCCCTCTCGGGATGGGTGGTGCTCAACGACGAGCCGCTGATCAGCGCCGACATGGACGCCGACCCGCGGAGCTTTCGACCCGAGGGGACGCCCGCCTCGCTGCGGACCGCGGCCCTCATCCCCCTCCGGTCCGCCGGGCTGGTGATCGGGACCATCAGCGTCCACAACCGTCGCGACGGCCGTCAGTACGACGACGACGCCCAGCAGCTGCTCCAGACCCTCGGCGACCAGGTCGTCGTCGCGATCGACCGGGCCAACGTGCTCGAGGAGAGCCGACGCAACGAAGAGGCGCTGGCCCGGAAGAATCGCGAGCTGGTCCGCGCCACCCAGCTCAAGAGCCAGTTCCTGGCCAACATGTCGCACGAGCTGCGCACCCCCCTCAACGCCATCAACGGATTTTCGGACCTCCTCCTCACGGGGGCGGTCGGACCGCTGAGCGAGGAGCAGCGGGAGCACCTCGAGGCGGTCCTGCGCAACGGCCGCCACCTGCTCGACCTGATCAACAGCGTGCTCGACCTCTCCAAGATCGAGGCTGGCGCGATGACGCTGCAGCTTGCGCCCACCGACCTGCGGGAGGCGGTCACCGGCGCCGTGGCCGACACGGCGAGCCTCCGCGCCGTTCGCCAGCAGCAGTGCAGCGTCGAGGTCGAGGAGGGAGAACTTGTGGCGATGGCCGACGGCCTGCGCATCAAGCAGGTGCTGATCAACCTCCTGTCCAACGCCTCCAAGTTCACGCCGGAGTCCGGACAGATCCGCCTCGCGGTGGTGCGCACCCGCGCACCCCTGCCGATCCTGGCGGCGGATGGCGAGGAGGCCCGCCTCCTCTCGCGGGACGCCATCTGGGTGTCGGTCAGCGACACCGGCATCGGCTTCCGTCCGGAGGACACCGCCCGGCTCTTCGTCGAGTTCAGCCAGGTGGACAGCTCCGCCAGCCGGCAGCAGCAGGGCACCGGCCTGGGTCTCGCGCTGAGCAAGCGATTCGTGGAGATGCACGGCGGGACCATCGGCGCGGAGTCGATCTTCGGGCGGGGGAGCACCTTCTGGTTCATCCTCCCGGTCGAGGGGCCGCTCCCGGTCCAGGTGGACGCCGAGCCGTGACGCGTCCCCTCATCATCGGCGTGGCCGGCGGATCCGGCTCCGGCAAGACCACGGTGGCCCGTGCCATCCACGCCCGGCTGGGCGTCGACGCCGTCTTCCTCGACCAGGATGCCTATTACGGCGACCTCGGCCACCTGCCGCTCGAGCAGCGCATCCAGACCAACTTCGACCACCCCGACGCGGTCGACACCGACCTCATGGTGTCCCACCTCGAGGCGCTGGCGGCGGGCCGGGCCATCGACAAGCCGACCTACGACTTCGCCCAGCACACCCGCGCCGCGGCCACCATCCGGGTGGAGCCTCGGGGCGTGATCCTGGTCGACGGCATCCTGATCTTTGCCGACGCGCGGCTCCGCCGCCTCTTCGACGTCAAGGTGTTCGTGGACGTGGCGGACGACCTCCGATTCATCCGCCGCCTGGAGCGGGACGTTTCCGAGCGGGGCCGCTCGGTCGAATCCGTCATCGCGCAATACCTGGGCACCGTCCGGCCGATGCACCTCGAGTTCGTGGAACCCAGCAAGCGCTACGCCGACATCATCGTGCCGGAGGGAGGGCGCAACACGATCGCGATCCAGATGCTCGAGGCCCGGGTTGCAGCCGAAATAGCACGGCGAAGAATCGGGGGCGACTGACCCCTCCCCGGTGGCCGACCGGCTGCCGCGCGGGTATCTTTCCGGCCGTCCGAACCCTTCCCACCCCCAAGGAGTTCCCGTCATGCGCCGCACGTCTGCCCTGCTTGTCCTTGCCGGCCTCCTGGCCGTTCCCGCCGTCGCCTCTGCCCAGGCCACCGATCTCGCCGTCACCCGCCAGCAGATCCAGGCCGACCGGCAGGCCATCGTCGCCGCCAACCTGCCGCTCACCGAGGAACAGGCCACCAAGTTCTGGCCGCTCTATCAGGAATACCGGACGGACATCAGCAAGCTGGTGGACAAGCGCCAGGCGCTCCTGACCGCGCCGGTGCAGGGCGACTCGCTGACCGAAAAGGTGATCAACCAGACGCTGGATGACTGGGTCAAGATCGGCGTGGAATACGCCCAGACCCAGCAGAAGTACGTGAAGAAGTTCCAGGCGGTCCTCGGTGGGCGCGGCACGATCCGGTACTACCAGATCGAGAAGCGGCTCGACCTGATCGTGGAAGCCTCGCTGGCGTCGTCGATCCCGCTCGTCCCGGCCCAGTGACCCTCGGGGTCCGGTTCCCGGCGCCCCGGCGAGGATGGACTCTCGCCGGGGCGCTCGGCCTTTTGGCCCTGGCGGCCGCCGGATGCGCCCCCGAGCAGGCGCCCACGGCGGAGTACGTCGGCCGCAATGCCTGCGTCGCCTGCCACGCTGCGCAGGACTCGCTCTGGCGCGGCTCCCATCACGCCGCCGCCATGGCGGTGGCCGACAGCACCACCGTGCTCGGCGACTTCAACGGCGCCACCTATACCTACAACGGCATCACCTCCCGGTTCTTCCGCAGGGACGGCCGCTATTGGGTCACCACCGACGGGCCCGACGGCAGGCTGACGGACTACCCGGTCAGCTACACCTTCGGGGTCTATCCCCTCCAGCAGTACCTCATCGCCTTTCCCCGCGGACGTTACCAGGCGCTCGGCATCGCGTGGGACACCCGCACGAAGGCGGAAGGGGGGCAGCGCTGGTACCATCTCTATCCCGACGAGACGGTGGACCACCGGGACGTGCTGCACTGGACCGGGATGCTGCAGAACTGGAATTTCATGTGCGCGCAGTGCCACTCGACCAACCTGCAGAAAGGATACGTCGAAGCGGCCGACAGCTACGCCACCGCCTGGTCGGAGATCGACGTGTCGTGCGAGGCGTGCCACGGACCCGGCAGCGTCCACGCGGCACGCGCGGAGGCGCGGGCCGGGAAGGCGGGCGCCTGGGCTGGACCGACCGGGCTCACCGTATCCTTCCGGGACACCGCGGCGGCGCACTGGATCATGGACACCGTCACCGGCATCGCCCACCGGAGCGCCCCGCGGTCCAGCCGGATGGAGGTGGAAACCTGCGGCCTCTGCCACGCCCGGCGAGGCCAGGTCTGGCCCGATTCAGGCGCCGGACAGCTCCTCGCGCAGACCCAGCGGGTCTCGCTCCTCGACGAGGGGCTCTACTTCGCGGACGGACAGCAGGAAGACGAGGTCTACGAATACGGTTCCTTCCTGCAGAGCAGGATGTACCGCGCGGGCGTCACCTGCAGCGATTGCCACGACGCGCACCGGAGCACCACGCGGGCGGCGGGCAACGCCGTCTGTGCCACCTGCCACCTGGCGTCGCGATTCGACACCACCGCCCACACCCACCATCCGGCCGGCGCCGCCGGCAGCCAGTGCGTCGACTGCCACATGCCGGCACGGAATTACATGGGAGTGGATGCGCGGCGCGACCACGGAATGAAGATCCCGCGTCCCGACCTGACGAGGTTCACCGGCGCGCCGGATGCGTGCAGCGGATGCCATGCCGACAAGCCGGTGACGTGGGCGGCGGCCCGGGCGGCGGAGTGGTACGGAGCGCCCGACAGCATCCACCTCCCGGCCTCGGTCGCCATTGCCTGGGGCTGGACGGCCACGCCGGGCGCGGGCGAGGCGCTCGTCGCCCTGTCGCGCGACACTGCTGTGGCCGGCATCACCCGCGCCACCGCTGTGACGCTCATGCCGCAGAACCCGGCGCAGGGGTCTCTCACCGCCATCCAGATGGCACTGGACGACCCGGACCCGCTGCTCCGGCGCGCCGGCGCCGAGCAGCTCGAATTGCTAGACCCTGCGATGCGCGTGCCGATGGCGCTCCCGTTGCTCTCCGACACGGTGCGCACCGTGCGATTGGCGGTCCTGCCGGTGCTCGCGGGTCTTCCCGATTCGGGATGGACCCCAGGCCAGCGCGCGGCATACACCAGCGTCCTCGCCGAGTACCGGACATCCCAGGAGTTCAACGCCGACCGTCCCGAGTCCTGGGTGAATCTCGGCAACCTCGATCGTCGCCTCGGCCAGCTCGCGGCCGCGGAGCGGGAGTACCGCCGCGCCATCGAGCTCCAGCCCCAGTTCGTGGCGGCCTACCTCCAGCTCGCGGAGCTCTACCGCACCCGGAGCATGGAACCGCAGGCCGACTCGGTGCTCCGGATGGGACTCGATCGCGTCCCCGGCACGCCCGACCTCGAGTACCAGCTGGGACTCGCCCTGGTGCGGCAGGGGAAGAAGCTCGACGCCCTTCCACTCCTCAGGTCGGCCGCCGGGTCCGGGGTGCCGCATTACGCCTATGTCTATGGCGTGGCGCTGTTCGACGCCGGCCAGTCGGCGGCGGCGGTCACCGTGCTCCGGAAGGCGCTCGCCGGTCATCCCGAGAACAGGGAACTGCTCTACGGGCTGGCGACGATCGCGGCGGCGGCGGGCCAGAAGGAACTGGCCCTGGACACGGCGCAGCGGCTGCTGGTGCTCGACCCCCAGAACCCCGACGCCCAGCGGCTGTACGTTCAGCTCTCCGGCGGATCCCAGGGAGCGGCGAGATAGGCCACGGCCGCCGGGCGGTCGGGGACGAATCCCTGGTAGTCCCGCTCGAGGTCGAACGATTCGGGGTCGTGCGGCTGTTCGGTGACCAGTGCGTCGTGCAGGCACCACTTCGCCCCCGGTTTGCAGCCTGACCGCGCCGCATTCACCTGCAGCACGCCCCCCTGCGCCGCATACCTGGTCCCGAGCGCGATCATCGTGGCGGCGTTGGCCGACCGCGTCCCGGTGGTGCTGTCCTCCGCATAAACGAAGTAGGCGCGGCGGAGGTGGTCCACGATGGCCGGCGTGAGGCCCGACTCCCCCCCATCGAGGTCGTAATAGACGGTGCGCCCGAGCATCGCATCCCCCGGAGGGCCCATCGCCTCCAGTTCGGCGAAGAGCTCGTGCGCCACGAAGCTGCCGCTGGAGTGTGCCGCCACGATGACCAGTCCCCGCGGCTTGGCCAGCAGGTACCGGGTGAGCGCCAGGTTGCCGATTTCGCGGCCGGCATAGTCCACCGCCGCCGGGCCGCGGACGGCGCAGAGGTAGCGGATCCCCCGGGCTGTCAGGGCGGTCCGGTATACCTCGTCCACCCAGGCCCGGGCCCACGTCTCCTTGACCCTCCACCCCCCGTAGGCCACGTAGGTGCCGTAGACGCCGGTCCGCCCGGTGTCTCGGCATGAGACCCCGGCACCGACCGTGGTCCACGCCGCCGGTCCGATCGAGGTGCCGGCGGCGAGGAGCAGGGCTACCGCGAACATTTCAGTTCTTCCCCCTCTGGGCTCCTGCTTGACGGCACCCCGCTCACGGGGCACCTTACCCTAGCGAAATCCTGCGCCGAAACCTAGCCGGCTTCCCCGCCAGGGAGCCGATTTCCACCTCAAGGACGTCCGAGTGCCCCCAGCCATGCGACTTGTCCGGCTGATTCCATGCGCCGGACTCCTGCTCGCCGCCGCGTGCGGCGACGATGCCGCTCCCCAGCTCCCGCCGCCCAACGTCACGGTGGTCACCACTGCCCCCAAGGACATTCCAGCCAGCATCGAGCTGGTGGGCCAGGGCGCGGCCTCGAAATTCATCGAAGTCCGGTCCCAGCTCAACGGGGTGATCATCGAGCGGCCCTATCGCGAGGGAAGCGATGTCGCGAAGGGCACGCTGCTCTTCCGGCTGGACCCGACCACCTATGAGGCAAACTTCCGCAGCGCCAAGGCGGCCGCCGAAAATGCCCAGGCCCGGCTCGACAACGCACAGCGCACCCTCAAGCGCCTGACGCCGCTGCTCGCCGAGGGGGCGGTGTCGCAGAAGGACGTGGACGACGCCACCACCGAGCTTCAGCAGGCGCAAGCCTCCTACGCCCAGTCGCAGGCCGAAGCCGACGGGGCCGAAAAGGACTACAACGATACCTGGATCCGGGCGGAAATCCCGGGCCGGGCCGGCCGGGCCAATCTCCCGCTCGGCGCCCGGGTCACCGGCCCCGCCGACATCCTGACCGACCTGCAGCAGATCGATCCGATCTACGTCTATTTCAGCCCCTCCGACATCGACATCCTGCGCTTCCGCCGGGAGCGGGAGGAGGGGAAGCTGGTGTTCAACCCCCGCAAGGTCACCGTGCAGGTGCGCCTCTCCGACGGGACGCTGCTCCCCTCGACGGGCACCCTCGACTTTGCCGACCTCTCCCTCGACACCCGGACCGGCACCCAGCAGTACCGGGCCGAGTTTCGGAACCCGGAGAGTATCTTGCTCCCCGGCCAGTTCGTCCGGGTGCGCCTGCTCGGGGTAACCCGGAAGGAGGCCATCCTGGTGCCGCAGCGCGCGGTGCTGCAGGGGCTCACCGGCGCGTTCGTATACGTGGTGGCCGCCGGAGACACGGCGCGGGCGCGCACGGTGGTGGCCTCGTCCTGGGAAGGGGAGGGCTGGGTGATCGACAGCGGGCTGGTGGCGGGTGAGCGCGTGGTGGTGGACGGCACCCAGCGGGTCATCGCGGGCCAGCCGGTGGCCATCGCGACAGGCGAGGACTCGACCGCCGCCTCCGCCAGCGCCACGCCATGAGCGAGCACGAGGTCCATGGCCCGGCGGGCGATCGCCCGCCGTACGTCGCGAAGAACCTCTTCATCCGGCGCCCGATCCTGGCGTCGGTCATCTCGATCGTCATCGTCCTCCTGGGTGTCGCGGCCATCGTCGCGCTCCCGATCACCCTCTATCCCCGCATCACGCCGCCCAGCGTCAAGGTGACGGCCACCTACCCCGGCGCCACTGCCGAGGACGTGGCGGAGGCGGTGGCGGCCCCGATCGAGCAGCAGCTCTCCAGCATGGAGGGGCTGCTCTACTTCAAGTCGTCGAACGGCAGCGACGGGTCGATGAACCTGTCGATCTTCTTCGACATCAGTCGCAACCAGGACCTGGCGGCGGTGGACGTGCAGAACCAGGTCAAGCTGGCCGAGCCGCAGCTCCCCGAGGAGGTGCGCCGGCAGGGCATCACCGTCAAGAAATCTCAGCCCGACATCCTGCTGATGGTGGGGCTCACATCGACCGACCCCCGATATGACGCCGAATACCTGAGCAACTACTCGAAGATCTACCTCGAGGACGAGGTCAAGCGCATCAACGGCGTGGGCGACGCCTACACCTTCGGGCAGCTCGAGTTCTCGATGCTGCTCCAGGTCGACCCCGACCGGATGGCCCAGCTCGGCGTCACCGTGGCCGACCTGCAGGCCGCCGTCCGCGAGCAGAACACCACCAACCCCGGCGGGCGGGTGGGACGTGAACCCTCGCCCCCGGGCACCGACCTGACCCTGACCGTCACCACCAAGGGCCGGCTCAAGACTGTCCAGGAGTTCGGCAACATCATCCTCCGCACCGGCCGCGATGGCGCGGTGCTCCGGATGTCGGACATCGCCGACGTCACGCTTGGCGCCCGCAACTACGACCTCATCGGTCGGCTCAACGGACAGCCCACGGCGCTGCTCCTGGTCTACCTGCGCGGGGGAGCCAACGCCCTCGAGGTCAAGCAGAACATCCTGACGCGCCTCGACGACCTGAGCCGCAACTTCCCGGCGGGGGTCTCCTATGCCGTGTCGTACGACACCACCCCCTTCATCACCGCCTCCATCGAGGAGGTGCTCCACACCCTCGTCGAGGCGATGCTCCTCGTCACCTTCGTGGTGTTCATCTTCCTGCAGAGCTGGCGCACGACGCTCATCCCGATCCTGGCCGTGCCAGTCTCCATCATCGGCACCTTCGCCGGCATGGCGATGCTCGGGTTCTCGATCAACATCCTGACCCTCTTCGGCCTGGTGCTGGCCATCGGCATCGTCGTGGACGACGCCATCGTCGTCATCGAGAATGTCGAGCGGATCATGGCCACGGAGCACGTGGGGGTGGTGGAGGCCACCGACAAGGCGATGGGGCAGGTGACGGGGGCCCTCATCGCCATCGTGCTGGTGCTCGCGGCGGTGTTCGTGCCGGTGGGCTTCATGGGCGGCATCACCGGCTCGATGTTCATGCAGTTTGCCGTGACCATCGTGGTCTCGGTCATCCTCTCCGGCGTGGTGGCGCTTACCCTCACGCCGGCGCTCTGCACCATGCTCATCAAGGACGAGCACCCGAAGAAGGGGCGCTTCTTCACCAAGTTCAACGAGGTCTTCGACCGCTTCACCGAGACCTACCTGGGCGGCGTGCGCGGCGTCCTGGGCCGGCCGCGCACCTTCCTCGCCGCCTTCGCCGTGATCCTGGCCCTCATCGTGGTGCTCTTCAAGGTCATCCCCGGGTCCTTCATTCCCACCGAGGACAAGGGCTACTTCGCGCTCGGCGTGACCCTGCCCCCCGGCGCCTCGCGGCAGCGCGCCGACTCGGTGGTGGCCAAGATCGAGCGGATCGTGCTGGCCAAGAAGGGTGTGAAGAACGTCGTGTCGCTGGTCGGCTTCGATTACATCATGGACGCCAACCAGACCAACATGGCCACGATGTTCGTGATGCTCGAGCCGTGGGAGGAGCGGACTGACGCGGCCACCGGCATCAACGCGATCATCGCGGCCGTCAACCGGGATCTCTCCCAGCTCCCGGAGGCCACCGCCTTCGCCTTCAACCTCCCGGAGATTTCCGGCATGGGCGCCACCTCCGGCCTCGAGATGAACCTCCTCGACCGCTCCGGCGGCACCGTCAAGGAGTTCGCGGGCGTGGTGCGCGAGGTGCTCGACAGCATCCGGCGTTCCCCTGATGTCGCGCGGCCGCGCACGCTCATCAGCGTCAACACCCCGCAAGTGTTCATCACCGTCGACCGCGAGAAGGTGAAGACCCAGGGTGTCTCGCTCGGCGACGTCTTCCAGACCCTGCAGACCATGCTCTCGGCGCTGTACATCAACGACTTCAATCTCTTCGGCCGCACCTATCGGGTGCAGGCGGAAGCGCAGCCGCAGTTCCGCGTCACCCCGGGCGACGTCGGCAAGCTGTACGTCCCCGGTCCCGGCGGGGCGATGGTGCCGATCTCCTCGATGGTCACCACCGAATTCATCGGCGGCCCCTCGGTGGTGAGCCGATTCAACGGCTTCAACTCGGCGCTGATCACCGCCGAGCCCGCCGCGGGCAGGAGCAGCGGCCAGATGATGGGCGCGGTCGAACGGGCCGCGGCGCCCTTCTCGGAGCGGGGCGTGGGCTACGCCTACAGCGGCCAGTCGTACCAGGAGAAGCTGGCCCAGGGCCAGGGGAACCTCGTCTTCGTGCTCGGCATCCTGCTCGTCTTTCTGGTGCTTGCCGCCCAGTACGAAAGCTGGTCGATCCCGTTCGGCGTGATCCTCGGTGTGCCCTTCGGCGTGATCGGC
>Ga0055457_10000252_pt1 | contig 9884 bp, 10 predicted proteins | sample Joice_ThreeSqA_D_FD_60018 | JGI IMG/M metagenome (GOLD analysis project Ga0055457, IMG submission 60018) | Wetland microbial communities from San Francisco Bay, California, USA, that impact long-term carbon sequestration - Joice_ThreeSqA_D1 | ecosystem: Environmental > Aquatic > Marine >... | reverse complement strand
CGGACGTCCTCGTATTCGTGCGGCATGGGGACCCTCGCTTGACGAAGGCGGCGGCAAGCGCCGCCGCCCCGGGTCCCGTCAGTTTACCTGTACTTCGACCGTCCGTGGCTTCGGAGCCGGGGTCTTGGGCACCCGGACCTTCAGCACGCCGTTACGGCTCTCGGCCTTGATGGCGCTGATATCGGCGTCCTCCGGCAGCCTGAAGCTGCGCGAGAACTGGCCGTAGAAGCTCTCGACACGGTGGACCTTCTCGTCCTTGTGCTCGGCTTCCTTGCGGCGTTCGCCGCTGATCGTGATCACGTTCTCGTCGACCGTGACCTTGACGTCCTCCTTGCTCACTTCCGGCAGCTCGGCCTTGATGAGGTAGTCGGTTTCCGTCTCGGAGATGTTGGCGACCGGCGTCCATGCCGGGGCCTCGCCCTCTTCGACGGCCCCCGCCCGGGCGGCGGCCAGCCGGCTGAAGTACGGGCTATAACGCGAAAAGACGTCGTCCAGTTCCCTGAACGGTTCCCAGCGGATGAGTGTCATGTTCCTGCCTCCTTCTGCCCCCGTCGGGCTCGGTCAGCTGAATGGGAGCGGCTCGCGGGCGTTTCAAGGCCCGCGCCGGCCCGAGCGGCCCCGTCCGGCCGTTTGCTAGGCATCCGCCCGCGCCCGTAATATCGGAACCGGTGCGGGACCCAGCGTCCGCCACCGATCGACGCGAGGGAGTCCATGAGCCGCGATCACAATCCTGTACCCGGCAAGTGGTACGAGAGTCTCGACGACGAAGAGGTCTTCCGGGTCCTCTCCGTGGACGAGGACGAGGAGCTCATCGAACTTCAGTACGAGGACGGCGACGTCGAGGAGATCGATTACGAGACCTGGCAGGAGCTCGACCTCGAGCTCACGGAGCAGCCTGAGGGCTGGTCCGATGACGAAGACGAGGACGACGACGACGACCTCGATGACGACGAGGATGAAGACGACTGGGACGACGACGAGGATGAAGACGAGGACGAAGATGACGACTACGGTGACCGTGACGACTATTGACCGCATCGCGATCCTCGTGGCCACCATCCTGCTCGCCGCCTGCGTGAGCCAGGGCCCCGAATCCCGGCTCGGCACCCAGGAGAAGGAGCGCAAGGCGCAGGGCATCAAGATGTCACGCACGAGCGACTGCGTGTTCCAGTCGACCATCAGCGGGTTCGAGGCGCTCGATGACCGCTATGTCGTCCTGTTCGCGAACGGGGGCCGCAAGGCCTACCTCGCAGACCTTTCGGCCGGCTGCCTGGACGTCCGCAGCCAGTCCGCGCTCGCCCCCGTGGATGGCGACGGCAACGGCCAGATCTGCGGATTCGGGCGCGATTCGATCGCCTACCGGCGCATGGGCATGGTCGAAGACTGCCGCATCCTCGGGCTCGAGCAGCTCTCGGACGAGAAGCGCCTGGCGCTCGGCGTCGGCGTTCCGCCCAAGCCGAAGAAAAAGGAAGAGAAGCGGGAAGACAAGCCAGGCGATGGCGAGAAGCCGGCTGCGCCGCCGTGAACCGGCCTTGAATCCGTCGCCTGCAGGCGGCATATGAACGCGACGCCAGGCCACCCGATGGAGCGCTGACGATGAGAGTGCTGCTGTTCGTTCTGACCAACTTCGCGATCCTGCTCGTCGCGAGCGTCACACTGCGCCTGCTGGGCGTGGAACCCTGGCTCGACGCCAATGGCATCAACTTCAACTCGCTGCTGATATTCGGCGCCGTGCTCGGCTTCGGCGGCTCGTTCTTCTCGCTCGCGATATCGAAGTGGATGGCGAAACGAGCGATGAAGGTCCAGGTCATCACCGAGCCCCGCAACGAGCAGGAGACCTGGCTGGTCGAGACCGTCCGCCGCCAGGCCGGCCAGGCCGGCATCGGAATGCCGGAAGTGGGCTATTTCGAGTCGGCGGCGCCGAACGCCTTCGCGACCGGCGCGCGGCGCGATGCGGCGCTGGTGGCTGTCAGCACCGGCTTGATGCAGCGCATGAACCGCAGCGAAGTGGAGGCGGTCCTGGGCCACGAGGTGAGCCACGTCGCCAACGGCGACATGGTGACCCTCACGCTGATCCAGGGTGTCGTGAACACCTTCGTGTTCGTCGCCTCGCGCCTGATCGGCCAGATCGTCGATCGGGTCGTGTTCCGCAACGAGCGCGGCCAGGGCCCGGGATTCTGGATCACGACACTGATCGCCCAGTTCGTGCTGTCCTTCCTGGCCACGATGATCGTCATGTGGTTCTCGCGCCGGCGCGAGTTCCGCGCCGACCATGGCGGCGCGAGCCTCGCGGGACGCCAGAACATGATCTCGGCGCTGCAGGCGCTGGGCCGCGGGCAGGACCAGGCGTTGCCGGCGAGCATGCGCGCGTTCGGCATCAAGGGCGGGCGGGCCGAAGGGTTCAAACGCCTGTTCACGAGCCATCCGCCGCTCGAAGAGCGGATTGCGGCGCTGCAGGCGCAAGCTACGGCCTGATCCGGCCCGGCTCCGGCGGCCCCGCGCGCCGCTCAGTAAGATGGCCGGCATGGAACGACCCGCCCAGCCGGTGTCCGCGGCCACGATCCGCGCGCTCAAGGAGATCCTGGGGCCCGGCGGATGGCTCGAATCGCCCGCCGACCGCGCACCCTTTGAAACCGATTTCCGCGGCCTGCATGGCGGGCAGACCCCGCTCGTCGCGCTCCCCGACTCGACGGCCCGCGTGGCCGCGCTCGTCGGAATGTGCGCGCGCGAGCGAATCGCCATGGTGCCGCAGGGCGGCAACACGAGCTACTGCGGCGGCGCGACCCCGCGTCCTGCCGGCAACGAGATCCTGGTATCGCTCCGGCGCCTGCGCCGGATCCGCGCCGTCGATGCCGCCGGCGACTCGATGACGGCCGAGGCCGGTTGCGTGCTCGCCGCGCTGCAGGCCGCGGCGGCCGCGGCCGGTCGGCTGCTGCCGATGTCGCTTGGCTCCGAAGGCAGCGCGACGCTGGGCGGCATCGTCTCCACCAACGCCGGGGGCACTGCCGTGCTCCGCTACGGCATGATGCGCGCGCTGGTCCTGGGGCTCGAGGTCGTGCTGCCGGACGGGCGCGTGCTCAACCAGCTGTCCGGCCTGCGCAAGGACAACACGGGTTACGACCTCAAGCAGCTGTTCATCGGCGCCGAGGGCACGCTCGGCATCGTGACGGCGGCGACCCTGCGCCTGTTCCCGCGGCCATCGTCCACGGCCACCGCATTCACTGCACTGCCCTCGCCCGCGGCTGCACTCGCCCTGCTCGCCCGGCTTCGGGAAGCGCTTGGCGAGACCGTCACGACCTTCGAGCTGCTGCCGAGGATCGCCCTCGAGTTCGTCTGCCGCCATGTACCCGGCACGCGCGATCCTTTCGCGGCGCCGCACCCGTGGTACGCGCTCGTGGAAGCGGCGACCAGCGTCGACGCCCCGGGATTCACGGCGCGCTTCGAGGACGTTCTGGCCGCGGCCGTCGAAAGCCGGGAGACCGAGGACGCGGTCGTGGCGGCGACGGGCGCGCAGCGCGATGCGCTCTGGCGCCTGCGCGAGACGATCCCGGAGGCGCAGCGCCACGAGGGTGCGAGCCTGAAGCACGACATCTCGGTGGACCCTGGCCGCCTGCCGGCTTTCGTCGCCGAAGGCGAAGCACTGGTGTCGCGGCTGGCGCCGGGCGCGCGCCTGGTCGCGTACGGACATCTCGGCGACGGCAACCTGCACTACAACCTCAGCGAGCCGGCCGGCGGCGACGGCGGCGTGCTGCTGCGGCAGGCGGAGTCTATCCGGCGCGCAGTGCACGACCTGGTCGCTGCGCACGGCGGCAGCTTCAGCGCCGAGCACGGGATCGGGCAATCCAAGGTCGGCGAACTGGAGCGCTACGAGGACCCGGCCGCCCTCGACGTGATGCGCGCGATCAAGCGCACGCTCGACCCGCATGGCATCATGAATCCGGGCAAGGTCCTGCGGGACGGCGGATGACACGTTGAGCGAACAGGCGACCGGCCAGCTTCCGCGCCGACTGGGCCTTTTTTCCGCCGTTGCCGTGGTCGTGGGGATCATGGTAGGCAGCGGCATCTTCCGCGTTCCTGCCGAGGTCGCCACGCAGACGGGAGCAGCGGGCGCCATGCTGCTCGTCTGGGTGGCGGGCGGGCTGCTGACGCTCTGCTTCGCCCTGCTACTCGCGGAGCTCGGCGGCATGTATCCGCACGCCGGCGGGCTCTATGCCTTCGTGCGCGAGGCCTGGGGCCCCGTTCCCGCATTCCTCTTCGGCTGGACGTACCTGCTCATCATCCCGGCCGGATGGGCTGCGATAGCGACGGTGTTTGCCGAGTACCTCGGCAAGTTCGTGCCCCTGACGGACATGAGCCGGCGCGGCGTCGCGCTCGCCCTCATCCTCGGGCTGGCCGTCGCGAATTACCGCTCCGTCCGCCTGGGTGCCGCGATCCAGAACGCGTTCAGCTCCGCGAAGTTCGTCGCGCTCCTTTCGCTCGCGCTCTTCATCCTGGCGCTCGGCGATCCTGCCGCCGGGACGTTCACGGAGCGCGTTTCCTGGACCCCGGTGTCGACGGCCGGGTTCCTGCTGGCGCTGGTCGCGGTGCTCTGGGCCTACGACGGCCTTGCGACCTCCTGCAGCATGATCGGCGAGATCCGGGACCCGCAGCGCAACGTCCCACGGGCGCTCTTCATAGGCGTCGGACTCGTGATGGCGCTCTACCTCGTGGTGAACGTCGCCTATCTTTATGTCCTGCCGCTCGAAATCATCCAGCGCTCGCCGCTCGTCGCCGCGGACGCGAGCCAGCGCGTGCTCGGCGCGGGCGCCGCTGCACTGATCGCCGCACTGGTGATGACCTCGACGTTCGGCGCCGTCGCCTGCTCGACCATGGCTGACCCGCGCGTCTTCTTCGCGATGGCGCGGGACGGCAATTTCTTCGCGTCCATCGGCGCCGTCCACCCCCGGTTCGAGACGCCGCACGTCGCGATATTCGTCGGGACGGTCGTCGCCTGCACCTACGCGAGCATCAGGAGTTTCGAGCAGCTGGCTGCCACGTTCGTCCTCGGCCTGATGCCGTTCTACGTACTCGCCACGCTCGGCGTCGCGAGGCTTCGCCGCACGCGCCCGGACGTGCCGCGCCCCTACCGCTGCCCGGCCTACCGGGTCGTGCTCGTGCTGTACGTGTCGGCGGCCGCGCTCGTGCTCGGCAACGCACTCGTGCACGCGCCGGAGATCACGGCCCTCAACCTCGGGCTGTCGGCCGCGGGCGTGCCGGTCTATTACGCCTGGAAGAAACTGCGCCGCTGACGCGCGGCAGTCAGACCTGGTTGCCGGCAGGCTTGGTCCATCCGCTGTGCTGGCGCATCAGCCCTTCCTGCGCGACGCTCGCGACCAGGCGGCCGTCCCGCGCATGGATCGTTCCACGACTGAAGCCGCGGGCGCCCGACGCGCTCGGGCTCTCTATCGCGTAGAGCAACCAGTCGTCCACGCGCAGGTCGCGGTGGAACCAGATCGCATGATCGATGCTCGCGACCTGCAGTTCCAGGAAACTGACCCCGTGAGGCATGGTTGCGGTCGGCAAGAGGTGATAGTCGGAGACGTAGGTCAGCAGGCAGCGGTGCAGCGCCTGGTCGTCCGGGAGTTCGCCGATCACACGGAACCAGACCAGCTTGGCTGCGGGGCGCTTCTCGCGCGTCAGGTAGTCGTCGGGATGCACCGCCCGGAACTCGAAAGGCCGCTGGTTGCGGAAGTAACCGGTCACCTTGTGCGGCATGCGCTCGATCATTTCCGCCTCGACCACGGCGAGGTCCCGCAAGGACTCGGGCGGGGGCGCGGCCGGCATCGGCGCCTGGTGGTCGAGCCCGGGCTCGTCCACCTGGAACGACGCGGACATCGTGAGGATGGGCTGTCCGTGCTGGATCGCCACGACGCGCCGGCTGGTGAAACTGCCGCCGTCGCGGCTGCGGTCGACCTCGAAGACGATCGGCACGGAGAGGTCGCCGCGCCGCAGGAAGTACGCGTGCAGCGAGTGCACCTGCCGGCCCGCGACGGTGCGCGAGGCCGCGACCAGCGCCTGGCCGAGGACCTGGCCGCCGAACACCTGGGGCGCGCCGATGTCGCGGCTGTCGCCGCGGAAGAGGTTGTCCTCGATCCGCTCGAGGTCGAGGATCTTCAGCAGCTCCGGCAGGCGCGCGGAGGTCAAGGGTTCACTCCGGCGCCGCGACGCCGAGCCGCTCGCGCATGATCGGGCTGGTCGTCGTGTACTGGAGGAACTGCCGCTTCTCCGGATACACGTGGTGCTGCACGCCGAAGGCCGCGAGCGCAGCCTCGTGGAAGCCCGACAGGATCAGCTTCTTCTTGCCGGGGTAGGTGTTCACGTCGCCGATCGCGAAGATGCCGGGCTCGCTGGTCTGGAACTTCTCGGTGTCGACCCTGAGCGCCTTCTTTTCGAGCGCGAGGCCCCAGTTCGCGATCGGCCCGAGCTTGGGATGCAGGCCGAAGCAGGCGAGCACGTGGTCGCAGGGCAGGTCGACCGTCGACTTGTCGGCCTGCCGGACCTGCACGCCCGCGAGGCGGCCACCCTCCGCCTGCAGGGACTGGATCGTGCCCTCGAGGTGGCGCAACCGCCCTTCCGCCGCCAGCTGCTTCATGCGCGCCACGGACGCAGGCTGGGCGCGGAACTCCGCGCGCCGGTGCACGAGCGCGACCGAGCGTGCCTTGCCGCAGAACTCGAGCACCCAGTCGAGCGCGCTGTCGCCGCCGCCCGCGATCACGACGTCACGGCCGTGAAACTCTTCGGCACGCCTGACGCGGTAGTGGACCTGCGTGCCTTCGAACTTCTCCGCGTCGGGCACCATCAGGCGCCGCGGCTGAAAGGACCCGAGGCCGCCCGCGATGATGAGGCTGCCCGCGTCGAAGCGCGTGCCCGCGGCCGTCATGACGTCAAAGCGACCCGAAGGCTGGCGCGCAACCTCCACGACCTCCTCGCCGAAATGGAAGCCGGCGTCGAACGGCTTGATCTGCTGCATCAGGCGGTCGATGAGTTCCTGGGCGCCGCAGACCGGCAACGCAGGGATGTCGTAGATCGGCTTGTCGGGATAGAGCTCCGTGCACTGGCCGCCCGGATGCGCGAGAGAATCGACGATCCGGCACTTGATGCCCAGCAGGCCGAGCTCGAATACGGCAAACAGGCCGACGGGCCCCGCGCCGACAATGACGCATTCGGTGCGGATGACGCCTTGCGCCTCGGCTTCGCTCATCGCCGGAATTCTACCCGATGATAACCTTAGGCATGGCCCACGCCCTCGAGACGCCCCTGCTCCCGCTGGTGCGCGACTTTCGCGAGTTGCAGGCCGGGTCGCGCGCGTTCGTGCTGGCGACGATCGTCGCGACCGAGGGCTCGACCTACCGCAAGGCCGGGACGCCGATGCTCATCACGGCGTCGGGTCAGCCGCGCGGCTTGCTGTCCGGGGGCTGCCTCGAGGTCGACCTGGTGGAACACGCGCGCGACGTGCTGGAATCGGGCCGTTCGCGGTTGACGGCCTACGACATGCGCGGCGAAGACGACGTCCTGTTCGGGATCGGCAGCGGCTGCGAAGGTGCGATGCGCGTGCTCCTGCAGCGCGTCGGGCCCGAGGAGCGCTGGCAGCCGCTCGAGGCCATCGCCGGCCTGGTCGAGGCCCGCAGAAGCGGCACGCTCGCCGTCGTCGCGGACGGCCCGGCGGCCGGACTTGCCTGGTGGCCGGGCGGCGGCAATGCGGGGGCGGCCGAGCCCGGCGACGTGAGGGCCGCCAGGGCGACGTGCACTTCCGCGAGACTCTTCGAGTCGCAGGAGGGCGGCGAGGCGCTGCGGTTTCTCATCCTGCCCGTCCAGCCGCCGCCGCTGCTCGTCCTCTGCGGCGCGGGAGACGATGCCGTGCCGCTGGCGCGACTCGCCGTCGCGCTGGGCTTCGACGTCGCCGTCTGCGATCACCGTCCTGGGCTGCTATCCGCGGCGCGCTTCCCGGATTGCCGCCTGCTGGGCCAGCCGGTCGACGGTTTCGCGCAGCTCGCCGAATTGTCCGGTTGCAATGCGGCCATGGTGATGAGCCACCACCTTGCAGCCGATGCCGTGTACCTTGGCACACTCGCCGATTGCGGCCACGTCGGCTACGTCGGCCTGCTCGGCCCCGCACCGCGGCGCGACCGGCTGCTGCAGATGCTGGGACAGAAGGCGGCGCGCCTCGAAGGCCGTCTGCACGCGCCCGTCGGCCTCGACATCGGTGCGCGCACGCCGGAGGCGATCGCCCTCGCCGCCGCGGGCGAGCTGCACGCCTGGATTGCGGGGCGCGCGGGCGGCGCCTGGCGCGAGACGCTCCGGGCTGATCCGCAGTGACCGCCCCGCAATCCCCTGCGCGGTTCGAGGCCGCACTGCCCGCCCTGCGCCTCGACACAGCCGGGAAGCGGCACATCGACATGCGCGCGCTGGCCGTGCTCGCGATGCCGCTGGTGCTGAACAGCACCGTGCAGGCGGGTCTGAACCTCACTGACACCTGGTTCATCGGCCGGCTGTCCACCGCCGCGACGGCCGCGATTGCGTCGATCCACTGGCTCGCATTGCTGGCCGTCTTCCTGATCGGCGGCGTGGCGATGGGCGTGCAGACGCTGGCCGCGCAGGCCTACGGCGCAGGCCGCTACCGGCGTGCGACGCGAGTCGCCTGGCTCGGGCTGTGGGCCTCGGTGCTCGCGGTGCCGGCATTCGCCCTGACGATCGCGTTCGGCCCCGCCACGATCCGCGCCTTCGGGCTCGCGCCGGACGTCGAGGCGCTCGCGGTCGAGTACTGGATCCCGCGCATGATCGGCGGCCCGCTGGCGGCGGCGCTCTGGGCTGCCTGCGCGTTCTTCAACGGCATCGGTCGCACGCGCATCACGCTCGCCATCGGCCTGGTCGTGCTCGCATCGAACACCGTCCTGAACGAGGTCTTCATCTTCCGCCTGGGGCTGGGGATGTCGGGCGCGGCCTGGGCGACGACGACGGCCGAGCTGATCGGCGTCCTGCTCGCGATCCGCATGATGCTCCTGCTCGACGCCCGGCGCTTCGCGCCGCACCTCACCTGGCGTCCGGACTTGCGCCGCATCGCCGCGCTCGTCGCGCTTGGTCTGCCGATGGCCATGACCGCCTCGGCGGACCTCGGCGCCGCGGCGCTCTTCCAGCTGATGATGGTGCAGTTCGGCATCGTGGACGGCGCAGCGACGCAGATCGTCACGATCTTCACCGCCCTCGCCTACATGCCAGGCATCGGTCTCGCGCTGGCCGGCACGACACTGGTCGGCCAGGCGATCGGCGCCGGCGATCACGGCTGGGCCGAACGCCTCGGCAACCGCGTGATCGCGATCGTCGCCTGTTACATGGGTGGCATCGGAGTCGTCATCGCCCTGGTCGGCGACTGGCTGGTGCCCCTGTTCGTCAATGCCGCGGATCCGCGCGCGGCCGAGGTGATCGCGCTCTGCTCGTCCCTGCTATGGCTCGCCGCGGCCTACCAGTTCTTCGACGGCGTCAATTTCGCGAGCGCATTCTGCCTGCGCGGCGCAGGCGACGCGCGCGTTCCCGCGCTGATCGTGCTCGCCTGCGGGACGCTCCTGTTCCTGCCGCTGACGCACTACCTGACCTTCGAGCCGGGGCAGGGCTGGTTCGACGGTGCGCCGGGACTCGGCCTCGGCGCGACGGGCGGCTGGAGCGCAATCCTCGTCTACGTGCTCGCGATCGGCACGGCGCTATGGCTGCGCTGGAAGCACGGTGCATGGAAGCTCATACGATTGTGACAGCGTCAACGCGGAGGGGTCAGACCCCTTGAACGAAACCCATCACTCGCCGATTCGCGGCGAGTCGTTCAAGGGGTCTGACCCCTCCGTCAGTAGTCGCGG
>Ga0055457_10000248_pt1 | contig 9939 bp, 11 predicted proteins | sample Joice_ThreeSqA_D_FD_60018 | JGI IMG/M metagenome (GOLD analysis project Ga0055457, IMG submission 60018) | Wetland microbial communities from San Francisco Bay, California, USA, that impact long-term carbon sequestration - Joice_ThreeSqA_D1 | ecosystem: Environmental > Aquatic > Marine >... | reverse complement strand
AATCTCGACTACGGCATTCCGGTCAGCCCGCAGACAGTGTTCGACGTCGGTTCGGTCACCAAGCAGTTCGTTGCTGCCAGCATCAGCCTGCTGGAACTCGAGGGGAAGCTGTCGTTCGAGGACGATGTCCGCCGGTGGCTTCCCGAACTGCCCGCATACGAGCGGCCGATCAGGTTGCGCCACATGATCCACCACACCAGTGGCCTGCGCGATTACCTGACGCTGTTTCCGCTCGCCGGACGCGACCATTACTTCCCCATTTCGCTGGCCCAGATCCTCGACATGATGTCGCGGCAACGCGCGCTCGTGTTCCTGCCGGGCGAGCGCAGCGAGTACAGCAACACGGCGTACATGCTGCTGGCGCTGGTCATCGAGCGCGCCAGCGGCCTGTCGCTCGCCGAATTCGCCGAGCAGCGCTTCTTCGCGCCGTTGGGGATGGACGCCAGCCTGATGTACGACGACTACGAAGCGATCATCCCGCGCCGTGCCACGGGCTACGATCGCCGCGGCGACGACGACATCCGCATGGTCCACAACTTCAACTTCGACGTACCGGGCGACGGGCAGCTCTACACGACGGTCGAGGACCTGCTTCGGTGGGACCAGTACCTCCATGGACCCGAGCGCCCGGCCATCCATGCGCTGATGCTGACCCCGGGCACCCTCGACGACGGCGAGCCGCTCGGGCGGGCCCGCGGCCTGTATCTCGGCGAGTACCGCGGATTGCGGACCATTCATCACACCGGCAGCTCCTGGGGATCGCGGTCCGTGCTCATGCGCTTCGTGCAGCCGGGCGTGGCCATCGCGATCGCCTGCAACGACGGCATGGCCGACACACTGGCGCTGGCGTACCGCGTAGCCGATCATTATCTGGCCGACGGGCTGGCGCCGGCAGGCGGCGATGATGGCCACGAAGAGGACACTGCGTCCGAGGAGCGTCCGGCGTCCATTCCGTTGACCCTGGAGCAGCTGGGGGAGTTCACCGGCGCTTTCTTCTCGCCCGAACTCGATGCGATCTATCGCTTTGCAGTGGTCGACGGCGGCCTGGTCGTGCGCATCGAGCAGGAGGCGCCGCTCGAAGTCATTCCCATCGGCGACGACCGGTTCTGGTTCAGCTTCAGCGACCAGGCTTACTCGGGCGTGGTGTCTGCAAGTCTCGCTTTCCGCCGCGGCGCCGGCGGCGCGGTGGCCGGCTTCGAACTTGGCTCGGGCACGGAGCAGGGCATCATCTTCGAGAGGCTGCAATGACCCTGGACCTGGAGGACTGTCGATGAGCAGAGTCGCCGTCGCACTGCTGTCGGGCCTCGTGTTCGCCAGCCACGCATCCGCCGCGGGCGAACCGCCCGGCATCGTGATCATCAATGCACGCGTGATCGACGGCAGCGGCGGACCGTCGCGCAGCGTGAACGTGCGTGTCGTGGGCGAGCGCATCGCGGCCGTGGGCGATTTCGCACCGCCAGCCGGCGATGCCGTGGTGGACGCCGGCGGCCTCGTGCTGGCGCCCGGCTTCATCGACGCGCACAGTCACCATGACATCGGCCTGCTCGAAGCGCCTGAAGCGCTCGCGGTGGTCAGCCAGGGGGTCACGACGGTCGTGGTGGGTCAGGATGGCGGGCATCCGTATCCGCTGGCCGACTTCTTCGTGCGTCTCGAAGCGTCTCCCGCGTCGATCAACGTCGCATCCTTCGCCGGCCACGGGACGATCCGCGGCCAGGTCATGGGGGACGATTTCCGCCGCGCGGCGACACCGCAGGAAGTCGTCATCATGCAGACGCTGCTGGCGGCCGAACTTGAAGCCGGCGCCCTCGGGCTTTCGTCCGGGCTGGAATACGATCCGGGCTCGTATTCGACGCCTGCCGAGGTCGTCGAGCTCGCCCGGGTGGCGGCCTCAAAGGGCGGGCGCTACCTGAGCCACATTCGCAGCGAAGACCAGTATTTCTGGGAGGCCGTTGACGAGGTCATCAATATCGGCCGGCAGGCGCGGCTGCCGGTCCAGGTGACCCACATCAAGCTGGCGATGACCCGCTGGTGGGGGCAGGCCGATCGGCTGAAGTCGAAGCTGGATGCGGCGCGGGCGTCAGGCGTCGACGTCACGGCGGACATCTACCCGTACACGGCGTGGAACTCCGACTTCAGCTGGCTGGTGACGCTGTTTCCGCAGCGCGACCTGGATCGTCGCGAGGGCGCTGAATACATCCTGCAGGACATGCTGTCGCCGGAGGGCATCCTGCTTCCCGACTTCCGGCCGGAGCCGGCTTACAATGGGTTGACGATCGCGCAGATCGCCGGGATTCGCGGGATGGATCCCGCTACCACTTTGATTGACCTGCTGAAGGCGGATGCCGCGGCCGGCGGCCGGTCGCCGATGCTGGGATTCGCGATGTCCGAACCCGATATCGAGGCCATGATGGCCTGGCCGCATACGGTGATCGGCAGCGACGGCGAACTGGCGGGACCGCATCCGCGCGGCTATGGCGCCTTCACGCGCTATCTCGGCCACTACATCCGCGAGCGTGGTGTCCTCGGTCTCGAGGAAGGCATCCGCAGGATCAGCGCGCTGTCCGCCCGGCAGGCGGGAATTGCCGATCGCGGCCTGATCGCGCCGGGGCATTTTGCGGATCTGGTGCTGTTCGATCCGGCAAGAGTCGCCGATCGGGCGACCTATGAAGATCCGCACGTGCCGTCGGTGGGAATCACCCGGGTGTGGGTCAACGGGGTCGTGGTGTTCGAAGGCGGGCAGGTCACGGGCGCCAAGCCTGGTGCCGTGATTCGTCGGCCGGTTCTCCCCGGTCCTGCGGATTGACCCAGCCCAATCCAGCAGAGCCAATCCTGGGTTACGTCGCGAGGAAGTCAGCGGATGTCGTTTGAGATAGCTGTCGGTTGCAATATTCGCAAGTCGCCGTACTTCGATGCCACGGTAGCCGACGGCGTGAAGTCGTTCTCGGTCTATAACCACATGTATGCGCCTTCGCACTTCGGCGACCCCGAGGCCGAGTACCGGGCGCTGCTGACGAATGTCGTTCTCTGGGACGTCTCCTGCGAGCGCCAGGTGCAGCTCGCCGGCCCTGATGCAGAACGACTGGCGCGATACCTCACGACGCGTGAGATCGGCGGCATGAAGGTCGGGCAGGGCAAGTACGTGCCACTCTGCGACTACCAGGGCCATCTGATCAACGACCCGGTTCTGCAGAAACTTGCAGACGACCGTTTCTGGCTGTCGATTGCCGACAGCGACATCCTGCTCTGGGCGCAGGCCATTGCCGCCGAACGCGGACTGGACGTGCAGGTGACCGAGCCCGACGCGTCGCCGCTAGCCGTGCAGGGGCCGCGGGCGGAAGACGTCGTCGCCGGCCTGTTCGGCGACTGGGTGCGCCAGCTCAAGTACTTCTGGTGCCGGGAAACCGAACTGGACGGCATCCCGATTCTGCTCGCCCGGTCGGGCTGGTCGAAACAGGGCGGCTTTGAGCTGTACCTGCGGGATGCTCGCCGGGGCGGGGATCTGTACTGGCGGGTCAAGGAAGCGGGTGCGTCCTACGGCATCGTTTCGAGCGCGCCCAGCGACATCGAGCGGGTCGAGAGCGGCCTGCTGTCCTACGGCGCCGACGCCCGCCATGGCGTCAACCCGTTCGAGGCGGGGCTGGGCGCACTCGTGCATCTCGAACGGCCCGACGAGTTTGTCGGCAAGGCGGCGCTCGGGAGCATCCGTCAAACCGGCGTGCGGCGACGCCGCGTGGGATATGTCATCGGCGGCGAGCGAATCCAGGGCATCTCGGACTGGCGAAACGTGTTCCTGGGAGCTGAAGTCGTCGGCACGGCGACGGAAGCCGTGTATTCGCCGCGGCTGATGCAGAACATTGGAGTCGGCATGCTGTCGACGGGGATTCCCGACGAAGTCGACGGGCTGGAGGCCAGTCTTGCAGATGGACGCCGGCCGGCGAGAGTCGCGTCCTTGCCGTTCATGCGGAAATGATCGACTGCGGCGGCTATCGAGTCGCGAATCCGGACGAGCTGCCGACGCCGGCCATGCTCGTGTTCCGGGACCACCTGCGCCACAACATCGGCAGCGTCTGCGAAATGGCGAACGGCGGGCAGAACCTGTTCACGCACGTGAAGACCCACAAGTCGGAAGCCGTGACCCGCCTGCAGGTCGAGTTGGGCATCGACCAGTTCAAGTGCGCGACCCTGGCCGAGCTCGAGATGGTCCTGCGCGCCGGCGCACGAAAAGCCCTGCTTGCATACCCTCTGACTCAGGCGCTCAAGATCGAGCGGCTGCTCGATCTGGCCGCGCTTTACCCGGACCGGTGGGTAGCCACGATTGCCAGTTCTCCGGTTCATGTCGAAATGCTGGCGGACGCCGCCTCAAAGTGCGGGCACCGGCAGCCGGTGATGCTCGACCTGGACGACGGCATGCACCGCACGGGCATGCAGATGGATCAGGAGGCGGTAGCGCTGTACCGGGAGATCGACCGACATCCGTTCCTCGAGGCAGCCGGTCTGCACCTGTACGACGGTCACGACAGCTTTCGCGAAGTGAACCTGCGTGCGGAAGCGGCGCTGCGCCACGTCGACGCATTGAAACAATTCCGGCAGCAGATCGAATCCGCGGGAATGCAGGTTCCGCTCGTCGTCGGAGGCGGCGCCTACTCGTTTCCGTACTACGCCCGCACGGAAGGCATGTGCGGCTCGCCGGGATCGTTCATCTACTGGGACGCACGCTGTCAATCGGACATGCCGGACATGCCGTTTCGCAACGCCGCCCTGATCCTGACCCAGGTCGTCGACCGGCATCCCGGGCAAGGTACCTTCACCACGGATCTCGGCTACAAGAACATCTGCTCCGACCAGCCCATCGAGGCGCGAGTCCGCCTGCTCGGCCGCGAGGCGGCGACCCTCGTCATGCACAATGAAGAGTACGGCGTGTTCCGCGACGCTGGGGAAATGCCGTCGATCGGGCAGTACTTGCTGGCCATTCCGGGTCACATCGGGCCGACGACGGTCCGCTATCCGGGAAGTTACGTGGTGGATTCAGCGGGTGCCGTGATCGATTACTATGACCACACGGCGCGCGATCGGCTTTCTCATCGTGCGGATGTCCAGTAGGAGCCAAGACCATGCCCGAAATCAGCAGTCAGCATCAGTGCGCGGCACTCACGGACCTGGTCGGATGCGAGTCGTTCGGCGTGCCAATCGGCACGCTGCCGAAACAGACCAATTCCAGCTTCTTCCAGGAAGGGAATCTCACCGCAGGCACTTGGGAGTGCGGGCCGGGGACGATGCAATTGGACCTGGAGGTCACCGAGTTCTGTCACCTGCTGAAAGGACATTGGGTCCTGACGTCGGAGTCCGGTCAGGTCACCGAGGTCAAGGCGGGCGACAGCTGGGTCTTCCCGCGTGGATGGAAGGGCACCGCCCGGGTCGTCGAGACCGTCCGCAAGGTGTACCTGATCGTCAGCTGACGCCGCCGAGGGTCTCCTGGCGCTGAAGCGCCGCGCCCGGACTCGTCGCGAGCAGCGTGCCGAGGCCGATGGCGATCAACGGCAGAAAAGGCTCGAACGGCCAGAACGGCAGCCACAGCACGAGGTTCTCGGACCACGCGGGCGCCGTCAGGAGGGCGCTGACCGGTTCCTGCCAGCGTAACCCGGTGCCGGCGGCGAGCAGGCCGCAGCCGATGATCACGCTGCCGACGATCCTGTTCCCGATGGGGGTGCCACCTGTCGGCGCGATGTCGACGGCCGCCAGCTTTCGCTTCCTGCCCCAGGCCGCGATCCGGAGCGCGAACGCGAGGAAGCCGCCCCAGTAGAACGCGTAGTCGATGGGTTCCGGGTCCGGATAATAGAAGAGATCCCACCAGTAGACGCTGAACGGATAGGCCCACAGGAAGTACACGCCGCTCCGGTGCAGCAATTTCCACTGATTCGCGCTGAGATGCCTGCGGCCGAATTCGAATGACGTCACGACCATCGCCGCAAGGAAGAGGTAGCCCGTACTGCCTTCGATCTCGTCGCGCAGGAGAAAGATTTCCTCGAAGTAGTATTCGCGGTGGAAGTTCGAGATCAGGAATATGAACAGGCCTTGCCACGCCATGGCCACGGCGAAACAAAGCCCGATGAACTTGCGGTTGCGCAACAGCCACTTCGATGGCGGTGCCGGGAACAGCGTGTGCAGCGCGGAGGTGGCGGTGACCAGGTAGATCAGGGGCACCGCCCAGCGCACCGAGTAGGAAATCATGTGCGTCACGCCGGGCGCCGCGGCGAGGTCCGTGCGCAGCATCTCGAGGACCATCGCGATGGACATCGTGATGGATACGACCCAGAACAGCATCCATCCGCTGAGGGCCCGAAGCTTGAGTGCTGCGTTCAGGCGGGTACCTGTGTCCTGGAACCGAAAAGAATCCTGCCGACCATGAATGCTAGCATTCGCGGGTGCCGACCAGAATGAGAGCCATGAGCCGCTCCGTCATCGAAGGCGCGCTGGCCCTCGCGCCCTGGCTGGCGTCGATGTATGTCTTCTACTGGCTCGAGTCCAGCCAGTTCTGGACTCCGGAAACCCCGCATCGCGGCAAGCTTTCGGTGGTCCTGCTGGGAGCCGGGATGATCCTTTCGTTTCTTGTCAGGTCCTACCTGTCGAAGCGCCGGTCCCGGTGACCGCGATCAACCCCACTCCTGGAACTGCCTGAGGTCGTCGTTGATCTCGTGCCACGGCGCCTTGGATCCGACCCATGCGTGATAGCCGGCAGGCCGCGGTGGATCACCCTCGATGGCGCTCATGCTGAGGTACAGTCGCGCGGGCTCCGTCTTGGGTTCGACGAGGATCGGCGATCCGCAGGTTGCGCAGAAGATGCGGTCATTGCGCGGCGATGAAGCGTATATGCGGATGTCCGATTCGCCCGCGAGGTAGCGGAAGCGCGACCGCTCGACGCCGGCAAAGGTCGCGAAGGCCGCGCCGTGCAGCCGCCGGCAGATCGAGCAATGGCAATGGCCGAAATCGATGATCTCCCCGTCGACTTCGAATCGCACTCGCTTGCACTGACAGTGACCGCGTATCAAGATCTGAACCTCTTCTCGGGGGCCTGCAGCCGCAATCGGGATCATAAGGGCTCGTCGCAAAATGGCGAAATTACCGCTTTGGTGTCGGGTAAGGCCGCTTCCTCCAAGACGACCACTTGCAGCGTCGTTCGCCATAGGCGTAGGACTGCTGGTTGCTTTCCGGTTACCGGCCGAACCACTGGACCTCGATGGCTACCGCCTCATCGATCTCACGCACGCCTACAACGAGGACACCGTGTTCTGGCCTGCGCCGCCCACGCACTTCTATCTCGAGCAGTTGCACTACGGCGAAACGCCCGGCGGGTTCTTTTATTCCGCCAATCGCTTCTGCCTGCCCGAGCATGGCGGCACGCACCTCGACGCGCCGATCCACTTCGCGCGTGATCGCGAGACGATGGACCAGATCGGGCTCGTGCGGCTCATCGGGTCGGTAGTCGTGATCGACGTTAGCGCAAAGGCCGCGGCGGATCGCGACTACCGCGTGACGGCGGCCGACGTACTGGCGTTCGAGGGTGAGCATGGCCGCATCGAGCCGGGCACTCGCGTGCTGATCCGCACCGGCTGGTCACGCCACTGGCCCGACGCGACCGCCTACCTCGGCGATGCGACGGATGCGTCGAAGCTCCATTTTCCGTCCTACGGTGAGGATGCCGCGCGCCTGCTGGTCGCGGAGCGACGAGTCGCGCTGCTCGGGATCGATACCGCTTCGATCGACTACGGCCCGAGTACGGATTTTCCCGTGCACCGCCTCGCGGCCGCGGCCAATGTGCCGGGCCTCGAGAACGTCACTGGTCTCGAAGCCCTGCCACCGCGCGGCGCAATCCTGCTCGTGCTGCCGATGAAGATCGAGGGCGGATCGGGCGGGCCGACGCGGGTCGTGGCGCTGGTGCCGTAGAAAAGGAAACCCCGGCACATGGCCGGGGTTTCTCTGGTCAACGCAGGTCGACGAGCCCGTTACTGGCGGATCGTCATTTCCTGCAGCAGGGCGTCGCTCAGGACCTCGCGATACTCGGCGCGGTTCCCGCTCTCCGTCTGCATCTGCGCAATGGTCTTTTTCTTCCAGGCCTGGAACTCCTCGAAGCGCTTGTCGCCCACGGCCGCGGACTCGATGCTCTCCGAGATCGTGACCAGGTAGAGGTCCGGCTCGTTCGCGCGCGCGTGGACATTCGAGAAGATCTTGTAGCCCTTGATCCATCCCTTGGACTTCGAGAACTCGAGGTTGTCCTTCCACTCGGTGGCCAGCCACTTGGAGTAGCTCAGGCCGCCGCCGTCCTTGATGTCGATTCCCGTGACTTCCCAGTAGTCGCCGAATACCAGCGGCCACTGTTCCTGGGCGGACGCAGCAGCGCTCATCGTCGCTGCGGCGGCGCTCAATACCAGCACTGACACGATCTTTCTTATGGACATGATTTGCTCCCTGTGGGGCAGGCCGGATGGCCTGACCGAGGGTGCGACCGTACCACAGGCTGGCACGCTCCGTGGAAATCGCGCACCATTGGTTTCCAGCGGAAAACATCCACCATGCGCATAACTTCTGGCCGCATTTCCTTGATTATTTTCGCAATGCTCGCCCTCGCGGGCATGCGGGCCGCGCACGCCGATGCCGCGCGTGACGCCGTGGATCGTGTCGTTGCCGATTACATCCGCCTCTACGCCGGGCCGACCCTGGATCGCTGGCAGGCGCTGTTTCATCCCGCGGTCGTGGTGGCATTCCCGGCCGACGACGGCTCGATCACGACGCGCACGCTCGGGGAATTCGTCGAACGACAACGGAACTACTTCGCGACCGGGCGGCAGATCTCCGAGCGGCTGGAGAACCTGCGCGTCGACATGGGCCGGCGTATCGCGCGGGTGAGCGCCGACTTCATCTTCATCGACGAAGGCGAGGAGCGCGCCGGCAAGCTGGGGCTGCACCTCGCGGAAGGACAGGACGGCTGGAGGATCGTGGCCGTTCTCTTCGCTTACGACGAGGAGTAATCCCATGAACCCGATCCATCGCACTTTCATCGCGGTCTTCGCAGCGACGCTGGCCGCGGGCTGCGCCTCGGCGCCGGCAGCACCCGAGACGATGAGCGAGCCGCAGGCGGACTTCAGCGCCTACCGGACCTTCGGCTGGCATGCGGCACCGGGCGAGGACAACCCGGGGCAGGCCGCTTCGATCGTGGATGGCTACATCCGCACGGCCATCGCCAGCGAGTTGAAAGGCAGGGGTTATGTCGAGGCGCCCGCGGGCACGAGCCCGGACCTCACCATCGCCTACGAAGGCGCGAGCACGAAGAAGCTCAAGAACAAGCCGTTCCGGATCGGCATCGGCGTCGGCAGCTACGGCAGCAGCGGCGGCGGCTCGGTCGGCGTCGGCAGCTCCGGCGTCAAGGAAGTCAAGGAAGGCTCGCTGGTCGTGCACGTCATCGACCCGGCGAGGGAGACCGAGGTCTGGCGCGGCAGCCTCGAGCGCGAGCTCGGCAAGGGCGGTGTCCAGGCGGCGGACGTGCAGGCCGCAGTCACGGAAATGTTCCGGGAATTCCCGGCGCGCAGCGCCCCACCCTGAATGGACTCCAGCGCAGCCGACAGGCGGATCCGCAAGCACGTCCGCGAGACGCCTCTGCAGGACTCCCGCGCGCTCAGCGATGCGACGCGCGCGCGGGTGTTCCTGAAGCTCGAGAACCGGCAGGACACCGGCGCCTTCAAGCTGCGCGGCGCGGCGAACAAGCTGCTGTCGCTGCCGCGTGACGCCACGGCGAACGGCGTCGTCGCCGCGTCCACCGGCAATCACGCGCTGGCCGTCTCGACAATCGGCAGTCAGCTCGGCATCCCGGTGGAGATCTTCGTCGCCGCGAGCATTCACCCGTACAAGCGCAGCAAGATCGAGGCGCTTCAGGCGCTCGTGAACGCC
>Ga0055457_10000243_pt1 | contig 10011 bp, 13 predicted proteins | sample Joice_ThreeSqA_D_FD_60018 | JGI IMG/M metagenome (GOLD analysis project Ga0055457, IMG submission 60018) | Wetland microbial communities from San Francisco Bay, California, USA, that impact long-term carbon sequestration - Joice_ThreeSqA_D1 | ecosystem: Environmental > Aquatic > Marine >... | reverse complement strand
GGGAGGCAAGTCATGGAAGCCACTGGCCGGGACAAGGCGCTGCGGGTCGCGCTGATCGTGGTGGGCGTGATCTTCACCTTCGGGCTCTATCCGCTGACGGTGGTCTGGCCGGACGGGTTCATGTGGGAGCCGCGGCAGGCCGAGTACGAAATGATGATCATCCTGACCATGGCGGTGCTCGGCGTCTTTCTCCTGCTCGCCTCACGGAATCCGGCGGCCAACCGGAGTCTCATCTCGTTCGCCGGGTGGATGAGCCTGCTGCACGGCCTGCTGATGCTCTGGCAGGCGATCCAGGACCCGATGGAGCAGGCGAACTTCTTCGGCGACGTGCCGGCCCTCATCCTGGTCGGCATCGTGCTCCTGGTCCTGAACCGGCCGTCCGCATCCGGCGCCGGCGCCTAGCCATGCGCGCTCGCCCACGCCTCGCTCCGCTCCTCCTCACCCTCTTCGCCCTGAGTCCGAGCCCGTCCGCCGCGGCACAGTCCGCGCCGGGCGAGCAGGCCGCCGTCCGCGCCATCGCCGATTCGGCGCTCGCCGCCGTCAGCCGGAACGACTTTGTCGCGTTCACCGACCTCATGCTCGACTCGGCGGTGACCTATTCCGCCGGGGAGCGTGCCGGGCAGGCCTGGACCTCGTTCCGGACACGGGCGCAGGAGCGCGCCCTGCAGTCGAACCAGCGCTTCACGGAGCGGGGATTCAATCCGACAGCCATGGTCTCCGGACCTGTGGCGATGGTGTGGATGCCATACGATTTCTACGTGGACGGGTCCTGGTCGCACTGCGGGGTGGACATCTTCACCCTGCTCAAGGGCCCGGAGGGGTGGCGGATCGCGACGGTGGCCTGGAGCATCGAGCAGCCGCCGGCGTGCGCGAAACATCCGAAAGGCCCGCCCGGCAACTAGAGACGGAGGCCAGATGCACTGGGGCTGGAGGTGGGCCGGCATCTTCGTCGTGGTGGCACTGCTCGACTTCGGGGTGCGGTTCGCCAGCGGTTTCGACATGACGTGGGTGAACCGTGCCGAGGCGGTACTGCTCCTGGGCACCGCGCTCCTGCTCTGGTTTCTGGGTCGGACACACCCCGCACCGAACCGCAGGCAGCACACGATCCAGCTGGCGATTGTTGCTTCGTTTGTCCTGGGCGGCCTGCGTGCCGCGCTCTGGGCCGCCGGGCTGCCGGTGGACCGGGCCAACCTGGCAATTGCCGCCCTCGGACTGGTCCTGGTCATCGAGGCCATCCGCCGCTACCGACGAGGCGCGCGCCGAGTTGCGGACGCCGGGACCGGCGCCTAGGGTTGAGGGGACCCTCCACCTCGGGTAAGACCAGATGGATTCCTACGAATGGATCGCGCCCCTCGCCGGTTTCCTGCTTGTGATCACTGCCCCCGCCCCCGCCCAGCAGCCCGATACTATCCGCGTCGGCAGCCCCTCCCTGCGCGGCGCCGCACTCGCGCCCGGCAGCTACACGATCGTGAGCGTCCGCCGGGCGGAGGGGAAGGACACACCGAACAGCACGACCCGCATCACCATCATGCGAGCAGGGACTGGGGCAGACGAGGTGTATCTCATCCAGTCCATCCACGCCTCCGCCGCCGGCGACACCACGATCGGCGCCATCACGGCGCGGGCCTCCGATTTCGCCCTGGTACACCACCGGGTGAAGGGCGTTCACGACTCGACCGCGGTCGCCGCGGCCGACGGGTTCGTCACCGGGTGGGTGGTGCTGCCGAACCAGCCGGTCAGCCTGATCGATCAGCCGCTGCCGGAACCGGTCTTCCCCATGGACGGGCAGGTGCCCTGGCTCTTTCCGTTGCTCCCGCTGGACGACGGGTACGTCGCAGCCATCCCCCATTTTTCCCAGTGGGCCGGAGGAACAAAGTGGACGTCGGTGCGTGTGCTCGGTTCCGAGAAGATCGACGTGAACGGGAAGCTGCTGGACTGCTGGAAGGTGGACGGAGGTGAACTCTTCCGGGGGTACCGGGTAACTTACTGGGTGGACAAGGACGCTCGGCGGATCGTCCGGGGAGTCGCCCGGGGAGCCGAGGGCGCTCCAGAGTACTGGTCGTGGCTCGCGGCCCCCTGACCGCCGTCGGTCCCGTGCAGCCCGCCGCATCGACACGGTCGGGGCACCGGCCCCCCGGCCCCCACCCATCTGGAGGATGACCATGGATCGCATCGCTGACGCCCGCTGGAACGGCGAACTCAAGTCCGGCAACGGTACCATCAAGCTCGGGAGCGGCGCCTTCGAGGGCCCCTACTCCTTCGCCAGCCGGTTCGAGGATGGCACGGGCACCAACCCCGAGGAGATGATCGGCGGCGCGCATGCCGCCTGCTTCTCGATGGCGCTGGCCAACTCCCTGGCGCAGGCTGGCCACAAGCCGACCAGCGTGGCCACCCGGGCGACCGTGCACCTCGGCAAGAACGAAACCGGTTTCGCGATCGTCGGCATCGACCTGGCGACGCGGGGGACGGTCCCCGGGATCGACCTGGCCACCTTCACGAAATTTGCGGAGGAGACCAAGACGGGGTGCATCATCTCCAAGGCGCTCAAGGCGGTCCCGATGACCCTGAAGGTGGAGCTGCTCAAGGCATAGGCACACCCACCCTGGAGGGCGACCATGAGCAAGCTGACGGCGGCCCTGGGTCGGGAGCTCCGGGAGCTGATCCCGGCGATGATCTTCTTTCTCATTGCCTTTCACATGCTGTCATTCACCAAGGCGGTGCTGCTCGACGACTACCGGGTCACGGCGGTCAGCGCGACCAGCGCGACCGTCAGCGCCATCATCGTGGCAAAGACCATCCTGATCCTCAACCACACCGCGGTCGCCCGGTTGTTCTCTGGCCGGATGGTTTCCAACCTCCTGTGGAAGACCGTGCTGTTCGGCTCGGTGGCCATTCTCCTCTGGCAGCTCGAGGAGATCCTCCCGGCGCTCTGGCGGCATGGCGACGTCGGGGAGGTGATCCGGCACCAGGTCGCCCGGTTCTCGTCGCCGCGCTTCCTGGTCCTCCACATGTGGCTGTACACCATGCTCCTGATCTACTCCCTCGCCTCCGAGGCCGTCGGCCAGCTGGGGCGCGACAGACTCCTGGCCATCCTGCTGGGCCCGGTGCAGACGCGACATGACGGGCGGGCCGCGCCCAGGGCCCCCTGACACGAGGACTTTCGATGCATCTGGCTGCCCTTCTCGTCTCTGCAGCGCTGCTGGCATCCTGCCAGCAGCGCGCCGCACCCGGCACCCCTGAGGCGGGGGCCCTGCTCGGCACCTGGACAGTCGACCTCCGCCCGACACCGTCCGCCCCAGCGTACTACCAGGAGTTCGTGGTCACCTCTGTCGCCGGGGACACCCTGGTTGGTACCTTCTATGGCACGGCCATTACCCACGGCCGAATCAATCGCGACTGGGGCGCCCTTCACTTCGCGTTCGTGACCAGCGACGGCGCGGGGCCCTACAACACCACCGGTGTGCTCTCCGGGGACCAGCTGCGCGGTACGACTCATTCGCTGGGACGGAACTTTCTGGCGGTGTGGACGGCAGCACGCAAGCGATAGCGAGCGTCCGGACGCTACGCTCGCCACCCTTTGCCCAAGGAACCTGACCCATGCGCCATTCGCCCCGATGGACCCGCTGCATCCCGCTCGCCGCCGCCCTCGCCCTGACCGGCGCCTGCGCCCCGGCCGGACCGGCGCCGGAGGCGATGGTGGCGGCCGCCGACTCACTCGACCAGCGGTTCCTCGCCGCCTTCAACGCCGGCGACCTGGACGCACTGATGGCCACTTACTGGAACAGCCCCGAGATGGTGTCGATCGGACTCGGCGGCATGGGCGACCTGGGCTGGGCCGACGCGAAGGCCGATTGGGCCGCCACCCTGCCGACCCTTGCAGGGGCCACGCTGGCTTTCACCGAAGCGCACAACATCCCTGCCGGCGACGTCGTGCTCGGGTGGGGCCGGTGGACGATATCGATGCCCACCGGCGACGGCACCGGGATGGTGATGCAAGGGAGGTATTCCGACGTGAAGGCGATGCGCGACGGGCAGTGGGTGTACCTCATCGACCACGCGTCGGTGCCGATGGCGCCGCCGCCCGAAGCGGTGGAGTGACGCAGGCCGCGGGGGAACGCCCGACTGTGACAACCGCCACCCGCCCCCAGACGGTTCGCGAGGAGATCGCCAACAGCGTGAGCCACGGCATCGGGTTTCTGGCCGCCGCGGCCCTGCTGCCGGTGCTGGTCCACCACGCCCTGCCCCACGGAGCGACGACGGTGGTCGGCGCCACCGTGTTCGGGCTCACCGCATGCCTGCTCTACCTCACCTCGACACTCTACCACGCCCTGACACCGGTTCGGGCCAAGCAGGTCCTGCGGGTCCTGGATCATGGCGCCATCTACCTGCTCATCGCCGGCACCTACACCCCGTTCACCCTCGGCGCCTTGCGCGGACCATGGGGGTGGACGCTGTTCGGGGTGGTCTGGGGGCTGGCCGGGCTGGGCATCCTCCTCAAGGCTGCCGGCGGCATCCGGTATCCGCGGCTCTCCACTGCCGTCTACCTCGGCATGGGCTGGCTGGTCGTGGTGGCGGCCAAGCCGCTGTGGGAGGCGATCCCGGCCTGGGGCCTCCTCTGGCTGGCCGCCGGCGGCCTCGCGTACACCGCCGGTGTCGGGTTCTATGCCGCGAGCCGCCTCCCCTACCGCCACTTCGTCTGGCACCTCTTCGTGCTGGCGGGGACCGCCTGCCACGCGGTGGCGGTGCTGCGATACGCAACCTGACTCTGGACGTGACCAATTTCGCGGCGTAACGTAGCGGGAGCCCCCTGAGGCTTCCCGCACCGCGAGCGTTCGGCATGGCGCCTGACCGCACCACCCAGATGCGCTACCGGCTCCTCCTCTACGGCGGGGCGATCGCGCTCCTGCTGCTCTACGCCCGACTGCCGGCCACCCAGTGGCGCGTCGCCCTCTCCGCCTCCGTCATCTATGCCGCGTGCGTTCTCGCGTGGGCCCGCGCGTTCGTGAAGCCGTGGCTCTGGCCGGCCACCTACCATCCCCCGACACAGGCCCGCGCCTTCATCGCCAGCCTGATTTTCGTGACGCTGGCGCTGATCGGGATCTGGATGTTCAAGGCGCGCGGCGCCACCCTCCTCCTCTACTACCTCCCGGCCGTCTTCATCGTCTCGCTGGTGGCCGACGTCGTGGCGATCCGCCATCGCTTCCGCATCGAGCGGTCCCGGGACGAGGTGCATCGCCTCCTCCACGCCCTGGCGGACGGGTCGGCCGGTCCGAAGGACTGGAGCCTCTTCGTCTTCCAGCCGATCGCCGATCCGGAACTCGAGGCGATCCGGGTGCGGCTCCTTGCCGCCGACCGCAAAGGCGTTTCCCGGGCGGAAGCTGCGCACCTGGAGCTCTCTCCGCCCGATGGCGGGTCGGCCGAGGCGTCGGAGCCGGCGCCGACTCCGTCGGCCGACATGACCGGCTGGCAGCTCGCCCAGGGGATCTCGGAGCGGTTGCGGCTGGCCATCGTGATGCTGGTGCTCTCCACCTTCCTGGGCACCGGTTCGCCCTACCGCACCTTCTACATCCTCGGCTTCATGGGCGTCCTGGTGGCGGGGGTGTTCGGGACGGGGCTGCTGGTCTATCGGTGGCGCCACCGCCGGAACCTGCGCGCCCTGCGCGAGATGCATCCCGAGCGCCACGCAGAGGTCCTGAAGGCCTTCCCCCACGTGATCTACCGTGCCAAGCTGGCGAAGGACCTGGCGCGCGACCTCCAGTCCTACATCGCCGGGGCGGTGGAGTCGTTCGGCTTCGCCGAGAGCCTCAAGCGGGAAGCCTCGGCCCAGTACTGGCTCCTCGCCTGCACCGTCGCCGCGGCGTTCCTGGCCGAACAGCGCCTGCACCTCGCCCCGTGGGCGCGCACCACCGGGATCGCCATCACGGCAGTCGCGGGGTTTGCGTCGCTCCAGTTCCTGATGCGGTGGCGGCGCTACCTCGACACCTGGCTCGAGGTGTCGCGGTTCGGCATCGCCGAGGTGTGGCCGGACGGGTCGCGGCGGCAGATCCCCTGGCGCCAGCATCTCTGGCTCGACAACGAGCCACGGCGGCGGCGGCTGCACCTGCTGATCGCCGACCGGAGCGCGGGCATCCCGATTCACTACCGCCGCACCAATTTCGCGCGCGCCCTCGACCTGATCGTCGAGTATGGCGAGTTCACCCCGGCACCGCCGGAAACGAAGTGACGGTGCGCGTTGGCACGGCGGGCGCCACCACCAGCAAGGAGGCACCATGCGGCTCGACCTGAAGGCTCTCGCGATCGCCTGTGGACTGGTCTGGGGGGCGGCCATCCTGTGCGTGGGCATCGCCCACCTGATCTGGCCCGGCTACGGGGGCGCGCTGCTCGACGTCGTCTCGTCGATCTATCCCGGCTACGAGGTCGGGGGCTTCGGCAGTGTGATCGTCGGAACGCTGTACGCCATCGTGGACGGTGGAGTCGCGGGGGCGATGATCGGGTGGGTATACAACGCCACGGCCCGGTCGGGCGGCGGCTGAGCCCAAATTCAGGTGCTCACAAGATCCGCCTGGGCACGATCCCGCGGGTCCAGGCCTTGAATCGCTTGGCCCGGCCGGCGTAGGCGTCGGGATTGAACTCCACGGTGGTTTCCCAGGCGTTCGTTGGACCAAGTTCCACCTCCATCCCGGCGAGCACGCCGGCCGCCACCGCATCGGACCAGATCACCGTGACGCACTCGGTGTTCAGGTTGGCGCTGCGCGGGTCGAGGTTGAAGGTCCCGATGACGGTGACGTGCCCGTCGATGACCATGGACTTCGCATGCAAGGCAAAGATGGGCGGGTCTGGCAGCGTCTCCTGCAGCGCGCCGGTCATGATGCTGGTGCGGACCTCGGCGTCGGGGCGGACCTCGAAGATCCGCACCCCGGTTCCCAGCAGCGCCTCACGGTCCCGCTGGTAGCCGCTGAACGCCTCGAAGTTGTCGGTTGACGCAAGGCTGTTGGTCAGGATCCGCACCTCGACCCCCCGGTCCACCGCCGCTCGGAACAGCGCCCGCCCCGCCTCGGTGGTGACCAGATACGGCGACTGGATCACGATCGAGCTCGTCGCCGCATCGACGAGTGCGGTCAGGGCGTCGAGCGTCGCCCCGCCACCGCCGAGACCCTCGCTTCCGTCGTTCTTGCCCGGCACGTCGGAGACATAGGCGACGCTGTCGATCCACTGCAACTGCCCCGAGGCCCGGATCGTCTCGAAGGCTGCCGGCACCTGCTGCACCCGCTCCCGCACCTGCGGCCAGTAGTTGGCGGGGTCGCAGGCGTACCGGTGCAGCCACTCGAGCCGGGCCGCCTGCGCGTCGGCGTCCTCGGGGCTCGTCACCAGGTCGGCCACCGGCACGCTCAGCGGATCGTTCCAGAACTCCTCGAACGAACGCTGCACGTCGGCCGCCACTCCGCCCATCAACAGCACGTCGCGGTCGCGGAAGTTGTACTCGTGGTCGTAGTCGAAATACTCGTCGGCGATGTTCCGTCCCCCGGTGATGACGATCCGGCCGTCCACCGTGAAGGTCTTGTTGTGCATCCGCTGGTTGATGCCCCGGAAGTCGGTGACCACGTTGAACACCTTCCGCGGCAGGCTCTTCCCGATGTTGGTGCTTGGATTGTAGATCCGAATGTCGAGGTTGGGGCGGCTGTCGAGCGCCAGCAGTTCGTCGGCGTCGGCCTCCACCAGGATGTCGTCCACCAGGACGCGCACCCGGACACCCCGATCCGCCGCCCGCACCAGGTAGTCGGCGGCGATCAGCCCCACATTGTCCGCCGAAAAGATGAAATACTGGACGTCGATGGTCTGCTCGGCGTACTCGCTGAGCCAGGCCCGGGCGACCATCGCGCCGTCTCCCTCCTCGAGGACGTACACCCCGGTCCGGGACGCCATCAGGGAGTCGACAGACTGCAGCTGCCGCGCCAGGTGCACGGCGGTATCGCGGTGGATCGTGGCGCAGAACGCGCTGTCGGCTGCGACCGCCGCCGCCACCGGCCGGCCCTCCGGCGCGCAGGCGAGTGCCAGCATCACTACCGCCAGCGGGAGAAGGTGCCTCCTCACGGCGGGTCCACGTGCATGGTGGTCATCATCCCCGAGCCGAGGTGCTCCGCGATGTGGCAGTGAAGCATCCAGGCCCCGGGGTTGGATGCATCGATCAGCAGGTCGACGGTGGAGCCGACCGGAATCAGGACGGTGTCCTTCCACACCAGGTTCCTGGTCGGCACGCCGTCGCGGCTGACCACCAGCATGCGCTGGCCGTGCAGGTGGATCGGGTGCTGCATCGGATGGAACGACTTGTCGTCGTTGAAGATCCGGAGCTTCACCACCGCGCCCTGGCGCACGTGCCAGTCGATCGCCTCGTTCTCGGCGCCGGTGGCGTCGTCCCGCAGGATCCAGCGGACCTGCTTCCCCGTCGAGAGCCAGTTCATCTCCGGCATCCCGTCCACCCACTCCACCGGGTTGTAGAACGCGGTATCGATGGCCATGAACTGGACGGTGAGCAGCGGCAGGCTGTTAGTGGCGACCGTCAGGGTGATCCGCTTGTCCGGTGGCTTGCCGAAGTACCGGCGATAGCGCGCGATGTCGGCGGTCACGTCCTGGTAGGCGCGGAGCGAATCGAAGGCCGCCCGGAAGTCAGGCGTGGCCGGCATGCTGCCCACCGTGATCCAGCCCAGCGTGTCGACCTGCGGGTCGAACTCCCCCTTGTAGTGGTCGATGGCCTGGATGGCGTTCACCAGCGGGAATCGCCCCGGCCGGTCGAACCGGGCCTCCACCACGTAGCGCTCCGCCGGCGCCAGCACCACGCTGGCCACCCGCTGCTCCCGCTCGAACCGGCTCACGTCGGAGGCCAGCACCTTCATCGGCACACCGGTGATGGAGAGGTTCCAGGTTCGGGAGTTGGCCACGTTGGTGAGGTGAATGCGCACCACCTCGCCGCGCCGCACCGTCAGCCCCCACGACGGCTCACCATTCACCAGCGGCACGTTGCCCACACGGCCCATCAGCGCGAAGTCGGGAGACTCCTTGCCGAAGGCGATCAGCGTGTCCGCGTTGATGAGCAGGTCGCTCAGCATCAGCGCCACGTCGCGGTTGGCGGGCGAGTAATAGGCGGGATCGGGACTGTCGACCAGCATGTTGCCGTACAGCCCCATCGACTGCTCGATGTCTTCCCGCACGTGCGGGTGATACCAGTAGATCCCCGCGTCGGGAAAGCGGACGATGTAGGTGAACTCCCCGCCCGGGCTCACCGCTTCCTGCGTGAGGCCGGGAACGCCGTCGGAACGGTTGTCCAGCCGCAGGCCGTGCCAGTGCACCGTGCTGGGCAAGTCGATCCGGTTGTGGAAGCGTACCGTGATCGTGGCGCCCTGGGCGACGCGGATCATCGGACCCGGCACCTGCCCGTTGAAGCCGTACATCACGTACCAGCGGCCGCGGATGTCGCGGCGGAGCAGTTCGGCGGTGAGGTCGAGCGTGTCGCCGTCGGCCAGCGGCACCACCTCCGAGGGACGCACGGCGGGGAGCGTGGCCGGGTCGAGCCCGGCGCCGGGGAGGAACGGCGTCACCGGCGGCCGCAACCCGACGAATCCGGGGAGCATCACCATCCCCTTCGGCATCGGGATGGGCATGCCCATCGCGGTGTCGTGGTGCATGTGCCCCATGGCGGGCTGATCCTGCGCGGCGAGCGGGCCGGCCAGCAGGCACGCCGCCAGAAGGGCGAAGGGCGGCGACCGATTCACTGTGAGATGCCGCGGAAGAGCGGATGGGTGAGGAACTGCTGGAGCCAGGTGCTCGGCGAGCTGCCGTGCAGGACGGTGGGTCCGGTGTGGGTCGCCGGCGTCGAGTCCGGCTCGGCGGTGACGACGAGGAGGAACTTGTTCCAGTCGGCTGGTCCCACGGTGGTGGTCCCGTTGCGGACCGGGCCGAGCGGGTGCCACGACGCGAGGTCGGTGCTCACCTCCCAGGCGACGTAGGCCTGGTACT
>Ga0055457_10000220_pt1 | contig 10423 bp, 9 predicted proteins | sample Joice_ThreeSqA_D_FD_60018 | JGI IMG/M metagenome (GOLD analysis project Ga0055457, IMG submission 60018) | Wetland microbial communities from San Francisco Bay, California, USA, that impact long-term carbon sequestration - Joice_ThreeSqA_D1 | ecosystem: Environmental > Aquatic > Marine >... | reverse complement strand
GGACCGTCCGGTTCCAGGACCCGTGTTCGGCAATAAAGATTTGATGCCGGTATTGCTCCGGAAACATTCGGCCGGTATAAAACTTCATGCCCAGGCCGGCCACGTGCGGCCCCAGCTCGATGGCCGGCGGGTGAAATTCATCGCAGGATCTGTTTTCACCATACTGCGGGTCGGGTATCCGTCCGGCATGACAGTAGGGAAAACCGTAATGCCCACCTTTTTCGGAAGCGCGATTAAGCGTATCCGGCGGCATGTCGTCTCCCATCCAGTCTCTGCCGTTGTCCGTAAACCAGAGATCCCTTGTTTCCGGGTGCCAGTCGAACCCGACTGTATTGCGGACTCCCCGGGCATAGATTTCCAGTTCGCGGCCGTCAGGTGCCATGCGCATTATGCTGGCAAATCGAGGATCGCTGCGTTCGCAGACATTACAGGGTGCCCCAACCGGCACGTACAACCTGTCGTCGGGACCGAAAGCAATGTACTTCCATCCGTGATGTTCTTCGGCGGGGAAGTTGTCGTTGACGACAACCGGCTGACCGGGATTTGCCGGATCCACCTCGATACCATCGAAACGCAGGACACGGCTTATTTCGGCGACATACAGGGCGCCGTTGCGGACCGCTACCCCGTTTGGCGTCTGCAGATCTTTGGCCACCACGATCACTTCATCGGCCGTGTGATCCCTGTCGTTATCCAGAACCGCATAGACCTTGCCTTGATCTCGGGTTCCCACAAAGAGAATTCCCCCGGCGCCCAATGTCATGGATCGCGCACCGGGCACACGGGCATACAGTGAGATCCTGAACCCCGGCGGCATTTCGATTTGATCCAGATGGATGCCTTCCTGCACGCGCGCAGGCGAACATCCCGGCAGCCACAACAGGATCAGCCCCATGATGCCAAATCGCTGCAATGTCTTCATTCCAACCTCGCTGCGCTGTTAATTTTTTATGATATGGTAGCTTTTTGCCATGGCTGATTAACCGTATGCTCACAGGATATTTGAGCGCAGGCTCCAGCGGCTTTGCGGATAAAAACGCTGCAGCATGATCCAGTCTTCTTTGAGCTCATCGACTTCATGCGAGTTCAGATAACGGCTGACACCCCTGTAATACAATGCTTCAGGAGCAAATTGGCTGCGGGGATGCTGCTCGAAGACCGCCTTGAAAAGCGGCTCGGCATCTGTGTATTTTTTTCCGCGCAAATAAAACTGTCCCCGGGCAACACCGAGCATGGCAATGAACTCAGATGGCGGCAGCCAGCCCTCGACCCGGTAAACCCGTTTCTGGTTGCGATCGAGCACATTCAAATTGGGGGTCCAGATGGCCTGAAATTCATTGGCCAGTTTGGAAACCGTTTCGATGTCGACCTGAACGGGTACGAAATAGTCGTTGAGCAGGGTTGCCACCTGCATATTCGGGTACGTCACGGTACCCAATTTGGCGCACCCGCCTCACCCGTCTTTGAAAAAATCGAGAAACAGCGGTTTCTTCTCGTCGCGGGCACGACCGACACCTTTTTCATAATCATGTATCCAATTGATTTTGGTTTCCTGCATTTGATGTTTCTCCTCTTCGTTGAATAGTGGCTTACAATTTTGTATGACGAGATCCGTATGCGGGTCCTACCCATGATCCAAGTGCGTATTCATGTAGGCTCTCAACGAACTGCTCATCAACGGATATGCGCACCGCATCTTCACTGACACTGTCCACCCACATGCTGGGTAACAGCTTGTGCAATTCGGATATTGACCCCTGAGAAATCAGCAGATGGGTATTTTCTTTAAATTGCATGATACCTCCTTTGCGCTTATCTTTATCAATAGAACAGATCGCAAGCCGAAGCAATAGGCGCAATCAAGTATTTGCCCGGTCGAGTGACAGTATTGTATGCCGTAACTGCGATGATCGATCAAATAGTCAGGCCCTTTCCAGGATGCCAATACGCCGTCGACTTCCAGCCGGAAATCAAAATGCATCCTCATCATGGGACAGGGCTCTGTGGCTTTTTGCGGTTTCGGCGCGCCCGCTTGTACCGCCATGAGCCGGATGTAAAGCCGGCCTCATTTTTGAAAGCACATCTTGTCGCCGTAAGGCATCACTCGCCGTCTTTGATCACGGCATAGGGAAATTTTAATCGAAAAATACAGCTTATACCGTATTGTAAAACCTCAGGGGTTTAATAAAACTCTTTCACCAACAGGATCACCGCGGACCCCGGGTAGTGTTTAGCGGCGGTAAAAAAGATGAAGGCAAAAATCCATGAATTAGAGAAATTCCGCGAGCGGCGGCACCTGTTCGCCGATCGCGTCGCTGCCGGCGAAACCGTCGGTTTGATGCTGCAAGCGGAGTATGGCCATATCGAAGACGGTATGATTCTGGCCATTCCGTCCGGCGGTGTTCCGGTGGGGTTAAAAGTTAGCAAGATATTGAATCTGCCGTTTGACCTGCTGATTGCCAGAAAGTTGCAGATTCCGGGCAATCCTGAGGCCGGTTTCGGGGCGATGACATTGGCCGGGACTGCATTCATCAATGAGAACCTTTTAGCACAACTGCGGTTAAACCCGGCCCAGATCGAGGCTGAAAAAAAGAGGGTCGGAATAGAACTCGAAAAACGCAACAAGGTGTTTCGGGCAGAACGGCCCTTTCCCGATTTAAGCGGAAAGATGGTTATTCTGGTCGACGACGGTCTGGCCTCCGGCTTCACCATGCTGGCCGCCATTGATAGGGTCAAAAAGGCCAGAGCGCGGGAAACGGTCGTGGCGGTCCCCACGGCTCCGAGGACTTCTATCAACCGTATAATATCGCAGGTGGACACCATCTTCTGCCCCAATATCCGTACCGCAGCATATTTTGCCGTCGCCGATGCCTATCGAGACTGGCATGACTTAAGTGAAAAAGAAGTTATCGATCTGGTGGAAAAACCGGGCTGAACGCCGATCGGAATAACCACCCTGTCGACCGTGTTCCTCTGGTTTACCGTCAGGCACCGAATTTCTTCAGGCGCAGGGCGTTGGCCAGCGCCAGCGGCATCAGGTCCGTTGCCGGCATGCGCGGGCCCAGACCACCGCCCATACAGGGGCGTTCTCCAAAACGATCGACGCCGTCGGGCCGGCAGCAACGGGAATGGAGCAATACCGGCTGAGAAAGGATGAAATACTGGATTTACCCTATTTATTCAGCAAACGAAATGTATAAAAGTTAGATGTGGGTCTTTGTGCTCCAGATTAAATAGTTGCATTACGGAACATATTTTTGACAGCCGCTATGAATCCTGCTCAATCCGTAACCAGAAAAGGAGAAAACTCCCGTGAATTGCCCAGAGAAACCAAAGTTTGTCCTGATCAGCAGGCGTTTCGACGCCGTCATTTTCGATCTCGATGGCGTGATCACCGATACCGCCACATTGCATGCCGCGGCCTGGAAGGAGATGTTCGATGACGCTCTAAATGAAATCAGCACTCCGGCCGGCGGCAAACAGGCGCCGTTCGACAAAAAAGAAGATTATTTGCGCTACGTCGACGGCAAACCACGTCGTGACGGTGTGGTTGATTTTCTGGCCTCGCGCCAGATTGAGCTGCCGGACGGCCAAGCGGATGACTCCCCTGACAAGCTGACCGTTTACGGACTCGGGAATCGCAAAAATCAGTTGTTTCAGCAGAAACTCAAAGATGACGGTGCCAAGGTTTATGCTTCCAGCGTGCGTCTGATACGTGAACTACGCGCGTGCGACGTCAAAACCGGGGTCGTATCCTCGAGCAAAAATTGCCGGGACATCCTCGAGACGGCTGGAATTACCGACCTGTTCGAAACCATCGTTGACGGCCGGGATGCCGCCGAGCAAAACCTGGACGGCAAACCGGCACCGGACATATTTCTGGCGGCTGCCTGCCAGCTCGGTGTTCGGCCGCAACGGGCCGCAGTTGTCGAAGATGCCCTGGCGGGGGTCCAGGCCGGCAAGCTCGGCCGTTTTGCCTGCGTCATCGGGGTGGACCGCAATGAACAAAAAGCGGCCCTGCAAGAACACGGAGCCGATGTGGTCGTCAGCGACCTCTGCGAAATCAGTGTCGATGATCGCCCGCCCGACACAGGCACGCGAAAAGGCTTGCCCTCCGCGCTGCATCACGCCAATGAGATATACAGTCACCTAGCCGGCCGCACGCTGGCCGTATTTCTGGATTACGACGGCACCCTGACCCCCATTGTGCGGCGCCCCCAGGACGCCGATCTGTCGAAGAATATGCGGGAAATCCTGCGCAAACTGGCGCAGCGATGTCCGGTGGCGATCGTCAGCGGGCGCGACCTCAAGGACGTCCGCGAGCGGGTCGACATCGACGGGCTATATTATGCCGGCAGCCATGGTTTTGACATCGCCGGCCCCGGCGGCGGCCGCCATGAGCACCCCAAGGCGATACCGCTGCTGCCGGAGCTTGACCGTGCCGAAAAAGCCCTGCGCAAACGTCTGCCTGAAATCCAGGGCTGTCGCATTGAACGCAAAAAATTTTCAATTGCCGTCCACTATCGGGAGGTGGCGGAGGGAGAAGTGTCGGCCGTTGAAGACGGCGTTGAAGCGATTCATGCCGAATGCTCGGGCCTGCGTCTTTCCGGCGGCAAAAAGATTTTTGAGCTCCAGCCGGACGTGAAGTGGCACAAAGGCCGGGCGGTTCGCTGGCTGCTTGAAGAGGCTCTCAAATTAGACTGCAGCACCGTGATGCCGGTTTACATCGGTGACGATGTCACGGATGAAGATGCCTTCCAGGAGCTGCGCAACGACGGCATCGGCATTCGGGTCGACGATGCGGAAGTCAAGGACAGCGCCGCGCGCTATCAACTGCGGGACCCGCAGGAAGTCCGTCAGTTTCTGCTCAAACTGGGAGACAAACTGCAGCAGACTGAAGATCTGCGTGCCTGGCGGCTGGTCTACGACGGCTATGAGCCGCAGGAGGAAAAATTGCGCGAAGCCCTGTGCACTTTGGGAAACGGGTACTTTGCCACCCGCGGGGCGGGTGCAGAATCCGCAGACGACGGGATTCACTACCCCGGCACCTATCTGGCAGGCGGCTACAACCGCCTGAAGTCCGAAAAGGCCGGCAGAATCATCGAAAACGAAGATCTGGTCAACATGCCCAACTGGCTGCCGCTGAATTTTCGAATCGAACACGGCGACTGGTTCGATCTTTCCAGGGTCGAAGTGCTGAAATACTGCCAGGAGCTGGACATCCGCCACGGTATTCTGGTGCGCACCATCCGCTTCGTCGACGATCAGCGGCGTGTGAGCCGTCTGATCGAACGCCGCTTTGTCCACATGCGCCGGCCCCACCTGGCCGGCCTGGAGACCACCCTCATCGCCGAAAACTGGTCGGGACGAATCGAATTTCGATCGGCCCTTGAAGGACGCGTCGTCAACAACGGTGTCGAACGCTACCGGGATCTGAACAATTTGCATCTTACGCCCCGGGAAAGCGGGCAACCGGAGGAGGACACCGTTTTTTTGAAAATGGAGACCAATCAATCCGAATTGCGGGTGGCCCTGGCCGCCAGGACTCAGGTCTTCAAGACGGGCAAACCCCTGTCGGTCGAACGTGACACCCTGCAGGAAACCGGGTTTGTCTCCCAGATTTTCGAAGTTGCGCTAGAGGTGAACGCCGCCGTCACGGTTGAAAAAATCGTCAGTTTATACACCTCGCGCGATCCCGCAATCGCCGAATGCGGTTTGGCGGCCCGCCGGGCGATCAGCGCGGCCGGGTCGTTTAAACGTCTGCTGCAAAGTCACATCCGGGCCTGGGATCATCTCTGGCAGCGTTTTGAAATCGAGCTGGAAAACCGCAAAAGCCGGACTGAAAACCGCATCGGCATGATCGTGCACTTATATGTGTTTCATCTCTTGCAATGCACTTCCATGAATACCATGAGCATGGATCTGGACGTCGGGGTCCCCTCGCGGGGCTGGCACGGCGAAGCCTACCGCGGGCATATCTTCTGGGACGAACTGTTTATTTTTCCGATGATCAATTTGCGCTTGCCGGAAATTACCCGGGAGCTTCTCATGTACCGCTATCGACGCCTGGACGCGGCCCGGGAAAACGCCCGCCAGGCCGGTTTCCGCGGTGCCATGTTCCCCTGGCAGAGCGGCAGCAACGGGCGCGAGGAAAGCCAGCAGGTGCATCTCAACCCGAAATCAGGCCGCTGGATTGCCGACAACAGCCACCTGCAGCGCCACGTCAATGCTGCCGTTGCCTATAATCTGTACCATTATTACCAGGTCACCCGGGATACGGAATTTATGGCGTTCTATGGCGCGGAAATGATGCTGGAAATCGCCCGTTTCTGGGCCAGTGTGGCGCAGTACAACACCGAACTGGATCGTTACGAAATCCTGGGGGTGATGGGGCCCGATGAATACCACGACGCCTATCCGGAAGCGGAGCGCCCCGGATTGAACAACAACGCCTATACCAACATTATGGCCGTCTGGGTGCTCCACCGCGCCCGCGAGGTGCTCGATCTTTTGCCGGAGGATGTCAGGCGCGAGGTCTGCGGCAAACTGGACCTTTGCGCCGAGGAATTCCGTCTGTGGGAAGACATCGGACGCAAGATGCGGGTGGTCTTTCACGACGATGGCATTATCAGCCAGTTCGAAGGCTATGATCAGCTCGAAGAATTCGACTGGGAAGCCTACCGCAAAAAATACGATGATATTCAGCGATTGGACCGGATTCTGGAAGCCGAAGACGATACGCCCAACCGCTACAAGGCATCCAAGCAGGCCGACGTGCTGATGCTGTTTTACCTGTTGTCGGCTGAGGAACTGGCGGAAATCTTCGAACAGCTGGGCTACCCCTTTGAATACGAAACGATTCCCAAAAATATCGACTACTACCGGCAGCGCACCTCCCACGGATCGACCCTGAGCCGTGTGGTTCATTCGTGGGTGCTGGCGCGCAGTGACCGTTCCCGTTCCTGGAAGCTCTTCTGCGAGGCCCTGCAAAGCGATGTGGCCGACATCCAGGGCGGCACCACTCCGGAAGGCATCCACCTGGGTGCCATGGCCGGCACCGTGGATCTGCTTCAGCGCGGCTATACCGGCATCGTCACCCGCGGTGATGTGCTTTATTTCAACCCGTGCCTGCCGGAGGATTTAAGTCGCTTGAAACAGATCATTCGATACCGATCCCACTTTTTGGAGATCGAAATGACCCCTGATATTCTCAGGGTCAGCACCATTCGGGGAAGCGAAGAATCGATGAAAATCGGTGTTTACGACAAAACCTATGAGCTGCCGCCCGGCAGCGGGCGGGAGTTTTCATTAAAGGATAGCCACGGGCCCTGATCGACGGTTTGCGTGGCGGTTTCCGATCCGGATCTTTAGGCGGCGGCTCTTTGAACGGTGGCTTTCCGGGCGTATCCGGTGGCTCTTCAACCGGCGGCTCTGCTGGCGGCGGCGGTGGTCTCGGGGGGTCTTCCGGCTCCTTGACCGGCGGTTTGTTGGGCCAGTCGGGAGGTTCCTTTACCGGCGGTTTATCCTGAAACATAATTTCATTCACCGAATCGTTTTCAGATTCGCATTCAAACATGCAACAAATTTTCTTTCGATTTTTGTCAAATGGTGCTGTTCTGCTCTTTTCATGCCTGGCTATGTTAATATGGTTGGCGCTGCTGGTAAATAAGGGATATCCGGTATATTTTTTAGGGTTGAAATGTATCTGCCTAAACCAGCATTTTATTCTTTATACAGGATCGACGGTATTTACTGCTCTTAAACAGTGATTTAGTGTGTAAGTATACAAGACGTAGACACATTTAAAAATCAAGAAAGGAAACGCATTATACCTATGCGGGACGTAAAAACCGAAAAAGGATTCCCCTTGCCGGCGGTCGATAAATCCAATCTTCAATACCAGCATGTCGTCAAGGATTTAAATAACCGGGCCGTCGCCTGTCGCCGCAATAATGATTTCAGGGGTGCCATCAAAAATTATAATGATGCCCTGAAGTTGGATCGTGAATTTGCCGTGCTGTTCAACAATCGGGGGGTTGCCTTTTTAAGTCGGAAGGCATTCGACTGGGCAATCGCCGATTTTAACCGGGCGCTGACCATTGATCCGGAATTCGGCGTGATCTACTATAATCGGGGAAATACCTGGCGTGCCAAAAAACACCTGGATCGCGCCATTGCTGATTTTTCACGGGCAATCGAAACAACCCCCGATTTTGCCAAAGCCTTTAACAATCGAGGAGAAGCCTACAGCGCAAAGGGCGAATGGGAGCTTGCCGTCAACGACTTTACCCGCGCAATCGAACTGGATCCTGATTTTGCTGCTGCTTATAACAACCGGGGGGAAGCATGGCATGCCAAAGGGGCCCTGGACGCAGCGCGATCAGATTATCGACAGGCACTGAAACTGAATTCGGCCCTGGCGGCGTCCTATTACAATCGGGGCAAACTCCGGTTGGAGACGGGTGCTACAGATCGGGCAATTGCGGATTTCAGGAAGGCACTGAAAATCGATCCCGAATTTACCAGAGCCTACCGGACACTTTCCCGGTTGCTGAAATCTAAATCGCAACAGCCAACCGGCAGAAATGTGAAATTATTAGAACATAAAAAGGAGCGACCAAAAAAATAGAAATCTATTAATTTAGGGCCGTTTTTTCCGCAAAAAAAATTTTACATAATATCGCTTCTCAGTTCAGCATCGCAGGGCAAGGAGATGCGCACCGTCGTGCCCTTTCCTTTTTCAGAAGCTATCTCGAATTCCCCGTCACAAAGCAGGGTGCGATCGCGCATGCCTGATAACCCAAAGCCGCCGATAGCCGATGAACCGGAAAGTTTTTCCGCGGGGTCAAACCCGCGGCCGTTATCCGTAACCGTAAGTTTCAGGCAATTGTCTTCTTTATCCAATTGCAGCCCCACCCGGGTGGCTTCGCTGTGTTTGCCGACATTGTTCAGCGCCTCCTGCAGTACCCGGTAAACGACCACTTTAAGCACTTCAGAAACCTCTTTTTCGGCCACATTCAGCTGCTGATCAATTTGCATGTTGGGATGTAACTCCTCGAATTCACGGCAAAACCAGGATATGGTGGCCAGCAACCCGATATCATCGAGCAGGGACGGCCGCAGATGGGCCGAAATCCGGCGGGTGTCTTTGATAGTCGTATCGATATAGGAAAGAATTTTCTCCAGCGAAATCACCTCGGACTGGGGATTCTGCCCCATGGATTCGAGCTTTTCTTCCAGCGCAAACTTAATGGCCGCCAGGCTGCCGCCGATGCTGTCGTGAATTTCCTGGGCAACCAGCTTACGCTCGTTTTCTTGCGCCTCCAAAATCTTGCGCGATAATTCACGCAGCTGAACCTGGGATTTTCGCAGTGCAATCTCAGCTTTCCGATGTTCTGCAATTTCATTTTCCAGGGCCCGAATCGTAATGGTCAACGCGGCGGTTCGCTCCTGGACTGTTTGTTCCAGTTCATTTTTACTTTCTATTAGAGCCGCTTCTGTCTCCCGGTGGTGCCGTTCATCAGTGAAGCGCTTAACGGCTGCAATCAAAACCAACGGCAATAGATCGAGGTACATCCTGCGGGGGTCCTTGATAATATAATCATAAATACCTGCCTGCAGAGCTTTCACGGCAATTTTTTCCGATCCTGCGCCGACCAGCATCACAAACGGCGGTAAATTCTTTTGTCGGCGCACTTTCATATATAAGTCCAAACCGTTCATGCCAGGCAATTCATAACTCGTTATCACTATTTGAAAAGCTTTATTGAGGCTGGTCAGCCGGCTCTCGGCTTCCTCGGCCCGATCGCAGACTGTAAGATCCAGGTCGATGTTCGCCTTATTCAGCGCACGTTCAAACGCCCTGCAATCGTGCTCATTGTCTTCGACCAGGAGTATCCGCAACGGCATGGCTTTTTCCGTTTTCATACGGAAATTTTTACCGAATTAATTAAATAAAAACAACTCATTTATGAATGCACCCATCAGAAAGGATATAAATTGCAGAAAGTGCGTAAGGCCAGTTTTACAATGGGGGTGCGAATTGGATAAAATGCTGCCAATACCGTACTTCATTAAGGGAATCAAAACGCTCTATCTGGTCTCGTAGAAAATCGTAAGGACCAGGTTCCATCCCTTGGGTGTATTCTGAGTGCTTTGCAGCAATTGAATAATGCGAACGTTGGGATTTTCCGACAACCAGTCATTAATCTCCACTTCAAGGACGGATGCGTCCTGAAATGAAATGAATATTTTTATTTTTCTACTCACGTGATCTGTCCTGCAAATCTATTTTGCTTGTGTGCCATCTGCTCGATTGGATTTCGCCCGCAAACAGTTATCACTGGTAAATTTTAATGATAAAAAGGTTACAATTCGGCCCCAGTAAATTTTTTCTCCATATCGATTCGCAGATGGGGCAGAC
>Ga0055457_10000188_pt1 | contig 11417 bp, 13 predicted proteins | sample Joice_ThreeSqA_D_FD_60018 | JGI IMG/M metagenome (GOLD analysis project Ga0055457, IMG submission 60018) | Wetland microbial communities from San Francisco Bay, California, USA, that impact long-term carbon sequestration - Joice_ThreeSqA_D1 | ecosystem: Environmental > Aquatic > Marine >... | reverse complement strand
GTTCCGCTCCGCCAGACTCAGGGCCTCCTCCAACGTCACCTGCCTCACCGCCTCCTGCGCACCCGCCTCCTCCACCACCCTCGGCAGGACCAGCAGGAGCAGCGCCAGCACTATTCGAATAGAGCCTCGCATCGGACGCTTCATCATTTGTCTGTCACCTTCCGGTCGAATCGTCTCATGGACCCGTAGACCTGTATTAGACCGCCCGCTCACCCGATCGAATCCCTGAGTTCCCCTGCTGCCGATCGGATTGCGGAAGACCGCCACGGCGGGATCGTCGATCTCGATTTGGGGCCAGCAATTCCCTGCGGGTCAGTCGGAGCTGCCGCCCGACTCCCCGTTCGCATCCTCTGCCCCCGCCCCGTGCTCCCTCTCCTGCTGCTCCAGGAGGGCCCGGTATCGCTGTACCTGGTCCGCCGTCAGGACGGCCTCGATACGGGCTCTCGCCGAATCCACCACGGCTTCCCACTCGGGCCGGACCCGATCGAACACCGCCGACATCTGTTCACGCGTCTCGGCGACGATCGGATCGATCCTGGCCTTCTGCTCGGGAGTGATGCCCAGGTCGTCGGCGAACCTCTCGATCGTGGTCTGCCCGCGCTCCCGATGGGAAGATCCATCGGCCGTGCCTCGATGCAGCGTGTAACGCTCGGCCGCCAGCCCTACTGCCAGGCCCGCGGCGAACGTGAGGAGCAGGAGGACGGCGGCCCGTCCGCGGCTCGCCTTGATCATGGGCCCTCGGTCTCGTAGAGGACGGTCATGACCACGTCCAGGTCTGGTACGCTGTCCCTTCCGAACGCTGCCGGGACCGATTCGCCGTGCCGAACAAGCTCCTCCACGGCCGGGGCTCGGGCCACCGTCTCGGAGAGCTCGCGGCTCCCGGCCTGACGCAGAGCCAGCCCTGCGAAGATCAGAGTCACGGCTGCCGCGACGGGGCTGAGAATGGTGGCCCACTCGGCCACCGCGTCGAGCCAGCCATCCCGCCGGGCGGCAAGCAGCGGGGCCGCTTCATCCAGGATGGTCCGCCGCATGCGCCGCCGCGTCAGCTCATCGGGGCGCAATGCCTGCAGCCAGGCTGGCCATCTGTCTATGCTCATCCTCTACTCCACTGGCTCGTTTGCGTCGGCATGCCCATCGCCTCCGGCTCTGATCAACCTGCGCAGGGCGCGACGGGCGTGGTGCACGTGCGCCCTCGAGGTACCGACGGCGATACCCAGGATCTCAGCGATCTCCTGGTGACTGTATCCCTCCAGGTCATACAGGGTCACGGCCAGGCGTTGCATCTCCGGCAGTTCGCCCAGAGCAGCCGTGACCGTGCTCCGTGTCAGCTCCCGTTGAAGGTCCAGGTCCGGATCGCGGCCGCCCGCCGCCGAAACCGGTATCTCCTCGTGGCTCCTGAGGGCTTCCCGTCGCCTGAGATTCAGGCACGTGGATCTCAACACTCTGTAGAACCACGGTCCGAAGGGGCTGCCCGGCTTCAACTGATCGATCCGTTCCAGAGCCCGGATGAAGGCGCTCTGGACGGCGTCCTCGGCATCGTGCGCGTCACGGAGCACGGACATTGCCGTGACGTAGGCCGAGTCGAGATACCGGTCGACCAGCGCCCCGAAGGCGACGTCGTCCCCTTCCTGGACCGCCCTGACGAGCGCCTGTTCCTCGACCAGGCTCTCCGGGGATCTCATGTCGCGCGGGGCCCGCACGGGGTTCGATCGCCCCGTCTCGCTCGCCCTGGCGCGTCTCGTCGTCGCCCTCGCAACACTGTAAACACGTCCCTCTCGTCAGGCGTTGCACCCGATTCCGGCGGGATGCTAGATCCACTCTACAGGGATGGGCAAGCTCGGTCACGCGCGCCAACGGGCGAGTCGTTCCCCGGGGGGCGACCCGCGATGATGCGGCTCGGCCGGTCGATCCGGGCGCGATTGCTTGCTCCCCGCGAATGGCGCCCGCATCTTCCGACCCCGGCGTGAAGCGCGGCGAGCCACTCCAACCCGAAACAGAGCATGAGCAACTTGACGGAAGCACACGATGGCCGAGACCTGAACCTGGCGGCGCGCACGCTCGTGGAAGAGCGAGTGCGTTCACTGCGCCGCAGGGTGAATCGGGACCTGGAACCGGAGGACCTGGTGCTGAGGCCCACATCTCCGGCGGCGCGCCGTCATCTCTTCGAAGAGGCCTGCGAGCTGTACTGGAACGAACTGAACTGGGAGCAGCTCACGCACGAGGAGCTCGTGGACGAGGGAGAACTCACGGAAATGGTGTTTCCGGGACTTCTCGCGCTCGTCGACGCCTGGCTGCCGCGGGCCGTCAACGGGGAGCCCGACCGGGACCGCGAGCACCGCGACGTGGCCCACGATTTCCTCCTGTGGCTCGCCTCTCGACTCGTCGAGCTCCGGGTACAGAAGCCGGAGGACGAAACCGATCGGGCGACGATTCAGCGCGAGGTCCAGGTGACCGACGAGCTGATCGACCTGGTGACGTACCGGCTGTACTGCATTTCCGACGGCGAGATCGAGCAACTGGAACAGTGATCCCGGAGGATCCCACCGCGCCCGGACCCCCGGGCCGCTCTCGCGGCGTCCGCGACGCCTCGAGGTCCGACCGGTGCGAAGAACGGAAGGCATGATCGTGAGATCCATTGTCTGCATCAAGCGAGTCCCGGATTCCGAGGCGCGGATCCGGATATCGGCGGATGGCATGAGCCTGGACCCGTCCGGCGTGAAGTTCGTCATGAATCCATACGACGAATTCGCGCTCGAAGAGGCCCTTCGCCTCAAGGAGGCTTCGGGACAGGGCAGCGTCACCGCCATCACCGTCGGTCCCGAGGAAGCCCGCGAGACGCTGCGCTCGGCCCTCGCGATGGGCGCAGACGAGGGCGTGCTGCTGAGGGCGGAGGCCGCGGCGGACGGACTCGTGGTGGCTCGGGCGCTGGCCGATGAAATCGCCGCTCGCGAGTACGATCTCGTTCTGTGCGGCAAGCAGGCGATCGACGGAGACAACATGCAGGTCCCCGCCATGGTGGCCCAGATGCTGGGCGTTCCGTGTGCCACGGTGGTCGTCGAGCTCAGAGTCGAGGGCGGGGTGGCGAAGGCGAAACGCGAGATCGAGGGCGGACACGAGGTCGTGGAGTTCGACCTGCCGGGAGTCGTGGCGGCCCAGAAGGGCCTGAACGAGCCACGGTATCCGAGCCTGAAGGGAATCATGGCGGCGAAGCGGAAGCCGCTCTCCGAGAAGGACGTGACCCTTTCCGAGCCGAAGCTGGAGCTGGTCGGGCTGACCCCGCCGCCGGCTCGCCCCGAGCCTCAGATCGTGGGGGAAGGTCCGGATGCCGTACCGGAACTCGTGCGCTTGCTCCGAGAGGAAGCGAAGGTGCTCTGATGGCGGATATCCTGGCGTATGCGGAAACTCGTGGCGGGGCTCTGCGGCCGGTGGCGGCCGAAGTCGTGGCCACCGCGAGGACCATCGCCGATCAGATGGGAGGGCAGGTCGTCGCGGTCGTGGCGGGTGGTCCCGGATCGACGGGGTCCGCGGGAGACCTGGGTCGTTTCGGCGCCGATCGCGTGCTGGTCGCGGAATCGGAGTCCTTCGCCCTGTATCAGCCGGACGCCGCGGTCGAACTGCTCGCATCGATCGCGGGCGAGGCTTCGCCCGGAGCCATCCTGTTTCCGGCGTCGGCGCAGGGAAAGGACCTGGCGGCGCGTCTCGCCGCCCGTCTCGACCGACCCCTCGCGTCCGAAGTGACCGAGGTCGAGGTGGAGGACGGAGTGCCGGTCGTGACGCGGCCGATGTACGGCGGCAAGGCGTACGGGCGATTCCGCTTTCTGGAGTCGCCGGCTCTGATCAGCCTCCGGCCGAACGTGTTTCCGGCGACCGTGAATCCCCGCGAGAGCGAGATCGTGGACCTGCCCGCGAGTGATGTCACGGCCCGGACCCGGGTGGTCGCCGTGGAGTCGGCGGAACGGGGGGCCCTGGACGTGCGAGAGGCCCCGGTGGTCGTGGCGGGTGGTCGTGGCATGGGGGACCCCGCGAACTGGCGTCTGCTGGAGGACCTGGTGGCGGCGCTGGGCGACGACGCGACCCTGGGGGCGAGTCGCGCGGTCGTGGATGCGGGATGGAGACCCCATTCGGAGCAAGTTGGACAGACCGGGAAGGTCGTGTCGCCCAGCCTGTACTTCGCCGTAGGCATCAGCGGGGCGATCCAGCACCTGGCCGGCATGCGCACGGCGGGTGTGATCGTGGCGGTCAACAAGGACGCGGAAGCTCCGATCTTCAGCGTGGCGAACTACGGAGTGGTCGGTGACCTGTTCGAGGTCCTGCCGCGGCTGACGGAGGAGATCCGGGCCGTGCGGACCACGGGCGGATAGGAAGCGGAGATGAACGCGTCGACCACCGGCCGGCCGGACGCCCCGGATCTGAGCATGCCGTCCCACGCCTTCCTGATCGCGGCCTTCCTGCCGGCGCTGGCCGCGGTGGCGCGTACGGCACTCCACGGATCCATGGGAGGAGTCGGTCTGCTGATATGGATCCTGGGTCTTGCGCCGGTGTTTCTGCTGACGCGCTACATGGGCTGGAAGGGAGCGCTTCTCGGCCTCGCGTGGACCTCGGCGATGGTCGTCATCGCCGAGCTCTTCACGGCCCTCCTGGAGGGAGGCGCCCCGGCGTGGCCTCTCGTCGGGACCGTGATCGCCGTGACGGGCGCCGCGGCGCTGGGAGCCGGCCTCGAGAGACAGTTCTGGGTCAGCCGCCAGACCGAGCCGGTTCGATCGGAAGGTCCCGCGCAGATCGTGAGTGACCTCCCGACGGGCGCGATCCTGTACTACTTCCTCGACAAGCTGTTCGAGGCGGCCAGGAGGAAGCCCCCCCTCTCGATCGTGATGCTGGAAGTGGATCGGTACGACGAGTACGTATCGATGTACGGAGAGGCGAAGGCTTCCCGCGCCCTCGAGGTCGCCGTTCAGGCACTCAAGGCGCAGACGCGGGCCTCCAACATGTACGGTCGGATCGATGACCGCAGGCTGGTGGTGTTCCTCAGCGGCGAGACGCTCGCGGGAGCGTATGGCTTCGCCGTGCGCGTGCTCGAGGAGATCGCTTCCTTCTCTCCTCCCTGGAGTGGCAGGGTCACCCTGAGCGCGGGCATTGCCGGTTTCGAGACGTCAATGCCGAACGCCGACGCACTGCTCGCGAGGAGCCGCCAGGCACTCGACACCGCCCGGAGGATGGGTGGCGAGCGCATCGTCGTTGCCAGCGGCACGACCGGCGAGACACTGGTGACCCCGGGAATGACCGTGGTGAATCCGGACGGAAAGGTACGCGAGATTCGAAGTTCCGTCTGAAGCCGTTTCGGCTCGCGTCTCAGGGCGCCGGCCAGCCGGCCTCCTCGACGGCGCCAGCTTCGAGCCTGTGACGCACGCAGGCGGAGAACCGTCGCAGGAGGATCTCGGCGGCGGCGGTCAGCACCCTGCTGACGACGGGTCCGTCCAGTCGCCCGGCCAGCTGGACGCCGAGCAGCACGTCGACGCTCGTGAGCGACTCGTCCAGCTCCGAGAGCCGGCTCCTCATCCGCAGGTGTGCGATGCCGTCGCCCTTCACCTCACCTGCGGTCGCCTGCATCAGCACGGAGCGCCGCGTCGCGTCGAGCTCCAGAAAGCCGGCCTCGCCGGCCAGTGTCGTGCCCAGCGGGCCCAGCCGAAGATCCACCTCGCCCGTGAACGTTCCGCCTTCGATGTCGAGGAGGTGCGCACCCGGCATGCACCCGGCGATGCAACGGGGGTCGGTGAGGAACCGCCACACATCGTCGACGGGACGCCCAACCTCGAAGGCACGGTGCAGGCTGATCGACATCCGTTCTCCTGGCCAGAAACGCCTCGGTTCGGGATCGGCCGCGCAACCTGCCGTACGCCGTCCGGGGACGTCAAGGACCGCGTGCCGCGTCGGCCGCCATTTCCCTACATTGGATTCGGTGACGGGGAGAATGCGATCGGTCGTGTGGCCGACGCCCGTCTCTACGCGTCCATTGCCGCTTCGCAATGGAGGGGGTCGAGTCCGAAATGAGCCTTCCGGAGATCCTGGAATCCGTCGGCGAGTGGACGCGGCAGGGTCAGCCGTGGGGAGAAGCCACCTTGATCCGGGTTCGGAGATCGGCTCCGCGCCCTCCGGGTGCGCGCTACGCCGTCGGGAGTGACGGGTCGTTCGCCGGGACGATCTCGGCCGGGTGCGTGGAGGCGGACTTGCGGGAGCACCTGCTCGGGCTGCTTCGCGGCAGCTCCGGATGGACACCGGGTGTCGTCTCCTATGGAATCACGGACGAGATGGCCGCGGGAGTCGGCCTGGCCTGCGGAGGGGAGATCGAGGTCCTGATCCGGCGTCACGAGCCGGAAGATCCGGTGTGGGCCGAGGTCCTCGACCTGCTGCATGGCGACGACCGGTTCCACGCGGCGCTGGTGACGGGGCTGTCCGACGGCATTCGGGCCCGGCAGATCGTGGTCCGTCCTGATGGCTCTTCCAAGGGCACCCTGGGCGATCCCGCGCTCGATCGCGAAGTGACGGCGAAACCGGCGATCCTGTTCGCTCGCGAGGGATCCGAGGTCCTGTCGTTCGGACCGGGCCTGGAGGCATTCGTGGACCGAATTCTCCCGCCCCGCAGGCTGGTGATCGTCGGCGCCACGCCTGTCGCCGCTTCGCTCTCGGCCCTGGCCTCCAGGGTAGGCTACGAGGTGACGATCGTGGATCCGCGAGAAGCGCTCGCCAGAGAGTCGGCGTTTCCCGACGCCGATCTTCGTGTCGAGTGGCCGGAGGAAGCTCTCGGCACGCTGGGGATGGACGCGTGGACAGACGTGGTCGTCCTGGCGCACGACGACCGCATCGACCGGCCCGCCCTGCGGACGGCCCTGATCGCGGGGTGCCGCTATGTGGGCCTGCTCGGTGGAAGACGTACCCAGGAGCTCCGCCGCGAAGCTCTGGCGGCCGAAGGGGTTCCCGATCCCGCCCTGGCTCGGATCCGGGGTCCGGTGGGTCTCGACATCGGCGCGGTGACCCCTCAGGAAATCGCCGTCTCGATTCTCGCCGAAATGCTGGCCGTGCGACGTCTGGGGGCGGACGGCGCGTGATGGGCACGCCGGCCGACGAGGGGAAGCGGCCGATTCGGTTCGCAGCCGTGATCCTGGCCGCCGGTCGCTCGACACGGATGAGCGGAGGACCGAAGCTGCTTCGCGACCTGGCCGGCACGACCGTGATCCGACGCGTGGCGATCTCGGCCATCTCCGCGGGGCTCGACCCGGTGGTCGTCGTCGTGGGCGCTGACAGCCGAGCCGTCCGGGATGCTCTGGAGGGCCTCGAGGTCCGTTATGCGACCGTATCGCGTGCTCCCGGCGGCCGCCTCGTGTCCCTCGTCACGGGAGTCGAAGCCCTGGCCGGGATGACGGTCGCCGGTGCCATGGTCCTGCTCGGGGACGAGCCAGGGCTGTCCGAAGGGCACATCCGGTCCGTGTCGGAGGCGGCCGACCCCGATGGCTCGACGGTCGTGCGGGCGAGTTTTCTGGATCGGCCCGGGCACCCCGTATTCCTTCCTCGCGCCGTGCTCCGCGAGATCCCGCAGCTCGCCGCCGGGCAGGAGCCGGAGTCCAGTCTCTGGTCCCTGTTGATGGAGCGCGGGGTACCAGGAGCGACGGTCGCGGTCGCCGCCCCAGCGCCGATCGACGTCGATACGCAGGAGGACCTGACGAGGGCCGCGATGCGCGAGTCCGGCGACTGACCGGTCGGGCGCGGTCTTGCGCGAGGCTTGAAAGTGCGGCATTTGCGTCGGTGTGGAGACAACCGGCTTCACCGGGGGAGGGCCAGCCGAGGCGATCGTGAAGCGAAACAGGCAGGAGCCATGAGTCGTTCGGGTCTCGCAGTCCTCTTGCTCGCCGCCTGGACCGCGACGCTGGGCTGGCAGGTGAAACGCGTCTTCTTTCCGGCCGAAGCCGAGCGGCTCGCCCTCGGCGTTCGCACGCTGCCTCCGGGAGTGGCCTACTACGCGGTGTTCCGGGGCGACGAGCGCGCGGGGTGGGCGCAGATCGAGATCGACACGTTGCCTTCCGCCTCGGGATTCCGCGTCGTGGACCGGGTCCTCCTGGATCTCCCGTATCTCGGCGTGCCCGGACGCTCGGAGCGCTCATCGGAGGAGTACCTCGACTCCAGCCTGAATCTCGACAGCCTGACGCGGTTCTCGGTCGTGGGTGAGGATACGTCCCGCCTCCGGGTCGTTTCGGAAGGTGACTCGGTGCTCCGGGTGTTCGATGAGACCGGCCGCACGGCAGACCGCGTTCCGATCACGGAAGCGGTCACCACGCCGTCGGGATGGCGCCTCCGGCTGGCGGCGGGCGGGCGTGCGGAAGCGGGGGACGAGTACCGGGTGACGGTGTTCGATCCACTGACCCAGAGCGCGCGCTCCGAGTCGATCGAGATCATGGAGACGGCTGCGCTGGCGTTTCCGGACAGCGCCGACACCGATTCGATTTCCGGCGCCTGGGTGGCGGTGCGCGAGGATACGGTGCGAGCGTGGCGCGTTCGGAACGGTCCGATCGACGTGCCGATGGAGACCTGGGTCGATGAGGACGGGAGACTCGTGGACGGACAGATCTTCGGTGGGCTGCGCGTGGTGCGCACGGCGTTCGAGCTGGCGTTCTTCACGCGTCCGGGGAGTGCGGCGTTCGCCCCCGAAGTTGAAACGGTGCAGGGGGGTGATGCCGAATGATCGTTCTCGAGAACCTGACGAAACGTTACGGTGCCTTCACGGCAGTCTCGGGCCTCGACCTCGAGATCGGCGAGTCGCAGATCTTCGGCCTGCTCGGACCCAACGGGGCGGGAAAGACGACGACCCTGCGGATGATCGCCGGCATTCTGCGGCCGGACGCGGGCCGGGTGATCGTCGCGGGTCACGACAACGTCCTGGACCCTATGGAGGCCCGTCGGTCGCTCGGGTTCGTTCCGGATCGCCCGTTCGTCTACGACAAGCTCACGGGCGCCGAGCTTCTGCGGTTCTCTGCCGGACTGTTCGGCCTTCGTGGACCCGCCGTGGAGAACCGAATCGACGAGTTGCTGGAACTGTGGGACCTCGTGCCGTGGAAGGACCAGCTCGTCGAGTCGTATTCGCACGGGATGAGGCAGAAGCTGATCATTTCGTCGGCCCTGATCCACCGGCCCCGGGTCCTCGTCGTGGACGAGCCGATGGTGGGGCTCGACCCGCGGTCGGCCTGGCTGCTGAAGGACGTCCTTCGGACGTTCGCGGACGGTGGCGGCACCGTGCTGGTGTCGACGCATACGCTGGAGCTGGCGGAGAGCCTGTGTGACCGACTGGCCGTGATCGACAGGGGAAAGGTCGTCGCGTCAGGCTCGATCGACGATCTGCGACGCGCGGCCCGTTCGGAAGCAGCCGGGCTCGAGGAGATCTTCCTCAAGATCACCCGGGGCGCGACGGATTCCACGATCGCGCGTGTGGTGGGGCAATGAGCGTCGGACGCGAATACGTCCTCCTCCTCGCTCCCAAGGTCCTCTCGACGCGGCGCCGAGGCGCCGCGGGCCGCGGTCGGTGGGGCCGCGCCGTCATGGTTCTCGGAGTGGGGGCGGCCGCATGGCCGTTCATCTACGTGACGCTCACGCGACTGCTGCGAGTGCTCCGGGAAGTCGAAGAAGTGGGCCCGCTGCTCGCGTCCAAGCTCCTGGCGCTCGGCCTGCTCGTGTTCCTGGGCATCCTCCTCCTGTCGAACCTGATCGCCGCCCTGTCGAGCTTCTTTCTCTCGAAGGACCTGCCGTGGATACGCGCGGCGCCGGTCGACTGGCTTTCCGTCTATCTCTCGCGTCTGACCGAGACGCTGGTGAGCTCGTCCTGGATGGTCCTGCTGATGCTCGTGCCGATGCTCGCCGCCTATGCGACGGTGTACCGCGGTGGGTGGGAGTTCGTTGCGCTGTCAGTGGCCGCGGTCGTGCCGTTCCTGGTCATTCCAGCCGCCGTCGGCAGCGCGATCACGCTGTTGCTGGTGCGGTTGTTTCCAGCCCGCCGATCGAGGGACATTCTCGGAATCATCGCCGTGGCTGCGGTGGGACTGGTCGTGCTCCTGCTGCGAGTCCTGCGGCCGGAACGGCTCGTGAACCCCGAATCGTACCGCAACCTGGTGGACTTCATGGCCGCCCTGCGGGGTCCCTCCTCTCCCTGGCTCCCGTCGCAATGGGGGGCGGACGTGCTGGCCGGGTTCCTGCAGGGCGGCCTCGATCCCTTTCTGCTGATCCTTCTCTGGACGACGGCGGCCGGCACGGTCACCGTGGGCGCCGTACTCCATCACACACTCTACGCGAGCTGTTTCACGAAGGCGCAGGAGGGAAACGAGAACCGGATCCGGCGCCACGCCGGGTGGGTGTGGCTCGAGCGCGCCGTGAGCCGGATTTCGCTCCAGCGGCAGCAGCTCGTTCTGAAAGACGTCCGCATCTTCTTCCGAGACACGACGCAGTGGTCGCAGCTGATCATCCTCGGGGTGCTGGTGGTGGTTTACGTCTACAACATGAGAGTCCTGCCACTCGCTTCGGGCGAGATGATCACGCGCTACCTGATCACGCTCGTGGTCTTCCTGAATCTGGCGCTTTCGGGTTTCGTGCTCGCGGCGATCGCGGCGCGATTCGTCTTCCCGGCTCTCAGCCTGGAGGGCCAGACACTGTGGCTTCTCCGGTCCGCTCCCCTGGACGCGGGCACCCTCATCGGCGCCAAGTACTGGGTCGGAGCCGTTCCGCTGACCGCCCTGGCGATCCTCCTCACCGGAGTGACCAATCACCTCCTCGGGGTTCCGGCTGCGCTCGCGATCCTCTCCCTGGTCTCGACGGTCGCCCTGAGCCTGGCCTTCACGGCACAGGCCCTGGCCTGGGGAGTCTACTATCCCGAGTTCGAGTCGGAGAACGCGGCGCAGATCCCGACCTCGATAGGAGGGTTGCTGTTCATGCTGGGCGCGGTGATCAACCTGGGGATCGTGCTGGCCGTCCAGGTCTTCATCCTGCGGGGATTCCTCGCTTCCGGGCTGCCCGGCAGGGAGCCGCGCGACCCGTGGCTCTGGGAGGTGGGGCTGGCTCTCGCGGCGACCCTCCTGTGCTGTACGGCCGCGGCAGTCTTCCCGTATCGGGCCGCCGTGCGGCGCCTGGAGGAACTGGAAGCCTGAGGATGCCCGGTCAACCGGTCAGTCGAGTCCTGCCATCGAATGGGCCGCGTTCTCCCGGAACTCCCGGAGTCGCTGGCGGGCGTCACGCATCTCGGCGTCCGTGAACAGGCCTTCCTGCTGCGCCAGCAGGAGCTCCTCTCGCTGGCTGTCACTGAGCAGGCCCATCTCCACGGCGAGCACGCCGAACTTCTTGCCCGGCTGCTTGCGTTGCTCGAGCAGCACGCGTGCGACCTCGGCCGG
>Ga0055457_10000168_pt1 | contig 12061 bp, 10 predicted proteins | sample Joice_ThreeSqA_D_FD_60018 | JGI IMG/M metagenome (GOLD analysis project Ga0055457, IMG submission 60018) | Wetland microbial communities from San Francisco Bay, California, USA, that impact long-term carbon sequestration - Joice_ThreeSqA_D1 | ecosystem: Environmental > Aquatic > Marine >... | reverse complement strand
AACGGCGGGGTATAATCCCGCCAAATGTTGATCCGGCTGGCCTGGTAACCTTCTGTATGAATTGCAGCATCGCTTTTCCATTTCAGATGAAATATCATATCTACTATACTGTCAGAATCTATCCTTCTCGAATCCACTTTTCACTCCTTCCAAGTTTCAAATTCAATTCCAAGGCTCGATCTAAAATTCACCAGACTTGAGGCCAGCCGGATCTGAGCAAACCAGTTAATTGAAAATGGACATCAATTAGATCCAATAACAATTTAGGCATAATGGGGGAAACTGCAATGGGAGAGGAATTGCGGTTTATTGATAGGAAAAAACTACTATTGTGAGATGGACATCAGATATGACCGCAGGTTGGTGCGCTTATTGGTCAGGCCGAACTTAACCCGCAAATTTTTGCGATGGAAATTAACCGTGGTTTCGGAAACGTTTAATACATCGGCGATTTCTTTGCTGGTTTTGCCGTCTTTGACCAGAGCGGCAACCTGCATCTCCTGGGGGGTCAGCAGGATTTTGGCATTAGAAAAGCGCTGCAGCAGGGGAGAAATAATATCCTGCAAATGGGTATCGACAATTTCGACCAGTGTCCTGTCCTTGCCCGTTAACCGGGTGCTCTTCAGCTTGGCAACGTAAGGTAATACAAGATCCTTGACATTGGTCAGTACTTTTTTCTCCAGCTCGAGTTTATCTTCTTCACGCTGCTTCAGCAGTACTTTCATGGCAATGTTGGCTTCCTCGAGGCTCTGCTTTTGTTCGATAAGCTCTTCCTGGCTTAGTCTGAGGGCCTCTTCGGTCAGCTTTAAAGCCGTAATTTCCTCGTGGCTGATTACCACCCGTATGGGCCCGGGGCCGGACATGCGTATGGCCCGCATATAATACCAGTGAGGGCCTTCCTCGGAATGACAGGGATAATCGTGCAGAAATTCTTCCAATTCTCCACCAATAACCGCCCGAATTCCTTCGGCAACTTTATGGGCGTCCCCGGCATCGCTTCCGGTGGTTGCCTCACAGATTGCCAGATAATTGCTTCCCCGGTCGTCATGGTCTTCCGGCATTCCGCCTATTGCAGCAAAGTTGCGCCACGCTCGATTGGTTTCGAGGATAACGCCGTCTTGGTCTAGAATGGCAATGTGCGCAGACAGGGAGTTGAGGATGGTAATGGCCAACTCATCGGCAAACAGGCTGCTGGCGTTGTTATCTTTCTTCGCGGCATTCTTCATGATTTGAAAGCCTTTACTGATGTTGGTGGTTGAATGCAATCAAAATAGTACATCCCGACATGGGTTTCAACATAGTAATGCCAAAAATAGCCAATTATTTTAAATTATATCAATTCGCGCTTATAACTCTCCAGCTGTGGTGTATTATGTTACCGGGCGCTTGGTTGCAATGATGCCGTTATAGCCGGCTCTATTGACACTTTTCGATTTTTCGTTGAAATTTTATTTTTCAGAGAGTATATTCGATTTACCCATTGATACTTAAATTGGATGATCATCTGACCGATTTTTCTAACACTTGATGTGCTTGGAGGTTTTTCATCTCCACCACGGTATTGTTGCATGCCACGGTGACGATCAACTCTCTGGACCATATGTATGGCAGCCGACGGTATGATACCCCGGACACCAGTCGCAACAATCTACTGCTGGCGCTGATTACGCTGGGTGAAGGCTGGCACAACAATCATCACCACTATGCCGTGTCCGCCCGTCAGGGATTTTTCTGGTGGGAAATAGACATTACTTGCTATGCGATGGTTTTGCTAACCCGTCCGGGCATCGTATCAGATTTGCGTCCTGTCCCAGAGCAAGTGATCCACAAGAATCTTATCATTGCTGAAACATCAACCCCAATCTAATTTGACAGGCATTTGGAACTTATACGGGAGGTCACGAAATGCGAATCGCCATCATCGGTAGCGGGATTGCAGGAATGACATCGGCCTATTTGCTCAGTGAAGATCACGAGGTCGTCGTCTATGAAGCCAATGACTATATCGGCGGGCACACAAATACGGTGGACGTGTCCCTCAACGGGCAGCAATATGCGGTAGACACCGGATTTATTGTTTTCAATGAAAAGACCTATCCGAATTTCATAAAACTCATGAATCGCCTGGGGGTTGGCTGGCAAGACTCGGTCATGAGCTTCAGCGTTCAATGCGAAAAAACAGGCCTGGAATTTAGTCCAACCACTTTGAATTCCCTTTTTATCCAACGGCGCAATGCGCTGCGACCGTCCTTTTATCGAATGCTATGGGATGTTATGCGTTTCAAACGCGATGCCGAAGCCTTATTGAAGTCAGATGATGATAAAATAACGCTGGCGGATTTTTTAGCCGGGAAAGGGTATTCGCAAACATTTATGCAGCATTTCATTATTCCCATGGGAGAAGCGATTTGGTCTGCGGATCCGGTTAAATTCAACGAATTCCCGGCGCGTTATTTTGCTCAATTTTTTAAAAATCACGGCGTCCTGAACGTCAAAGATAAGCCGCAGTGGCTTACTATCAAAGGCCGATCAAGGCAATATATCAAACCAATTACTCAGCCCTATGCCGACCAAATCCGGGTGAACTGTCCGGTGGCATCCGTTCGACGGCACCCGGAGTATGTTGACGTACAACCGCAAAACCAACCGGCCGAAAAATTCGACCAGGTCGTGATTGCGACACATAGCGATCAGGCCCTATCCCTGCTGGATGACCCCAGCGATGCCGAAGAGAAAATTCTGGGAGGCATCCCATACCAGCAAAACCAGGCGGTGCTGCATTGTGATGAAGCCCTGCTTCCCAGCAAGAAAGCAGCCTGGGCCAGTTGGAATTATCACATTCCCGAAGAAGATCTCGGCCGGGTAGCCGTCACCTACGACATGAACATCCTGCAGCGTATAGGTGCGCCTCAGGAGCTTTGTGTTTCGTTGAACCTGGCCAGAGCCATTGACCCGGACAAAATTTTCCGAAAGATGAATTATCATCATCCGGTCTATAATCCCGGGAGTCTTATAGCAAGACGCCGCCACCCGGAAATAAACGGGGTAAATCGCACTTTCTACGCCGGTGCCTACTGGGGTTATGGTTTCCATGAAGATGGCGTCAGAAGTGCGGTGGAGGTATGTAAACACTTCAACAAAGTCCTTTAGAAGTTGTCTCAAAAATGCATCTCACGCCAAATGGCTGCGTTGTCTCACAAATTGAAATGTACTGCTCATCCGCCTCAGGCGGACTCCGCTTTCAATCCGCGTGACGCCTTGCCCTTGAACGTGATCTACAATTTTGAGAACTTCTAAGACCAATTTACCAACTCGTGTTACACATCCTGTATTTATGGCATGTAAGTATTTCCATAACACCCCATGAAACATGTTTTAGTAATTAAGTATTCTTGATAATCAACTGGGAATGGCAGAAGAGTGCTGACCTTGGTAATTTTGTGCTTATATTGGAAGTACTAGTATACTTAAGCTGCTGTTTAACCATATAGAGCGAAGCGAATTATGCATAGCTGCATTTATGAAGGGACCATACGGCATCGGCGATTCAGACCGCGGCCGAACATGTTTCGGTATCGCCTGTTTTTCATGTTTCTCGATTTGGCCGAATTGCCCGATTTGTTTGATATTCATCCGCTGTGGTCTTATGAGAAATCTAATATTGCCAGTTTTCGCCGTCGGGACCATTTCGGTGATCCGACGATTCCCCTGGATCAGGCGGTGCGGGACCTGGTTGAAGAGCGTCTGGGTACTCGGCCCGGCGGCCCGATTCGCCTGCTGACCCATTTGAGATATTGGGGACACTGTTTCAACCCGGCCAGTTTCTACTATTGCTACGACCGGGCCGATACAAAGGTTGAAACAGTCGTTGTTGAAATCCATAATACACCCTGGCGCGAACGCCACTGCTATGTTTTAGGGGCCGAACATAATGAGCATCCGTCTAAAAACTGGCGGCGTCATCGATTTAGTAAAGAATTTCATGTGTCGCCGTTTATCGATTTTGCTATTCAATATGACTTGCGTTTGCGGGAACCCGATGATTCCATCCGGGTGCACATGATCGATTATGAAAAAGGAGAAAAGCTGTTTGATGCCAGTTTGGCCCTCGAAAAGCGTGAGCTAAATCGCCGGGCTCTAACCCGGGTTCTTTTCAGATATCCGCTCATGACCGGCAAAGTGGTCATCCTGATCTACTGGCAGGCACTGCGCCTCGTGCTTAAAAGAACCCCTTTTTTTAGCCATCCGAAGAAGAAATCGACCTAAAGAAGGATTTAAAAATGACTGAATTAATTATTCCGTCTGTGGCTCCGGCTCCAAGCGATCTTAAGGAACGACGCTTGGATCGTATGGCGCGCAAGACAGTATTATCGCTGCTCAAAAGGTTAACTCACGGCCGGATAACGATTATCGAAAAAGGGCAGCGATATGCATTTGGTGAAGAATCGAAACAGCCATCATTGCAGACCGCCATCACTGTTAATCACCCACGGTTTTACACCCGCATTTTTTTCGGCGGCAGTATTGGTGCCGCTGAAGCTTATATGGAGGGGTTGTGGTCAGCAGATAATTTGACCATAGTCATGCGAATTATGGCTTTAAACCAAAAAGCATTTCAAGATATGGAAAAAGGACTGGCACGCCTGACGGCGCCAATATATAAATTCTATCATCTGTTCAGGAAGAATACCAAGGTGGGTAGTCGAAAAAACATACTGGCACATTATGATCTGGGAAACGATTTTTATTCATTGTTTCTCGATGAAACTATGACCTATTCCTGCGGCATCTTTGAGCACGAAAAAAGTTCCCTCGAAGATGCGTCAGCGGCCAAATATGATCGACTTTGCAAGAAGTTGATGCTCAAACCCGGGGATCGGGTCCTTGAAATCGGTACCGGCTGGGGTGCTTTTGCCGTGCATGCGGCCCGCAACTACGGGGTGCATGTGACCACAACCACCATCTCCGACCAACAGCACCGATTTACCCATAACCGTATTAAAGCAGCGGGGCTGGACGATCAAATTTCTCTCATAAAAAAGGACTACCGTGATCTTAGCGGAAAATTTGACAAACTGGTCTCCATTGAGATGATCGAAGCGGTCGGTCATCACTACTATACAACTTTTTTTGAAACCTGCAGCCGGCTGTTAAATAATGACGGCATGATGGCCATACAGGCAATCACCATCGGCGATCATATATTCGATCGCCACAAGCGATCGGTGGATTTCATCAAACGTTACATTTTCCCGGGCGGCTGTATCCCATCGGTCACCGCCCTAAGCAAAGCCTTTGCCAGGGCGACCGATTTACGGTTGATTCACCTGGAAGACATTACACCCCACTATGCCAGAACCCTGCGTGAATGGCGGCGACGGTTTTTCGCCAATCTTGATAAGGTCCGGGAAATGGGCTATCCTGCAACGTTTATTCGGATGTGGGAATACTATCTATGTTATTGTGAAGGCGGATTTGCTGAGCGCTATATTGGTGATGTCCAGATGCTGTTTGCCAAACCCCTGTTCCGGCAAGACTCGCTGATTGCGGAACAGGCATGTTTGAAACAGCTTCTACCTAAAGGTCTCAAACAACTCTGAAAAAGCGCTTGGATCTGCCTGCTGCGCGACCAGGGGCTGATCGGCAATTGCCGGTATCTGTTCTTCCAAAGTCGGTCTTTGATTGCGGTAAATAAGACCGATGGGGATTTTATCCCCCCATTCTTGAGCCTTTTGAAAGGCATTCAAGCGGTCGGAGGCATCGTGCGGTGAATCGGCATCGATTTTGTAGACCCGCTCGGAATACCATTTGAAGGTGTTGACGCGATTGAAGGAGACACAGGGCTGCAATATGTCGATCAAGGCAAATCCCTTATGCTGGATACCCGCTTGGATCAGGCCTGCCAGGTGGTCAATTTCTCCGGCAAAGCCCCGCGCCACAAAGCTGCAATCAGAAGCGACGGCTAACAGGAGCGGGTTGCAGGCCGGGCTGATGGCGCCCCGGGGTGTTGTTCTGGTAACAAAGCCGTAATCGCTGGTGGGTGACGTCTGGCCCTTGGTAAGACCGTAGACCTGGTTGTTGTGCACCAGATAGGTGATGTTGATATTGCGGCGCATGGCGTGCAGGAAGTGGTTGCCCCCCTCACCATAACCGTCGCCGTCACCGCCCTGGGCCAGGACCGTTAATTGGTGATTGGCAAGCTTGATTCCGGTGGCTACCGGCAGCGTTCTGCCGTGCAGTCCGTTGAAGCAATTGCACCGCAAATAATGGGGCGTTTTCGGTGCCTGCCCGATGCCGGATATGATGACCAACTCATGGGGCTCTTGCTGAAGATCTACCAGGGCCTGTTTTAAGGCTTTTAAAATGGAAAAATTGCCGCATCCCGGGCACCAGGCGATGGGATCATCACTGTGAAAGTCTTCAAGGGTAACCATATTAGCTCTCCTAAATCATACCTTTTATCTGGTCGACGATTTCGCGAGATGAGAAAGGCCGCCCATCGTATTTCAAAATCCTCAGATCGACGGCCAGGCCGGTTGCCTTGCTGAAAAAGTCGGCGAATTGACCGGTGAAGTTATTCTCGACGGCAATGATTTTAGCTTTTTGAAGCTCTGGGGTTGAGACATGCCGCGGATTGAAGGGAAAAAGTTCGCTGTAATGGATCATCCGGGCGGCAATTCCATTTTGATTCAGTTGGTCCACGGCCTCTTTGATGGCGCCATGGGTCGACCCCCAGCCCAGCAGGACGATTTCGGCTGGACCGGAAGGATAGATTTCCGGAGGGCCGATTTCCCGGCGCAATCCCTCGAGTTTTTGCATGCGCTTGCGCATCATCTGATTGCGGACCGCGGCACTCTCGGTGATGTGGCCTTCTTCGGTATGTTCATCGCTGTCGGCATAGAGAACTGCCTTGGTCTGCCCCGGCAGAATCCGGGGAGAGATTCCCGATTCGCTGGGTGCATAGCGTTTGTATTCGAGGGGCGAGGATAAATCCTGATTGGTTAAAATATGACCCCGATCAATCGTGATGGACCCAAGATCCAGATCATCGACCGTAAAATAGGCGTCACCGAAATGCTGATCACCCAGGACAATTATTGGGGTCTGGAATTTGTCCGCCAAATTGAAGGCTTTGGACATCAGATGCATCGCCTGCTCGGGGTAGCCGGGGGCCAGGATTGCTCTGGGAAAATCTCCGTGGCCGGCATGCATCACCAAATTCAAATCCGCCTGTTCGGTCCGGGTGGGAAGTCCGGTTGATGGACCCGGTCTCTGGGCCACAACGATAACCACCGGCGTTTCGGTCATGCCGGCCAGACTCAAAGCCTCGACCATCAAACAAAATCCGCCACCGGAAGTCGCCGTCATGGCCCGGACGCCGGCGAAATTGGCACCGATGACCATGTTGATGGCCGCGATTTCATCTTCGGCCTGCTCAAGAACGATGTTGTATTTATCAGCCTGGGAAGATACAAATTCCATGATGGTGGTGGCCGGCGACATAGGGTAGCCGGAATAAAATTTCAAGCCTGAGGCCATCGCACCCAAGGCCATGGCTTGACTGCCGGTGAGCAGCATCTTGCGGCGGACCGATTTTGCAGACGGCACCTTGAACGGCGGTTTGACTTTCAAATTCCGCCGAACATACTCATATCCAGCCGTCGCGCTTTTCTGATTGTTTGCCACCGTCTCGGCACCCTTTCGCTGAAACTGCTCCTGCAGGCCGTCCAATACCGGCTGCAGCCCAAAATTCAAAAGGGCCGTAGCCGCGCCGGTTGCCACTGCATTGATCATAATTTTGCTTTTCCCGGCTTCGGAGGCAATGCGGGCAAAGGGAACAGACAAGTGATTGGGATTCTCAGATTTAAAGTCGATCATTTCCCCATCGAACAGCAAGGTGCCATTTCCTGCCAGACAGTCGATATCCTGGCGAATCGTTTCCTCGTCCAGTGCGATCAGGATGTGAACCTGCTCCGCAACCGACCGTACCTGGGAATTTGAGATTCGAACCTGATCAAAATTATGCCCACCCCGGATGCGCGATTCAACATCCTGATTGATAAACACATAAAAATCGTGGCGCACAAAGGTTCTGGCAATAATTGAACTGATAGACTGAATCCCCTGACCGGCCGCACCGCCAATTCGGATGGAAATGTCCATTTTATGACCTCTCACTATTATTCTCGTCACCGCCGCAGCAACAGAGTGCATCCGATAAATAGATAAATCTGCCTGTTAAGTCAATCATCTTATATAAAAACCCATCACAGGTTGAAACCCTGGACGTTCCGTGGTAGATAAAATTGTCACCATAAAAGACTTTTTTGGAGGTAACCAAAATGGAGCTAAAAATGCGCGTGATGACAGAAAAACCCCTTAACGCCGAGACATCTGTCGAACAACTTCGTACCTGGATTACGGACAATGCCGTTTTTTTCAAGCGCAACCAGGGCCAGTTTATGGATGCGCCCGTTGAGCTCTTGGATTGGAAACTCCTTGTCGACGGGCTGGTAAAAAAGAAACTCAGTTTGACCTTTGAGGAAATCAACCGCCTGCCCAAGGTGGAGGCGACCGATACCCTGGAATGTTCAGGGAACAGCCGCTCGCTTTTAAAAGATAAGGCCTCCGGAAATCCCTGGACCATCGGCGGGGTGGGCAATGCCATCTGGGGTGGCGTATGGCTAAAAGACGTGCTTGCCTTAGCAGGTTTAAAGGCTGACGCCCAGCACGTGAGTTTTGAAGGAGCTGATAAACCGCTGGGTTCGGCGGGAATCAAATTTATTCGCAGCATTCCGATTGATAAGGCCATGTCTTCGACCCTGCTGGCCTATGAAATGAACGGACAGCCGCTGCCCCTCGAACACGGCTACCCGTTGCGGGCGCTGGCGCTGGGATGGACCGGCGCCAACTGTGTCAAATGGCTTCACCGAATCGAGGTTCTGGATCGGCCCTTTGAAGGCTTTTTTATGGACAAGGTCTACCGGGTGTTTCAAAAAGGCGAAGATCCTAAGTCCGGCGAGGTGGTTACAGGAATCCAGGTCAAATCGATTATTGTCGAACCTCAGAAAGATCAGGTTTTTCCTGCCGGTATCATACCGGTCAGAGGTGCCGCCTATGCCGGAGAAGCCGGAATTGAAAAAGTTGAAGTGTCGGTCGACCACGGGGCGACTTGGCATCCGGCCCGGTTGATCGGGCTGGAGCATCCATACGCCTGGCGTCACTGGGAGTACTTGTGGGATGTTAAAATCGGGGGTGACTACACCATAATGTCGCGGGCAACCGACAGCAACGGCCGCCGGCAGCCCGAGACCGCCCATTGGAATGCCCTGGGATACGGGAACAACGGTGTGCAAGAACACGCCGTCACAGTCCGCATCGACGCCTGACAGGTTGTATAAAAACGTCGCCTAAGGCTGCCATGCTGCGTTGCGCGGCCTTCTCAAATGCCCTCATATGGCGATTATGCTCCGCCCTTAGAAAGCCGTGCGCATTGCTTAACGGCCAGTTTCAGATTTTTCAACAGCCGTCAAGTAGAGTTGATCCTCTTAGGTGACCCGGCTTGCCTAACCGGTGGTGCATCAGAATGCATGCAGGACAAAGGAACTCTGCGCTTGAAAACACCACCCCGCCATCGCAATATTACTGTAAAAAGATTATTCTTAGATGCTTACCAGTTTGTTCGCGCCCAATCGTTTATCTCTAAACGTTTCGGTAGACAGTTTCTGCCAAGCCGCGTATATGCTGAGGTCGACATAACCTACAAGTGCAACTTGAAATGCTTAAACTGTAACCGTTCCTGCACTCAGGCCCCGAGTAACATAGAAATACCTGTCGCAGATATAGAGGCCTTTATAAATCAGAGCATTAAAAATAAAATCGTATGGAAACGTATTCGAATTCTGGGAGGAGAGCCAACCCTCCACAGTCGTATTTTTGACATCATCGACCTATTTATCGATTATCAGAGGGATTTTAATCCTTCTGTAAGGCTGGTGCTGGGCACGAATTACTTTGGAAATCAAGTTCATCGGGTGCTGGAGAAACTGCCCGACACAATTATTATTAAAAGTACGCTGAAGTCTTCCCGAGTGAATCTTTTCAAACCGTTTAATGCGGCACCTGTTGATACGCATTATAACAGGTTTTCAGACTACACTTGCGGTTGTCGCATTATTAAAGAGTGTGGTTTAGGATTAACGCCTTCGGGTTATTACATGTGTGCCGTTGCCGGAGGAATTGATCGGATTTATCGTTACAATCTGGGAAGGAAAAAAGTGCCGGATGAATCCGATACTTTTTCGGACCAGATGTCGGCCTTCTGCAGATTATGCGGTCATTTTGGCTTCCATTGGCCTACACGAAGATCCAAACAATCCAAAACGTGGCGTATGGCTTACAGGCGTTTTAACAGAAAAGAAATGGAAACCGGCTAACCGTATTTTGCAGCCATACAATCACTTTTTTTGGGATTGATTAAACCTCACACTCATATGACACCACTTAAAATACTGCATGTTATCGGACAAAGACCGGAAATGACCGGAAGTGGGATTTATTTTGAGGCGATTATCAGAGAATCTCAAAAGCATGGTTTTTCAAATTATGGGGTCGCCGGTGTCCCTGCCGGTGGGATTCATCCCTTCAAAGATATGGTTCAAGTCAAAGGCGCCTTTGTTTTTTTTGAATCGGAGTCGCTCGATTTCCCTGTTACCGGTATGTCAGATGTGATGCCTTATAAAAGCTCTCTCTTCAGAGAGCTAAAAGGCAAGCGTCTGACTTCCTATAAATCTGCATTCACACAGGTGCTTCAAACCGCTGGAAAAAAATTTGATCCAGATATCATTCACACGAATCACCTTTTTTTACTTTCGGCACTAGTAAGAAAATTATTTCCAAATGTGCCCGTAGTGGCAACCTGCCATGGCACAGATATGAGACAATACACCAACTGTCCGCACTTAAGACGGTTTATAAAACGTTATTGCCGGCAGCTGGACAAGATCATTGCTCTGACAAGCGATCAGAAATCGGATATCTGCCGTCTGTATGGCATCCCGTCCAGTAAAATTGTTGTTGTCGGCGGCGGGTATGATGAGATTTTGTTTACGCGTTGCCCAAAATCCGTTGCTGGAACCGTTCACATCCTCTATGCGGGTAAGTTCAATAGGAGCAAGGGCCTTCCCTGGCTGCTAAGGTCGCTTATGAAAATAAAAAATCATGACTGGCACCTCCATATGGCGGGCAGCGGCGATGGACCGGAATTTAACAATTGCATTGACCTCGCAGAAAAATTGGGCCACAAGGTTACCAACCATGGATACGTTACTCACAGCAGATTATCGGAACTTATGAAAATGGCCCATGTCCAGGTGCTTCCTTCTTTTTTTGAAGGTCTCCCGCTCGTGCTCTTTGAGGGTCTGGCATCCGGATGCCGAATTATCACCACCAATTTGTCCGGATTCCAAGAGATCTTTGGAAAAGCAAACATTGACACAATCAATCTGATTCAATTGCCGCCCCTAGAAACCATTGACCGGCCCCACCAAAAGGATGAGGCCCAATTGGAAAAGGTGCTATGTAAAAGCATCCTTAACATGATAGCTGCCGTAAAAAAATCTCCGGATTTTGACGATCCTCAGGCCGAAAAAATTGCATCTGATTATACTTGGCCACGTGTTTTTGAACGCACATTATCCGTCTACACTGATGCTGTTGAGCTAAAATAAGATCCAACAAATTGGGCAACGATTTGAGGCCGGCTTTAGGCAATCAATCCTGATTCCGGTCTTTAATTTTCAAAGAAGACAGCTGTCCAAACTGCTATGCAAAGTTGCAAATCATGCTGTCTTGTGCAGTATAGGGTCTTTGGGGCAGATCCACCTGCCTGGCGATATAATTCGGCACCACGATTCCGGACTCAAACTGGGCATAGTTAACAAAAGTTCGGCCGTCAATCCGCACCTTCATGCCACCGAACGGATCCTTCAGAGGTACAATTGCGCAGGCCGTTTTGTATTGTGCTTGCGCTTCTGAAAAACCCAACTCGGATGCCTTTTTG
>Ga0055457_10000164_pt1 | contig 12329 bp, 12 predicted proteins | sample Joice_ThreeSqA_D_FD_60018 | JGI IMG/M metagenome (GOLD analysis project Ga0055457, IMG submission 60018) | Wetland microbial communities from San Francisco Bay, California, USA, that impact long-term carbon sequestration - Joice_ThreeSqA_D1 | ecosystem: Environmental > Aquatic > Marine >... | reverse complement strand
TGCGCGTCGCGACCACGGCGGTCGTCGCCGCCATGCTGGGCGGCAGCGAGGAGCAAGTCGCAAACGCGGTGTCCAATGCGTGGATCGACGGAGGGGCGCTGCGTACCTACCGCCACGCGCCGAACACCGGCTCGCGCAAGAGCTGGGCGGCCGGCGATGCGACCAGCCGCGGCGTCCGGCATGCGCTCATCGCGCTTTCCGGCGAGATGGGCTATCCGTCCGCGCTCACGGCACCGAAGTGGGGTTTCTATGACGTCCTCTTCCGCGGCAAGCCGTTCGTCTACCAGCAGGGTTTCGGCAGCTACGTGATGGAGAACGTGCTGTTCAAGATCAGCTACCCCGCCGAGTTCCACGCGCAGACCGCGGTCGAGTGCGCCATGCGGCTGCACCCCGAGGTGGTGAATCGCCTCGACGCCATCGAGCGCATCGTCATCGAGACCCAGGAGCCGGGGGTGCGCATCATCGACAAGACCGGCCCGCTCGCGAATCCCGCCGATCGCGATCACTGCATCCAGTACATGGTCGCGATCCCCCTCATCCACGGACGCCTCACGGCTGCGGACTACGAGGACGCGGTCGCGCGCGACCCTCGCGTGGATGCACTGCGCGCGCGCATGGAAGTGCGCGAGAACCCGCAGTTCACGGCAGACTACTATGCGCCGGACAAGCGCTTCATCGGCAATGCGATCCAGGTCTTCTTCCGGGATGGCACGCGCACGGATCGCGTGCAGGTGGACACGCCGATCGGGCATCGGAGCCGGAGGCAGGAGGGCTACCCCGTGATGGTCGGGAAGTTCCGCGGCTCGCTGCCTCCGGTATTTCCCGAGAAGCAGTGCGCGCGGATCGAGACGCTGTTTGCGGATGCCGCGCGGCTCGATGCGATGGCGGTCGATGACTTCGTCGCGCATCTCGTGTGCAACTGAAACCGGCCTCGCGGATCCTCAGTCTCCGAAGATCGTGAGCTGGCTGCCGTCCGCCTGGCGTCCCCGGCGGCCGGTCCGGCTGCCGGCGGCCTTGCGGCCACGTGCCGGCTGGCGGGCGCCGGCGAGCCCTGCAATGTAGATCGCCAGCGCCTTCAGGGCAGGCCGGCGCAGCGAATACAGGATGAACCGGCCGTCGGGACGCGCTTCCAGCACCCCGGTCCGGCTCAGCTCCTTGAGGTGGAACGACAGCGTCGAGGCCGGACAGCGGATCGCCCGGGCGATTTCCCCCGCGGCAACCCCCTCGGGACCCGCAGTGGCCACCCGGTCGAGGATCTGCAGCCGCGTGGGCTGTGCCAATGCGGCCAGTATCGACACCTGCCGCTGGGCTTGGGTCTCCGCCATGGCTCCTGTCCGGGACGACTATTTCGGGACTATAGAACGGAAATTCTTGACATAGCGCAAGATTCCGGCTCCCTTCCCCTTCCATCCCCTCGAAATCGCGCTATATTCGCAGCGTATCGATTTGATGTTACGGGGAACTTCGAATCGTTAGCCGGTGTTCTTGTTCTGGGGCCGATGACGTTTCGACTGCAATAGAAAACACAGCTTCTGTCAAAAAGCCGAGGGACACCGTGAGCGAAGCCGCCTGGGAGAGTCTTCACAAGGCCACACTCGAGCTGGCCAAGTCTTCTGCGCTCAAGCAGCGCCTGACCGACGCGTTCACCCGCCATCTGCTCGACCTGCCGACGCAGGAGATGCCGGGCGAACTGCGCCAGGACTTCGAGGCACTGCGCCAGTCGATGACGCGCATCAGGCCGCAGCAGGGCGAATGCCCCGTCACGGCCACCGTGCGCAAGATGTCGATCGGTGAGGCGGACGCCTGCGCCTCGCGCATCGTCGCGCTGCTCGACACCCTGCATCGCACCAGCCTCGCCGCGGGCCCGCGCCCGAACGGCCAGGCTCAGGCGCGTTCAGCCGGCGACACGGCGTCGTCGCGCGTGCCGACGCTCATCAGCGTCAATCGAGCTTGAATTCGATCACGTCCCAGCGCGTCGTATCTTCGTGACGCGCCTGGCGGCGGATCGCATCCACCATCTCGCGCCCGTTCCAGGGCACCACCTCGTCCGCCATCGCGCGCAGTTTCTCCGGCAACGGCTCGGTCGTGCCGAACGGTTCCAGCACGACCAGCGGCTTCTCGCAGGACTGGGCGTAGAGGCACTGGTACTCGATCGCTCCGGGATCGCGCAGGTACAGCGTGGACAGGACGACGACGACCTCCGCGTCGGTCATCTGGCGCCGCAGGTCCTCGCGGATCGCTTCCTTTTCCTTGCTGCGGGGCGGCTTGTCCGGCGTCGCGAGGTTCTTGTAATAGAAGTTCGGCTGGCTCTCGAGGTACTCGAAGACGCGGAAATAGGATTCGTCAGGCGCATACAGGTGCGTGACGAAAAGCCGGATGGGGTCGTTTTCCTGCGCCAAGTTCGCCGTCCTCCCTGCGGTGCAGCGCCTAGAATACGCCTTTGGGCAGGCCCCGGGAATCCAGGCTCCTGATGCGATTGCTCGTCTACAACATCCGCTATGCGACCGGCACCGGCCCTGCGTTCCACCTGCCGGTACCGGGTGCGGGCTACCTGCGCAGCAGCCGCCAGATACTCGAGCGCATCACCGATTTCATCGCCGAGCGCGACCCAGACGTCGTCGGCCTGATCGAGGTCGACACGGGGTCGATCCGCAGCGGAATGATCAACCAGGCGGAGTTCATCGCCAGCCACCTGTCGCATTTCTCGACCTACCAGTGCAAGTACGGCGAGGATTCGCTCAACCAGTTCATGCCGATCGTGCGCAAGCAGGCAAACGCCTTCCTCGCCGCGCCGCGCGTGCATGGCGAGCGATTCCACTACTTCGAGACCGGCATCAAGAAGCTCATCATCGAGCTCGAGCTCGAGAACGTCGCGGTTTTCCTGGTGCACCTGTCGCTCAAGTTCCGGCACCGGCACTACCAGTTGCGCCACCTGCACCAGCTGGTCCGCAGGCAGACCAAGCCCGTGATCGTCGCGGGAGACTTCAATACCTTCTGGGGCGAGCACGAGATCTACCTGTTCATGCAGGCCGCGGGACTGCGCAGCGCCAACGTCGCCGGCTTGCCTTCCTACCCGAGCCGCTGGCCGCGCAAGGAACTGGACTTCATCCTCTACGGCAACGGCATCATCCCGAGGGGCTTCGACATCCCCGTGGTGCCGCTCTCGGACCACCTGCCGCTCGTGTTCGATTTCGACATCGACCCGGAACTGCTGCGCGCCGCCGGCACCCGGGCCGCCGCCTCCGCGTGAGCCCCTGTGCGGGCGCATAATCGGGGATCCCCCGCCACAGGTGTCGAAGGATGACGAGCCCACAGCAGCACTGGCGCCTGGAAACCGACGCCAACCGCATCGCCTGGCTGACCTTTGACCTCGCCGGCAGCGGAACCAACACGCTCGGAAGCCAGCCGATGCGCGAACTCGACGCCCTGCTTCGCGAGGTCGAGGCCGCGCGGCCGTACGCGCTCGTGATCCGCTCCGGCAAGGAAGGCGGGTTCGTCGCCGGCGCCGACATCACGGAGTTCACCGGCCTGACGGACCTCGAAGAGGCCTATCGGCTCGTGCGCACGGGCCAGCAGGTCTTCGACCGCCTCGAGGCCCTGCCGATGCCCACCGTGGCCGCGATCCACGGGTTCGCGCTGGGCGGTGGCCTCGAACTCGCCCTCGCCTGCGACTACCGCGTCGCGGCCGACGACGGCAAGCTCAACCTCGGCCTGCCGGAAGTCATGCTCGGCATACACCCGGGCTTCGGCGGGACCGTGCGGGCGCCGCGGCTCGTCGGCGCCGCCGCGGCGCTCGACCTGATGCTGACCGGCAAGTCCCTGCGCGGCGACGCGGCGCTCAAAGCCGGCCTCATCGACCGCCTCGTGCCGCGCGAACAACTCGCCGCCGCCGCGCGCGAAATCGCCCTGCAGGCGCCGCCGCGCCGTCGTCCGCCGCTGGTGCAGCGGGCCCTGTCCTGGCCGCTGGTCCGCGGTTTCGTCGCAGCGCAGGCGCGCAGGCAGGTTGCCAGGCGTGCGCGTCCCGAGCACTATCCGGCGCCTTACGCCATCCTCGACCTGTTCGCCCGCCATGGAGCGAGCGGCGCAGGCGCGTTCGAAGCCGAGGCCCGGTCGATCGCCCGCCTGTTCCTTTCCGAGCAGTCCCGGAACCTCGTGCGCGTGTTTTTCCTGCAGAACCGCATGAAGGCGATGGGCGGAAAATCCGCCCGCAAGGTCACCCACGTCCATGTCGTGGGTGCGGGTGTCATGGGCGGCGACATCGCCGCCTGGTGCGCATCGCGCGGCCTCACGGTCACGCTGCAGGATCGCGAGATGAAGTACGTCGAGCCCGCACTCGCGCGTGCACGCGAATTCTTCGCGAAGCGCGTCCGCGACCCGAATAAGGCCGCCGAGATGGCGGCCCGGCTCGCGCCGGACGTGGAGGCAGCCGGCGTACCGCGCGCGGACATCGTCATCGAGGCGATCTTCGAGAACGGCGATGCAAAGCGCGAGCTGTACGCGAAGCTCGAGCCGCGCATGAAACCCGAGGCGATCCTGGCGACCAACACCTCGAGCATCGTCCTCGAGGAGCTCGCGCGCGGACTTGCGGACCCAGGCCGCCTGGTCGGGCTGCACTTCTTCAACCCGGTCGCGAAGATGATGCTGGTCGAGATCATCCGCTCGTCCCAGACGCGTGACGCCGTGGTCGAGGACGCGCTCGCCTTCACGCGGCGCCTCGACAAGCTGCCCCTGCCCTGCCGCAGTTCGCCCGGCTTCGTCGTCAACCGCGTCCTTATGCCCTACATGACCGAAGCCATGTTGGCCGCGGACGAGGGCGTGCCGCTCGCGTTGATCGACCGCGCCGCGGTCGAGTTCGGCATGCCGATGGGACCGATCGAACTCGCCGACACCGTGGGCCTCGACGTCGCCTCACATGTCGGCCGGATCCTCGCCGAGGCGTTCGGGCTGCCGGTGCCGCGCGGCACCGCGGAGCTGCTGGCGGCGGGCCACGTCGGCCGCAAGTCCGGGCGCGGTTACTACGCCTGGCAGGACGGCAAACCGGTCAAGCCCGTGGCTGAAGGCCGTGCGCCGGACGACCTCACCGACCGGCTCGTGCTGCAGTACCTCAACGAAGCCGTCGCGTGCCTGCGCGAGCGCGTCGTCGCGGACGCAGACCTGCTCGACGCGGGCATGATCTTCGGCACCGGGTTCGCGCCGTTTCGCGGCGGGCCGCTGCACTACGCGCACGCGCGCGGCGTTCCGGCGATCGTCGTTCGCCTCGAGGAGCTTGCGGCCGTGCATGGTCCGCGCTTCAGGCCCGACGAGGGCTGGAGCGCGTTCGGGGACCGGCGGTAAGGCTATGATAGGATTCGCGCGCGATGGGGCCGGTACCTCCGGCGGATGCGCTTTGAAATGACGCAAGAGAAGCCGGTAGAACTCGAAGTACTGCGCAGCTTCAGCCCGCTCGACGGCCTGAAACGCGAGAACCTGCACGCGCTCGCCCGCAAGACGCGCCTGCAGGAGCTCGATGCCGGGCGCGTGCTGTTCAAGGAAGGCGAATCGGACAAGCGCACGATCTACCTGGTCGGCGGCGAGGTCGAACTGCGCGTCGGCGACCGCACCGTGTCGATGCTGCGCGCCGGGACGCCGGAAGCCCGCATCGCGGTGGCCCCCGGCCAGCCGCGGCGCTTCACGGCCCGCGCCCTCTCGGACCTCACGTACGTCGCCATCGACTCCGACCTGCTCGACGTCATGATCACCTGGGACCAGACCGGTTCCTACGAGGTCAGCGAGATTTCCGGCGGCGCCGGAGCCGACGCCGACGACTGGATGACCGTGCTGCTGCAGACGAAGGCCTTTCACCGCATACCGCCCGCGAACCTGCAGGCGCTCTTCATGCGCATGCAGCACGTCGCCTGCCGTGCCGGCGAGGTGGTCATCAAGCAGGGCGACGACGGCGATTATTTCTACGTGATCACCAAGGGCTCGGCGGTCGTGACGCGTGAAACGCCGATGAACCGTGACGGCCTCAAGCTGGCCGAACTCGGCGTGGGCGAGTCCTTCGGCGAGGAAGCGCTCATCTCGGATGCGAAGCGCAACGCGACCATCACGATGCAGACCGACGGCGCGCTGGTGCGCCTCGGCAAGGACGACTTCAAGGAGCTCCTGAATGAGCCCCTGCTGCACTGGGTCGACCTCGCCCACGCGCGCGAACTGGTCGGCCGCGGCGCCAAGTGGCTCGACGTCCGGCTGCCGTCGGAGTTCGAGACCTTCCATCTCGACGACGCGCTGAACGTGCCGCTGTACTTCATCCGGCTGAAGGTGAAGACGCTCGACACCAAGACGCCGTATGTCGCCGTTTGCGACACCGGCCGCCGGAGCTCGGCGGCGGCATTCCTGCTCTCCGAACGCGGATTCGACGCCTACTGCCTGCAGAACGGGATGAGCGGCAACCAGCTGGGACCGGACTAGAGAAAAGGGGAGCTCACCTAGAAAAGGGGACGCTCACCTTTTCTGTCAACCCAAAGTGGCAAAGGCCGCGCCACCGTAGTTACTTGGCAGAAAAGGTGAGCGTCCCCTTTTCTAGGTGAGCGTGCCCTTTTCTCTACATCGTGTGCGTGGCCTTGTCTCCGCCGAGCGCGCCGGCGAGGTAGGACTCGATCTTCTTCTGCGTCGCGCCGCGGTCCTGTTCGCTGAACTGCACGCCGATGCCGGCCGTGCGCTTGCCCTGCGCGCCCTTGGGCGTCAGCCAGATGACGCGGCCCGCCACCGGAAGCTTCTCCTCCTCGCCCATCAGGTTGAGGAGCATGAAGACCTCGTCACCGAGCCGGTAACTGCTGTTGGTCGGGATGAACAGCCCGCCGTTCTTCACGAACGGCATGTACGCGAGATAGAGCGCGCTCTTGTCCTTGATCGTCAGCGTCAGCAGGCCCGGTTTGGTGGATGGCGCGCGCATTTTCAACCCGTTGACTCCCCCGCCCGTCACGCCGACCTGCCGACCAGGGCCGCCAGCGAGATTGCCAGCCCTTCGAACAGGAGCTGGGCGTTCAGTGGACCGCCTGCCTGCCGCCGCGCATCGCGCAACCGGTCCAGGAGGCCGTAGCCCGCCCGTATCTTCGTGTCGATGCCGGGCTGCCGCAACCATGGTAAACGATTATTGTTAACCAGATCACTCCCCAAAGCGGCCTGCTTCAGGCACTGCGTCAGCCAGTTCTCGAGCCAGGCAAGCCGCGCCGCCGGCGAATGCCGGGCGCAGGCGTCCGCGAACGCGACGAAATCGAGCCGCCCGTCGATCGCGGCTTCGATCGCGCCCTGCATCTCGGCATCCATCGCGCCGAGTCCCGCCGCGGCGTATTCCGCGGCGAGAAACGGTGCGCCGCCCGCGAGCGCCAGCAGCGCCGGCGACTCCCCGGCGCCGCCCTGCCGCTGCAGCCAGTCGAGCGCGACGCGCTCATCCGGCATCGGCACCCGGAACCGCATGCATCGGCTCAACACGGTCCGCGGCATCCGGTCGATGCGACCCGCTGCCAGCACGAGGTAAGTCTCTGCCGTGGGTTCCTCGAGGGTCTTCAGAAGGGCGTTGAATGCCTTGGCATTCATGGCCTCCGCCTGTGCGATGACCGCCACCTTGGCGCCGCCCCGGTAGCTGCGCGTCGCCAGCGCCTGCGACAACTGGCGCATCTGGTCGATGCTGATTTCCTTCTTGTCCGGCAGCACGCCGATCCAGCGGAAATCCGGGTGGTTGCCCGCAAGGAACAGCCGGCAGTCGGCGCATTCGCCGCAAGCCCCCGCGGCCGGCGCCTTGCACAGCAGGCGCGCGCCGAGCCAGGTCCCGATCTCCGCCTGCCCGGCGCCGGGGCTGCCGGAGAGCAGCAGGCCGTGCGGCAAGCGGCCCAGGTCCTGCATGGCCGACAGCTTTTCCCGCAACGGCGCGAGCCAGCCTGCATCGGCCCGTTCGAGCAACGGCCCCACGGGGGGCGCGAGCGCGAGGTCTTCGGCCGGTTCGGTCGCGGCCATGGCTAACGAGGACCCGTTGCCAGTGTGGCGTCCAGCAACGCCGCCACGCCGGCTGCGACTTCGGCCTCCGGCCGCGTGGCATCGACGACCCGTACGCGCCCCGGCTCGCGCGCCGCGATGGCCAGGTACGCCGCACGCACGCGCTGGAAGAAAGCCGCATCCTCCGCCTCGATGCGATCCTGCCGGGCGCCCCGCACGGCGAGGCGCGCATTCGCGACTGTGGCAGGCGCGTCGAAGACGATGGTCAGGTCCGGCTCGAGGCCCGGGTGCGCAATCCCGGCAAGCGCCCGGATCCAGTCCAAGTTCATGCCCCGGCCGGCGCCCTGGTAGGCCTCAGTCGCATCGGTATAACGGTCGCAGAGCACGCATCGCCCGGCTGCGAGCGCCGGCCGGAGCACGTCCGCGACGTGGCTCGCGCGCGCAGCGAACATCAGGAGCAGCTCCGTGGTCGCATCGAGCGGGCCCTGCCCGGGTTCGAGCACGAGTGCGCGAAGCTTCTCGGCAAGCGGCGTGCCACCAGGCTCGCGAGTCACGAGCGGCTCGATCCCCTGCGCGCGCAGGTGAGCCGCCGCGCGCGCAATCTGGGTCGTCTTGCCGACGCCCTCCGCCCCCTCGAACGTGATGAATCGCCCGTGCACGACTTCAGCGTACCGGAACGTGCCGGCCGGCGCGCAGGTTGGCCAGGTGGCGCTTGACGTTGGCGTTGTGCTCCACGAGTGTCTCCGCGAAGAAGTGACGCCCGTCGCCAAGGCCCGTGGCGACGAAATAGAGCGAGCGGGTCGTCGCCGGCCGCGTGGCCGCATCGAGCGCCTGGCGCCCGACCAGTGCGATCGGCGTCGGCGGAAGGCCGGCGCGCGTGTAGCTGTTGTAGGGCGTGTCCGCCTCCAGGTCGCGACGCCGCAGGTTGCCGTCGAATTGCGCGCCGAGACCGTAGATCACGGTCGGGTCAGTCTGCAGGCGCATGCCCATGCGCAACCGGTTGACGAACACGCCCGCGATCAGCGGGCGCTCGTCGGCTGCGGCCGTCTCCTTTTCGACCAGCGACGCGAGAATGAGCGCCTCGTAGGCGTTGCCGAGCGGCAGGTCCGCAGCGCGCTTCATCCAGGCGTCCTGCAGCTCGAGCTCGAGCCGCGCGTGGGCCTGCAGAAGCAGTGCACGGTCACTGGTGCCGCGCGCAAACCGGTAGGTGTCCGGGAAGAACAGGCCTTCCGGGTGCTTCTCCCGGATGCCGAGCCGGGCGAGTACTTGCGCATCCGTCAGACTTGCCAGTTCGACGTGGACCTGCGGGTGCGACTGCAGCGCACCGAGGGCCTGCCGGAACGTCCAGCCCTCCGGCACCGTGAGCGTATGCAGTATCACGTCCCCGGCCGCGAACTGCTCGAGCAGCGTCGCCGGCGTCGTGCCGGGCAGCAGGCGATACTCGCCTGCCTGGATGCGGGTTGCCAGACCCGCGCGGACGCCATGCCGCAACCAGGTGCGCCGACGGTCGAGGAGACCTGTCTTCTCCAGTTCGCGGGCGACCGCGCCGAACGAAGCACCCGGCGAGACCTCGAAGGTCACCGGCTCGATGAGCGCGGCCAAGGGCGCATGCAGCCACTCGCGTTCGTAATGGCGCCAGCCAAGCCAGGCCGCGATCACCGCCAGCGCGAGGATCGCCAACCACGGCAGGAGGCGGCTCAGGCGCGCGCGAGCCATGCGTTGAACTCGCGAGCTGCGGGATTCTCGGCGAGCGGCCTGCCTGCAAGCTCGCGGACCGGCCAGGCGCCGACCAGCGCGCTGGTCAGCAGGAGTGCCGGGGCGGCTTCCACGTCCGCGCGCGCGAGCGCGCGCACCTCGACAGGCGTACCCTGCTCCGCCTGCCAGGCGCAGAATGCTCGACGCATCACGCCGGCGACACCGCATTCGTCGAGCTGCGGCGTGCTCCAGCGCCCGTCGATCTTCGCGAACAGGTTCGCCTGGGTCGCAGAGATGACGCGGCCAAGGTCGTCGCTCATGAGGCCCTCGTCCATGACGCCATCATCCCACTCCGCCCGCGCCATGACCTGCTCGAGGCGATTGAGGTGCTTGAGGCCGGCCAGCAGGGGATTACGACCGAGGCACGTGCGGCACCAGCCGACGCGCGCGCCGGCCGTCCCGGACGCGGATTCGATAGGCCAGTCCCAGGCGGCGACGATGCGTCGCGGCAGCGCCTGGCGCGGCGGCCGATAGCCGCGCTCACCGCTGCCCCGCGTCAGGACCAGTTTCACGACGCAGCGCCGACCGATGCTGGCTGCGCCAATCTCCCGGCGCAACAGCCCGGTGTCCGGCGTCGGAAAGCCGAGACGCCGGGCACCTTCGCAGAGACGCTCGAGATGCCACTCGAGCAGCCTCGGGCGGCCGTCCAGCACTGCGATCGTTTCGAACAGGCCGTCGCCGTAGTTAAGGCCGCGATCGAGCGGATCGATGCCCTCGCCCTCGCGGCCGTCGACGAGGATGCGCATCAGCCCCCGCTTCCCAGCGCGCGCAGCAGTCCGCGCGCCTTGGCGCGGGTCTCTTCCAGTTCGCGGGCAGGCTCGGAGTCCGCGACAATGCCGGCGCCGGCGCGGAATTCGATGGTCCCGTCACGGACGGTCATGGTGCGGATCAGGATGTTGAGATCGAGGCTGCCATCGAGCGCAAGGTAGCCCAAGGCACCCGTATAGGCGCCTCGGCCCCTCGCCTCGAGATCCCCGATCAACTGCATGCAGCGCACCTTCGGGCAACCGGTGATCGTGCCGCCGGGAAACAGCGCGCGAATGACGTCGCCCGGCTCGACATCCGCACGCAGCCGTCCGCTGACGTTCGAAACGATATGGTGCACGTGCGCATAGCTCTCGACGACCATGAATTCATCCACTTGCACGGTCCCCGGCTCGCAGAGCCGGCCGAGGTCGTTACGTTCCAGGTCGATGAGCATCACGTGCTCCGCCCGCTCCTTGGCGTTTCCCGTCAACTCGGCGATCACGCTGGCATCCTGGCCGCCCTGTCGCGGCCGCGTGCCGGCAATCGGCCGCGTGTCGATCGTCCGTCCGCGAACGCGTACGAGCCGTTCCGGGGAACTGGAGAGCAGCTGAAAACCGGGCATTCGGGCCAGGCCCGCGAATGCCCCCGGATTGGCCTGCCGCAGGCGGCGGTAGAGGCCCGTGACGCTCGCTCCCGGAGGCATCGGCAGCTGCCAGCTGCGGGCCAGGTTGGCCTGGTAGACGTCGCCCGCGGCGATGTGCGCGAGCGCACGGCGGCAAGCATCCAGGTAGAGCGCCGGATCCTCTTCTGCGACGGTCGCATCCGGCGGATAGGGGCCATCCTGGGGCGAAGACCGGCACTCCGCGAACTCCGCGACCAGCCGCTCCACGGCCTGTTCCGCGCCCGCTTCACCTATCGCGAGACTCCGGCCCGACGCGTGGTCATGGAGGATCGCCGCGGCAACGTGCACGGCGCTCGCCACGAGATCCAGCGGCGACTCGGGCACCGCAAGGGTTGGCTCGATCTCGCCGGCCAGCTCATAGCCGAGGTACAGCAACCAGCCGCCGGCGAATGGCCAGGGCGGCGGCGGCGGCGGGCCGCGCTCATCGCGCCACCAGGCATTCAGGCGCGCGCAGAATCCGTCACCTGCGGCCGGTCCCGTGACCTGACCGCGCCGGTCCAGTTCGAGTCGCCTCCCGGGAGCGGCGAGCAGCAGGCTGAAACGACCGAGGTCCCCGCCGGATGCGGCACTGTCTAGAAAGGCGGGATAGAAGTCCGGGAGACTGCCGTGCAGGGCCAGCATGCGGTCCGTGGCGTCGGGGACGAACGGCAGTTCGTGCACGACGGGAGTCCGGGGCGGCATGCCGGCCGGGCCCGCGTCAGCGCAGCGCGCGGAAGATCAGCGTCCCGTTGGTGCCGCCGAACCCGAAGGAATTGCTGACGGCCGTGTCGATCCTCATCGCGCGGGCGGTGTGCGGCACGTAGTCGAGGTCGCAGCCCTCGCCCGGGTTGTCCAGGTTGATGGTGGGCGGGGCCACCTGGTCGCGGATGGCCAGCACGCTGAAGATGCCCTCGACCACGCCGGCGGCGCCCAGCAGGTGCCCGGTCATCGACTTGGTGCCGCTGATTGCCAGCTTCGCTGCATGCGGGCCGAACGCGTTCTTGATCGCAATCGTCTCCGCCACGTCACCGAGCGGCGTCGAGGTCGCGTGGGCATTCACGTGCTGGACTTCGTCCGCATTGATGCCGGCATCGCGCAGGCTGTTCTCCATCGAGAGCCTGGCGCCGGCGCCGTCTTCCGGCGGCGCGGTGATGTGGAAGGCGTCGCCGCTCATGCCGAAGCCGATCAGTTC
>Ga0055457_10000163_pt1 | contig 12392 bp, 10 predicted proteins | sample Joice_ThreeSqA_D_FD_60018 | JGI IMG/M metagenome (GOLD analysis project Ga0055457, IMG submission 60018) | Wetland microbial communities from San Francisco Bay, California, USA, that impact long-term carbon sequestration - Joice_ThreeSqA_D1 | ecosystem: Environmental > Aquatic > Marine >... | reverse complement strand
CGCCGGCCACGACGTGGATTTCGGTCGAACTACCCATCCCTGGCCCGCCTGGAAGCTGCCTTGGGTGAGTTTAGCCTCAGGCGTGCTGCAGCGCGCCGTGGCAATGCTTGAACTTGCGGCCTGAGCCGCAGGGACAGGGCTCGTTGCGGCCCACCTTGCGCTCGCCGCGCACGAAGGGCGCCGCGGGCTCGGCGGCCCCCTCCTCCGCAAGGCCCTGCTCCGGGGCGGCCACCGCGACCGGCCGCGCCTGCTCGGCGAGTTCCGGCGGCGCGGCGTGCTGCAGCTGCATGCGGCTCTGCAGCCGGCGCTGGCGTTCCGCCTCCTCGCGCTCGATCTCCTCCTCGGTGCGTACCTGGAGGCGCTGCAGCAGCATCACCGTGTCGGAGCGGATGCGGTCCAGCATCGCGGTGAACAGCGCGAAAGCCTCGCGCTTGTACTCCTGCTTCGGGTTCTTCTGCGCGTAGGCGCGCAGGTAAATGCCCTGGCGCAGGTAGTCCATGCCGGCAAGGTGCTCGCGCCAGTGCAGGTCGAGCTGCTGCAGCATCACCGCGCGCTCGAGGTGGCGCATGACGGAGCCGCCCACCTGGCGGGACTTCTCCTCGTAGGCGGACTCGATCGCCTCCAGATACCGCGCGGTCGCCTCGTTCGCGTGGCGCGCCGGGTCCTCGGCGAGCCAGACCGCGAGCCCGGCCTGGACGCCGAAGTCGCGCTCCATCGCCTGCTCGAGGCCGGCGACGTCCCACTGCTCCTCGACGCTCTCCGGCGGGATGTGCGCCGCGACGATGTTGCCGACCACGTCCGCGCGGACGTCCCGGATCACGCCGCCGATGTCGTCCGTGGACATGATCTCGGTGCGCTGGCGGTAGATCACCTTGCGCTGGTCGTTGGCGACGTCGTCGTACTCGAGCAGGTTCTTGCGCGCGTCGAAGTTGTGCGACTCGACCTTGCGTTGCGCCCGCTCGATCTGGCGCGTCAGCATGCCGCTCTCGATGGCCTCGCCTTCCTTCATGCCGACGGTCCGGAGCAGCGACTTGGTGCGCTCGGGGTCCCCGAAGATGCGCATCAGGTTGTCTTCGAGCGATAAATAGAAGCGGCTTGAGCCAGGATCCCCCTGGCGGCCCGAGCGGCCGCGCAGCTGGTTGTCGATGCGCCGCGACTCGTGGCGCTCGGTGCCTATGATGTGCAGGCCGCCGGCGCCGATCACCTGCGCGTGCAGCGCAGTCCACTCGTTCTCGAGCTCGCGCGCGCGGCCGGCGAGCTGCTCGTCGCTCATCACGCCGTCCTTGCGCAGCTGGTCGACCTGTTTCGACACGTTGCCGCCGAGCACGATGTCCGTGCCGCGGCCCGCCATGTTGGTCGCGATCGTCACCGCCCCGGGCCGGCCCGCCTGGGCGATGACGAGCGCCTCGCGCTCGTGCTGCTTCGCGTTCAGGACCGCATGCGCGATCCCGGACTCCTTCAGGTGGCCCGAGAGCTTCTCCGAGGTCTCGATCGACGTCGTGCCGACCAGCACCGGCTGGCCGCGCTTCGCGCAGTCGCGGATGTCCTCGACGATGGCGTCGAACTTGTCCTGCTGGTTCAGGTAGACGAGGTCCGGCATGTCCTTGCGGACCATCGGCCGGTGGGTCGGCACGACGACGACCTCGAGCCCGTAGATCTGCTGGAACTCGAAGGCTTCCGTGTCCGCCGTGCCGGTCATGCCCGCGAGCTTGCCGTAGAGCCTGAAGTAATTCTGGAAGGTGATCGAGGCGATGGTCTGGTTCTCCTCGCGGATCCTGACGCCCTCCTTCGCCTCGACGGCCTGGTGCAGGCCGTCCGACCAGCGCCGCCCGGGCATGGTGCGCCCGGTGAATTCGTCCACGATGATGACGTCGTTGCCGCGCACGATGTACTCGACGTCCTTGCGGTACAGCAGGTGCGCGCGCAGCGCCGCGTTCAGGTGGTGCATCAGCCGGATGCTGGCCGGGTCGTAGAGGCTTTCGCCCTCGCGCAGCAGTCCCGCCTCCTGCATGAGCGCCTCGGCCTTCTCGAAGCCGGACTCGGACAGGTGGACCTGGCGCGACTTCTCGTCGGCGAAGAAGTCGCCCTCGCCCTCCTCGGCCGCCTGCCGCACGAAGCGCGGGACGAGCGCGTTGATCTTCACGTACAGCTCGGTGCTTTCCTCGGCCGGACCCGAGATGATGAGCGGGGTCCGCGCCTCGTCGATCAGGATCGAGTCCACCTCGTCCACGATCGCGTAGTGCTGGCCGCGTTGCACCCGGTCCTCGAGGCGCGCCGCGAGGTTGTCGCGCAGGTAGTCGAACCCGAACTCGTTGTTCGTGCCGTATGTCACGTCGCAGGCGTAGGCGGCGCGCTTGTCGGCCTGCGACTGGCCGCTCCCGATCACGCCGACCGACAGTCCGAGCAGGCGGTAGATCGGTCCCATCCATTCCGCGTCGCGCTGCGCGAGGTACTCGTTGACGGTGACTACGTGCACACCCTTGCCCGCGAGCGCGTTCAGGTACACGGGCAGCGTCGCGACCAGCGTCTTGCCCTCGCCGGTGCGCATCTCGGAGATCTTGCCGTCGTGCAGCACCATGCCGCCGACCAGCTGCACGTCGAAGGGCCGCAGGCCGACGGCGCGGGTGGCTGCCTCGCGCGCGGTGGCGAAGGCCTCGGGCAGGATATCGTCGAGCGTCTCGCCGGCGACAAGCCGGGCGCGCAGCTTGTCCGTGCGGGCGCGCAGCGCCTCGTCGCTCTCCGCCGCCAGCGCGTCGGTGAAAGCGCTCGCCTGCCTGACGCGCTCCGCGTACTTGCGCAGCAGCCGCTGGTTACGGCTGCCGAATATCCGGGTGAAGATGTTCAACACGAGCCTGGGACCTCGGGGCGGAGGGACGCAAATACAAGGCGTCCCGGCCGGAAAACGGGTAGTTTACTACGACAGGGGTTCGGAAATTTCGTTCGGCGGCCGGCGCTTACCGGCGGACGAAGGACAGCGGGTTCATCGACTGGCCGTGGCGCAGCACCTCGAAGTGCAGGTGAGTGCCGGTAGAGCGGCCCGTCGAGCCCATGAGCGCGATCGGGTCGCCGCGCTTCACGGTCTGGCCCGGCTTCACGAGCAGCTTGGCGTTGTGCGCATAGCGCGTGACGTAGCCGTTGCCGTGCGTGATCTCGACCAGGCGCCCGTAGCCGCCGTCGGTGCCGGTGTGGCTCACGATGCCGTCGGCGACCGACAGCACCTGGGTTCCCGGCGCACCGGCGAAGTCGATGCCGTGGTGGCTCGCCTGGTTGCCGTCGAACGGATCCGTGCGCTGGCCATAGAGGGACGAGATGTAGCCGGACTCGACCGGCCGGCCGCCCGGGACGATCTGGCGCGCGAGTTCGCGCGTCATGATCAGGCTCTGCAGCGCGGTCAGCTGGCGCCGGCGATCGTCGATCTGCGCATCCATCGAGTCCAGCATCGCGTCGAGCGCGGGCACGACCGGCCCCTGACCGGCTGTCTCCGGGCCGCCGAGTGCGGGCGGCTGGTCGAAATCGAACTCGCCGCGCTTGAGCTTCGCGACTTCCGTGAGCTGCTTGCCGAGGGCGTCGAGGCGGATCAGCTGCGCCTGCATGCGGCCGACGCGCGTCGCGAGCACCGCGACCTGGCCGTCCACGTCCTGTTCGATACGTGCGAGCCTCTCGCTCTGCGCCGCCAGGTCCTCGTTCCAGCGCGCCAGCGTGAATTCGCCGAGTGAACCGCCCGCAGCCCAGTGGCTGCCGGCCATGAAGGCACCGGCGACGAGGGCGAGGATGGAGACCGCAGCCGCGGCGTACGCGAGCAGACGCTTCCTGGTCATAATACGGGGTGGCCTCTCGGGCCTTCCAGATTCCGCGCACCATGCCAAAAAAGCCCTTTCTGCTCAAGTACTTTGATCACTCATCCCGACGTCGGACTTGACATAAAAAATGAAAAAACCGACCGCCGTCAGTCACTTGCTGGAACAAGGCGAGGGAATGCTCAAGAAGCTCCGGGCCGGGACGGCCGAGGCCGACCGGAGCCTGGCCGCCCTGCGCAGCGTGCTGCCGGCGGAGCTTGCGCGGGAAGTCTGGAGCGCTTCCCTGCGCGGGGCGACGCTGACGGCCTTCGTGCAGACGGCCGCCTGGGGCACACGCCTGCGTTATGTCGCACCCAGTCTCGCCGGACCGCTCGCAGATGCGCTGGGAGCGCCGGTGGAGGAGATAAAGGTGAAGGTGAGGGCATCCCCGCGGAGGGGTCAGACACCTTGAACGAAGGGATCGAAGGCGACACGGCCCTTCGATCCCTTCGTTCAAGGTGTCTGACCCCTCCGCGGCTCCGCTACGCGGTGGCGGTTGCTGCGGCGTAGGAAATCGGCGAATCGACGTCGTCGCGGAAGGTCACCTCTTCCCAGGCTTCGGCGTCGGCCAGCAGCGTGCGCAGCAGGCTGTTGTTGAGCCCGTGGCCCGACTTGAAGGCGGTGTACTCGCCGATCAGCGAGTGGCCGAGCAGGTACAGGTCGCCGATCGCGTCGAGGATCTTGTGGCGCACGAACTCGTCCTCGAAGCGCAGGCCGTCCTCGTTCAGGATGCGGTAGTCGTCGAGCACGATCGCGTTGTCGAGCGTGCCGCCGAGCGCGAGGTTGCGGCCGCGCAGGTATTCCATGTCGCGCATGAACCCGAAGGTCCGCGCGCGGCTCACTTCCTTCAGGAAGCTGTTGGTCGAGAAGTCCATCGACGCGCGCTGCGAGTGCCGGTGGAACACGGGATGGTCGAACTCGATCTCGAAGTTGACGCGGAAGCCCTCGTAGGGCTCGAAGCGCGCCCACTTGTCGCCGTCCTTCACCTCGACGGGCCGGCGCACGCGCACGAACCGCTTCGGTGAATTCTGCAGCTCGATGCCGGCCGACTGGATCAGGAACACGAACGGCCCGGCGCTGCCGTCCATGATCGGCACTTCGGCGGCGGTCAGCTCGACGAACAGGTTGTCGATCCCGAGGCCCGCGAGCGCCGACATCAGGTGCTCCACGGTGGATACGCCCGCCTCGCCCGCCGCCAGGGTCGTGCCGAGCGTGGTCTCGGTGACGTTCGTGGCGCGCGCGGGGATGTCGATCGCGGGGTCGAGGTCGGTGCGGCGGAACACGATGCCCGTGTTGGGCGGCGCGGGTCGCAGCACCATCAGGACCTTGCGGCCGGTGTGCAGGCCGATCCCGGTGGAGCGGATCGCCTCTTTCAGCGTGCGTTGCTGGGCCATGTCTGTCCCTCGATTATAGCCCGTGGGTCGCCGGCCGCCGGCCAGCGGAGGAAGGCCGGCGGCCGATTTCCCTTTTTCACGTCGTAGTCCCGGACGGGTCGCGCTCCCGCTGGCGCTCGGCACGACGGCCGCTCGCGCGCCGCCGCGCCCTGAGGCGCAGCCGCACGATGCGCAGGCCCTCGCGTTCCCGGGGCGGACGGGCCACTTCCCGCCTCAGTCCGCCTGGCGCCGGAGGAAGGCCGGGATGTCGAGCACGTCCTCCGAGCCAAAGCTGGCGCGCAGGCCATCACCCGCTGCGCGCTGCATGCGCTGGGCCGCCGGCCGGTCCAGGTGACTGTAGTCCGGCGCCGGCGCGCGGGTGCGCTGCGCCACCAGCTTGACGTCGCCCGGACGACGGCCGACCGCGGCCGCCGGCATCGTCGCCTGGGCGGGCGCGGCAACCTTCGCCACGTTCCGGTTCAGGCCGGTCGCCACCACCGTGACCCGGAGTTCGCCCTGCATCTCGGGCTCGATGACGGTGCCGACGACGACCGTCGCATCCTCGGCCGCGAACTGCTTGACGGTATTGCCGACTTCCTCGAACTCGCCGATCGACAGGTCGAGTCCCGCCGTGACGTTGACGAGGATGCCGTGCGCGCCCGCGAGGTTGATGTCCTCGAGGAGCGGCGACGACACCGCCATCTCGGCGGCCACGCGCGCGCGTTGCTCGCCGGTGCCGATGCCGGAGCCCATCATCGCGAGGCCCGTCTCCGACATGACGGTACGGACGTCCGCGAAGTCCACGTTGATGAGGCCGGGCCGCGTGATCAGCTCGGCGATGCCCTGCACCGCGCCCTGCAGCACCTCGTTGGCGCGCTTGAAAGCCTCGAGCAGCGTGGTCTGGCCGCCCAGCACCTGCAGCAGCTTCTGGTTCGGGATCGTGATCAGCGAGTCGACGTGCCGCGAGAGCTCCGTCATGCCCGCCTCCGCGATCGAGGCCCGCTTGTTGCCCTCCATCGTGAACGGCCGGGTCACGACCGCCACCGTGAGGATGCCGAGCTCGCGCGCGACCTGCGCCACGACCGGCGCCGCGCCGGTGCCCGTCCCGCCGCCCATGCCGGCGGTGATGAACAGCATGTCGCATCCCTCGATCAGCTCGATGATGCGATCCCGGTCCTCCATCGCCGCCTGGCGCCCGACCTCCGGGTTGGCACCCGCGCCGAGGCCCTTCGTGATGTTGCAGCCGATCTGCAGCGAGGCCTTCACCTGCGAGTGCTTGAGCGCCTGCGCGTCCGTGTTCACGCAGATGAACTCGACGCCCTCGATGCCGCTCTTCGCCATGTGCGAGACGGCGTTGCCGCCGCCGCCCCCCACGCCGATCACCTTGATAACAGCCGTCTGGCTGAATGAATCCATCAGTTCGAACATGTCCTCTCCTCCGCTACGTCAAAAATAACCCTGGAACCACGACTTCATCCGCTCCGATACCGTCTTCATTCCGTCGCCGATGAGCTTCGGCGCCGGCTGGCCGGCATTCGCCCGGCCGTAAAGCAAAAGGCCCACGCCCGTGGCGTGGATCGGGTTTCTCACCACGTCCCCGAGCCCGGTGACGCCGACCGGGCTGCCGAGGCGGACGGGCATGTGGAAGATTTCCTCGGCGAGCTCGACGGCGCCTTCCATCTTGGCGCTGCCGCCGGTCAGCACGACGCCGGCCGCGACCGACTCCTCGAAGCCGGAGCGGCGCAGCTCGTCGCGGATCAGCATGAAGAGCTCCTCGTAGCGCGGCTCGACGATCTCCGCGAGCGTCTGGCGCGCGAGCCGGCGCGAGGGCCGGTCGCCGACCGAGGGCACCTCGATGGTCTCGTCGGGATTCGCGAGCTGCGACAGGGCGCAGGCGTAGCGGATCTTGATCTCCTCCGCGTACGGCGTCGGCGTCCGCATCGAGACCGCGATGTCGTTCGTGACCTGGTCGCCCGCGACCGGGATCACGGCCGTGTGGCGGATCGCGCCGCCGGAGAACACCGCGATGTCGGTGGTGCCGCCGCCCACGTCCACGAGGCAGGCGCCGAGCTCCTTCTCGTCGTCGGTCAGCACCGCGAAAGAGGACGCGAGCTGCTCGAGGACGATGTCCTCGACCTCGAGCCCGCAGCGCTGCACGCACTTGACGATGTTCTGCGCGGCGCTCTCGGCGCCGGTCACGATGTGCACGCGCGCCTCGAGCCGGACGCCCGACATGCCGATCGGCTCGCGGATGCCCTCCTGCCCGTCGATGATGAATTCCTGCGGCAGCACGTGCAGGATCTTCTGGTCGGCGGGAATCGGCACGGCCTGCGCGGCATCCATGACCCGCGCGACGTCGCCGGCCGTGACTTCCTTGTCCTTGATCGCAACGATGCCGTGCGAGTTGAGGCTGCGCACGTGGCTGCCGGCGATGCCGGTGAACACGGAGCGGATCTCGACGCCGGCCATCAGTTCGGCTTCCTCGACCGCGCGCTGGATCGACTGGACCGTCGAGTCGATGTTCACGACCACGCCCTTCTTCAGGCCGCGCGAAGGGTGCGAGCCGAGGCCGATGACCTCGAGGCTGCCGTCGGCGTGGATCTCGCCGACCAGGGCCACGACCTTCGACGTGCCGATGTCGAGGCCCACGATCAGGTTGCGGTCGGAGCGCTTAGCCATCGAGTCCCGGAACTCCCTTCGGCTGGTTGGCCACGGACGCCGGCCGCGCGGCGGCCGGACGGCGGTCGCCGCGCCAGCCGATCGCAAAGCCGTTCGAGTAGCGCATGTCCACGTAGCGGACTTCGGCGGCGCGGCCGGAGATGACCGGCGCGCCGAACTGCACGAAGCGGTCCATGCGCTGGTCCACCTGCCGGCGGCCAAGGCGCACGGTCACGCCGGTCGAGAGGTCCAGCTCCCAGGCGCCGCGCGCGTCGAGCCGCAGCGCCGCGACCTGGAAGCCGAGCTTGCTGAGCCGGTCCTGGATCGCGAGGTAGCGCTGCGCGACCTGCTCCTCGGTGCCCGCCGGGCCGTCGAGGCGCGGCAGCTCCGGCGGCACGTGGCGCACGCCGCTCGCGAACAGCTCGCCGCGCGTGTTGAGCAGGCTGTCTTCGCCCCAGCGCGCCGCCGCCTGCTGTTCCACGATCTCGACCCGGATGCGGTCCGGCCAGAGCCGCTGCACGCGCGCCCGGTCCACCCAGGCGAGCGCCTCGACCGACTTGCGAAGCCGGTCGAGGTCCGCGCTCACGATGCCGCCCTTCAGCGCGCCGAGCGCGGCCTGCTGCACCTCGACTGCCGCGACGCGCTGGAAAGGGCCGTCGATCACGATGCTGCGCACCGGCTGGTCGAGCCCGACCGCCAGCAGCATCCCGAGGATCGCGAGCACCGCGAGCGCGCCGGCAGCCCGGCTCGCGCGCGACCACTCCAGCTTTGGCAGCTGGAAGCGGCGGCCGCCCGCCTTCTTCTTCCGATTGCGCCTGCGCAGGAGACCCATGGCCTAATTCCTCTCCCGCGCAAGGCTCGTTTCGAGGATTCGCCAGCACAGCTCCGGAAAATCGATGCCCGCCGCGCGCGCCGCCATCGGCACCAGGCTGTGGCTGGTCATGCCGGGGACCGTGTTGATCTCGAGCAGCAGCGCCTTGCCGTCCCCGGCGGTCACGAAATCGACCCGCCCCCAGCCCGAGGCGCCGGTTGCGGCGAATGTCGCGAGCGCCGCCTGCTGCATGGCCGCCTCGTCCGGCGCGGAAAGACCGCAGGGGACCAGGTAACGCGTGTCGTCGGCGAAGTACTTCGCCTGGTAGTCGTAGAACGTCCGTGGCGTCTCGATGCGGATCGCTGGCAGCGCCTGGCCCTGCAGGACCGAGACGGTGAACTCGCCGCCGGTGATCCAGCGTTCCGCGATCACGACCGGGTCGAGCGCCGAGGCGGCACGCCAGGCGCCGGGAAGCTCGGTCGCCGCCGTGACCCGGCTCATGCCGACACTCGAGCCCTGGGTCGCGGGTTTCACGGCGAGCGGCAGTCCAAGTTCCGCGATCGCGCGCTCGAAGTCGGCGGCGCCGGTGAGTTCCAGCCATGGCGGCGTCGCGACGCCGGCAGCCTGGGCGAGCCGCTTGGTGCGCAGCTTGTCCATGCCGACCGCGGAGCCGATGACCCCGCTGCCGGTATACGGCAGGCCGAGCCACTCCAGCGCGCCCTGCAGCGCGCCGTCCTCGCCCCCGGGGCCGTGCAGAGCGATCCACGCCCGGTCGAAACCCTCCGCCACGAGATCACCGAGCGCGCGCTCGGCCGGGTCGAAGGGCGCGGCGTCGACGCCGCGCGCGACGAGCGCCTCGAGCACCGCCTTGCCGGTCATCAGCGAGATCTCGCGCTCGGCCGAGTCGCCGCCGAGCAATACCGCGACGCGACCGAATTCGCCCGCGCTCGCGACGCGCCGGAACTCCACGCCCGTGTGACGCAGGCGGCTCATCGCCGCACCCCTGCGTGTCGTGCCGCGAGCGCCTGGCAGGTCGGGCCCCCTCGCTCGTTCCGCCGGAACTTAGTCACTCGCTCGGGGGCCCGCCCTGCCGGCGCGCGGGCGAGCGCGGCGGGACCCCGCGAGTGAGCAACTAAAGTTCCGGCGGAGCGAACGAGCGGGAGTCCCGCCAGCGAAACCCGCGCGACGGAAACGGCGCGATGGGTCATGCGGCTTCTCCGATCACGCGCACTTCCGGCACGAGGCGCACGCCGTGCACGTGCTCGACCGTCGCCTGGACGTGGTGCAGGAGCGCCTCGATGTCCGCGGCAGTCGCCTCGCCCTCGTTGAGGATGAAGTTCGCGTGCTTCTCCGAGACCGCGGCGCCGCCGATGCGGAAGCCCTTGAGCCCGGCGCGCTCGATCAGCTCGGCGGCGTGGCCGCCCGGCGGGTTCGTGAACACCGAACCGCAGCTCCACGCACCGATCGGCTGGCTCGCATGCCGCTTCTCGAGCAGCCGCTTGATCGAGTCCGTGCTCGCATCGGGCCGCGGGTCGAAGCGGAAAGTCGCCGCCAGGTACCATTCGCCCGGCACCGGCGGGGTCACGCTCCGGTACGCGTAGCGGTAACCGGAGGCCGCGCGGCGGTGCCGCTCGCCCGAGCGGTCGACGGTCTCGACCTCGACCACGCACGGCCAGGTCTCGCCGCCCCAGGCGCCCGCATTCATCGCCAGCGCGCCGCCGACCGTGCCCGGGATCCCAGCGAAGAAATCCGCGGGCCCAAGCTGCCACTTGGCGCACTGGCGGCCGAGCCTCGCGCACGGCACGCCGGCCTCCGCGCGCACGCGGTCGGTGCCGACGCGCTCGAGCGCGTTCAGGATCCCGTGCACCGAGATCACGACGCCGCGGATGCCGCCGTCGCGAACCAGCAGGTTGCTGCCGAGGCCGACCCAGGTGACCGGGACTTCGCCCGGCAGGCTGCGCAGGAAAGCCGACAGGTCCTCGACGTCGCGCGGCGAGAACCAGGCGTCGGCCGGACCGCCGACGTGCCATGAGGTGTGGCGCGACATCGGCTCGTCGCGCTGCACGCGGTCCGCGAACTCGCGGGCGATCGCGAAGCGGCTCATCGCCCGGCCCTCGCGCTGGTGACGCCGAGCCTCGCCGGCAGTTCGTGCGCGACCGCGCCGATGCTGCCAGCACCCATGGTCAGCACGACGTCGCGGTCGGCGATGACGCCTGCAAGCGCCGCCGGCAGCTCGCGCACGTCCTCGACGAACACCGGCTCGAGCCGCCCGCGGCCGCGCACCGCGCGGCAGATCGCGCGCCCGTCGGCGTTCGCGATCGGCTCTTCGCCCGCGGCATAGACCTCGGTCACCAGCAGCAGGTCCGCCGCGGACAACGCGCGCCCGAAGTCGTCGATCAGGTCGCGGGTCCGCGTGTAGCGGTGCGGCTGGAAAGCGAGCACCAGCCGCCGCCCCGGCCAGCCCTGGCGCACGGCGTCCACCGTCGCCTCGATCTCGGTCGGGTGGTGGCCGTAGTCGTCGACGAGCGTCACGCGCCCGGCCCGGGTCGCGACCTCCCCCACCACCTCGAGCCGGCGGCCGATGCCCTGGAAGCCGGCAAGGGCGCGCTGGATCGCGGCGTCCTCGACTTCGAGCTCGGTCGCGACGGCGACCGCGGCGAGCGCGTTCCGGACGTTGTGCAGGCCCGGCAGGTTCAGCGCAACGGGCAGCGGCGGGCGGCCATTGCGGATGACGGCGAAGCGCGTGGTGCCGGCCTCGCGCTCGAGCCCGGCGGCACGCAGGTCCGCGTCCTCGCCGAGGCCATAGCGAACGGTCGGCCGGCCGACCTGCGGCAGGATCTCGCGCACGACCTCGTCGTCGCTGCACATCACGGCGAGGCCGTAGAAGGGAAGGTTGTGCAGGAACTCGACGAAGCTCTGCTTGAGCTTCTCGAAATCGCCGCCGTGCGTGCCCAGGTGATCGTTGTCGATGTTGGTGACGATCGCGATCATCGGCTGCAGGTGCAGGAACGAGGCGTCGCTCTCGTCCGCCTCCGCGACCAGGTAGCGGCTCGTGCCGAGCTTCGCGTTGCTGCCTGCGCTCTTCAGCAGGCCGCCGATGACGAAGGTCGGGTCGAGGCCGCCCTCGGCGAGCACCGAAGCGACCAGGCTGGTCGTCGTGGTCTTGCCGTGCGTGCCCGCGACGGCGATGCCCTGGCGGAAGCGCATGAGCTCGCCGAGCATCTCTGCACGCCGCACGACGGGGATGCGCGCCGCGAGGGCGGCGACCAGCTCGGGATTGTCGGCGGCGACGGCGGAGGAGACGACGACGACGCTGGCGCCCGCAACCTGCGCGGCTGCGTGGCCGACGAAGATGCCGACGCCCATCTTCGCGAGCCGCGCGGTGACCGCGTTGGCGCGGAGGTCGGAGCCCTGGACCGCGTAGCCGAGGTTGACCAGCACCTCGGCGATGCCGCCCATGCCGGCGCCGCCGATGCCGATGAGGTGGATGATTCCGACGCGCCGCATGCGATCGCTCACGGGCGCCCCCCTTCCGCCAGCAGGCACAGCTCGGCCATGCGCTGCGCGGCGTCCGGCTTCGCCTGCGCGCGGGCCGCCTCGGCCATCGCAAGCAGGCGCGCGCGCCCGTTGCCGAGCAGCGTCGCCAGCCGGTTCGCGAGCTCGGGCGCCGTCAGGCCGGTCTCCGAGACGACCTGCGCCGCGCTGACGCGGCCG
>Ga0055457_10000147_pt1 | contig 13367 bp, 6 predicted proteins | sample Joice_ThreeSqA_D_FD_60018 | JGI IMG/M metagenome (GOLD analysis project Ga0055457, IMG submission 60018) | Wetland microbial communities from San Francisco Bay, California, USA, that impact long-term carbon sequestration - Joice_ThreeSqA_D1 | ecosystem: Environmental > Aquatic > Marine >... | reverse complement strand
AGGATGGCGCTCGGCGCTCCGGCAGGCCGGGTGCGGGGCATGGTGGTCCGTCAGGGAGCGATCGTGGCCGGCGGCGGACTGGCCGTCGGGCTGGTCGCCGCGCTCGGGCTCACCCGTCTCATGGAGGCGCTGCTGTTCGAGGTCTCGCCGACGGACCCGCCGACGTTCGGACTCGTTGTGGCACTGCTGTTCGTGGTCTCGGTCATCGCGAGCTGGATCCCGGCTCGCCGGGCGGCGTCCGTGGATCCCGCGATCGCTCTCAGGGCCGAGTAGCCGCGCTCGAACGAATCCCCGGGGCGCGCCCGATCGGCGGGCGCGTCTCCGCCCCCGGGGTACTTCCTCAGCCGCCGATCACGGCGGCGCCGGAGGCCGCCGTCGCCGCGGTGGTCGCCGCGATCACTGCCGCCTGAGCAGCCTGGATGGCGGCCTTCGTAGCCTCCCCGACGATGTCTCCTTCGGCGATCTCCTCGATCCTCTGCTTGCGACGCTTCACGAGGTCCTTGCCCAGCACCGGCTTCAACAGTCCGGTTCCGTTGGCGAGGGCGACCAGGACGGCCGTTCTGGCATCGAGGTCCATCGAGTCTCCCTGCACCGCGTCGCGCAGCCGCTCGACCACCTTCTTCTCCGGTGTACCGTCCAGGGTCGGATAGGCGGTACGGCGGAACAGCACGAGGATCCGGTCCTCACGCTCGCGGAGGATGCCCTTGCGGCACAATCCGACCGCGATGCGCCGCTTCAGGTCCTTGAGCTGGGCGAACCGCGTCACCCAGTCCTCGGGAGAACGGGGCTTCTTCGAGGTGGACACCCGGTGCAGGCATTCGTCCAGCACGGGGTCGGCGAACGGCTTCGAATCGTCGATCGCCACCAGGTAGGAGGGCTTCTTCCCCGGCTTCAGGGGCTTCCTGCGAGGCTTCTCCTCGAGGACGAGGCGTCCCTCGAGCAGCAGCTCCGCCAGCAGCGCGCCTCCGAGGGCGAATCCGTACTGCGAGGAGTTTGGCGTTCCCCTGTCGTCCTTGAGGGCTAGCAGGAGCGCCTCTTCGTGCAACCTGAGGTCAGGCCGGTCGTTCATGATCATCTCCGGGTCCGGTGATTCGCTGCTCCAGGGTACACTCGAGGGGCACCGATATTCAGCCGGGGCTACCAGTTGACGCGTATTCCGAGGGCCACCGTGTTCGATCCTGACTCGACCGCGTCGTTGAACACCCCGAACATGCCGCTGCGGTGATCGATCCTGCTCACGAGCTGCACGCGAGGCTGAGACGGCAGGGCGAACGTCGCCTCGAGCATCAGGTAGTTCAGGAGGTTGTTGGTGCCGCCCCGCTCCGTGGTGAGGATCTCGACCTCCGGGATCGCGCCGACGATGGACAGGCCCTCGCCGATCGCGAGTGAAGTCGCGACCACGTGGTTCCACGGCAGGCGCCGCCAGCGAAGCGCGAAGTAGGCGCTGAACTCCGGAATCCAGTCGCGTGACTCCTGGGCGCGAGCGCTGAGCTTCCCGGCCACCTGAAAGCGGGCCGCGAGGTGTCGATCGAAGAAACCGCCGAACCCTGTTTCCGGCGAGATCGTGTAGGCGACGTCGAGCGCGTATACGTCCTCCCCGGCGTAGTCGAAGATGAAGCGGACCGTGCGGCCGAGCGTCTGGTAGTTGGACCAGCCCTTGGACGCCATGATCGACCAGGCGGTCGCGTCGAGCCGGTCGTTGGGGTTTGCGCGCGCGGCCGGGTCGAGCCCGGATTCCTGGGCTGGAGACACGGGTGGGAAGAGCGCCGCGTATGCGGCACACACGAACAGGAGTCGAATCGCGGGAGGTGGCCTCCCGGGACCGCGGCTGCCGCCCCGGGCGGTCTGGAGCCTCGTCATCGCTGCAATGTACTGCGGAATCTCGAATTGCGCGCCAGGGCCTCGAAAGACCCGCGGAATACCCGGCTCAGCCCCTCTCCCGGACGATCTCCTCCAGCCGCCGTCGCGCGGCCTCCACCCGGGGCTGCAGGTCCGGGTCGGCATCGTTCCACAGATCGACGAAGCGGCCGTAGTATCCGGCGGCGCGATCCAGATCGCCCTTCTCGTCGTACCGCTCGGCCAGCCGGATCAGGGTGACGGGATATTCGCGGGCCTGGCGCCGGATCTCCAGCAGGTCGCCGAAGTCGAGCGCCATCTCGTAGCGCGCTACGGCCGAATCGGCCATGCCGGCGCGGTCATACGCCCTCGCGAGATCCCAGCTCACGATCCGCGCGCCGAACTCCGGGTAGAACGAGTCGTAGTCCGCTTCAGCCTGCCGGAGCGCGTCGACGGCATCAGAGAAGCGTCCTTCTCCGAAGGCGAGCACCCCCTCGAACCAGCCATCCTCGCCGGCGCGCAGCGGAGCGGGCTGGGAGGAGTAACGATTGCTGGCGCGCCGGTCCGCGGCCATCCATGCCCGGGCCTCGTCCGGTCGGCCGGCGGAGGCATAGAAGAAGGCCCGATCGAGGCTGCCGTCGATCGTGTCGATCGCTCCGGCTCGCGCCAACGCAGCGTCCAGTATCCGCGCCGCCGCGACCCGCTGTTGCCGTACTTCGAGTTCCACCCATGCCTGCCAGGCCGCCTCCAGCAGCGGATCCTCGGATTGCCGGGAGTCCTGCCACCGCCGCTGCGCCTGGATGAGCCTCCCGTGGGCAAGATCGATCGCTGTCTGGTTCTGGAGCGCCCAGCGGCGACCCGTGGTGCTGCCGCTCCGCATCAGCGAGTCGACTTCCACCTGGGCGGAATCGTACTTCCACTCGGCCGCGAGCATCGATGATCGCACGCGGTGCACCCAGGGCTGCCCCGGGACGTTCTCTTCCAGCAGGTCGATCACGGCGTGCGCGGAGTCTCGTGCACCGAGCCAGTGGAGCCCGCCGGCGAGGTTGATGTAGGCGTTCGGGGAGTACGGGTCGAGCTGTGTCGCCCGCCCCAGCAGCTGCATCGCCCCATCCATGTTCCCCTGGTCGTAGTAGAGGAGCGCCAGGTTGTTCAGGGCCCACGTATCGTTCGGATACTGGTCGAGCAGACTGCGATAGGCGGTGATTCCCGCATCAGTGTCGTTGGTGACCTGGGAATGGTAGGTCCCGGTGGTGAGGTACCGCTCCCGGTCGGTCAGCATGTCTCGAAGCTCGTAGGCGCGAGTCGCCGCCGCGCGGGCTTCGGCGTCGTCTCCAAGTGAGTTGTGAACCACGGACAGCTTGCGCCACGCCATGGCGAACGTGGAGTCGATTCCGATCGCCTCTTCCAGCAGGGCCTCGCCGAGGTCCTGGTCGCCCGTGTCGATCGCCGTCAGAGCCTGCGTGTACTTGCGGAGAGCCTCGAGCGACGTGGTGGTGGCCCTCTCGAGCGGCGCGCTCGCCCGGATCGAGCCGAGCGACTCCCCCATGCGCTCCCGCATGCGGCGGGACAGCCGGTCGATGGTCTCGAGGACCTTCGTGGAGTCGGGCGCCGACTCGCGGAGGTTGATCAGGTCCTGGCCGGACTCTGCCGCAACGAGGCGGGCGGTGAGCACGTACCCGCCGCCAAGGTCCGCCACGTCCCCGGCGACTACCGCCTTGATCCCCTCACGCACGGCCGCCTCGAGCGCCACTTTCTCGTCCAGCTTCGTGTCGGCCGGAAGCTCCATCCGCTCAAGCACCGCCTCGATGAACGACGGGTCCGCGAGGTTCACGGTGGGTGATTGAGAGAGGTCGACGCGGAACGCCATCGTGACGACCGGCGCCATAGCATCGTCCCCCGAGAAGTTGGCGAGGAGGACCCGCTCGCCGTTCTCGATCAGGCCCTTCGCGACCAGCGTCCCGGCGCTTCCCAACCCCGCGCGCCGGGCGAAGGCGTAGCCGCCCATCACGAGCACGAAGAGCATCGCGGCCGCCGCGCCGCCGAGGATCGAGTTCTTCCACGTGAACAGGCGACGACGGTCGAGGGCCGCGTCCGGCTCGCGGACGACGCTCTCGACCCTGGCCTCCCGGGCCGCGGGTCGATCGGCCACGGTTCGTTCGGACTCGCCTGCCGCCACTCCCTTTCCCTGGATGATCGCCGTGGCGAGCATCACGGGAAGCCCGAGAAGCAGGAGCACAAGGGCGAACGGGAATACCCAGGGGGGCAGGCCCATGTTCTGGGTGAGGACATCCACGACCTGGAGGACGGCCCACGACACGCCGACGTACACCGCGAGGACCTGCCAGACGGCCCGCCGGTGGGTCTCGCGAAGGAAGTTCTTCATCCGCGCTCTCTCACGATCTCCTCGAGGCGTGTGCGGGCGGCCTCGACACGCGGCTGGAGCTCGGGATCGGCATCGGCCCACAGGTCGACGAAACGGCCGTAGTAGCCGGCGGTCCGCTCCAGGTCCCCCTTCGCGTCGTACAGCTGTCCCAGTCGCTCGTACGCGTGCGCCAGCTGGGTGGCGTCCGCGCCGGCTCTGCCGTCCAGCTGCCGGCGACCGAGCCATGCCTCGTATCGGGCGATCACCGTGTCGGCCATGCCGGCGGCCTCGTAGGCCTCGATCGCCCCGATCGCCCACGTGGCCGGGTCCTGCCCCGAACTGATCCTCAGCCAGGCGGCTTCGGTGTCCCTGAATCGGTCGATCGCCGCGTCGTAGTCCCGCAGAGCCATGCTCCTGCCGACCTCGTGGATCCCCTGCTGGAGCGCCCTGAACCGTTCGGGGGTGTTGGCGATCTGCAGGGAGTCGACGACCTGCTGCCGCTCGTAGTACGCGTCCCCCCGCTCCACGGATCCGACTGCGTAGAAGAAGTTAGCCAGGTCGCCCACGAAGTCATCGACGAGCGAGTCCGGCGCCTCTTCCACCGCTCGTTCCACACGCTCTACGGCTCCCGCGGTGTCGCGGCGCACCTCGAGGTCAAGCCAGCTTCGCCACATGGCCTCGCGCAGGGGCGTGAGGTCCTCGACCGACTGACGCCAGATCTGCTCCCCTTCCCGGAGCTTTCCTTCGCGAACCCGCAGGTCGGACACTTCTCCGTTCGCGGCGCGCCTGATGCTCAGGACCTCGCTCCCGAGAAGGGGAACGAGGTCGGCCTCCGCCGTCTCGACATCGCCGTCCGCGTACGCGAAGTACGAGCGGTTCCAAGCGACGTTGGGATGATCCGGGAAGTTCTCCGCAAAGCGATCCAGCACGTTGCGCGCCGAGTCCGCTTGACCGATCCGGTACAGGGTGGAGATCAAATTATTGTAGTAATGGGCCGAGTAAGGATCCACGTCCAGGGCCCGCTCGTACATCTCGGCCGCGAGCTCCAGCTGCCCCTGATTCGCGTAGTTCACACCCAGGTTGTTGAGCGCCGTCGCGTCATCCGGATACTCGTCGAGCAGAGCGCGAAACGTGTTGATGGCCTGGTCGAGATCCTCTGTGACATACGTGTGGTAGATACCGACCGTGTGATACCGCTCGCGCTCCGTGAGCCGGTCTCGCAGCTCGTACGCCCGGGTCGCCGCCTCCTCGCGACGATCCGGGTCCGCGACCGCCAGCTTCCGCCACGCCATCGCAAAGGAGGAATCCAGCGCGATGGCCTCGTCGAGCAGCGTGATGGTCTGGTCGAGGTCACGGGCGTCGAAGGCGGTTTCGGCGCGCGAGTATTTCCTCAGGGCCTCCGTGGAAGAAGTGGTGGCCCGCGCCAGCGGCGCCGCGGCCCGGATGGAGCCGAGTGACTCTCCGAGCCGCTCGCGAAGCTTGCGTCCCAGCCGATCCATAGCATCCAGGAACTCGGCAGTGCTCTTCGCCGTCTCTCCGACGGTGACGAGCTCGTCGCCAGAGGCAGTTTCCATCACGCGCGCCGTGATGATGTAGCTGTCTCCCGCTCCGGATACATCACCTCCGACGATCGCCTTCAGTCCCTCCCGCTCCGCGACTTCCCGCGCCCGCCGCAGGTCGAGCGGCTCACTCGCCGCCCCCATGCGCTCGAGAGCGTTCGAGACCACCGACGGCTCCGCCACCGACACGACCCCGGATTCGGCGAGCTGCACGCGCAGCGCGGCCGTAGCGGCGACTGCGAGCGCCGAGTCGCCCGAGAAGTCCGCGAGCACGACGCGCTCACCGTCATCGATGAGACCCCGGGCGACCAGCGTCCCCGCGGTTCCCACGCCGGCGCCCCGCAGCACCATCCACACGGCCGTCGCCGCCCCGAACAGCGCCAGCGCCGCGATCCCGCCGGCGATCGCGTTCCGCCACGTGAACACCTTCGACCTGAACCAGCTCGAGGCTTCGGCCCGGGTGGGCGCCGAGGACGAAGGTCGCGTAGCTCCCGCGCTCGACGGCTCGACCCGAGCCCCCGCCACGACCGGATCCGCTGCTTTCGACTCCGCTGCCCGATTCGCTCCCGAAATCCCGCGCTGCGCGATCGCCGTCGCCAGCACCATCGGGAGTCCTATGAGAAGCAGCACGAGCGCCAGCGACGGCACCCAGTCGGGCAGGCCCGCGCTCTGCACGAGCTGGTCCACCACCTGGAGCACGACCCACGAGCCGGCCAGGTAGATCCCCAGGACCTGCCACAGGGACCGATCGTGGATCTCTTGCAGCAGCTTCTTCATCCAGTGACTCCGTCGCTTGTGCTTGTGTAACCGACTCTCATCCGCGTTCGCTCACGATCTCCTGGAGTCGGGCCCGGGCCACCTCCACCCGGGGCTGCAGCTCGGGATCCGCATCGGCCCACAGCTCCACGAAGCGGGCATAGTACACGGCCGCGTTCTCCGGGTCACCGGCCTCATCGTACATCCTCGCCACGGTCTCGAGCGCCGGTCCGAGCCGCGGACCCTGCTGATACTGGTTCCCGAACATGCGCCAGAACCAGGGAGTGTCCACGTACTTCCGCCAGGCAACGATCGCCGCCGCGCGATCGCCCGTGGCCTCCAGGGCCCGGGCGAGCCCCGGCAGCGCGCACAGAACGCAGTAGCCGATATCGGACTCCCGGTACAGGCGCTCGGCGTCTTCCGGCTTGCCCTCGGCGAGGGCGATCGCAGCGTCCGCCCGCAGCATCTCGGAACGGCGACCCGGCTGAAGCTCGGCCGGCACGTTCCGCTCGAAGCCTTCCCTCATCGATCGCGCGGACGTCGGGTCGCCGGCGGAGGCGTAGAGCTCTGCGAGCGACAGGTACGGCCGGTCCAGCGGCGCGATCGAGTCGAGCGGGAACCGCTCGAGCGCCGCGCCGACGATCTCGATCCCGCCGGCCGGGTCGTCCTCGACGACCACCTTCACCCAGGCGGCCTGGATGGAATTCGCGAGGTAGTTGAAGGCCGCGCCCCTCTGCGCGTTCAGCTCGCGAGCCGCCTCGATGTAGTTGGACGCCGCTTCCAGCTCTCCCTCCGTCGCTGCCAGCGCCGCGAGGTCCGCGTTCGCGAGCGACAGGAGCGACGAGCCGCCCATTCCCCCGCCAAGAGCGTTCTGCAGATAGCCCCTGGCATCCTCGAAGCGCCCTTCCACCGCCGCCAGGTGAGCTGAATACCAGTCCTCCGATGGCCCGCCACCGTACCGCTTCCGCATCTGATCGAGCACTTCCTGCGCACCCTCGAATCGGCCGAGGTTGGCCCGGATCTCCACCAGGTTGCCGAAGCTCACCACGCCGCTGTCCGCAGCCAGCGACTGCACGAACAGGTCCTCGGCGCGCTCGAATTCCCGCAGCTCCGTGTAGTCCACCGCCAGGTTGTTGAGGGCCACGTAGTCCCGCGGGTCCATGTCGAGAAGGGCCTGGTATTCGACTGCGGACCTGTCGAACTGGTACGTGACGTGGCTGAAGTAGGTGGCCCGGGCCAGATGTCGCTCCCTGCGGGTGAGCCGCTCCTGGTGGTCGAGCGCCCTTCGTATCGCCGCGGCCGCCAGCGCCGGCTGTTCGCCGCGATTCTGGTACACGATGGCCAGGCCGCGCCACGCCGTGGCGAACGCCGAGTCGCGCGCGATCGCCTCCTTCATCAGTGCTTCCACCCGCTCGGATGGGCCCTCGCGCTGTCTCAGGGCCGCGCCCTGCGAGTAGAGGCGCAGGGCTTCGAGATCGGCAGTCGTCACCTGCTCCAGCGGCGCGCTCGAGCCGATGTCCAGCAGCCGGTCTCCCACGCGCTCCCGCATGCCCTTCGACAGCCTGTCGATCGCCGGGATGATCTCCTCGTCGTTGGCCGCCGACTGGCGCTGCTGGACGAGAACCGTCCCGTCGAGGGCTGAAACGAGACGGGCCGACAGCACGTAACCGCTCCCTGCCGGCGTGATCTCTCCCATCACGATGGCCGGGATTCCTTCGCGCTCGGCAAGCTCCATCCCCACATCGGCATCGACCACCGTGCCGGGCTCCAGCTCCATTCGCTCCAGGGCGGCCTTCACGGTGGACGGACTGGCGACCCGCACGACGCGGGAATCCGAGAAGTCGATGCTGAAAGCCTCGGTCGCCGCGCGCGCGAGCAGGGAGTCGGGCGAAGCGAACTCGGTGACGAGTATGGTGGTCTGTTCGTCCAGGACGCCCTTGGCCACGAGCGTCCCCGCGGCGCCGATTCCCAGGGTACGGGCGACGATCCAGCCGATGGTGACGAGGCCGAGAAGCGCGAACGCCAGCACTCCGCCGCCGAGCGCGTTCCGCCAGGTGAGGAGCCGGCGGGTGCCGGCCGGAGCCCGCTCGGGCAGCCCGTCCGGCTCGCCACGGGTCGCAGCCGCTGCCTCCAGGCCGCCGACGGCAGCGGAGGCGTCGCGCCGGGCCGTCGGCTCCGAGGACCCACCCATCCCTTCCTGCACGAACGCGGTCGCCATGACGATCGGAAAGCCGATCACGAGCAGAACCACGGCGAAAGGCGCCACCCATTCGGGGAGCGCCAGGGTGCTCGCGATCTGCGCGGTGACCTCGAGAGCGACCCAGGAACCGGCCAGGTAGATGCCGAGCACCTGCCACAGCGACCGCCGGTGGGCCTCGCGAATCAGCTTCTTCATCCGCGCTCTCTGACGATCTCCTCGAGGCGCGCTCGGGCCGCCTCGACCCGCGGCTGAAACTCGGGATCGGCGTTCGCCCACACCTCCACGAACTGCGCGTAGTAGACCGCCGCGTTCTCGGTGTCACCGAGCTCGTCGTACAGCTGAGCCACCCGTTCGAGCGTCGGGGCAAGCCGGTCGTCGGACCACGCCCGCCACAGCTGGCGACGGCCGAGCCAGGTCTCGTACTGCTCGATCGCTTCTTCCCTGTCGCCGGACACGTAGAGCAGGTCCGCGATGTCGTCCGCGTCTTGCGCGGGATCGCGGTCCGGCATCTTCTCCGCCCGCAGGTCCATGACGGCTCGTCCCGAACGCAGGGCGCCCTCGTAGTCGCCCGACGCGTAGGCTCTCGCCGCTTCCCAGTTGAGCTCTCTGACGTCGTTCTGCCACGGCGGTGCGTTCGCCAGACGCACCGAATCGGCCCGGAGTCCCCGCTCGTAGTACGCTCGTCCTTCCTCCTGCCGCCCGAGGTACGTGTACCAGAATCCCAGGCCGATTCCTGCATCGGCGATCACGCTGTCCGGTACCTGCCTCACCGCACGGTCGAGCCGGCGCATGGCCGAGGCGGTGTCGTGCCTGAGGTCGATGTCCACGTCGCCCCACCAGAACGCGACGTCCAGAGAGTCCAGGTCTTCTGCGCTCTCGCGCCGCAGCCTCTCCGCTCGCTCGATGTGCCCACGGACCTTCTCGATGGCGGACAGCTGATTCGTGGCCCACCTGCGCTGCCCGAGCATCTCGCTCTCCAGCAACGGATGAAGCTTCTCTTCCGCCGCCTCGTAGTCGCCCTCCGACATGGACAGGGCCGCCGAAAAGCGGTCGTAAAACGGGTGGCCGGGCTGCGCTTCCGCGAGCTTGTCCAGCACTGCGTAGGCCGAATCGATCTCGCCCGCCCAGTGCAGAGCGAAGATGAGGTTCGTGTACTGGATGGGGCTGGAGTAAGGATCGGCGGCGATTGCCCGGCCGTACATGACGGCGGCGAGATCCGCTTCCCCTCGTAGCGCGTAGGCCTGGCCGAGATTGTTCAGGGCCCACGCGTCCTCCGGATACAGGTCGAGCAACGTGCTGTAGGCGGTGACCGCCGCGTCGAAGTCGTCATCCACGTAGATGTGGTACAGGCCGATCGCGTGGTATCGCTCGCGGTCCGTCATTCGGTCCCGCAGCTCGTACGCACGGGTCGCGGCCGTCTCGCGGCGCTCCGGATCGGCGGTCGCGAGCTTGCGCCACGCCATGCCGAAAGTGGAGTCGAGAGCGATCGCCTCGTCCAGCAGGGCGATGCCCTTCTCGTTGTCACCCACATCGATAGCGTGGAGCGCCGATGAGTAGCGCCGGAGCGCCTCCAGCGACGATGTCGTCGCTTTCGCCAGCGAAGCGCTGTTGCGGATCGATCCGAGCGACTCGCCGAGTCTCTGGCGCAGCTGACGGGACAGGCGGTCGACGGATTCCATGACCTTCGTCGAGTCCGAGGCGGTCTCCCGCAGGGTGACGAGGTCGTCCCCCGATTCGGCGGCGGTGACGCGAACCGAGATGACGTGGCTGCCGGCCACCGTGGCCACGTCGCCCGAGATGACGGCCTTCAGTCCCTCGCGGATCGCGGCTTCGCGGGCCAGGTCCGCTGCGAGCGGCGCTCCCGGCGCGAGGTCGACCTGCATTCGATCGAGTACGGCCGCGACGTAGGACGGCTCGGCCACGGAGACCACGTCGGACTGGCCGAGGTCGACCCGCACGGCCATCGTGGCCACCGCCGCCAGCGCCGAGTCTCCCGAGAAATCGGCCAGGATCACGCGGTCGCCGCTGTCGATCAGACCCTTGGCGACCAACGTGCCGGCCGTCCCGACGCCCGCCGTGCGAAGCACCATCCAGACCGCCGTGGCCGCACCGAACAGAGCGAGGGCCGCGACGCCACCCGCGATTGCGTTCCGCCACGTGAACACGTTCCGCTTGAACCAATTGCCCCGTACGGCGGTGGGCCGCGGCGCCGGCGCGGTTTGCGCGTCGGGTCGCGGGTCCGTCGCAACCGCTTCCGGCTCGGGCAACGCCGGCGCCGGAGCGGCGGGTCCGGCCGGTGCGTCCCTACCGGGCATGCCGTGCTGCACGATGGCCGTCGCCAGCACCATCGGGAGGCCGATGAGAAGGAGCACCAGCGCGAGCGATGGCACCCAGTCGGGAAGTCCCGCGCTCTGCACCAGCTGGTCCACCACCTGCAGGACGATCCAGGAGCCTGCGAGGTAGATGCCGAGCACCTGCCACACCGACCGGCTGTGGATCTCGCCGAGGAGCTTCTTCATTCGGTGACTCCGTTAGGGGGCCGTCGCATCATCCGCGCTCCCTTATGATCTCTTCCAGACGTGCACGAGCGGCTTCCACCCGCGGCTGGAGCTCGGGATCCGCGTCCGCCCACAGCTCGACGAATCGCGCGTAGTACACGGCGGCGTTCTCGAGGTCGCCCCTCCCGTCGTACAGCTCGCCGAGACGCTCCAGCGTGGGCCCGAGGTTGTTCGCGTCCCAGAAGATGCGTTGGGTGGTGAAGGCGTTCACGTAGCCCTCGTAGTAGGCGATGGCGGAATCCGCCATGCCCGCTTCGTCGAAGTACTCCGCCAGCGGCATGTACTTGCACAGCTCGCAGCCCCGGAGCTCTCGCTGGCGCAGGAGGTCGATGGCCGCCTCGTAGTCACCGTCCCGCGCGAGGAGGTTCGCATCCCAGCTCAGATAGTTGTCTTCGAGGTCCTGCCGGTACTCGTCCGGCACTTCCGACTCGAATTCCTCCTTCAGGGACTCGACCTCGGTCCGGCTGCCGACGTTCGAGAGCATTCCGATGGCGCGCAGGTACGGCCGGTCGAGGGGCGTCTCTTCCGTGAACCCGTCTGCTTCCAAGATCTTCTCGAGCCGATCCCTCGCTCGGGCCCGGTCCTCCCGCACACCGAGATCGATCCAGAACAGGCCCTGGGTCATGTCCATCATCGGGTTGGCGCGCCCGGAGGCCTCGTGGTGCCGCGCCGACTCCATCATCAGGCGCTCCGCCTCCGCCAGCTCCCCCTGCGTCGCCGCGATCGACGCCAGCCAGGAGGTCTTGTCCATCATGACGGCCGGATCGGACCCCAGGTCGTCGAAGTGCTCCGCGGCGACCTTCGCCGCTTGGTAGTCCCCCCGGTTCGTCTCCAGGGCCACGGCGAACCCGGCCGCGGTCCGGTCCCCGGGGAAGTGCTCGAGCGTCCAGGCGAGCGTGACCTCCGCCTCGTCCAGCTTTCCCTGGTTGATCTCCGCGGCCGCGGTGTTGCGGAAAGGCAGGGCGCCTCCGGAGTCGGCCGCACTGGCGGCTTCGAAGTAGCGCTCGGCCTGCGCCCATTCACCTAGATCGGCGTACGTCGCACCGAGGTTGTTCAGGGCCCAGTCATCGTTCGGATCGAGCTCGATCAGGCGCTCGTAGGCGGTGATGGCGGCCTGGTAGTCCAGCGTGACCTGCGCGTAGTACGTCGCCTCGGTGAGCAGGCGCTCTCGCTCCGTCAGCCGATCCCTGAGCTCGTAGGCCTTCTCGAAGGCCTCCACCCGTCGGCCCCATCCGCCCGTGCGAGTTAGGCCGAGCTTGCGCCACGCCATCGCGAACCCGGGATCGAGCCGGACCGCCTCCTCGAGGAGAGAATTCCCGACCGCTTCGTCGCCGCCCACTTCGAAGAGCTCGACGCCCTGTGAGTATTTCTTGAGCGCCTCGAGCGAGCCTGTCGTGACCTTTGCGAGGGGCTCGTCGGCCCGCAGATCCGAGTACGACTCCCCCACGCGCTCCCGCATGCGGGCGGACAGCCGGTCGATCGCCGGGATGATCTCGTCCGCGTTGGCCGCCGACTGCCGATCCGATGCCAGGGTCTGACCACTGGCCGCATCGACGATGCGGGACGTCAGCTGGTATCCGCTCCCTACGGCCGTGATCTGGCCGGCGATCACGGCGGCGTAGCCCTCTCGGATCGCGACCTCGCGTGCCGTTTCCGCGGTTAGCGGCACCGCCGGATCGCGCTGCATCCGGACCAGCGCATCCGTGACGGAGGCAGGATCGACGAGCGACACCACCTTGGACTGCGAGAGATCGATCCGGAGTGCCTCGGTCGCGGCCGAACCGATCGACGGATCCGGGGAATCGAATTCGGCAAGCACGATCGGCGCCTGGGATGCCAGCATCCCCTTCGCCACCAGCGACCCCACCGGCCCAATGCCCCGGTTTCGCATGAACATGAAGCCGGTCGTCACAGCGGCCAACAGCACGAACGCCGCCGCGCCTCCAAGGAGCGCGTTTCGCCACGTAAGCAGTCGGCGCGTGGCTTGGCCGGGCTCCCCGGCGGACGCCGGCGCCGAGGCCTTCTCGCCTCCCGAGGCAGCGGCCACGGTCGCCCCAGGGGTGTGCCGCGCCTGCACCACGGCCGTCGCCACG
>Ga0055457_10000125_pt1 | contig 14109 bp, 9 predicted proteins | sample Joice_ThreeSqA_D_FD_60018 | JGI IMG/M metagenome (GOLD analysis project Ga0055457, IMG submission 60018) | Wetland microbial communities from San Francisco Bay, California, USA, that impact long-term carbon sequestration - Joice_ThreeSqA_D1 | ecosystem: Environmental > Aquatic > Marine >... | reverse complement strand
AGCACGTCGTTCGGCAGCATCTCGAGCCGCGCGGTGCCGGTGCGCGCCGCCGCGCGTGGATTGGCGGTCGAGAATGCGACGAAGATGTCGCCGGAGCCGTTGGAGGCGTAGCTGCCCATCCGGCCGAGTCCCAGCGAGGCGCGCTGCGCGACGCGCCGCATCTGGTGCGGCATCAACGGGGCGTCGGTCGCGATCACGACGATGATGGAGCCGCGCTCGTCGGTCTGGGGCGTCTTGCCCGGCATCAGGTCCGTGATCTCCTGGCCGACCGGAACGCCGGCTATGCGCAGGGTCTTGCGGATGCCGTAGTTGGACTGCACGAGCGCGCCGACCGTGTAGTTGCCTGCAGCGAGTTCGACCCGACGCGAGGCGGTGCCGATCCCGCCCTTGAATTCATGCGTGACCATCCCGGTGCCACCGCCGACGTTGCCCTCCGCGACCGGTCCCGGCTGTGCGCCGTCGAGCGCCGCGAACACGTGCTCGCGCGTGACGTGGAAGCCGTTGACGTCGTTCAGGTCGCCGTCGTAGGTCTCGGCGACGATGGGCATCACCCAGAAGACGTCCGGCTCGTCCGGCAGCGCGTCGTAGAGCCGGTGCTTCACCTGCCAGGCGATCGTCGCATCCCGCACGACGCCGACCGAATGGGTGTTGGTGATGAGGACCGGCCCCTCCAGGAAGCCGGACTCCGTGATCCAGGTGGTGCCGGTCATCTCGCCGTTGCCATTCAGCGAATGCCAGCCGGCGAACACCGGGTCGTAGGTGCGGCCGCGGGGCAGGATCGCGGTCACGCCGGTACGCACAGGACCCTTTCCGGGTTCCAGCTTTCCTTCCCCGCTGATCAGCGTCGTGTGCCCGACCGTGACGCCGGCCACGTCGGTGATCGCGTTCAGCGGTCCCGGTGTGCCGTCGAACGGGACGCCCAGATCGCGTGCGCGGGGCCCGGATTCCGCGGCAGCCGCGGTTGCCGAGAGCAGCGCCAGGAGGCAGGGTGCGAGTGGAATTCTCATCGTGGTCCCCAGTTCATTGTGGTGGCGCCCCGCCGAGGACGAGGTCCGCGGCCTTCTCCGCCAGCATGATCGTCGGCGCGTTGAGATTGCCGGTCGTGATGGACGGCATGATGGAGGAGTCGATCACGCGCAGCGCCTCGAGGCCAATCACGCGTGCTTCAGGATCCACGACCGCCATCGGGTCGTCCGGCGAACCCATCCGGTTGCTGCAGGACGGGTGGTACGCGCTCTCGACTTTCGCGCGTACGAAGGCGTCGATCTCGTCGTCTGTCTGCACGTCCTTGCCCGGCTGGATCTCACGCCCGCGGTAAGGATCAAACGCCTTCTGCGCGAAAATCTCGCGCGTGAGGCGCGTGGCGGCGCGGAACTCGGCGAGGTCGTCGGGGTGGCTCAGGTAGTTGAACAGGATCCTCGGCTTGTCGCGCGCGTCTCCCGAGGCGAGCCGAACGTGGCCGCGGCTCTTCGAGCGCATCGGCCCGACGTGCGCCTGGAAGCCGTGCTCCTGTGCGAGGGAAGAACCATCGTAGGTCACGGCGAGCGGCAGGAAATGGTACTGGATGTCGGGGTACTCCACGTCCGGCCGGCTGCGGACGAAGCCGCCGGTCTCGAAGTGGTTGGTGGCGCCCAGCCCGTCCTTGAACAGCAGCCAGCGCGCGCCGATCATGGCGCGCGCGAACAGTCCCATCGACGAGTACAGCGTCACTGGCTGCGTGCAGGCCACCTGGAAGTAGAACTCGAGGTGGTCCTGCAGGTTCTCGCCGACGCCGGGCAGGTCGTGCACCACCGGGATGCCGTGCTCGCGCAGCTCCGCGGCGGGCCCGATGCCGGAGAGCTTGAGCAGCTTCGGCGAGTTGATCGGCCCGCTGCTGACGATCACCTCGCGGCGTGCGGTGACGCTGCGCGGCTCGTCGCCCTGGCGGTACTCTAGGCCGACCGCGCGCCTGCCTTCGAAGAGCACGCGCGTCGCAAGCGCGCGCGTGCGCACGGTGAGATTCGGCCGCTTCGTTGCGGGGCGCAGGTAGGCATTCGCCGCGCTGCACCGGCGCCCGTCCGGGCCCACCGTCATGTCGAGCTTGCCGAAGCCTTCCTGCTGGCGGCCGTTGATGTCCGCGGTCGCGGGATAGCCCGCCTGCCGTCCCGCTTCGAGCCAGGCCGCGTGCAGCGGGTTCGACAGCGTGCCGTAGCGCGTCTGCAGCGGGCCCGAGTCGCCGCGGTACTCGTCGCCGCCCGCGGCGCGCGTCTCGGCGCGGCGGAAGTAGGGCAGCACGGCCGCGTAGCTCCAGCCGGTCGCGCCTTCCGACTCCCAGCGATCGAAGTCCCGCGCGTTGCCGCGCACGTACACGAGTCCGTTGATGGAGGACGAGCCGCCGAGCACCTTGCCGCGCGGCGTGTGCAGCCGCCGCCCGCCGAGGCCGGGCTCCGGCTCGCTGTAGTAGCGCCAGTCGTACTGCTCCATGCCCATGGGAATGGAGAGCGCCGAGGGCATCTGCACGAAGATCGAGCGGTCGGAGCCGCCGTACTCGAGCAGGAGCACGGTGTGCCGGCCATCCTCGGTCAACCGGTCGGCGAGCACGCAGCCCGCGGAGCCCGCGCCGACGATGACGTAGTCGAATCCTTCAGTAGGGCGCATCGATGTCGCCCTTGGCGACATACACGCTCTTCAGCTGCGTGTAGTGCTCCATCGCCGCGCGGCCGTTCTCGCGCCCGAGGCCCGAGAGCTTCATGCCTCCGAAGGGCAGCTCGATCGGCGTCACGTTGTAGTGGTTGATCCAGCAGGTGCCGGCCTCGAGCTTCGCGATCACGCGGTGCGCCCGGTTGAGGTCGTTGGTGAACACGCCGGCGGAGAGGCCGAACTCGGTCGCATTCGCGCGCGCGACGACCTCGTCCTCGTCGCTGAACTCGAGTACCGACATCACGGGCCCGAAGATCTCCTCGCGCACGATGCTCATGTCGTCGCGGCAGCCGTCGAATACGGTCGGTTCGACGAAGGATCCCTTCGCGAGCGCGCCCTCGGTGCGGCGCTTGCCGCCGACCAGGATCCGCGCGCCTTCCTCGCGGCCGCGCGCAATGTAACCGAGCACCATCTCCATGTGCTCGCGCGAGATCAGTGAACCGACCTGGGTTGCCGGGTCCATCGGGTCGCCGATCTTCATGGCGCCCACCCGCGCGGCGAGCTTTTTCATGAATTCGGCCTTGACCTTGCGGTGAACGAAGACACGCGTGCCGTTCGAGCAGACTTCACCGGCGGAATAGAAGTTGCCGAGCAGCGCGCCGGAGACGGCCTGGTCGAGCTTCGCGTCGTCGAACACGATGATCGGCGACTTGCCCCCGAGCTCGAGCGTCACGGCCTTCACCTGGGTCGCCGCGTCGCTCATGACCGCCTTGCCGGTGCCCACCGAACCGGTGAGGGAGACCTTGCGGATCAACGGGTGGCGCGAAAGCGCGCGGCCGGTCGGTGAATGTCCCTGGACGACCTGGAACAGGCCCGGCGGCAGGCCGGCGTCCCGGTAGGCCTTCTCCAGCTCGACGGCGGTCAGCGGCGTGAGGCTCGCCGGCTTGAAGATCATCGCGTTGCCGAAGGCGAGCGCGGGCGCGGACTTCCAGCAGGCGATCTGGACCGGGTAGTTCCAGGCGCCGATGCCGGCCGTGATGCCGATCGGCTCGCGGCGCGTGTAGCCCCAGGCCGTGGGCCCGAGGTCGATGTGCTCGCCCGCCGCGCTCTGCGCGAGCGCCGCGAAGTACTCGAGGCACTCGGCGCCCGAGATCACGTCGACGACGCGGGTCTCCTGGATCGGCTTGCCGGTGTCGCGGGTCTCGAGTTCGGCCAGGGCGTCGTTGTGCTCGCGCAGGATCGCGGCGGCGCGGCGCAGGACGCGCGCGCGCTCGGCGCCCGGCAGCGCACCCCAGGCAGGTTGCGCCGCCCGCGCGGCCGCGACCGCCGCATCGACGTCGGCGGGGCCGGCGACAGGCAGCTCGGCGAGCTTTTCGCCGGTCGCGGGGTTGGTCGTGATCAGCAATTCGTCAGCCATGGCGAGTTCTGCGAGACTACGGCGGGTTGCGGGGGGTCGTGGACGTGCGCAGAGAATGTATCACCGCCGGGTTCGCCCTGCTGCTCGCGACCCTTCCCTGCGCAGCGCAGGCCGCGGCGGATCCCGAGTCCTGCCGCATCGTCCGGTTCTCGGACATCGGCTGGACCGACGTGACGGCGACGACCGGCCTCGCGAGCCAGCTCGTGCGGATCCTCGGCTACGAGCCGCGGGTCACCGTGCTCTCCGTGCCCGTGACATTCGCGTCGCTGAAGAACGGCGACATCGACGTCTTCGTGGGCAACTGGATGCCGGCGCAGGCCGCGGACCTCGCGCCCTACCAGGCCGACGGGTCGGTCGAGGTGGTGCGCGCGAACCTGGAGGGCGCGAAGTACACGCTTGCCGTCCCCGCGTACCTGCATGCGGCGGGCCTCACCGACTTCGCCGACATCCAGCGCTTCGGGAAGGAACTGAACCACGAGATCTACGGCATCGAGCCGGGCAACGACGGCAACCGCCTCGTATTGACGATGATCGGGGAGAACCAGTTCGGGCTCGGCGGCTTCAAGCTCGTGGAATCGAGCGAGCAGGGCATGCTGGCGCAGGTCGAGCGCGCGTTCGCAGCGGAGCGGCCGATCGTGTTCTTCGGCTGGGAGCCGCACCCGATGAACACGCGCTTCGACATGCGCTACCTCACGGGCGGCGACTCGAGCTTCGGCCCGAACTACGGCGGCGCGACGGTGTACACGAACGTCCGGGCGGGATACCTGGAGGAGTGCCCCAACCTCGGGCGCCTGTTGCGGAACCTCGCATTCACGCTGCAGGGCGAGAACGCGATCATGGGAGGCATCCTCGATCGCAAGCTCGCGCCGGAGGCCGCCGCGGCCGAGTGGCTGGAAGCGAATCCCGGTGCCCTCGCGGCCTGGTTCGACGGCGTCATGACCTTCGACGGCAGATCCGCGCCACTCACCGGGGAGGCGGCGGCCGCGCCGCCGTTTCGCGGCGCGCGCGCCTTCGAGGCCTGGGTCACGGCGCACAAGATTCCCCTGGGACCTGCGATCGAGCGCGCGATCGGCTACGTGAAGACGCACGGGAAAGGATTTTTCGCCGGCGTTTCCACGGTGATCCAGGGCTCCGTGGACGGCGTGAATACGGCGCTCGCGGCGATCCCCGGGTTCGTGTTCATCCTCGCGATCGCGGCGCTGGCCTGGCTACTGCACCGGTCCATCCCGCTCGTGCTGTTCGTCCTCGCGGCGTTGCTGTTCATCATGAACCAGGGTTACTGGGCGGCGACGATCGAGACGCTCTCGCTCGTGATCGTCTCGGCGCTGTTCTCGACGCTGATCGGCGTGCCGGTCGGCATCGCGGCCGCCCACCGGCCGCGGCTGTACGCGGCGCTGCGGCCGGTCCTGGACCTGATGCAGACGCTGCCGACCTTCGTCTACCTGATCCCGACGCTGGTGCTGTTCGGCCTCGGCGTGGTGCCGGGCCTCATCTCGACCGTGATATTCGCCGTGCCCGCGCCGATCCGGCTGACGCACCTCGGCATCACGTCCGTGCCGCGCACGCTGCTCGAGGCCGGGGATGCCTTCGGCGCGACGCCGATGCAGCGGCTCTGGAAGATCGAGCTGCCGAGCGCGCGGCTGATGATCCTCGCCGGCGTCACGCAGTGCATCATGCTGTCGCTTTCCATGGTGGTGATCGCCGCCCTCGTGGGCGCAGGCGGGCTCGGCGTGCCGGTGGTGCGCGCGCTCAACAGCGTGCAGGTGGACATCGGCTTCGAGGCCGGCATCGCGATCGTGCTGCTGGCGATCATCCTCGACCGCATCAGCCGGCCCGGCCAGGGCGGCCAGGGATGAGCGCGGCCCTGGAGTTCCGCGAGGTCGACATCCTGTTCCCGCGCGCAGGCGGCCGCAGGGGCGAGCGCGCGGTCGCCGCCGCGCTCGCGAGGCTGGACGCCGGCGCGAGCCGCGAGGAGCTGGCGGCGGAACCCGGCGTCATCCTCGGCGTCGCCGCCGCGAACCTTTCCATCGCGCCCGGCGAGATCTGCGTGATGATGGGGCTCTCCGGTTCGGGCAAGTCGACGCTGCTGCGCGCGGCAAACCGGCTGAATCCCGTGACGCGCGGGCAGGTGCTGGTCGCGGACACGCACGGGCCGATCGACGTCGCGAGCTGCGCTGCGTCCGACCTGCGCCGCATCCGCCGGGAACGCGTCGCCATGGTGTTCCAGCAGTTCGGCTTGCTGCCCTGGCGCAGCGTCGCGGACAACGTCGGCCTCGGACTCGAGCTGCGTGGCATGGCGCCGGACGAGCGCCGCCGCGTCGTGCGCGAGCAGCTCGAGCTGGTCGGGCTCGCGGACTGGGGGCACTGCTCGGTCGGCGAGCTGTCGGGGGGCATGCAGCAGCGCGTGGGCCTCGCGCGCGCGTTCGCGACCAATGCCGACATCCTGCTGATGGACGAGCCCTTCTCGGCGCTCGACCCGCTGATACGCGACAAGCTGCAGGACGAGCTGCTGGCGCTGCAGGCGCGGGTGAAGAAGACCATCCTGTTCGTGAGCCACGACCTCGACGAGGCGCTGCGGCTCGGCGACCGCATCTCGATCATGCGCAACGGCCGGATCGTGCAGACCGGCACCTCCCAGGACATCGTGCTGCGCCCGGCCGACGACTACGTCGCCGAGTTCGTGCGCCGCATGAACCCGCTCAAGGTCCTGACCGGCGAGATGGTCATGCGCGGGCGCGCGCAGATGGAGCGCGAGGACGGCGGGCTGTTCCTCGACGCCGCCCGGCGCTATCGCCTTCGACTCGACGCCGGAGGCGCCGCGGCCGGCCTCGCGCTGGATGGCGTGGCCCACCCGCTGCGCGCCGTCGCGGACGAGGAGTCCTGCCCGGAGGGCGAGCGCTGCGTGATGCTGGCGCCGGCCTCCATTTCGCTGCAGGGGCTGATCCACCTGCGCCGGCGCACCGGGCACCCGGTACTGCTGGCGGAAGGCGGGCGGGTGCTCGGGGTGGCGGGGGACACGGAGATCATTGCCGCGCTCGCGGCGCGCAACCGGGGAGCGACGACCGCATGAACAGAATCATCGCGACCATCCTGGCCTCGGCGATTGCGCTGGCCGCGGCAGCAACGGAGGCGGCACCGGCCATGTCATTCGACCTGCAGGGGCACCGCGGGGCGCGCGGGCTCGCCCCCGAGAACACGCTCGCCGGATTCACGCGCGCGCTCGCGGTCGGCGTCACGACGCTGGAGCTCGATTGCGGCGTGACGAAGGACGGCGTCGTGGTCGTTATCCACGACCGGCTGCTCAACCCCGACCACACCCGCGACGCTACGGGGCGGTTCCTGGCGGTTCCGGGCCCGGCGGTCGTCGACCTCACGTACGAGGAACTGCGCCAGTACGACGTCGGCCGCATCGACCCGGCGAGCCCGCTCGCCGCGGCATTCCCGGACCAGCAGCCGGCGGACGGCGAGCGCATCCCGCGGCTCGCCGACGTGTTCGCGCTGGTCGAGCGCAGCGGCAACCGCACGGTGCGCTTCAACATCGAGACCAAGATCGACCCCGCGCACCCGGAACAGACCGTCTCGCCGCTAGCCTTCGCCCGGGCGCTGGAGGCGGTGATCCGCGAGTCCGGCATGACATCCCGGGTGACGGTCCAGTCCTTCGACTGGCGGACGCTACGCCTGCTTGGCGCGCTCGCGCCGGAGATCGCGCTCGTCGCGCTCACCGACCAGCAGCCGGACGAGGACACGATCGAGATCGGCCGACCGGGTCCGTCGCCGTGGCTCGGCGAGCTCGACGTGGACGACCACGGCGGCTCCGTGCCGAAGCTCGTCGCCGCGCTCGGCGCGAAGACCTGGTCGCCCCATGCGCTGGACCTGACGCCCGCGCTCGTCATCGAGGCGCATTCGCTCGGCCTTTCCGTCGTGCCCTGGACGGTGAATGACCCGCAGGACATGGCGCGTGCGATCGCCCTCGGCATCGACGGCCTGATCACGGACTACCCGGACCGCCTGCGCGCCGTGCTGGAAGCCAAGGGCATCGCCGTGCCCGCCCCGACACCGGCCAGATGATCGGCTTCCTGAAGCCGGCGGCTTTCCGTCCCGAACTGCCGGCCGAGCACATCGACCCGGAGTACCGCCGCCTGCGCCGGCGCGTGTACGCCGGCATCTTCGTCGGCTACGCGGGCTACTACCTGGTCCGCAACAACCTCGCGCTCGCGATCCCGGACCTGCTCGTCGAGCATCCGGAGTATTCCAAGGCGCAGCTCGGCACCGCGCTGACCGCCCTCTCGATCGCCTATGGCTTCTCGAAGTTCCTGATGGGCTCGATCTCCGACCGCAGCAACCCGAAGTACTTCATGCCGCTCGGGCTGCTGCTGTCCGCCGCGCTGATGGCGGCGTTTGGCTACGTCGGGGCGCTTTCGGCCTCGATCGTGGCCATCGTCGTCGTGATGACCGTGAACGGCTGGCTGCAGGGCATGGGCTGGCCGCCCTGCGGCAAGACCATGGTGCACTGGTTCAGCAAGCACGAGCGCGGGCTCACGGTCTCGACCTGGAACGTCGCGCACAACATCGGCGGGGCGCTGGTCGCGAACTTCGCGCTGCTCGGCGTCGTGCTGTTCAACGACTGGGGCGCGAAGTTCTACTTCAACGCCGCGATCGCCGCGACGATCGCGATCGGCATCTTCTTCCTGCTGGAGGACACGCCGCAGTCGAAGGGACTGCCGCCGGTGGAGCGCTGGCGGAACGACTATCCGGAGGGGTACACGGAGGCGGACGAGGCGACGCTGACGGCGCGCGAGATCTTCCTGACGTACGTGCTGCCCAACCGGTTCCTGTGGGCCATCGCGGTCGCGAACGCGTTCTGCTACTTCGTCCGCTACGGCGTCGTGAACTGGATCCCGACCTACCTCGAGACGGCGAAGGGATTCTCCTTCCACCAGTCGAGCACGGCCTGGGCGTTGTACGAGTACGCGGCGATACCCGGCACCATCGCCTGCGGCTGGCTCTCGGACCGCTGGTTCAAGGGCCGGCGCGCGCCGATGACGATGATCTTCATGGCACTGACCCTGGTGGCCGTCGTCGTCTACTGGATGAACCTGAACGGACCGATCCTGATCGACTACATCGCGCTGTTCGCGATCGGCTTCCTGATCTACGGGCCGATCATGATGATCGGACTGCACTCGCTCGACCTCGTGCCCAAGAAGGCGGCGGGCACGGCCGCCGGGCTCACCGGCCTGTTCGGCTACGTGTTCGGATCGGCGATCGCGGGCACGGGCGTCGGCTGGATCGCCGACACCTGGGACTGGAACGGCGTGTTCATCGCGATGGTCGCCTGCTGCGTGCTGACCATCTTCTTCGTCTCCCTGACGCTGAAGCACCGCGTGACGAGCACGGTGCGCGACTGACCCTGCGTCAGGTCGCCAGCGCTCGCTGCAGCGCCAGCTGCCAGCCGGCGAGCAGGGCATCGCGGCGTGCCGGCGCCATCGCCGGGCGGAATTCCGCGCCGGCCGCCCAGGTGGCGGCTACTGCCGCGAGGTCCGGCCAAACGCCGGTGGCGAGTCCCGCGAGGAAGGCGGCGCCGAGCGCCGTGGTCTCGACTTCGGCCGGCCGCTCGACGCGCGCATCCAGCACGTCCGCGAGGAACTGGCAGAACCAGTCGTTGGCGGCCATGCCGCCGTCCACGCGGATCGCGGACGCGCGGGCCGTGCCGTCGGCGGCCATGGCGACGGCGAGGTCGCGGGTCTGGAAGGCGACCGACTCGAGCGCCGCGCGCGCGAGGTGCGCGCCGGTTGCGTCCAGCGTGAGCCCCGAGATCAGCCCGCGGGCATCCGGCCGCCAGTGCGGCGCGCCGAGGCCGACGAAGGCGGGCACGAGGTGGACGCCGTGGCTGTCCGGGACCTGGCGCGCGAGCGCGTCGGTCTCGGCGGCCTCGCGGATCAACCCGAGCCCGTCGCGCAGCCACTTGATCGCGGCGCCGGCGACGAAGATCGATCCTTCCATCGCGTAGGTCGTCCGCCCGGCGATCCGGTAGGCGGGCGTGGTCAGCAGGCGGTTCTGCGACTCGACTGCCGTCGTCCCGGTATTGAGCAGCAGGAAGCAGCCCGTGCCGTAGGTGGACTTCCCCATGCCGGGTTCGAAGCAGGCCTGGCCGACGAGTGCCGCCTGCTGGTCGCCGGCGATGCCGGCCACCGGGATCGCGGCGCCGAGGAGGTCCGGCTCGGTCGTCCCGAACACGCCGCTGCTGTCGCGCACTTCGGGCAGCAGCGCGCGCGGGATCCCGAAGAGCTTCAGCAGCTCGTCATCCCAGTCGCCGCGGCGGATGTCGAAGAGCAGCGTGCGTGAGGCGTTTGTCACGTCGGTCGCGTGCACGCGTCCGCCGGTCAGCCGCCACAGCAGGAAGCAGTCGATGGTGCCGAAGGCCAGTTCGCCACGCTCCGCGCGTTCCCGCGCGCCAGGCACGTTGTCGAGCAGCCAGGCGAGCTTCGTGCCGGAAAAATAGGGATCGAGCAGGAGGCCCGTGCGGCGTCGCACGAGGGGCTCCGCGCCGTCGGCCCTGAGCCGCGCGCAGGTCGCGGCCGTGCGCCGGTCCTGCCAGACGATGGCGCGGTGGATGGGTTTGCCGGTCGCCCGTTCCCAGACGACCGTCGTCTCGCGCTGGTTGGTGATGCCAATGGCGGCGATGTCGCGGGCGGCCAGGCCGGCGCGCTCCAGCGCCTCGCGCGCGGTCTCGAGCGCGTCGCGTGCGATGTCCTCCGCGTCGTGCTCCACCCAGCCGTCGGCCGGGTAGTGCTGTGGCAGCTCGCGGCGGGCGAGCGCGACTCCGTGACCGCGATCGTCGAAGACGATGCTGCGCGTCGAGGTCGTGCCCTGGTCGATGGCGAGGACGTGACGTGGGCGGGTCATGGACCCGCCAAGTGGTTGTCGAGGCGCTTGCGATCGTCGGCTGTCGCAAGCAGTCCCGTCTTGGAGTGCAGCCAGTAGACGTCGCGGACCGAGCGCGCCCATTCCTCACGCACCAGGTAGTCGACCTCGCGGGCGGTCATGCCGCCGCCGAACCCTTCACCGAAATCCGAATTGGACTGTGCGCCGTCGAGCAGCCTGAGCGCTCGCGTGCCATAAGCGCGCGCGAGCCGCCGTGACTGGCGTTCTCCGAGAAATGGCCAGCGGCGCAACAACTCCGCCGAGAAAGCCTCGACGTCGCCGCGCGGGATGTCGCCGCCCGGCAGCGGCGCCGACGCCGTCCACGACGATCCGGGGAGCCCGCCGAGATGCGGTGCAAGCCGCTCGAGCGCCAGCTCCGCGAGCTGGCGATAGGTCGTCAGCTTGCCGCCGATCACCGACAGGAGCGGCGCGCGGCCGTCTGCCGCATCGAGTTCGAGCGCGTAGTCGCGCGTCACCGCGGAAGCGCGCGCGGAGCCGTCGTCCTGGAGCGCGCGGATGCCGGCGTAGCTCCAGACGATGTCGGCGGGCGAAACCTGCCGCTTGAAGCAGCGATTGACCACCCCGCACAGATACTCGATCTCGGCCGGGTCGATCTCGCAGGCTCCGGGCGCACCGATCCAGGGCACGTCGGTCGTGCCGATCAACGTGAAGCCCTGCTGGTAGGGGATGACGAATACCAGGCGCCGGTCGGTGTGCTGCAGCGCATAGGCCTGCGCGCCCTCGTAGAGCTTCGGCACGACGATATGGCTGCCCTTGACGAGTCGGACCGACATGCGGTGGTCGGGCGCGTGGCAGCCGGCGATGACCTCGGCCACCCAGGGACCCGCCGCATTGACGATCGCGCGCGCGGTGGCCGTCGTCGTGGCACCGGTCGCCTCGTCGCGGATCTCGGCCCGCCACTCGCCGCCGTGGCGCGTGGCCTGCAAGAGGCGATGGCGCACACGAATGTCGGCGCCGCGCTCGGCGGCGTCCTTCGCGTTCAGGATCACCAGGCGGCTGTCGTCCGCCGTGCAATCGGAATAGGCGAAGCCGGTGCGCAGCCGTTCTTGCAGCGGCGCGCCGAAGGGCGAGTCCGCGAACCGGATGCGCGTCGAGCCCTCGAGCGAGCTGTCGCGTCCGAGCCGGTCGTAGAGGAAGAGGCCAAGACGTACTGCCCAGGCGGGTCGCAGCCGACCGCGGTACGGAAGCACGAAGCGCTGGCGCTGCACCAGGTGAGGGGCGATGGCTAGCAGCGACTCGCGCTCGCTCAGCGACTCCCGTACCAGGCGAAGCTTGAAGTATTCCAGGTAGCGCAGCCCGCCGTGCACCAGCTTGGAGGAGGCGGACGAGGTGTGCGAGGCGAGGCTGTCCTGCTCGACGAGCAGCACGGACAGCCCGCGGCCGGCTGCGTCGCGCGCGATGCCCGCGCCGTGGATGCCGCCGCCGACGACGAGCAGGTCGAAGGACACCGGGCTATCCTGCCGGCCGCCTGCGATCGGAACGGGCTAGCAGCCCGGTTGCGACCGTGGTCAGGAAGACGATGACGACCAGCAGCAGGAACACGGAGTCGAGCCCTTGGGTCTTCTTGAGCCACCCGATCACGGGTTCCTGCACGATGGGGCCGATGGAGCCGAGCCCGTTGATCACGCCGGCCGCGACCGCGGCCTGGCGCCTGGTGCCGGCCTCCATGGCACCGGGACCGGCGAGCAGGGAGTCCGGCCCCATCGCCATGAAGCCGATGAGGCCGAGCAGCGCGACGAACAGGACCGGCGAGCTGAGGCCCACCATCCACATCGCCGTCACGGCGAGTAGGCAGCCGCAGGTCATCCAGAAGATCACCGGCGTGCGCCGCGATCCGGGGAGCCGGTCGGACCAGTAGCCGGCGACCAGCACGCCGAGGAACCCGACCCAGTCGAAGGCGGTCGAGAAATAGGCCGCGAAGCTCGCGGACATCCCGAAGTGCTCGCCGAGGATCAGCGCGGACCAGGAGTCGAGCGCATAGCGCAGGAACTTGAAGCCGAAATAGATCAGGCCCATCGCAATGACCGAGACGAGGAAGGCGCGCGGGAGCGCCGCGGGCCGCGCGGCGCCGCCTGCCCGCGCGGGCACGGAATCCGGCTCCGGCTCCTCGTCGAGCGTGAGGCCGGCCGACTCGGGCCGCTCGCGCGCGCGCAGCACGAAATACACGGTGAAGGCGAGCAGCACGAGGCTCGAGCCGTAGAACGACCAGGCAAGGCCGAGCCAGCCGAGCAGGAAGCCGGCCAGCCCCTTGCCGAACACGCCGCCGAACTGGTAGCAGGTGCCCCAGACCGCGAACAGCGTCCCGCGCTCGGACTTGCGCGTCCAGTTGGCGAACAGCGCGACGTTGTGCGGCCAGCCGGTCGCCTGCGCGAAGCCGAAGATGCCCATCGTCACGCAGATCCACAGGAAGGCGCGCGCGGATTCGGCATCCACCAGGAACCCGATCGCGAAGTTCGAGGCGGCCGCCACGCACATGCCGATGGCGAGGATCCGCCTGCTCTCGAAGCGCCGGCCGAGCCAGGCGGCGAGGAACTGGCCGAGCATGTAAGTGACCAGGTAGATCGTCCACGGCCAGGCGATCTCGAGGTCATCGAGGCCGAAGTGCTCCTTGAGCGGGAGCTTCACGACCGCGTAGACCTTGCGGACGATGTAGAAGCCGAAGTACGACAGCCACGTGGCGACGAACAGCTGCAGGCGGTAGCGCCGGAACAGCGCCGGGTCCTCGCGGCTCATGTGTAGGCCTGGCCGGCGATGTCGAGGCTGCCGTCCGCGAGCCGGGCCCAGAACCCCGCCGGCAGCGCGCGGTAGTCGCGCATGGAGGCGGTCGCGAGCGCCGTGTTGCCCGGGATGTCGGCCGCGCAGCAGGTGATGAACACCGAGCGCATGCCGGCTGCCTGCGCAGCGAGCAGGCCCGCCTGGCTGTCCTCGAACACCAGGCTCTCGGCGGGCGCGACGCCAAGCGCGCGCGCGCCCTGGAGAAAGCCGTCGGGGTCGGGCTTGGAGGCACGCACGGCGTCGCCGCCGATGCGCGCGGCGCGGTCGATGCAGTCGTCGACGCCGAGCCTCGCCAGGAACCGGTCGATCACGGCGCGCGGGCTGGAGGAGACGACGCCGAGCTTCAGGTGCCG
>Ga0055457_10000087_pt1 | contig 16270 bp, 11 predicted proteins | sample Joice_ThreeSqA_D_FD_60018 | JGI IMG/M metagenome (GOLD analysis project Ga0055457, IMG submission 60018) | Wetland microbial communities from San Francisco Bay, California, USA, that impact long-term carbon sequestration - Joice_ThreeSqA_D1 | ecosystem: Environmental > Aquatic > Marine >... | reverse complement strand
GGTGCCGGGGTCGTCGTGTCCTACGACTACGAGCGCCGTCGCAAGTGTCCGATTCCGGACACGGTGTCCGCTGCAATTCGGGCTCTCGAGGGCTGGGAATCGGACGGTTCCTGAGCGGTCCGGGGCCGGCACCGGCGACCGCGGTGGCCGGGCCCGTCCGCGGGCCGGCTCGAATCCTCGCAGGAATGCTGTTCATCCCCGTAAGATCAACGTTTTCAAGCGCTCCGAGCCGTTGCGGCGAATGGGTGTTTCGGGGTATTTTCAGTTGATATATGCCAAGCTCTGCCAGCGCCCCGATCGAGGCGACGGGGCAGGCCCGATCGGCCTCCCTCGAGCGCCTGGTAGCCCGAAACTACCGGAACTTCGGCGACCTCCAACTGGAGCTCCCCGAGGCCGGTGCGATGATCATCGGACCCAACGGTTCGGGAAAGACCAACCTCCTCGAGGCGATCTACTATCTCGAGATCTTCCGCTCGTTCAGGGGAGCCCGGGACGCCGAGCTCGTGCGGTTCGGCGAGGATGTGTTCCGGGTCGAAGGTACTGTCCGAACGGGGGAGTCCAGAGACGCGCTGGCCGCTGCCTATCAGAAGACGGGGCGGCGGAAGAAGGTGGAGCTGGACGGGGCGGAGAAGGAGCGCATCGGAGATGCCCTGGGGACGCTCGGGGCGGTCGTTCTCAGCCTGGAGGACGCGGATCTGGTGTGCGGTTCGCCCGGGAGGCGCCGCCGGTTCCTCGACATCCTCCTGTCGCTCGTCGCACCGGGCTACCTGGCGTCACTGCAGCGCTATCGGGCGGTTCTCGCACAACGAAACGAGGCTCTCCGTCAGGGCGCCACCGGGATGGTGGAGGTGTGGACGGAAGGGCTCGTCGAGCCGGGCGCGCGGGTGATGGCGGAGCGCGAGGCGTGGATCGAATCGAGCGCCGCTGCGTTCGCCAGGTATCACGAGGAGATCGCGGACGGCTGGACCGGCAGACTGGCGTACGAGCCGGCCCTGGGTGGCAAGGCCGACTCCCGTGAGCCCGCCGTGGGAGGCGGGGTCGCGGAGAATCGCGCGGGATACGGAACGGAAGACCGCGTCGCTGCGTGGAAGGACGAGCTGCGGCGCGCCGTGAGCGAGAATCGGGAGCGGGACCGGCGGCGCGGATCGACACAGGCCGGGCCGCACCGCGACGACCTGGCGATCCGGGCCGTCGTGGAGGACAGTGGCGAGGAGCGGGACCTGAGGGCCTACGGCTCCGGCGGGCAGCAGCGGACGGCGGCGATCGCCCTTCGCCTCGTGGAGGCCGACACGCTGCGAGACAAGCTGGGCCGGGACCCGATTTACCTGCTCGACGACGTGTTCGCCGAGCTGGACCGGGACCGGGCGGCGCGAGTGGTGCGTCTGCTGGACGAGGGACGGTCGGGACAGGTGTTGCTGACGGCACCGAAACCGTCGGACGTGGAGCTCCGGGGCGGCGGCCTGGCCCGGTGGCGGATCCGGGAAGGCGTGGTATTCACCGATGGGTGAGTCGCCGGGCGGAAAGCCGCGTCGGGCGTGGTGGCGAAGAACGACGGACGCTACGAAGAACCGGAAGGCGCCGCCCGAGAAGGTCGGAGGGCTGATCGGTACGATGTTCGACCGGCTCGGGATCGCCGAGAAGGTCGAACGCGCCTCGGTCGTATCGGACTGGGAAGACCTGGTGGGCTCGCACATCGCGCGCGTCGCCCGGCCGGTTCGAGTGCAGGGAGAGACGCTGTTCGTTGAGGTCGAAAGCTCGTCCTGGCGCATGGAGCTGTCGATGATGCGGCCGCAGCTGATGCGGAAGCTGAACGCCGGCAAGCGACAGGGACGGATAGAGAGAATCGTGTTCGTGCAGGCGGACGGAAGGTACTCGGAGGAACGGGATGGCCAAGGCTAAGGGAAGCGCAGGGAAGGGGAAGGGAGACGGTTACACGTCTCGCCAGATCCAGGTCCTCAAGGGTCTGGATGCGGTGCGGAAGAGGCCCGGCATGTACATCGGGTCCACGTCGGCCCGCGGACTGCACCACCTGGTCTACGAGGTCGTGGACAACTCGATCGACGAGGCGATGGCCGGCTTCTGTTCCGGTATCGACGTGGTGATCCACGACGACGATTCGATCACGGTGTCGGACGACGGCCGCGGGATTCCCGTGGACATTCATCCGACCGAGAAGGTGCCGGGGGTCGAGCTGGCGCTCACGCGGCTGCACGCGGGCGGGAAGTTCGACAAGGAGTCCTACAAGGTCAGCGGAGGCCTGCACGGCGTCGGGGTCTCCGTCGTCAACGCCCTGTCCGAGAAGCTCAGCGTCGAGGTGAAGCGGGATGGCCACGTGTGGACTCAGAGCTTCCAGCGCGGCGTGCCGGACGGAGCACTCGTCCAGGGCGGTAAGACGAAGGAGTCCGGCACGACGGTGCACTTCAAGCCGGACCACGAGATCTTCACCGAGCTCCACTACAACTGGGACACCCTGGCGAACCGCCTCCGCGAGCTCGCGTACCTGAACGCCGGGGTCGGCATTTCCCTGCGCGACGAGCGAACGGGGGATGGCGCCGAGGCGCGCGAGGAGCGATTCCACTTCGAGGGCGGGATCGTCCAGTACGTGGAGTACCTCCGGGGGAGCAAGACGCCGTTGCACGAGGAGATCATCTTCCTCAAGGGCTCGCAGGAAGGGACCGAGATCGAGCTCGCCATGCAGTATACCGACGGGTACAACGAGGACACGTTCACGTTCGTGAACAACATCAACACGCACGAAGGCGGGACGCACCTGTCCGGCTTCAAGGCCGCGATGACCCGAACGATCAACGCGTACGGCAGCAAGAACGCGAAGAAGGGCGAACCGAGCCTTTCGGGCGACGACGTACGCGAGGGCCTCGTGGCCGTGCTGTCCGTGAAGGTGCTGGAGCCCCAGTTCGAAGGGCAGACCAAGACGAAGCTCGGCAACAGCGAGGTGCGTGGAATCGTCGAGAGCCTGGTGAACGACAAGCTCGGCACGTGGCTCGACGAGAACCCGTCGTCTGCGCGGCGGATCATCGAGAAGGCGGTCCAGGCGGCGAGGGCGAGGGAGGCGGCGCGCAAGGCTCGTGACCTGACGAGGAAGAAGTCGGCCCTCGAGACCGGGATCCTCCCGGGAAAGCTGGCCGACTGCTCGAGCCGCAACGCGTCGCTGTCCGAGCTGTACCTGGTGGAGGGTGACAGCGCCGGTGGGTCGGCGAAGCAGGGCCGCGACCGGGAATTCCAGGCGATCCTGCCGCTCAAGGGGAAGATCCTGAACGTGGAGCGGGCGAGGATCGACAAGATCCTGTCGAACGACGAGATCCGTGCGATCATCACGGCGATCGGATCCGGAATCGGCGAGGAGTTCACGCTGGACTCGGCACGGTATCACAAGATCGTCATCATGACCGACGCCGACGTGGACGGAGCGCACATCCGGACGCTGCTCCTCACCTTCTTCTTCCGCCAGATGCAGGAGTTGATCGAGGCCGGCTACGTGTACATCGCCCAGCCGCCTCTGTACCGGGTGTACAGGGGTCGGAAGGAACTCTATTGCTACACGGAGGACGAGCGCGCCCGGGCCGTCAAGGAGTTCTCGAACGGCAAGGGATCGAGCTCGGTGAACATCCAGCGCTACAAGGGGCTCGGCGAGATGAATCCCGAGCAGCTGTGGGAGACCACGATGAACCCCGAGCACCGGACCCTCCTGCAGGTCACGATCGACGAGGCGACCGAGGCATCGCTCCTGTTCGAACGGCTGATGGGGGACGACGTGGAGCCGAGGCGGCGATTCATCGAGGAAAACGCGAAGTTCGTCCGCAACCTGGACGTCTGAGCCGCCAGGCTCAGACGTCCAGGATTCCGAGCGCAGCGAGGACCCACCTGGACATCCAGGATTCCGAGCGCAGCGAGGATCCACCTTGACGTCGAGGATTCGGAGCGCAGCGAGGAGCCACCTCGAGGTCTGAGGGCGAGCGACAGCCCTCAGAGCGAACGCAGGCGATTGAGCGCGCTGCTCGTTCCCAGCACGACGATGCGGTCACCCCTCTGGATCACGGTATCGATGCTCGGCACGAGCTCCACGGTCGCATCGGCGGCCGTGCCGCTCCTCCGGCGCAGCAGCAGCACCTCCACCGAGTAACGCTGGCGGATCTCGAGCTCACCGATGCTGCGTCCGAGGAACGAGCCGGGCGCGTCGAGCTCGGCCAGCCGGTAGTCCTTACCGACCGTGATCTCTTCCTTGGCCGAAGCCGCAATGTCGCCCGCGATTCCCGCGACCATGTCCCGCTTGAGCAGCTCCTGGTTGTAAGCCTCGATCAAGTGGCCTCGGGAGATCACTCCGAGCAGGACTCCATCCTCGTCGACCACCGGCAGCTCCGACACGCTCCGGCCCTTGAACAGCCGACTCACCACGTCGAGGTTCTGATCCGGGGCCGCGGTCGGCGTGTCGTCCACCGCCAGCTCGCGGGCCACCAGCAGCTCGGAAAGAAGCGGAGCGTGCGACGCGGCGTCCCGGAGCTCGGGCGGGTCGATCGCTCCGATGAGACGGCCCTCACCGTCGACCACGTACATCATGTTCTGACGCGTTCCGGAAAGGGCCTGGAGGAGGGCCCCGAGGGACTCGTTCTCGCTCACCGTGGCCACGTCCTCGCTCATCACGTCCGCCACCCGCAGCGACTTGAGAAGGTTGAGCTCCTGACCGCGGTGGATGTCCAGGCCCCTTCGCAGCAGCTTCGTGGTGTAGATCGATCCCTTCCGGAACCGCGTCGTGATGAGCGTGGAGACGATGCACGCCGCCATGAGCGGAAGGATGAGCTTGTAGTCTGCCGTAAGCTCGAAGATGATGAGGATGGCCGTGATCGGCGCGTGCGTGGCTCCCGCCACGACCGCTCCCATCCCCACCAGGGCGTAGGCGCCGTGGCTGCCGGTGACGGCGGGGAACCACAGGTTGGCGAGGTTTCCCACCAGCCCGCCGGTCATCGCTCCCAGGAAGAGCGACGGCGCGAATATGCCTCCGGACCCCCCGGATCCGATCGTGACGCTGGTCGCAAGGAGCTTCAGGGGGATCAGCGCCGCCAGCACTCCGAGGCCCAGTCGGCCCCAGAGGGCGGCGTTGGTGGCCTCGTATCCGACCCCCAGAATCTCCGGAAAGCCTATCGCGAGCGCGCCGACGATCAGGCCTCCGAGGACCGGCTGCATCCAGCCACGCAACGGCAGCCGCTCGAACAGGTCTTCCGTGCCGTACAGGAGCCGGATGAACGCCAGAGCGACGCCTGCGGCCACCACTCCGAGAACGCCGTAGATGATGAGCTCCCAGGCACTCACCAGCTCGTGCGGAGGCACGTCGAAAGCGGGGAAATCCCCGAGGAAATGGCGGGACACGACGGTGGCCATGACGGACGAGATGACGATCGGGCTGAACTGCGTCACGCCGAAGTCGCCGAGGATGACCTCGACGGCGAACAGAGCTCCGGCGATCGGCGCGTTGAAGGTAGCGGCGATCCCCGCCGCGGCCCCGCATGCCGCCAGCGTGCGCAGCCTGGCACCGGAGACCCGCAGCCACTGCCCGATCACCGATCCGATCGCCGAGCCGATCTGCACGATCGGGCCCTCTCGACCCACCGAGCCGCCCGTCCCGATGGTGATTCCGGACGCCAGCGCCTTGATGAGGACGAGTCGAGGCCTCATGGCGCCGGAGTGCATCGCCACGGATTCCATCACCTCCGGAACGCCGTGTCCCTTGGCCTCCGGGGCGAAGAAGTAGATGATCGGTCCCACGATGAGCCCGCCCACCGCGGGAATCAGGATGATCGCCCACCAGGGATGAGACGCCACGAGATCGAGCGTGTAGTCCCAGTCCCCCCACGCGCCTCGCTGCACCAGCTTGATCAGCAGCCTGAACCCGACCGCGCCGAGCCCACCCAGAAAGCCGATGGCCACGGCGATGACCACCATGAAGGCGTGCTCGGCCGTCTTGGCCTCGTCCAGCGCCCGGGAAAAGACGCTTCCGACCCGCTCCGTCAATGACGGCCTGATCGCTCTTCCTCCGTATGCGCCGTAGTCCGCGGCGGGTGACGTTGCTCGAGTGGCGAGGATAGTCGATGGCTGAAGCCGCCTGCAAGGGCAGGGTCCCGAACATAGCACCATCCGGACGCCGCCTGCCGTGGCGGCTCTCCCGGTCCGCTCGTATCGTATGCGTCGCGACCCCCGACATAAAGACACGGAACAGGATGGCAATGGAGACCAAGCGCACCGTCGTCCCGGCGGCCGAGGAGATACTCGGCGGGTATTTCCCGGTGCTGGATCACGGGTTCGTGGCCCTGATCGACTACATGGGCAGCGACGAGAGCATCGAGCAGGCGGCCCGCGTCAGCTACGGGTTCGGGACTCGAAAGACCAGCCAGACTCGTGGACTCGTGCGTTATCTGCGCCGGCACAGGCACACGACCCCGTCGGAGATGGTCGAGCTGAAGTTCCACTGCGCGATGCCGATGTTCATCGCGCGGCAGTGGATCCGGCATCGCACGGCCTCGGTCAACGAGTACAGCGGTCGCTACAGCCTGATGCCGCTCCTGTTCTATCGTCCGGAATACGAGGACTTCGCCGTGCAGAGCGAGTCCAATCGACAGGGACGGGAAGGGGCGCCGGCGGCCCGCGATGTCTATGCGGAAGCGATCCGCCGCTGGGAGGAGGTCCGGCGGCTCTCGGGTGAGACGTACGGCTGGCTGGTCGAAGAGGACGTGGCGCGCGAGCTGGCCCGCATCGATCTGCCGCTCTCCACCTACACGCAGTGGTACTGGAAGATCGACCTCCACAACCTGTTCCACTTCCTCAGCCTGAGGGCGGACCCGCACGCCCAATGGGAGATCCAGGAATTCGCCCGGGTGATGGCGGGCATGCTGAAGCGCGTCGCTCCACTGAGCTACGAAGCGTGGCTGGACTATGACTTCGGCGGGGCGCACATGAGCTACGGCGAGCTCGCGGCCCTCCGGAGCCTCGTCGAGCCGGGAGCCGATGTCCTGCGGGTCCGCGACGGCGCCTCGCTGGACTTCGACCAGTTGAAGGCGCACGGACTCTCGAAGCGCGAGTCGATCGAGCTGCTCGAGAAGCTGGGTCCCGCCGAACGTCCTGATTTCGAGCTGGACCTGTCCCGCATGAGACCCCCGGAGGAGTTCCAGTCGCGCATGCAGGCCGCCGTTCCGGGAGACTTCGAATAGGGCGTCCGCTCCTCCGGGTCGCCTCCCCCGGCCCTCGGGCGACCGGGGACGGCACTTTTCTGCCGCTTCCCCGTACAAGCACGGTGTCGTGGGGACGGGTGACGTCTGGTGTGGCGCGGGACAGGAGGGAGCGGAATGCGCGGACGCAGGCCCCGTTGCGGGGCGGACTGTCTCGAGCCGAGAGCCCGGTGGCCGGTCGGCCGTGCGTTCCTGCCGCCGACAAGGCGGTCGGGTCGGGTCCTCACCGTGCTCCCGTGTCTCGCGGTCCTCCTGGCCGTGAGTTCAGGACCGCTCGAGGCCGCCGCTCCGCAGGAAAACCAGGTCCAGACGCACGTCGATGCCGGGGCGCTGAACGCCCTGGCGAAAGCGGGCGGCCTCAGGGCGGTGGGTGCCTTCCCGTTCGACTACCAGTACCTGGCCTTTCACGGCGGCTCTTCGGACCTGGTGGCGCTGTGGGCGGCCGTGAGTGTCGAGGCGGGCCGGATTCGCGGCGTGTTCGAGGGAGGATGGCACTACTCGCTGTCCCTCGGGCTCGAGCTGTTCCAGGACGATTCACTGGTCGTCGCGAAGACCCGGCGCACGGACTTCCTGTTCAGTCGTCAGGTCGCCGACACGACGCGGGACGGTTTTCCCCTGCAGACCATGGTCAGCGTTCCACCCGGCGTATACGACTACCGCCTCGTGGTGAAGGACATGAACTGGCCGGACGACCGATCGGTCAACGTCGTGCAGGGGAGCCTGACCGTTCCCGTGTTCGACGAGACGCATCCCGTGGTCAGCTCCATCGCGGTGGCCGCCGACTCGGTCGGCACGTTCAAGCCGGCGACCGGAATCGAGCTCCAGCTGAATGCCGCGGCGATCGTCGAAAAGGACGCGAGGCCCTTCATCTACTTCGAGGTCTACGGTCTGACGCCCGGCGGCAGTTATCGAGGTGAGATCAAGTTGGCTTCCACCTGGGTGTCCAGAGGTCGCGGGGAAACGTTCACCGGACCCTACGAGCCGTTCCAGATGCAATACAGGGGGAGCGTCCCGGCGGATCCGACGGTCCCCGTGAGGGCCGTCCTGCGGCTCGAAACGAGGGACGCCGAGCCGGGGCCCTACGAGGTGCAGGTGCGGGTGACCGATCTCGAGACGGGTGAGCGAAGCGAGATCCGGAAGGCGGGACTGAAGATCCGGCCTCCCACGATTCGCGCGGCCCCCATAACCGAGGTCGAGGTTCGGAGCGAGGGAGAGTCGGAGGGCAAGTGACGATAACGACGCACAAGTCGGGTCTCTTTCGGTCGGGGTCGATCGTCGCGATCGCGGCCCTCCTCGGCGCGGTTGTTCGGCCCGAGCCGGTCCAGGCGCAGACCATGCCCGCGCAGGTCTACTTCGACCTCGTGAATCGTGGCTACGAGAAGCTCGCGAACCGAATCTCCAAGAAGCTCGAGCTGCGCTCGGATCCGAACGACGAGGACGTCCAGAGCCTGCTGGAGCGCTGGGTGCGGGAAGAAGGCGGTCCAGACGATGGGTGGGACTACATAGCCGTGACGCGGCTGTGGCTCCGGGCAGGACAGGCGGCGCAGGCTGAAACGGCCCTCCTCGAAGCCGAGGCCTCGGGTGACGTTCCCCCCCCGATCCTGTTGCTGGACCAGGCGCGGGTCGCCTTTCTCAGCGGCCAGGCCGAACTCGCCGCCGAAGCCTACTGGAAGGGGTGCGAGGGAGCCGGAGAGACGGCGTACAAGGAGTACTGGCTCGACATCGAGGTGCTGGCCACCCCGCAGGAGATGGATGAATGGGACCGGTTCCGCCGGCTCCCCATCACTGATACCGACCTGTGCAGGTTCCTCAGGCGGTTCTGGAACGAACGGGCCCTGGCCTCGGCCATGGAGGTCGGCCAGCGCATGTCGGTCCACTACGCCCGCACCCGATACGCCCTCGATCACTACAGCCGCCGCGGAGGGAAGAAGGGGCCGACGTTCTCGAATCGACTCGGACGACCCACGAATGCCCAGTACGACGACCGCGGCCTGCTCTACGTGCGGATGGGCGCACCGGATCGCCAGACGTCGTTTGCGGGCAATCCTTCCGTCGGGCAGCAGGCGGTGAGCGCCGAGTGCTACCAGCCGAACGAGTCGTGGGCCTACGATTATCCGGGCGAGACGCGCGTATACCACCTCTCGACGCTGACGGGCACGGACGACTATTGGCTGATCGAGAACCTCGGGCTCGTGTATCGGTGCGGCGATCCGTCAGCTTCGCTGTCCGGAGTCGCAGGAGCGCGGGTTACGGGGGTCCTGTCGCCGGTGAACGAGAACCGGGCCGTGCAGCTGGGTCCCGCGGCAGCCCTCGTGCTGCAGGACCTCTACCGGTCCCGGCAGGGCGTGGATCCGCGTTACGCACAGGTCGCCCAGCAGATGTCCAACGACCTGGGCCAGGGCGTGCTCAACCCGAGCACGACGATGTCGACGGGGTCCGAGGCACTGGATGCCCAGAGGCTCCTGGCCCAGGAGCGCGGGTGGACGCAGGAGGACGGGGAGTTTGCCGTTGATTCGGTTCCGGATCGCCCGCCCGTGGCGGCCGACTCGCGCCTGCTCGTCGAAGAGCTCCAGTTCCAGAGCCCCCGGGAAGGGATGAACCGCGTCTGGGTCAACGCGGTGATCGAGGCCGACCGGCTGACCCCGGTGAACCTGCCGGGAGGCCAGTTCCGCTACCAGGTGGAGGGGCGCTGGGTGATCGTGGACGAGCTGGGTGAGTCGACGACCCACAACTCCTCCTTCCGCGCCTCGACGCCCAGGGTACTCGGGCGCGACGAGAGCCTTCCGGTTCGGATGGCCGCGGACCTGCCACCGGGGCGGTACCGTTATGCGCTGCTCCTTCGGGATGCGCATACCTCGCCGGGGAAGGAGCTGCGGTCCGGCAACTACCGCCGGGTCGACCTGACCGTGCGCGAGCTCGGCGCGGGCGCTCCGGCACTGTCTGACGTGGCCGTGGCCGCGGACTCGGGTGGCGCATGGTCACCCGGAGGAGGCGTCCGACTGCGCCCGAGCCCCGCGCACCTGACCGGCACCGACGGCGTCGCGTACGTGTACTTCGAAGTCTACAACCTGACTCCCGGCGGCCAGTACACGACGCGCATTCGTCTCCAGCCGGCCGAAGGCGAGGAAGGGGAGGCGTTCGATCTGTCGTTCCCCGGCGATGGGGCGACGGATGCGAGCCGCATGTCACGCCGCATGCTGAGGGTCGACCTCAGCGATTCGGAGCCGGGCCGTTACACGATGCAGGTATCGGTCACCGATGAAGCGACCGGCGCGTCGACCCTGCCCTACTACACGCCGATCACGGTGAACCGGACCGAGCGCTGATCCACCGATGACGGGTCAGCGGCGGGCCGCGGCCGTGTCCGGGCTCGGGAGAGGGTGGGGATGGATCGGGGTCTGGGCGGCCCTGGCGTTCGGCTGGACTCCCGCCGCAGCACCTGCCCAGACCATGCCCGCCCCTCCGTATCACGAGCTGATCGCCGGCGGTCACGACCGGCTGGCCCGCGATCTGTCCAACCGTCTCGACCTGCGCTCGCATCCGGATCGCGACGACGTGGAGGACCTGGTCGAGCGGTGGGAGGACGAAGCGGGCGGGCCCCGAACCGGCTACGACTGGCTGGCGGTCGCGCGCCTGTGGATTCGAGCGGGGTATGCGGACCGGGCGAACTCCGCGCTGCACGAAGCGGAGGGCCGAGTGCCCGAGACCGCCTGGCTGTTCGATCGCGCTCGAATCGCCTTCATGCGAGGAGACGTGTCCGGCGCGAAGGACTACTGGTCCGCCTGCGCTTCGGCCGACGACCCCACGGCGACGGAGATCTGGCTCGACGTGGAGGTCCTCGCGACTCCGGATGAAGTACAGGCATGGGACGAGTTTCGCAGTCTGCCGCCGGGTGACCGGGATGATTGCGCGTTCTTCCGACGGTTCTGGAACCGGCGTGCGGCGGCCTCCGGCGTCGGGGTGGACGAGCGGATTCTGACGCACTACCAGCGCACGCGCTTCGCGCTCGAGCACTATCGGCGGCGTGGGCGAGTGCGACCCCGCTTCTCCGTCAGGCTCGGCCGACCGGAGAACTCGATTTACGATGACCGGGGGCTTCTGTACGTGCGCATGGGGGACCCCGACGAAGTGGCCGGTCACCTCGGCGGCGACTGCATCGAGCCCAACATCTCGTGGGGATACGACCGTCCCGGCGGGTTCCGAGTATACCACCTCTCCCCGCTCGGTGGACTGGACGACTGGTACCTGCTGGAGAACCTCGCCCTGGTCTACAGGTGCGGATCCTGGGAACGGAACCCGATGGTCGCCATCTCCCCGCTCCTGGTCGACATTCCGGGCCCGCTGTTCCACGACCTCTATCTGTCGCGCATGAACTTCGATGCCGCGTACGCGCTCATGGCGAACCAGGCGCTCAACTTCGCGGGAACCGAATTCGCGGGCTCCCGACTGGCCGAGGAGCTGGCGGAGGAGCGTGAACGGACGTGGGAGGACGGCGAGTACGCCGTGGCCACGGTGCCCGAGAGACCGGCGGTCGACCTCGGTCTCGATTTCGCCCTCGAGTGGCTGGACTTCCGCGCCCCGCGCCCCGGACTCACGCGCGTGTGGTTCAACGGCCTCGTCGAGGCTTCGGGCCTGACGCCGCTGGAGCGGGACGGAGGGTCGGTGTACCGCCTGCAGGCCGTGTGGACGCTGCTCGATGCCGGGGAACTTTCCTACACGTACCTGCCGCGGTCGTTCGATCTCCCGGTCACCGGGGGCCTGGACGACGACGCGGGGATCTCGCTTCGGCTGTCGGCGGATCTCCCGCCGGGTACGTACCGCTGGATGGTGTCGGTGACGGATGCGGCTTCGCCGACCGACGGAGAGGGAGGGAAGGCCCGCGGCGGTTACGCGAACGGCGAATTGACCGTCCGGGATCTCGCGACGGACCTCCCGGTGCTGTCGGACGTGGCCGTGTCGCCCGACTCGCTGGGAGCGTGGTCACCCGTCTCGGGCATCCGCCTGAACCCGAATCCGGCCCACGTGACCGGAGCGGACGGGATCGCGTTCATCTACTACGAAGCCTACAACCTCACGCCGGGCGGGCAGTACGAAACGAGGGTCGTTCTCGAGCCTTCCGGAGGCGGACAGGCGTTCGAGCTGACCTATCCGGGGACCGCACGGTTCGGAGCCAGCATCGTGACCCGCGGCTACCTGCGAATCGACCTCTCCGCATCGGCGCCCGGCCTATATGATGCCACCGTCACGGTGCGCGACCTGACGAGCGGGCTCATCACGCTGCCCGTTCGCACCGGGATCATCGTCGGCTCATCGCGGCCTGCCGGGTCCTAGAGCTCGAATTCTCCCTGCGTCCCGCCGGGCGTCTTCTCCGTGGTCCCGTCGAGCAGGTCCTCCCCGTTCGACCCGGTCACGTCCAGCTCCTCTTCCGGCTCGGGCTCGAATTCGAAGCCATCGTCCCCCTCGGGAGGCTCCCCTTCCCGGTCGCCGGTCGAGACACGGAGCGGGTGCACGGCCACGACCGGTCCGGCGCGCTGCCCGAGGGCCTCGAGCCTGACCGAGGCTCCCCGACGCGACTTCACGGGAAGCGGTTCCACGGCGACCGGCACCACCTCGCCCGAGGCGAGCTCGCACATCCCGTGATCTCCCGGGTGCACGGCGAGCACGCCAACCAGCTCGCCGGCCCGGTCCGTATCCGGGAGGATCGCCATGCCCTTTCCGGCCCGGCCCTGGCGCTTGAGCTCCGTGAACGGGACCCGCTTCCCGTACCCGGCGGCCCCGATCACGAGCAGGTCCGCATCCCGGCGGGGCGCGAGAGCCGCCACCAGCGCGTCGCCTCCGGCGACGTCGATTCCGCGCACCCCTCGAGCCGCTCTCCCCATCGGCCGGATCTCGTCCTCCGCGAAACGGATCGCCAGCCCCGATCTGGTGGCGAGCAGCAGGTCTCCCGTCCCGACACTGGGCCGGACCATCATCACCTCGTCATCGTCGGCCAGTCCGGTGGCCCGGATCCCGCCGCTCCGCACGTTGGTGTACTCCGACAGCGCCGTCCGCTTCACCTGCCCCTCCCTGGTAACGAACAGCAGGTACTTCTCGGGGTCGAACTCGGGAACCGGGACAACGGACACGATCCTGTCGCCGGCCGACAGCTCCACGAAGTCCGAGAGCTGCTTTCCTCGTGAGCTGCGCGTCCCCCGTGGCAGGTCCTTGACGGAAAGCGAGAACACGCTGCCCCGGGCCGTGAACAGGAGGACCTCCGTGGAGCCGCGGGCGACGAAGGTCTGCCTGACGAAGTCGCCGTCCCGCTCGGCCATCGCCTCCGCTCCGGACATGCCGCCGGATCCGCGGACGACCTGGGCCTTGGCGTATCCGAGACGGCTGATCATCACGAGTGACGACTCGCCGCTCTCGCCCGCCGGCAGGGGGAAGGGCTCGCTCTCGTCGAGGATCTCGGTCCGGCGGTCATCTCCGTACCGGAGGGCCAGCTCGGCCAGCTCCGACCGAAGGACCGCGCGCCTCGCCGCGTCTTCCTCGACGAGGTGACGGAGCTCCTCGATCAGGCTGCGCAGGGCCTCGAGCTCCTCGATCAACTTCTTCCGCTCCAGCTGCGTGAGTCGGGCGAGCCGCATCGCGAGGATCGCTTCCGCCTGCCGTTGCGTCAGACCGAACTCCGCGCACAGCCGGTCGGCGGCCGCCTTCGGCGAAGTCGAGGCCCGGATGAGCTCGATCACGCGGTCGATCTGGTCGAGCGCCGTGAGCAGGCCCTCCAGCACGTGCGCCCGGTCCTCGGACTTGTTCAGCTCGTAAACGGCGCGGCGCCGGATGACATCCAGCCGGTGGTCCACGAAGCACTGCAGGGCCTGCTTGAGATCCAGTTGCTCCGGCCTGCCGTCCACCAGAGCGAGCATGATGACGCCGAAGGTGCTCTTCAGCTGCGTCTTCAGGAACAGGGTCTTGATGAGCTTCTTGAGATTGGCGTCCCGCTTCAACTCGATCACGAGGCGCACGCCGTCGCGGTCCGACTCGTCCCGCAGGTCGGTGATCGCCTCGACCCTGCCGCTCCGCACGATCTTGGTAATCTGCTCGATCACACGGGTCTTGTTGACCTGGTAGGGAAGCTCGGTGACGACCAGCGACTGCTTGCCGTACATGCCCTCCTCGAGATGCATGCGGGCTCTCATCTCGATGAGACCGCGACCGGTCCGATAAGCATCCCCTATGCCCTCGTAGCCCCAGATGTAGCCGCCGGTCGGGAAATCGGGGCCGTCGATGAGCTCCACGAGGTCCTCGACGCTGCACTCGGGCTTACGCACCAGGAGGTCGGTGGCCGCCGCGAGTTCCCGCATGTTGTGCGGTGGGATCTTCGTCGCCATGCCGACCGCGATCCCGTCCGAGCCGTTCAGGAGAAGGTGAGGAAGACGGGCGGGAAGGGCGGTGGGCTCCTGCAGCCGGCCGTCGAAGTTGGGAGCGAAATCGACCGTGTCGCGATCGATGTCGGTCAGCAGCTCCATGGCGATCGATGCGAGCTTGGCCTCCGTGTACCGGTAGGCGGCGGCGCTGTCACCGTCGATGGAACCGAAGTTGCCCTGGCCGTCGATGAGCGGATACCGAAGAGAGAACTCCTGCACCATCCGGACGAGCGTGTCGTAGACGGCGCTGTCACCGTGCGGGTGGTACTTCCCGAGCACATCGCCGACCACCGTCGCGCACTTCTTGTGCTCCCGCTCGGGAAAGAGCCCCAATTCGTACATCGCGTAAAGAATGCGGCGATGCACCGGCTTGAGGCCGTCCCGGGCGTCCGGGAGGGCGCGCTGGACGATCACGCTCATGGAATAGTCGATGAAGGAGTCTCGAAGCTCCTCCTCGATCAATCGGGTGACGATTCTCTCGTTGCGGGCGGTGGTCTTCACGGGGAACGGCGCATCCTTTCGACGCTTGGAAGATCCGGATCAGGGTCACGAAGAGATTGTCGCGGGGAGCGTCGCGAGGCACAAGACCGGCCCGCCGGTCCTCGGGAAGAGATCGACCGGAGCCTAGGGGAGGAGGAGTTCGGCCGTCTCCCGCTGGGGGTCGCTGGGTGCGGCCGGCATGGCGAGAAGGATGGCCGGGGTTCGATCGTCCGCGGGAACGTGGAGCACCAGCTTATCGCAATCCGCACTGGAATCGAACGGCCGAGCCCGCCCGGAGGCGTCGATCGCCAGCGGACTTCCCTCGGCCAGCTGGCCTGCGAGCCAGGCGCCGTAATCGAGCCAGGTCGCGACCGGGTCGGCGGTACCGCCCGCGATGGACGGCTCCATCTCGTCCTGGTATCGCCGGGTGGCCTCGCGGAACGCCTCCGGGTCACGATCCTTCAAGCGGAGAAGGAGCTTCCGGTACAGCGGTCGGCAGTCCGCGAGGCCCACCCGCTTCAGGGCTTCCTCGGTGTATCGTGCCGCCTGTTCCTCGCCCGCTCGTGCCACGGAACCTCTCTTCGTCCGTTTCCGCACCGCCCGAGCCGGGATGATGTCCGGCAGGCGGACCGGGCACAAGGTGGCCGGCGCAGCACCCCGGGCCGGGTGTCGCGCCGAGGACTCGAGGCGCGGTTCCGCCCGCTGGGGCCCGTGTCCTCGATCACGGGGCAATGAGGTGCCGTACTACCTCACGGCACGCATTGGCGTTGCAGGCCCGGACTCGCCACAGGATGCTGGCGCCGGACGCGAAGGGCCACTGTCCGGCAGGCCAGCGGTACGAGGTCGTCGCAGGCGGTACCGAGAAGCTGCTCCCCGTGCTGGATGACCCGACCTGGGTCAGGTCGATCGTCGCTGACGTGGCCCCGCTGCTCGCTCCCCAGGTGAAGATCGGGGTCGTCGTCGTGAGCCGCGTGTTGTCGGTCGGCGAGGCGAGAGCGAACGTTCCGGGGAACATCCACGAGCAGCCGAGGCTGATCGCGTCGATCCAGATGCCCGCCCTGCCCGTAAGCCGCGTCGCCGGCATGTTGCTGCCGCAGTAGTAGGCCGTGCCCGAGAATGAAGTGCCGCCCGACCCGCCAGCGGAGCCGG
>Ga0055457_10000082_pt1 | contig 16736 bp, 15 predicted proteins | sample Joice_ThreeSqA_D_FD_60018 | JGI IMG/M metagenome (GOLD analysis project Ga0055457, IMG submission 60018) | Wetland microbial communities from San Francisco Bay, California, USA, that impact long-term carbon sequestration - Joice_ThreeSqA_D1 | ecosystem: Environmental > Aquatic > Marine >... | reverse complement strand
GTAGTTCGCATGCTGGCGCATGCTCAAGGTCTCGCTTCGCTCGACGACGAATCCCGCCCCCGGCGGCAATCCGGGCGTCGGGATCTTTTCAGCCGCTGTCTTGTTTACCTGTAGGAAACTCACGGAACGGAGGACAGGGGAACCGCCATGCTGATTCGCGAGCCGGACGACATTGGATCCTCGGAGATCACTCCGTACCGCGTATACATGAATCGTCGCCACTTCATCGGTCGAACGGCGAAGGCCGCGGCCGCGGCGGCGCTCGTCCCGCCTTTGTTGAGCGCCTGCGCCCGGCCGGAGACCGCCCAGGCCCGCGGGAGCGTGGAAAAGGGCGAAGGTGCGCTGCGCCCGATGCCGGGGTCATCACAGGAGCGCGACTGGGACGCGGTTCGAAGCGAGCTCGACGAGCCGCTCACCCCTTACTCGGACGTCACCGGCTACAACAACTTCTACGAATTCGGGACAGGCAAGGAAGATCCCGCTGCCAACGCTCACACGCTGCGCACGCGGCCCTGGACGGTCGCCGTGGAAGGAGAGGTCGAGCGCCCCGCTGTCTACGACCTGGACGATTTCCTCGCCCCGTACACGCCCGAGGATCGGGTGTATCGACTGCGATGCGTGGAGGCCTGGTCCATGGTGATCCCTTGGACCGGCATCCCGCTGGCACAGGTGATAGAACGTCTGAAGCCGACCGGAAAGGCCCGCTTCGTGGAGTTCACGACCCTCCTGGATCCGGAACAGATGCCCGGCCAGCGCAGGCGTGTCCTCGACTGGCCCTACGTCGAGGGTCTGCGGCTCGATGAGGCGATGCATCCGCTGACCCTGCTCGGGACCGGAGTGTACGGAGCCGACTTGCCGAACCAGAACGGGGCGCCGCTGCGGCTGATCGTACCGTGGAAGTACGGGTTCAAGAGCGTGAAGTCGATCGTGAAGATCCGCTTCGTGGAACAGATGCCGGCCACGACCTGGGCGATGGCGGCTCCGCGGGAGTATGGCTTCTACGCCAACGTGAATCCGGAGGTCGATCATCCGCGGTGGAGCCAGGCCAGGGAGCGGCGGCTCGGCGAGTTCCGGCGCCGTCCGACCCTCCCGTTCAACGGTTATGCCGACCAGGTCGCCGCGATGTACTCCGGTCTGGATCTCAAGCGGTGGTTCTGAGCCCGCCGACATCGACCGGGTCGAGGAGATGAGCGCAGCGGGGGACCGCCGCAGAAGGGCCGCGATCAAGACGTTGATCTGGGCCGCGTGTCTCGCGCCGGCCGTGTGGCTGGGGGCGGAGGCCCTGTGGGGGGATCTGGGTGCCAACCCGATCGAGACGATCACCCACCGGACGGGCTGGTGGACGCTGTTCCTCCTGACCACCACGTTGGCCGTGACGCCCGCCCGCCGCATTGCTCGCAGGCCCAACTGGGTGCGCTATCGGCGGCTTCTGGGTCTGTTCGCCTTCTTCTACGGGACACTGCACTTCCTCACGTACCTGGTACTCGATCAGTTCTTCGCCTGGTCGTTCATCCTGGAGGACATCGCTGAAAGACCGTTCATTACGGTTGGATTCGCGGCGTGGCTGATGCTGCTGGCCCTGGCCCTCACATCCACCCGCGCATCGATTCGTCGCCTCCGGAAGAACTGGCAACGCCTACACAGGTTGATCTACGTGGCCGCCGTGGCGGGGGGAATTCACTTCTTCTGGGGCGTCAAGGCAGACAAGCGGGAGCCCTTGATCTTCATCGTGATCATCACGGTGCTGCTGTCATTGCGGGTCTGGGCGCCGTGGCGCCGGCGCGCGGCGCGACCGCGCCAGGTTCCCCTTACGGAATGAAAAGGAAGGCGCCCCGGGGAAGGGCGCCTTCTTGCAGGCTGACCCGGGCGGCGGGCAGGGCTATGTCACGTAGCCCTTACGCTCCGCCGCCCTTCGTATTTTTCGGTGCTCGACCCGCTGCAGCAGTGCTGCCGATCGTGCGCCGTCGTACTGGATCACCCCCTGGATCATGGAGCCGTCGTCGCTGAGCTCACCCTTGAACGACGCGCCGTGGTCCGTCACCATGCACAGATAGCCGGCATCGTAGGAGACGTCTGCCTGTCCGACGAGGCTTCCCGACCGAACGATGACCATCGCTTCCAGGTCTCCGTCGGGAGACCTCCGGATCTCGAACATCGGAGTGCCGGAGTGCGCCGCCTGGCCACCCGGCTCCACCCAGCGCCAGACGCCGACGATGTCATCGCCGCCCGGGTGCAGGGAGGACGAGGCCGCCATGTTGGAGAGCACGAGTCCCGAAGCGATCGCCCCCACGGACAACAGGGCCTTCATCCCCTCTCGCCGACTCTTCGCGCCGTAATACATGGCCTCCTCACGATCTCCCGTCCTCGCAGTCACTCGCGCCTGATCGGCGCCCCCTGTGTTCGGAGAAGATCAGTGGCAACCCTCGTGCCAGGGGCAGACACGGATATGATGTGGTTATATTACAGTATTTTAAGTACGTGTATATAATCTAAATTATTGGTAAGTGCTCGTCCGTTAATGGAAGGCGGTGTCCCGGAACCGGACACTTCACGGGGGCATCGGCCGTTCTTGCCCCACTCCGCCGGTGTCGGGTACTATGCCGCGGACAACCCGCGCTGAACCGAAAGGGCGTTCGAAGGCGCGAGAAACCTCCGAAAGGGTGGGAGTTGGAAGTGATCCCGAACAGCTTCGTTCTGATTGCGGTCGTCCTCGCCATTCCCGTGGTGGGACTGGTCGCGGCGCTCGTGGCGTCACGCATCCCGAGTCGTCGCTCCGACTCCTGAGGCATCCCGCCCATGGCACTCCTCTCTCCGTCGCGAAACGATGACGGACGCTCGGGCTGAGCCGTTGCCGGAGGGCCGGCTTCCGGCCGCCGGCGACGTCATGCTGCGACTCACGGGGGAGATCACCACCAAGGGTCGCCGGACCCGATCCCGCTTCCAGAAGCGCCTGGTGGAGAACGTTCGCGACGCCCTGGAGAGCTCCGGGGCGTCGTGCCGTTTGCGCTCCGACTGGAGCCGTCTCTACGTGCGCTCCGATCTTCCGGCGGACCGGCCGCTGGCCCACGTGTTCGGGATCGGCACCTTCTCACCCCTCGAAGCCGAATGCGGCGCCGAGCTGGACGAGATCGTAGAGGTCGGACGCCGGACATTCGGAGGCCGCGTGGCGGGGAGGGCTTTCGCCGTGCGGGCGCGCCGCGCCGGCCAGCATCCGTTCAGTTCACAGGACGTGATGCGGGAGCTGGGAGCCGCGCTGGGGACGGCGGCGCGGGTCGACCTGAGCCACCCGGAAGTGGAGGTGTTCGTCGAGGTGAGGGACGAGCGCGCCCTCCTCTACTCGAGCCGGCTGGCCGGTGCGGGCGGACTGCCCCTCGGGGTGGAGGGGCGGGCGGTCTGCCTGCTGTCCGGAGGGTTCGACTCGGCCGTCGCCGCCTGGATGATGCTGCGAAGGGGCGTAGCCCTGGACTACGTCTTCTGCAACCTGGGAGGCGAGGCGTACCAGCGCATGGTGCTCGAGGTGGCGGAGGTCCTGGCGGCGCGGTGGAGCTTCGGCACGCGACCCACCCTGTTGGCGCTGGACTTCCATCCCGTCGTATCGGAGCTCCGGCGGGCGTTCCGGCCGGCGTTTCAGCAGATCGCTCTGAAGCGGGAAATGTACCGGGCGGCGTCGAGCATCGGACGGCGACTTGGCGCCGACGCGATCGTCACGGGTGAAGCGGTCGGACAGGTCTCGTCCCAGACCCTGGCCAATCTGAGGGCGATCGACGACGCGAGCTCGCTGCCGGTTCTGAGACCCCTGGTGGGCATGGACAAGGAGGAGATCATCTCGCGGTCACGCAGAATCGGCACGTACGATCTCTCGTCTCGAGTCCGGGAGTACTGCTCGATCAGCACGGGTCGTCCGGCGACCGCCGCATCGCCCGAGACGGTCCTGCGAGAGGAGCAGAGCCTGGACGCCGAGGTCCTCGCCCGAAGCCTGAGGGAGGCGAAGCTGTTCGATCTGCGTGCCCTCGACATGAACCGGGTGGCGGCGGAGAGCGTATTCGTGAGCGCGGTTCCAGAAAATGCCGTAGTCGTGGATACGCGACCGCTCGCGTCGTACAGGGGGTGGCACTGGAAGGGCGCCGAGCACCGGGAGTTCTTCGACCTGCTGTCGGAGTATCGAGACCTGGGACGGGATCGAACCTATGTTCTGTACTGCGAATTCGGGCTGAAAAGCGCCCGGCTGGCCGAGTTGATGCAGGAGGCCGGGTACGAGGCGTACAGCTTTCTGGGAGGAGTGAAGGGACTGCGAAACGTAGCGGCTGGAGGTCGACCCGTCGACTCCGAGGCTGCTCCCCCGCGGCAGGGGGCGAGCGTTGACTGAAGACTCGATTGCCTCGCGCCCCCTGCTCGAGCAGGTGCGGTCGGGCGACGGCGTACCGGCCCACATCGCGATCATCATGGACGGAAACGGACGCTGGGCCGGGGAGAGAGGGTGGCCCAGGTTCATGGGGCACCGGGAGGGAATGAAGTCGGTTCGCCGGGTCGTCACCGGCTGCCTCGCGATGGGGGTGGGTCACCTCACGCTGTACGCGTTCTCGAAAGAGAACTGGGCGCGTCCGGCCGAGGAGATCTCGGCACTCATGAAGCTCCTGTCGGAGTACGTGGAGCGTGAGAAGCAGGAACTCGCCGAGAAGGGCGTCCGGGTCAAAGTCATCGGAGATCGTTCGCGGCTTTCGCCAGCCGCCCTGGTCTCGGTGGACTCGATCGAGGCCGCCACGACGGGCGGCGATCGACTGGTTCTCCAGCTGGCGATCAGCTACGGATCCCGGGACGAGATCCTCGCTGCGGCGCGCGGCCTCGCCGTCCGCTGCGCGGCCGGCGAGCTCGAGCCGTTGGAGATCACGGAAACCAGCTTTTCGGAGGCGTTGTTCACAGCGGGATCCCCGGATCCGGATCTGCTCATCCGGACCTCGGGAGAGATGCGGGTCTCGAACTTCCTCCTGTGGCAGATCGCCTACTCGGAGATCTACGTAACTCCGGTGCTGTGGCCCGATTTCGGGGAGGTCGACCTCTACGAGGCGGTGCTCGAGTACCAGCGGCGCGAGAGGCGATTCGGCCGCGTGACGCGATGAGCGGACATGTCTGATCTGGGTCGGCGTCTGATGGTGGCAGCGATCGGCATCCCGGTCACGGTCGCGGTGACTTATGCCGGCGGACCGTTGTTCGCCGTCGGACTGGCCGTACTGGCGATGGTGGCGGTGTGGGAAGCGGGGCGGATGTTCCGCGCCAGGGGCGACCGCCTTCTGACCGGACCGGGGATGCTGCTCGCCGCAGTCTATCCGCTCGGCGCGTTCTATCTGGTGCCGGGGAGCGCCTGGCCGATCACGCTGGCCGGACTGGTCGTGCTCGTCGGGTGGTCCACGCTCACCGTTCCGCCGGCCGAAAGGCCCTTTCAGACGGCGGCGCTCAGTTTCGCGGTTGCCCTGTACGTGGGCGGGCTGCTCAGCTTTGGCGTGCCGCTGCGCGAGATCTTCTCCGATACTGCGCTCGACGGCACCCTGTTCTTCTTCCTGCCCGTGGCGCTCACCTGGCTGGCGGACACGGCCGCGTACTTCGGGGGCAGGGCGTTCGGGAGGCACAAGCTCTCTCCCGTCATCAGTCCCAACAAGACGATCGAGGGGGCGGTCGCCGCCCTGATCGCCGGGCCGGCCGGAGCACTGGTCTACGGGTTCCTCGTGCTGCCCCGATTGGGCGCTTCGCTCGGTACGCCGGGCCTGCTGGCGCTCGGCTTTCTGGTCGCCGCCGCCGCGACGCTGGGCGACCTGGCGGAGTCGGCCCTGAAACGGGAGTGCGGCGTCAAGGATTCTTCCGGCCTTCTGCCTGGACACGGCGGGCTGCTCGATCGCATGGACTCCCTGCTGTGGTCCATTCCGACAGCCTGCGCCTTCCTGCTGACGTTCCTGTGAGCGAACCCAGCGGACTCGCCGTGCTGGGCGCTACCGGGAGCATCGGCGGCTCTACACTCTCAGTCGTGGCGCGCCATCCCGACCGGTTCGAGATCGTCTCGCTGGCCGCCGCCCGGAGAGCGAAAGAGCTGGATCGGCTGGCGCTGCGCTGGCGCCCCGAGTACGTGGTTCTCGCCGAGCTTCCGGAGCCGCCAGCCGGATTGGAATGGTCGGGGGAATGGCGGTGTGGACGGGAAGCGATGAAAGCGGCCGCGGCGGATCCCGCGGCTTCGATCGTGGTCAACGCGCTCGTCGGTTTCGCGGGTCTCGAATCGACGCTCGCAGCCCTCGGAGCTGGCAAGAGACTGGCGCTGGCGAACAAGGAGTCACTGGTCGTCGGGGGCGAGCTCGTGCTGCGGGCGGCGGAGGACGGGCAGGGCCAGCTGCTGCCGGTGGACAGCGAGCACAGCGCGATCATGCAGTGCCTCGACGGTCGTCCGAGGGCGGAAGTCCACAGGGTCGTTCTCACGGCATCCGGCGGTCCGTTCCGGGAGTGGCCGGCTTCCCGGTTCGGATCGATCCGGCCGGAGGACGCTCTCGCTCACCCCACGTGGAGCATGGGAGACAAGATCACGATCGATTCGGCGACGCTGGCCAACAAGGCGCTGGAGGTGATCGAGGCTCACCTGCTGTTCGGGCTGGAGTTCGACCAGATCGATGTCGTGGTGCATCCCGCATCGATCGTGCATTCGATGGTCGAATTCAGAGACGGGTCCACGATTTCACAGCTCGGGCATCCGACGATGGAGGTGCCCATCCTGTACGCCCTCTCGGCCCCCGAGCGGCTGGAGAACGACTTTCGCTCCTTCGACCCCGTGCAAGCGAGCCCGCTGGAGTTCGAGAGACTCCGGCACGAGGACTTCCCGATGTTCGATCTCGGGGTCGAAGCGGGGCGGGCGGGCGGAACGGCTCCGGCCGTCTACAACGCGGCGAACGAGGTGGCCGTCCGATCGTTCCTGGAAGGGAGGCTGTCATTCCTGGGGATCTCCCGCGCGGTCGAGCGCGTTCTGTCCTCCATGGCTCCCGAACCAGTGGAGAACGTGGAACACTTGACTGCCGTCGACCGGGAAGCCAGGAGCCGGGCCCGCGAGGCGGTCGGAACACCTTCGCCGACGGGGGGTGAAACGGTTCCGTGAGCGCGCGTATTCTGAACCCGGTTCCGATGGTCTGAGCATATGCTGATCACCATACTCTCGACGATCGTCGTGCTGGGCGTCCTGATCCTGGTCCACGAGCTGGGCCACTTCTGGGCGGCCAAGGCCGTCGACATCGAAGTTTCCCGCTTCTCCATCGGCTTCGGTCCCAAGATCGCCGGCTTCCGTCGAGGTGAGACGGAATACGTCCTCGCCGCGATACCCCTGGGTGGCTACGTGAAGATGGAGGGCATGGTCGGGGAAGAAGCGGTCTCTCCCCTCGAAGGAAAGACCGAGCCCGAACGGGAGCCATCGCCGCGTGATTTCGATGCCAAACCGCTCTGGGCGCGCTTCCTGGTGATCGTCGCCGGCGTGGTGATGAACTTCGTGTTCGCCTTCGCCGCCTTCACGTTCGTCGCGCGGTCGGAGGGCGTCATCGATCCGCTGATCGGGCGCCTGGAACCAGGCAGCCCGGCCGAGCAGGCCGGGTTCCAGCCCAGTGACATGATCCTCGCGATGGATGGCCGGGGCATCCGCAACTGGGACGAAGTGCAGCAGTACGTGGGGATGAGGCCGGAGGTCCCGATCCGGTTCACCGTCCGGAGGGAGTCGGAGAAGCTCGACATCGAGGCTACGCCCGGGAAGTTCCGGGCGTACAACGACCTGGTGAAGGACTCGGTGGACGTCGGCTTCCTGGGAATCGAGGTTGGGCTGGACCGGGCGCAGCGGGACCTGACGCTACCGGAGTCACTCGCCGCGGGGTGGCACCGGACCGGAGCGTGGACGGGAGAGATCGTCTCGTTCCTCAAGCGGGTGGTCACCGGGAGGGGGTCGGCCAAGGAGCTCGGTGGACCGATCGTGATCGGCCAGCTCTCGGGCGCGGCCGCGCGTGAGGGGCTGACGGCCTTCCTGAACTTCATGGCCATCATCAGCGTCAATCTGGCGGTGCTGAACCTCCTGCCGATTCCCGTCCTCGATGGCGGACACCTGGTGTTTCTGCTGGCCGAAGGATTGCGTGGAGGGCGACCGATGAGCGTCCGAAGCCGGCTCCGGCTGACTCAGGTCGGGCTCATTCTCGTGATGGGCCTCATGGTGCTGGCTTTCGCCAACGACATCATGCGTCTGGTGGGAATCTGACCGGTCGAGTCACCCGAGGGGCAGCCTCTCGGCCGAAAAGCTGAAGCTGCGGTCCCCCGTTGCGGGCTACGTCGACGAGCGCGTCCACGTCGTACAGATGTGAGGGACCGTCCTGCAGCGCCACCTCCACGACTCCCCTGTAGCCTCTCCGAGCAAGGGTCTTCTTCGTCGCCTCCCGGGCCGCTTCCGGCAGATTGCACTCGTGGCTCAAGTGCGCGAGCAGGAACCCTCCGAGCGAGGGGTGAAGCAGGTCGACCGCCAGGTCCGCGGCCAGGCGGTTGGAGAGGTGTCCACGACTTCCCCCTATCCGCTGCTTCACGGACCAGGGGTAGGGGCTTTCGCGCAACATCACCTCGTCGTGGTTGGATTCCAGGACCACGAAATGACAGCCCGCGAGCGCGGTGCGCACGGGGGTGGTGGCGCGTCCGAGATCGGTGGCAACACCCAGCTTGAGGCCCGTCTCAGGCTCCTGGATGGTCAGGGCCACCGGGTCGGCGGCATCGTGACACGTGGAAGAGGGGTGAATCCGTGCCTCTCCCACATCGAACGGGGCCTCTCCCTCGTAGTGCACGATCGTCTCCGATCCCCGGAGAAGGCTGGCGCACGCGCGCTCCGTGGCGGGCGTAATGTAAAGAGGCCAGTTCCAGCGGCGCGCGGCGACGCCGATTCCGGATGTGTGGTCGCGATGCTCATGCGTGACGACGATCGCCTGGATGGACTCCGGGCGGACTCCGAGAAGGTCGAGCCTCCGGGCGATCTCGGCGCCGCTGAATCCGGCGTCCACCAGGAAGCGGGTCCGCCCGCACTCGACGAACACGGAGTTTCCCCGACTGCCGCTGCCCAGGGTCGCGACCTTCAACGGGAGCGGTCCCGATCCGCGACGGTCCAGCAGGCGGTCAGCCACTCGGCGGTGCGATCCCCGAACTCGACGTCGCGGCGCTCGAACACCCGGCGCGCGACAGCCAGAAAGCGGTCGAGCGCGTACGGTTGAGCGTCCTCCCCGGAGCCCCACGAGAACGGGTGCACCCAGCGCGGCGGGAGCGCTTCGCCGAACACGTTGCTGCCGGCTCCGATCACCGTGCCCGTGTTGATGCGGGTTCCGATCGCGGTCTTCACGTGATCGCCCAGCAAGCAGCCGAGCTTGGTCAGGCCCGTCTCTATCGGACCGTCCGGGCCGCCGAGCCGAACCGGTCCGTAGTTGTTCTTGAGATCACTGTTGGTCGTCAGAGCGCCCAGGTTCACCCACCTTCCGAGGCACGAGTGCCCGAGGAAGCCGTCGTGCGCCTTGTTCGTGTAACCAAGGACGACCGTGTCCTCGACTTCTCCCCGAACGCGACACACCGGGCCGACGCTCGATGAGCCGATGTCGCCGCCCAGCAGCCGGGTGGACGGGCCGACGTACAGCGGTCCGCCGAGGCGGCAGCCGGCCCGCACCTCCACGTCGTCCGCCAGCTTGATCGGGCCCTCCCGCGCGTCGAACACCGCTCCGGGCTCGATCGTCACTCCGGCACCGAGCATCACGGGGTGAGAGCCCAGCTTCCACGTTCCTTCCGGCAGAAGCTCCACCCCGCCGCGGCTCGCTGCTTCGCGGGCCAGGTCGGCGACCAGACGACCCGGGTTCTCGGCTACGAGGCGCCACACCGAGTCGAGGAGCGCACCGTCTATCCTCCGGGCTTTCCAGCCGCCCACTCCCGTGGAATCGTCAGGGACCCCGAGCCACTCCGGTCCGGGCCCCGGCGTGCCGGCCGGAACGTAACAGCCTACCACTTCGTCCCGGGTGACGAGGAGCATCGGGTCGCCTCCCCGGCCTTCGAACCGGGCCTCGGATGACGGGACGAACCGGGAGGAAAGAAGCAGACGCTCCTCATCCGCGGGGAGGGCTTTCCGCGGGCTGGCTGCCGGTCCGCCCGGCTCCTCGAATCCACTCAGCCAGGGCCGGGTGAGGACCGACGTCGCCGGCCTCCCGGCGAAGCGCTCCAGCCGCTGCCGGAGCAGCAACGCTCCGAAGAGGAGCTCGGAGGCGGGTCGCGTGAGCTGGAAGGGGTGCCACGCGTCGGTGGCCCGGTCGTCGAACAGGTAGAGCTTCATCTCACCCGCCTTCCGAGCGCAGCCGTCCCACCAGCCTCTTCAGATCCGGTGCCGAAGCGGCCCGCGCGACCATGGTCACACCGCCGGACCGCACGACGACGAGGTCGGTGACGTCGAACAGCACCACCTTCCCGTCCTCCGCCCACACGATGTTCCGGGCCGAGTCTATGGCCGCGGAGTCTCCCACGAGCACGTTGCCCTGGCCATCGGTCTCCCGCGTGCGCGCCAGCGCGCTCCACGAGCCTACATCGTCCCAGTCGAAGCTGGCCCTGACGACCTCGACGTTCGCCGATCGCTCCATCACCGCCACGTCCACGCTTACGGGCTGCACCGCCTCGAAGAAATCTCCCGGCCCGTCGTCTTCGAGCAAGGGGAGCGCCCCCGAGATCTCGGGGGCCAGCTCTCGAACGGCCGTGAGCAAATCGGCGGCTCTCCACACGAAGATGCCCGAATTCCAGAGGAATCCGCCGGATGCGACGTATTGCTCGGCCGTATCCGAATCCGGCTTCTCGACGAAGCGACGCGCCCGCCAGGTGAGGTCTCCTGTCGGGGCGCCGACCTCGATGTAGCCGTAGCCCGTCTCCGGCCGGTCCGGCTCGATCCCGATGCAGACCAGCGAGCCGCGTCGCGCGGCCGATACCGCGCGCTCGATCGTCTCGACCAGGCCCTCCAGCGGGTGAATGACGTGGTCGGCGTGCAACGAGATCATGATCGATCCCGGAGCGGCACGCTCGATCTCGAAGGCCGCCCAGGCCAGCGCCGGACCGGTGCTGCGGGGCTGCGGCTCTACGAAGAAACGGTCAATCGCCAGGCCCGGTGCCGCATCGCACAGAGCGGCGACGAGCGGCTCGCTAGCGATCACCCGGACGCGGTCGCGTCCCACCAGGATCTCGGCGCGGTCGAGGGTATCCTGGATGAGAGGCCGGGAGCTTCCGAGGGGCAGCAGCTGCTTGGGCCTGTCCGGCCTGGATGCGGGCCAGAACCGACTGCCTTCTCCGCCTGCCAGCACCACGGCGAAGCAATCCGCTGACGGTTTCATTTCGCTCAACCGAACGCCAGGATCTGAATGGGGAACAGGGCGCGCCGCTACGAGTAACCGGCCATGCGGTGCAAGGTACTGGACCTCGCGCCGGGGAGAAACTCTGCTATCTTTCCCGCCGAGTGGCAACCGAGAGGAGCTTGTCCGTGTCAGTGAGTCGATATATGCCGGCCATCGTGATCGCCGCGATCGCCGGGTCTGCGGGCTGTGGCAGTTCGACCGAGCCGGTGCTCATCCCGATACCCGATGAGACGGAAGAGGCGACGCTGGCGGACGTGAGCGGCAGCACGCTCACCGATCCGTCCGCGTTCGACGTGATCACGGGTCAGGCGGTGCGCACGGACCAGTTCTCGGGCTGGGACTTCCTGTTCGAGATCCAGGACGACGGCAGCGCCGTGCTGTGGCCGCGCGAAGCGGTCACCGAAGAGGATCCGGACGCCGGCCTCCAGCTCAGCTCCCGCACGTTCGAGGACCTGGTCGAGGCGCCGGAGGAAGGGTACTCGACCTCCGAATCTGTCTCCGTCGCCGTCGGTGACGTGTTCGCGGTGCGCAGCCGGCGCGACCCGGCCTATGGGTCCATCCGGTGCCGGCGCTACGCGAAGCTGGAGATCCTCGACCTCGACGCGGCCGGGGGGACGGTCACTTTTCGCCATCTCGTGAATCCGAATTGCGAGAAGCGGAAACTGGTACCCGGGGCCGAGAGCTAGGTGCTCGACCTGAGGGCGTTCCGCGAGGGATCGGCGGGAGCCGACGAGCTCCGGGAGCGCATGGCGCGGCGCGGGGATCCCGGTCTCCTCACAGCCCTCGACCTGGCCCTGGGGCTGGATGCGCGTCGGCGTGACATCATCTCCGAAGTCGAAGTCCTGAAGGCCCGTCGCAACGAAGTGTCGAAGGAAATCGGAGACCGGAAGCGGGGAGGGGTCGACGCGGCCGACCTGATCCAGGACATGCAGGCCGTGGCGGACCGGATTCGAGAACTCGACGGAGACCTCCAGGTCGTCGAAGACGAGTTGCGCGGGGCCCTTCTGTCGATCCCCAACGTTCCCGATGCGAGGGTCCCGGAAGGGGGAGAGGGCGAGTTCGAGGTCCTGCGTGAGTGGGGCGAGCTCCCGGTCCTCGACTTCGATCCGCAGCCTCACTGGGAGTTGGGAGCGGCGCTCGGCCTGCTCGACCTCGAGCGGGGCGCCCGGATCGCCGGGTCGGGTTTTCCCCTCCTGTTGGGCGCAGGGGCACGGCTGAGCCGGGCCCTCATCGACTTCATGCTCGACCTTCACACGCAGGAGCACGGCTACACTGAGGTAGCCCCTCCGTTTCTCACGAACCGGGACTGCCTCATCGGCACGGGGCAGCTCCCGAAGTTCGAGGAGGATCAGTATCGTACCGACCCGGACGACCTGTTCCTCGTCCCGACGGCGGAGGTTCCGGTGACGAACCTGCACCGGGAAGAGATCCTCGATGGAAGGGACCTGCCGCGCGCGTACGTGGCCTACACACCCTGCTTCCGCAGGGAGGCGGGTGCCGCGGGCCGCGACACCCGGGGTCTCCTTCGCGTGCACCAGTTCGACAAGGTGGAGCTCGTCCGCTTCACTCGCCCCGAGGACTCGGTGGACGAGCTGGAGCGGCTGACCCGACACGCGGAAACGGTGCTGGAGCGACTCGAGCTTCCATACCGGAGGATCTTGCTCGCATCGGGAGACCTGGGCTTTGCCAACTCGATCACGTACGACCTGGAGGTGTGGTCCGCCGGGGTCGGTCGATGGCTCGAGGTGTCGAGCTGCTCCTCCTACGCCGATTTCCAGGCTCGGAGGGCCGACATCAGGTATCGACCGGACGGCAAGGGAAAGCCGGCGCTCGTCCACACGCTCAACGGGTCCGCGGTGGCGCTGGCGCGCACGATGGTGGCGCTCCTGGAGAACAACCAGCAGCGGGATGGAAGCGTGATCGTTCCCGAAGTGTTGCGTGACTACGTGCGACAGGAGCGACTGACGATCTCGTGATCCGGCGACTGGTCCCGTTCGGCATCGTCGCCGCGTTCTCAGCGGTCCTGGTCTCCTACCTGGTCTACACGTGGCAGCTTTCCCAGGAGATGCGGGCCAATGCTGCCGTGGTCAGCCACATCTACTTCCAGGTCGTGCAGGCGGTCGTATCGCCCGAGGGACTCACGGCGGAGGCCCAGTTCCAGCTCCTCCTCCAGCTTTACGAGCTGGAGATTCCGTTCGTGCAGACGGACCTCGACGGCAATCCGACGCTGATTCGAAACCTCCCGTTCGAAGCGGACCTCGAAAACCAGCAGCACGTGGACCGGGTCCGGCGCTACGTCGTGCGGCTCGACGAGGGGAACCCGCCTCTGGTGGACGCGGAGAGCAACTTCGTGGTCCACTACGGCGAGCCGCTGTACCTCCAACGGCTGCGCTGGATCCCGTGGTTGCAGGCGATTCTCCTGCTCGGCGTCGTGGGCACCGGCGTGTGGACGATCCGGACCTCGTCGCGCAGCGAACGGGAGCGCATCTGGACCGCGATGGCTCGCGAATCGGCGCACCAAATGGGAACGCCGCTGAGCTCTCTCGTCGGCTGGCTCGAGCTGCTGGAGGCTACCGCTCCCCCCGAGGCCCTTCGACCGGACGGGATCAGCGTCCTCGACGAGATGGAGGATGATGTCAGACGGCTCGAGAAGGTGTCGCGGCGCTTCGAGCTGATCGGACGTCGTCCGGCGCTTCGGCCGGTCTCGATCTACGAGGTGACGGACCGCCTCGGCCGATACTTCAGGGCTCGCACGCCTTCGCTACGGGGCCAGGTGAAGCTCGAGATCGAGGTCCCCCGTGATGCGCCTCCCGTGCTGGGCAACGAGACTCTTCTCGAGTGGGCGTTCGAGAACCTGTTCAAGAACTCGCTCGATTCGCTGGCGGGCCGCGACGGCCGGATCGAGGTCACGTGGCTCGGCGTGGAGGAAGGCATGGCCCGACTGCGTTTCGCGGACGACGGGCCTGGAGTGGATCCGGCGCTTCGCAAGCGCCTGTTCGACGTCGGCGTGACGACCAAGCAGGGTGGATGGGGAGTCGGGCTCTCTCTCGTTCGGCGCATCTTCGTGCACGCGCACAAGGGAAGGGTGGCGCTCGAGCCGACCGAGACCGGAGCGGTGTTCACGATCGCCCTGCCCCTGGCGAGGACGGGAACGTGATCGCACTGGCGCTGAATCCGGAGCAGCGGCACGCGGTGGAATACGGGGCGGGCCCGCTTCTGGTGCTGGCCGGTGCAGGGTCCGGCAAGACACGCGTCCTCACGGCTCGCGTAGCGCGCCTGATTCGAGAGGAGGGAGAGCGGCCCGATCGCATCCTGGCCGTCACGTTCACGAACAAGGCGGCCGGCGTGATGCGGGACCGGATCGCCGATCTGCTGGAGGAAGAGCCGAGAGGGCTCTGGGTCGGAACCTTCCACTCGATTGCCGCCCGCCTCCTGCGGCGCGAAGGGGACAGGCTGAAGCGCGGGGCGAACTTCACGATCTACGCCGAGGACGACTCGCTCAGGGCGATCAAGCGCGCCATGGAGGAGGTCGACCTCGACACGCAGCGCTGGTCGCCGAACCTGGTCCGGGCCCGGATCTCGGACGCCAAGAACGCCCTCGTCTCGGCGGATGAGTACGCCGCGTCCGCCTTCGATCTGGCCGCGAAGGCGACGGCGCGGGTGTATCCCGCCTACGAGCGGATCCTGGCGCGGTCCAACGCTTACGACTTCGACGACCTCCTGGCCAACGCGGCCTGGCTGCTGGAGAACGTTCCGGAGGTCGGGGACCGATACGCGACCCGATTCCGCCACGTGCTGGTGGACGAGTATCAGGACACGAACCACGCCCAATATCGGATCGTCAAGCGTCTCGCCGCGGGGCACGGCAACATCTGCGTCGTGGGGGATGACGACCAGTCGATCTACGGCTGGCGCGGTGCCGACATTCGCAACATTCTCGACTTCGAGCGGGACTTCCCGGGTGCAGAGGTCGTACGCCTGGAGGAGAACTACCGGTCGACCCCCTCGATCCTCGAGGTCGCGAACGAGGTGATCTCGAACAACCGGGATCGGAAGGAGAAGCGCCTGCGGACGAGCCGCCCCGTCGGTGAGCCGGTTCGCGTCATGCGGCTGCCGGACGAGCGGGCGGAATCGAGCTGGGTGGTCGGCGAGATCCAGGCCGCCCGGGAGGGGCGTGGGCCCGAGGACCACGTCGTGCTGTATCGCACAAACGCGCAATCCCGGCCGTTCGAGGAAGCGCTCCGTCGGGCCCGGATTCCGTACCGGATCGTGGGCGGCGTCCGCTTCTACGAGCGGCGGGAGATCAAGGATGTGCTCTCGTACCTGCAGCTGGCGGTGAACCCGGCGGATGAGGCGGCCTTCTCTCGATCCGTGTCGTGGCCGAGGCGCGGTGTGGGTGGCGTCACGCTCGATCGACTTCGCGACGCGGCGGCGTCCCGGTCGCTTACGCTGCTCGGCGCGGCGGAGACCGCTCGGGCGCTCGAGGGGCTGCCTCCCTCAGGCGCACGGGCCCTGGAGGACTTCGCGGCGGGCATCAGCGCCCTCGCCGAGCTGGCCGCCGCGGCGACCGCAGAGGAGGTGATCCGCGAGTGCATCCGCAGCTTCGGGATGATCCCCGCTCTCGAAGCGGAAGAAGACGGAGCCGACCGCATCGCCAACGTCACGGAGCTGCTGGCAGCGGCAGCCGCCTTCGATCCCGCGGAGGTGGAGGATGGGATCGACGGGGCGACCGACCTGGAGCTCTACCTGCAGTCCGCAGCGCTGCACGCCGACATCGACGACTACGACGACCGGGAGGCGGGCGTCACCCTGATGACGCTGCACAACGCCAAGGGACTCGAGTTTCCGACGGTGTTCCTGGTCGGGATGGAGGAGGGGCTGTTTCCACTTTCCCGGGCGATGGAGAGCCGTGAAGAGCTGGAAGAGGAGCGGAGGTTGTTCTACGTGGGTGTCACGCGCGCGGAGGACAGGCTCTTCATGACGCACGCCGACCGGCGCTGGCGTTACGGCAGCGAAGTGCGCTCCGAGCCATCCTCGTTCCTGTCCGAGCTTCCGGAAGGCCAGATCCAGTTCCGATCGATGGCGGGGCGCGGGCACACGAGCCCGGGAAGGGCATCCGCCCGGCGCCGCGTGCCCCGGGGAGGATCCGGGCCGCAGGCGGGTACCTTCGGGGACCCGAGCCGGTCCGAGTCGCAGGGGTCGGGGTGGACGGGTGGTGGCGGCTCGGCGTTCGACTGGCACCGCGGAGGCAAGCGCGCCTCACCTCCGGCTGACCAGGCGGCGCTTCGATACGACTATTCGGATTCGCAGGAAGACCTGCGACTGGAG
>Ga0055457_10000075_pt1 | contig 17135 bp, 16 predicted proteins | sample Joice_ThreeSqA_D_FD_60018 | JGI IMG/M metagenome (GOLD analysis project Ga0055457, IMG submission 60018) | Wetland microbial communities from San Francisco Bay, California, USA, that impact long-term carbon sequestration - Joice_ThreeSqA_D1 | ecosystem: Environmental > Aquatic > Marine >... | reverse complement strand
GGGCGGGACACATTGTCCTGCAGAGGTCGAGGGGTCGGCGGGCGGTGCAATCGAATCACGGCCGCTGTAGGTTCAGCGTGAGGGCCGCGGGTGCGCTCGTCGACCGCGACCGTTCCGCTGTGGAATCGCCACGATGGAGGACCCCATGCAGCGCCCGCCGGACGTCCTGTCTCCCGAGAGCATCAGGGAGGCCTTCCCCGCCCTCCGGCGCCGGCAGCGCGATCGAACGGTCGCCTACTTCGACGCGCCGGGAGGGACGCAGGTACCCGCCATGGTGGCCGCTTCCGTGACCGAGCAAATGCTCGAGCACAACGCGAACGCGCACTGGGCGTACGACACGTCGCGTGAGCTGGACCGGGCTCTGGCAGCCAGCCGGTGCGCGCTGGCCGACTTTCTCGGCGCCCGGGAGGACGAGATCGTGTTCGGCGCCAACATGACGACGCTGACTTTCCATGCCGCCCGCGCCCTGGGTCGCCTGTGGGGGCCGGGAAGCGAGGTCGTGGTCACGGAGCTCGATCACCAGGCGAACGTGTCGCCGTGGCGGGACCTTGAATCCGAGCGGGGCGTCGTCATACGAACGGTCCCGCTCGTCCCCGAGACGGGTGACCTCGACTGGGAGAAGTTCGAGGATGCGATGTCCCCTCGGACCCGGCTGGTCGCCGTCACCGCGGCGTCGAACGCGCTCGGCACGATCGTCGATTTGAGCCGGGCGCGAGCGCTGGCCCGCTCCGTAGGCGCGCTCCTGTTCGTGGATGCCGTCCACTTCGCGCCGCACGAGCGGATCGACGTCGGGGAGCTGGGCTGCGACTTCCTGGTCTGTTCGCCTTACAAGTTCTACGGGCCACACGTCGGCGTTCTGTGGGGGCGGATCGACCTGCTGCGCGAGGTCCTCCCTCCCAAACTCGCGCCGGCCCCGGATGCGCCCCCGGAACTCTGGGAAACGGGCACCCTGAACCACGAGGGGATCGTGGGCGCGGGAGCCGCGGTGGACTTTCTCGCGTCGCTGGCCGGCGAGGGCCCGCGGTCCGAGAGGCTCGACGCGGCATTCGCGGAGCTGTCGCGGCGGGGAGACGACCTGATCCGTCGGTTGTGGGACGGGCTGGAGCCGACTCGCGGCGTTCGCCTGTACGGTCCGAGGCCGGGACGTCCCCGGACTCCCACACTCTCGTTCACGATAGACGGGCTCGCTCCGGCCGAGGCCGCGGCGCGCCTCTCGAAGGGTGCGGGCCTGTTCCTGTCGCACGGGAACTTCTACGCCTCGCTCGTCACCGCCAGGCTGGGAGTGGAGCCCGAGGGCCTCGTGAGGGCCGGGTGCGCCTGCTACACGAACCTGGAGGAGGTGGATCGGCTGATCGAGGCCGTCGGGGAACTGGCCGGGTAGACACGGCGGGCACCCCGCCGACTCAGCGCGAGTGGGCGGTTTCTCCCGCCATCTGGGTCCCGTGGGCACCCGAGATCACGTTGGCGTAATCGGCCGCGTAGATCGGATCGTCCGGATCGGCTGCCGGCCAGCGGCCGTACTCGAACGGAATCAGCGCACCGGCGACCGATCCCATTCCTCCGTCGACGATCGTCTCCCCGGTTGGATTGAAGTACGTGACCTCGACCCGGTAGCGGTGCGACGGATAGATGGGGAATCCGATGCCCCGTCCGAGCGGCCTCAGGACCGGGACCTTGTCGACGTGCCCGTCCGGCCCGGAGTCCGGTTCGTAGCGCCACAGCACCCGACCTTCCGTCACGTCGATCAGCTCCAGTCGCTCGGCATGGTCGTGCAGGTGACCGCCCATGCCTACGATGCCGCCCGCTATCGCGGGACTCCCCTCCCACGACTTGCTGGTCCGCCCCGGTGGAAGATCGAACGCCTTGCTGCCGATCGGGAACATGACGTCGAGGTGGAACGGATACATCCGGTAGAGCGGCGTCACGTGCGAGCGGTTGTAGTTCATCACCATCCGAACGTGCACCCCATCGTAGTCCCGATCGGTCGGGTTGTGCAGCATGGCGACGACGAGGAACCGGTCATCCGCCTCGAACGGCACGCCGAGCAGGACCTCCGGGACGCTGACCGGCGGCGTCTCGTGGCTGGCGGCGAACACGCGGCGCATGATCGGCAGGAAAAGCTCCCTGTCCGTCGGATCGAGGAGGTTGAAGTGATGGATCACGTCCTGCGGCACGGGGTTCCCGTCCCGGTCCACCGCCTCCACCCGGTAGGCGTCCACCGTCATGTCGAACGGGACCCGGCCTTCCTGCACCGGAAGCTGTTGGAGAGCGTGGTGCGAGGTGTGGGCCGGGAGGTCGATCGGGCCGAGGGAGAGCACCCACTCCTCGCGCTCGGGGTGGGTCTCGATCGTCAGGAAGTCGGACGAAGGCGGGCCCGCGTGATCCGCGGCGTCGCCGTGCTCGTGCTCCTGAGCGCGGACGGCCGGCACCGACAGGAGGAGCGAGGCGACCACGACACCCGACAGACCATTCGAGAAACGCATACAGCCAGAGTACCGCGGCTGGCGGCTCACCGTCCAGTGGAGGCTCGACGAGGTTTCACGTCGGAGGCCCGTTACTCGGGAACGCACAACGGGACAGGCAAGCCTCTCGACGATCGTGCCCACGCCCGATCGGTGGTGTGCGCGTGTGCGCCCGAAGGGGATAGCAGCAGCCTCTCATTGACGGCCGACCACATCGAAGCTCCTGCACACAGTCTTTGCCTTCCCCGACAGGGCGGCTAAAGAAGCCGCCCGCAGTCCGGCGGGTGCGGGAGCTGCCCGTCATTGACCGCCGAGGTAGCGCTCGCGGATCACCGCCATGTGGTGCGCCGTGTGCCCCACGACGATGTAGGCCACCGCACGCACCGACATGTGCACCTCGTTCGCCACGCCGCCCCGGTTCCACTGTTCCTCGTCGAAGCCGTCGAACAGGCTCTCGGTGGACAGGCGGACCGCCTCGAACTCACGCGTCAGGCTGGAGAGCGCCCGATGATCGAACCCGGCCGACCGCACATAGTCGTCCTGCTCGAACGGCGGCAGGGGCTTCTGCTCGCCGCGCGCGAAGCACAGGGCGCGCGCGCCGAAGATCCGTTCGGTGTCGACGACGTGACCGAGGACTTCCTTCACGCTCCATTTCTCGGGAGCGTAGCGGTAATCGGCCGTCGCCTTGTCGAGGCTGCCGAGGAAGCCCATCAGCTCGTGCCGCTGCTCCTCGAGCACCTCGAGAATCGGTCGATCAGGCACCAGATCGATGAACGACTGGTAGTAAGGATCGTACTCACTCGTCGTCGGCCGGCCCGCATCGACACCGTTCATGAATCACCTCTCGGGGAACCGGGGTTGCCAGGGCGGCTGCATGGAATGCCCATGAGTCTTCAGCGGGCGCGGGCGCCAGGCAAGAGCCCGGCCGGGATCCGGATCGGTTGCAGACGCTCAGGCCGTGAAGGCGCGTTTCACCCTCTCCCAGAAACCGGGCTCACCGGTGTCCGGTTCCGGGGGGGCGCTTTCGACCTCCCTGAGGCGCTCCAGCAGCTCGCGCTCCTCGCGGGAGAGCGTCGTGGGAGTCCACACGAGGACGCGAACGACCTGATCTCCGCGCCCGCTGCCACGCAGGCGCGGCATGCCCCGGCCACGGAGCCGAAGGGCCTGGCCACTCTGGATGCCCTGCGGGACCTTGAGCTTCGCGGTCCCGTCGATGATGGTCGGAACGTCCACTTCCGCGCCGAGGGCCGCCTGGCTCATCGTCACCGCGAGGTTGTAGACCAGGTCGTCTCCGACGCGCTGGAATCTCCCGTCTTCCTCCACCTCCACGAGCACGAGCACGTCGCCGCGCGGTCCGCCGTCCGGCCCTGCGTTGCCCCGACCGGACAGCTTCAGGTAATCATCCGTCGAGACGCCAGCGGGCACGTCCAGCTTGACGGAACGCTCCGCACGTACCCGACCGTCGCCGGAGCAGGCCGAACACGGGCTCAGGATCCGCTGACCGGCCCCGCCGCAATCCGGACACGGGCGCACGCTCACGAACTGTCCGAGCATCGACCGCTGCACCTGCCGGACTTCGCCGGCCCCGTGACACGTGGAGCAGCGCTCGGGGGCGGTACCGGGCTCCGCCCCCGAGCCTCCGCACCGGGTGCACGAGTCCAGCACCTTGATCCTGACGCTCCGCTCCACCCCGCGGGCCGCCTCCTCGAGCGACACCTTGAGCTTCAGCTTGAGGTCGGCACCCCGCCGCGGCCCCCTGGAGCGAGCGGCGCGCCCTCCGAACAGGTCGCCGAAGCCCATGCTCCCGAACTCGCGCATGAATACTTCGAACGCGTCGGAAAAATCGAAACCGCCGAATCCGCCGGCGGATCCGCCGCCCGCGCCCCGCTTGATCCCCGCTTCCCCGAACCGGTCGTACAGCTGCCGCTGCTCGGGATCGCGGAGCACCTCGTAGGCCTCCGTCACCCGCTTGAACTGCTCCTCCGCGTCCGGCGAGTCGTTCCTGTCGGGATGATACTGCATCGCGAGCTGCCGATACGCCTTCTTGATCGTGTCGGCATCCGCGTTCCGCGCGACGCCCAGTCGTTCGTAGTAATCCGCCATGTATGCCTTGAAAGAAGTCGTGATCTACGCGGTGGCTGCCACTACCCCCCTGAGAGTGCGTCGCGAGGTCAGTGAGCGACCAGGTTAGACACCAGGGACGACGTGCATTCGACTACCGCCAACACCTGTTCGTAGGGCATCCGGGTCGGGCCGATGACGCCCACCACCCCCTCCACCTGGTCCAGCTGGTAGGTGGCCGTGATGATCGTGAGCCCCGCCAGCTCCGGGGTGCCGTGCTCCGCGCCGATCGTGATGTGCGAGCCCCCCGCCGTGGCCCGTCCGTGCAACACGGAGGCGAGGAGTTCGCGCTGCTCCGTGAGCTCCATGAGCTCCTTGAGCCTCGCCCCCGAGTGGAACTCCGGCTGGCTGGCGAGAACCGACACGCTGCCAAGGTGAATGTCCTCTTCCCCGAGGGCCCAGGCGAACATGTCCGGGCCGGACTCGACGAAGATGTTCACGAGCGCCGCGGCCGAAGGATCCGGAACCCGGATGTCACGCAGCCTCTCGATGAGCGTATCGTGAATCTCTCGCAGGCTCGACCCGGCCAGTCTCTCGTTCAGGATCCGCGCGACGGCCGCCAGGGTCTCGGCCGGAAGCGCTGCCGGCAGGTCCACGTAGATCGTTCGGACCACGCCGGACCGTAGGGTCAGCACCATGAGGGCCTTGCCCGAGTCGATCGGAACGAAGTCCAGCTTGAGCAGGACCGCCTCGGCCAGGATCGGACCAACCGACAGGCCGAGCTCGCCCGTGAGCAGGCCGAGCACCCGGGCGGCACGCTGCACCACGGACCCCAGCTCCGACGCCGCCGGGGGACCGGCCAGCTCCTTCTCGATCCGCGCGCGCTGTTTCGTCGACAGGTCCCGCCTGCCCATGAGACTGTCCACGTAGTACCGATAAGCCAGGTCGGTGGGCATCCGACCGGCTGACGTGTGAGGGTGCGTCAGGAAGCCCTTCGTCTCCAGGTCGGCCATCGTGTTGCGCACCGTGGCCGGTGAGATGCCCAGCTCGTAGCGCCTGACGATTCTCCGGGACCCCGCCGGCTCAGCGGTCTCGATGTACGCTTCGATCACCGCCTGGAGGATCGTGCGCTCACGCTCTGTCAGACTCTCGTATGCCATCGCCTTCTCGCGGATCTTCGCCGCTCTCATGCTGCCCCATCCGCCCGCCCAGTACCGCGACGAGCGTGTCCATCCGTAACCAGCCCTCTGCGGTCAGTCGAAGGCCGGCTTCATCCCGGTGCACCCAGCCGGCATCACCCCACGACTCCAGCAGGTCCGCGGCGCTCAGCACCAGCCGATCCAGCAGCGGGTCACCCGCAGCGACTCCCCGATTCGTACGAAGGGCGAGCCAGAGTCGTTCCAATCGACTCTCGCCCGCCCCCAGCATCTCGTGCCCCTCGAGCGCGCTCTGTCCGTCGGCGAGGGCCCTGCGATACGCCTCCCAGCGGAAGACGTTCCACAGGCGCGTTCCGCCGACGAAGCCGTGGGCCGACGGGCCGAGGCCAAGGTAAGGCGAACCGTCCCAGTAATGCCAGTTGTGCCGGCATTCCCGGCCGGGCAGCGCGAAGTTGGACACCTCGTAGTGTACGAATCCGGCCTGCACGAGCGCTTCGACGGCCTCCAGGTACTCGGCGGCGTACCGGTCCTCGCTCACCATCCGGATCTCGCCCGTCTGCACGCGCCGTCCGAGCGGCGTTCGCGGCTCCGCGGTCAGGCCGTACGCGCTGACGTGCGTCACGCCGGCCTCCAGCACCCGACCCACTTCGGCTCTCCAATCCCGCGGCACGGATTCCGGGAGGCCGAAGATCAGATCGGCGTTCACGTCCTCGAACCCGGCGGCCCGGGCCGCGTCGAGCGCCTGCCTGGCTCCCGCCGCGTCGTGCAGTCGTCCCAGCCACCGGAGCACTCGGTCGTCGAACGACTGGATGCCGACGCTGAGGCGATTGACGCCGGCCCGGCGCCACGAGCCGGCCACCGCGACGTCGAGCGAGGCGGGATTGGATTCGGCCGTCCACTCCAGCTCGGTCGTCCGATCGAACCACCCGTCAAGGAGCGACGCGAGGTGGCTCATCCCGCCCCCGATCAGGGACGGGGTGCCTCCTCCGACGAAGACAGTCTCCAGCCTCACCGGACGGCTCCAGCCGACACGCTCGAACCACTGCGCCACCTCGATGCCGATGCACTCGAGCCACTCTTCGACCGGCGCCCTGGAGGTCCGGTGGACGGAAAAGTCGCAGTAGTGGCATCGGTGGACACAGAACGGGAAATGCAGGTAGAGGCTCGCGGGCGGCGCGGCTCCCGAAACCGGCGGATCGATCAGCACCGTCTCACGAGCTCGAAACGGTACCCCGGCAGCGATCGCACGACGCCGCCCAGCTCCATGCGGCACAACGTCGCCAGGGCCTCCGGCACCGCCAGGTCGGCTGCTCTCGCCAGGTCCTCCACGGCGGCGGGTCCGGTCGAGAGACCGGCGCGCAACCGATCCGCGGGCTCCGCCGTCCCCGCTCCGGAGGCCGGCCGGTCGCCGTCGAAGAGGCTGCCCTGGGGCTCCTCCGCTCCCGCCACTTCCGGCTCTCCGAGCTGCCGAAGCACGTCGCCCGCAGACTCCGCCACCGCCGCACCGTCGCGCAGCAGCTGGTGGACGCCGCGCGACACCGACTGGTCGACCGGACCCGGAACGGCCAGGACTTCGCGTCCCAGTTCGAGGGCCAGGCCCGCCGTGATCAGAGCTCCGCTCCTCGGCCCCGCCTGCACGACGACGACCGCACGGCTGAGCGCCGCGATGATCCGGTTACGCTGCGGGAAATTGAACTTCGCGGGACGGGTGTCGGGGGGATACTCGCTGACCAGCAGGCCACGCTCGGCTACCTCGGCGAAGAGGTCCCGGTTGCTCCGCGGATACACACGATGAACGCCGCACCCGAGGACGGCGATCGTCTCGCCCCCGGATGCCAGGGCGCCGCGGTGGGCCGCCGCGTCGATCCCCCGGGCGAGCCCGCTCACGATCGTCCAGCCGAGCCCCGCCAGGTCGAAGGCCAGCCGGTGGGCCATCCGACGTCCGTACTCCGTCGCCCGGCGGGTCCCCACGATCCCGATCATCCGGTCCGAGGCGATCGCCACCGGCCCCCGAACCCAAACGCCGACCGGGGGGCGGTGCAGGTGGGTGAGCCGTTCCGGGTAATCCGCGCAGCGGCGCCCGATGAAACGGGCCGGCGATCGGCTCGTGCCCGAATCCCCGGAACCTCCCCTCAGGGTCTCCACTGCTCGAGCTCCGGAAACAGGTCCGGCGTCTCGCCGCGTTCCTCGGTCCTGCGCTCGTCGACCCGCGCCCATACGCCTTCGAGGAAGTCGGCCAGTCCCTCTCCACTGACCGACGAGATCACGAAGCGGCCCCACGCATCGGGTGCCTCGAAGTCCCATTCGCGCTCGCCGGCCGGCACCAGGTCCGCCTTCGTCATCACGACGCAGTGAGGGATCTGGTCGAGCGCCGCGTCGTGTGACAGGAGCTCCTTGCGAAGCAGGTCGTACGTCGCCTTCGCGTCCTCCGCGTCCGAGGGAACCAGCAGCGCCAGCGTTCGCGTACGCTCGATGTGCCTGAGAAACTGCGTCCCGAGTCCCTTGCCTTCAGAAGCGCCCTCGATGATGCCGGGGATGTCGGCGATCACCATCGATCGACCGTCGGAGAGGCCCACCACTCCGAGGTTCGGCTCGAGCGTCGTGAACGGATACTCGGCGATCTTGGGGCGGGCGGCGGACACGGCTGAGAGCAGGGTGCTCTTCCCCGCGTTCGGCTCCCCGACCAGCCCGACATCGGCGATCAGCTTGAGCTCGAGCTCGATTCGCCGCTCCTCGCCCCACTCCCCCGGCTCCCATTCCCGTGGCGTCTGGTGCGTCGAAGTGGCATACGAGGCGTTCCCGCGCCCTCCGCGTCCGCCTCGCGCGACTGTCAGCCGGTCTCCCGGCCGGAGGAGCTCGCCTAGCCGCTCGCCGCTGTCCGCGTCCTTCACGACGGTGCCCAGGGGGACCGGAAGCGCCAGCTCCTCGCCGTCGGCGCCCGTCTTGTTGCTGCCCTCGCCGTGCCCGGCTCGACCGGCTGCGTAGTTCTCGCGGTAGCTGTAGTCCAGCAGCGTCGAGAGCTGGGGCTCTGCCACGAGCACCACGTCGCCGCCCCTCCCTCCGTTTCCTCCCGCCGGACCTCCGCGCGGCACGCCCCTCTCCCGCCGGAACGCCACGGCGCCGGCGCCGCCGGCGCCGCCCTTGACCCTGATGCGCGCGAAATCGATGAACATCAGTTCTTCTTCACCCCTCCGGCGTCATCCGCAAAACGGTTCCGGACCCGAGCCCACAGGGCCCTCGCATCCCTGCGCCACGCCTCGTTCGGACTCATCTCCAGCCCCGCCTCGAGGGCCTCCTCGACTGCCGCCGGCCGGCACCCGGCATACAGCGCTCCCCTGAGATGGGAATGCAATTGCGGCTCCCAACCGGTCGCACCCAGAATCGAGACGATGCACATCTCACGGGTCCCCAGGTCCAGTCCCCGCCGTGCGAGCACCTTTCCGTAGCCCTCACGGATCATCCAGTCATCCATAGCCGGGTGCGCGCGCCTGACGTTCGCACGCAGCTTGTCGTAAGCATGTCCGTAGACCGTCCGGCACACGCGCTCGCCCCTCCGCTCCCACTCCCGAGCGTCCGCGGGGTCTTCCTCGGCCGGCGGCGGCACCCCGACGACATCCCGCCACTCGGCGAGCGCCGTCAGCGTCGCCGGAAAGCCCAGGAACAGGTAGCTCTGGAGGATGACCTCCTCCGCGGCCTCCCGGACCGAGGCGGCAGCCACCGCTCGCATGGCCCGTATCCGCTGGTCCCGGGTCCCGGCGGCCACGGTGGCAGAGAGTCGCAGCAGGGATCGAACCTCTTCCTCCGACACTCAGGCGTCCTCTCCACTACCCGTCGCAGGCCTGGCGCGAACACGACCCACCTCCACTCCGAGCGTGTTCACGATCGCCGCCTCGCTCACCTCGGCCAGGGCTTCGCGTTCCCCGTCCCTGAGCAGTCCGGCGAGCTCCATCAGCTGTACGACCGACGGCCCGACGGCCCGGATCGCCCCGTCCTCCACCTTGACCGCGAGTCCCCAGTCGTCGTCGACCGCGGCGGCGCACAGGACGCCCTCCGCACCTTCCTTCGCGAGCACCCTCCCCTTCGTCGCTCGCATGATCTCCAGCGGTACGCGGCCGGGTGACGAGGTAAGGTCGGGGAACGTCGTCATCGCATCCACAACGGCGCGCGCGCCCGCGTTTCCCAGCCGTGCCTGGCGCACGAGCCGGGAATAGGCACGAGCCATCTCGCTCAACGGCATTCGCGGTGTCGGCACGCCGCAGCCGTCCAGCGCCCAGTGGTGCTCCTCGGGCTCGTGGTCCATCCACGCCCCCAGAGAGTCCCGGATCCGGCGCTGAACCGGGTGATCCAGTCGTTCGTAGCCATCGATCGGCCAGCCGTGATGGACCGCCAGCGCCAGCATCCCGGCGTGCTTTCCGGAGCAGTTGTTGTGCATGCGCCCGGGGAGGCGGCCCGCGCAGCTGAGCATCTGCGCCGTGTCCCGGTCGAAAGGAGGGTGTGGCCCGCAGTGCAGGTGGTCCTCGCTCAGGCGGAGGCGGCGGAGCAGCCCCGCCACTCTCTCGGTGTGCTGCCGCATGCCGCCGTGCGATGCGCAGATCAGGGCGACGTCCTCCGGCTCGAGATCGAGTGCCCCGGCGACTCCGTCCTCGAACAGGGGGAGAGCCTGGAACGGCTTCATCGCCGAGCGCCAGTAGGTGAGGACCGGGGGATCGCCCCTGGTGCTTTCCTCGTCTTCCGCCGCGCTGCACGCGACGCCGCGCACCCGATGCATCGATTCGACCGCCCGTCCGCGGCTGACCTCCACCACCATGTCGACGCGTTTCAGATGGGCCTCCGCTAGGGCGCGGCGGGCACGGCGACAGGCAACCCGGCCTCGCTCCACCCGGTCATGTGACCTTCGAGGTCCACCACCGACTCGAAACCGGCTTCGCGCAGGACCTCCTCCGCCACTCCCGCGCGCCGGCCGGTCCGGCAGTAGACGACGACCTCGGCGTCACGATACGGTTCCAGCGATCCGAGTCGGGCGCCGACCTGATCGTACGGAACGTTGATCGCTCCGGGGATGTGGCCCTCGGCGAACTCCTCCGGACTCCGCACGTCCAGAATGACCGGGACATCGGGACCGTCGAGCCGTCCGGCCAGCTCGGCCGCCGTGATCACTAGCGGCTCGGCCTCCGTCGTGAGCGGCGCCGCACTCTCCGGCTGCGCCGCGACGGACTCGTCCGCCGGTCGGTCACCACCGCCCGCACATCCGATCATCGTTACGCCGAACAGCGCCAGGATCGCTGCCCGCGTCACCCTGTGTCGCATCGTCGTGTCTCCCTCCGCCAAAGGAACTTCTCCGGGACGCAAATCTCCATGGCGGGTGCACGGGCTGTCAAACCGCATACGCCGGAGGCAGCGATCCCCTATACTGCATACCTGACGCCGGCCCCGGAGGCCGACCACCGAGATACGGGGGGCATGTGCAATCCTGGATGCAGCTCGGAATCGAGGGACTCTGCCTCGTCGGGGCCGGAGCGTACGTCCTCTGGCTCGTCAGCCTCGCCCGAAGCGACGCCTCGCTCGCGGACCGTTTCTGGGGAGTGGGATTCGTGCTGCTCGCCGCCTGGTACGCGGCCCGTGGGAACGGCTGGCCCGTGCGCTCATGGCTGCTGCTGGGGCTGACCGCCGTCTGGGGCGTCCGACTGTCCGTTCACATTCACCTTCGGAACAGGGGCAAACCGGAGGATCCCCGTTACGCCCGATGGCGGGCGGCCGGCGGGGCGTCCTGGTGGTGGACGAGCCTGTTCAAGGTGTTCTGGCTCCAGGCGCTGATCCTGTGGATCGTTTCGGCACCGCTGCTCGCGGCGCAGCGCGGAGGCGGGCCCGATCAGCTCACCGCGCTGGACGTGGGGGGCACCGCCGTATGGCTCATCGGATTCGTGTTCGAGGCGGTGGGAGACGCGCAGCTCGCCGTCTTTCGACGTGATCCTTCGAACGCCGGGAAGGTGCTGACGAACGGCCTGTGGCGATACACGCGTCACCCGAACTACTTCGGAGATTCGTTGATCTGGTGGGGGATCTTCACGATCGCGGCCTCGGTCCCGGGCTCGATCTGGAGCGCCTTCGCACCCCTCCTGATGACCTGGTTGCTCGTGCGAGTGTCCGGAGTCGCGCTGCTCGAGTCCAGCCTGCGGGAGACGAGGCCCGGATATGCGGACTACGTGGAGAGAACGAGCGCTTTCGTTCCGTGGCCGCCACGGCGCGGTGGACCCGGCGAGGGGTGATGCGGCGGTGCCGATCCGTCGCGCATGCACGTGCCGGAGGATGGCGGTCCCCGATCCTGCCCCGAGTTTTGCGGCGATTCGTCTTGCCAACCTCGGATGGATCGTACATAATGGGCCTATCTGAGGTATTCGCTACTTCTCATCCTCACCCAAAAGGAGACGGAAGCGTGACGAAACAGGAATTCGCTGACAAGCTCGCCGGCAAGTGTGATCTCTCCAAGGCGAAGGCGATGGAGGTCATCGATTGCATCTTCTCGACGAAACCTCGCGAGGGGATCATCGCCATCGAGCTGGATGGCGGCAACGACGTGACGATCACGGGATTCGGCACGTTCAAGACGCGGCGCACCAAGGCTCGTAAGGGCCGGAATCCGCAGACGGGCCAGGAGATCATGATCGCGGCGCGTAACAGCGTCTCCTTCCGTGCGGGCAAGGGCCTGAAGGATCGCGTCCGGGAGTAGGTTTCCGGCCGGTCACATGTCAGGCCGGGGGTGGTGAGCCTCCTCGGTCACGAGGCTTCCAGCCTCCGATGAAGGAACGCCCCTGCGGCCGGAGATCCGGCACAGGGGCGTTTTTCTCTGCGCGGTCTGAAGGCGCCCGGGACTGCCCGGGTGCGTGGGGTCAGTTGCCCCCTTCGCTCACGTCAGTTCCGGCTCCCACCTTCTCGCCGTCCATCCGACCCGCCCCCGACGACGATTCCCCACCACTGGCCAGCCTGAGAAGATCTTCCGGCGTCGTGGCTTCTCTGAGGAGACGGACCGCCTCGAGGTACATCGGGCTCTGCGCCTCGAAACGCCTGAACATCTCCAGGTCGCCGAACGCCGAGTTCGCGATCTGGGCCTCGAGGAACCGATCGATGCGGGGCTGAACGCGCTGGAAGAGGTCGGGATCGATTTCGAGCCCTTCCACCTCCGACAGCATGTGCTGGAACTCATCGCGCATCGCGGGCGTCACCGTGAAGTCCGGATCGATGTCCGGGTGGTCGTTCGTCCACTGGACCGCGAACCGGAACGCGAGCTGGTTCAGCGAGTACCCCGCCCGCCCCACGCTTTGCTCCAGCTGCCGTTCATCCAGCGTGGTGGTGTCAGGGACGATCACGTCGGGCGTGATCCCTCCGCCGCCGTACACCACGCGCCCGCCCTTCGTGTGGAACACTTCCCGGCCCGCCGTGTCCGCGACGATGCCTCGGGTCGCGGAAACCTGCGCCGTGACCGCCAGCGCCAGGTCGTCCTCCGAACCGTGCATCGAGCTGCGGGAGATCGAACGCCCGCTGGGCGTATACCAGCCCGCAGTCGTGAGCTTCAGGTGGTTGCCGCCGGGAAGAGCGAACACCGTCTGCACCGATCCCTTGCCGAAGGTCGGCGTGCCGAGGATCACGGCGCGATCGTTGTCCTGCAGCGCCCCGGCCACGATCTCCGAAGCACTGGCGCTGGCGGGATTGACGATCACCACGATCGGGACACCCGGGAACTCATCGCCGGTCGGCGCCGCGAACGTGAAGTTCTGGTCCTCGACCCGGGAACGGGTCTCGACGATGCCGGCGCCGCGGGGAAGAAACAGGTCGGACACGGCGACGCCCTGGTCGAGCAGTCCGCCCGGGTTCCACCGCAGATCCAGTACGAGCTCCCTGGCCCCCTTCGACTGCAGATCGTGAATCGCGTTCGACAGCTCGGTCCGGGCATCCCGACTGAACTGGTCGAGATCCACGAATCCGATGCGGTCGTCGACCATGAAGCTCCTGACGGTCTCGACGTGGATTTCGTCCCGCACCACGGTGAACTCGAGGGGCTCCGCCGCACCTATCCGTCCGATCGAGATCGATACGGGAGTCCCTTTCGGACCGCGGAGGTGGTCCACGGCCTGGGTGTCGTCCCAGCCCCTGGCGGACTCGCCCTCGACCCCGACGATCCGATCCCCGGTCATCAGGCCCTGCCGCTCGGCGGGAGAGTTGGGGATCACGCCCATTACGGTGATCCACTCGCCGACCTTCTGAATGCGGATCCCTAGCCCACCGTAGTCTCCCTCGATCGACAGTTCGAGATCGTCCGAGTCCTCCGCACCGATGAACACCGAGTACGGATCTCCGAGCTCCGAGAGCATGCCGTCGATCGCCATGCGATACAGGTTCGAGGAATCCACCTCCTCCACGTACCGCTCCGACACCAGGCGCTGAACCTCGTCGAACAGTCGGGCCCGGTACACCGTGCTCTCCTGTGCGGCGACTCCCTGCTGCAGGAGCCAGCCGCCGCTCCCCAGCGCCATGACGGTCACGGCGACCGCCGGTACCCACGACTTGTTCAGCTTCTTCATCGCTCGCTCAGCTCTCCGGTCCGATGCTCTCGTTCGCCTTCGCGTTCCTCGTCTGCTCGCCGAGGGCCATCAACTCCTCCGGACTCGCGGCGCCGTTCAGGAGGCGCACCGCCTCCGACACCTGCCGGCTTCTCTCCACCGCCCGACGCAGTCCGGCGTCCTCACCGAAGGCCGCAGCCGCCAGCTGACGCCCGAGCTGGAAGTCGACGAGGTCGCCGGCGGCGTCCACCAGGTCCACGTCCAGCGCCGCGCCGGTTCGCTGTTCCAGGTAGTCGAGGAACTCGCTCCGCAGCTCGGGAGTCACCGTGAAGTTCTCGGTCAGATCCGGGTGCTCGCGGTGATACTGGACGGCGAACCGGAACGCCAGGTCGTTGAACGGAACGTCAGAGTCCATGAGGACCTGTCGCAGCTCCTGCTCCGCGATCGTGAGCGTGTCCGGCGCGACGATGACGTCCGGTACGATGCCGCCTCCACCGTACACGAGGCGACCCGAGTCCGTGCGATAGGTCGGCGCCTCCACCGTGTCCTCCATCGTCGGGTCCGGAACCGCCACGAAGCCATCCGTGGCCCCCATCCCCAGCTGGACCGCCTCGGAAACCGCATCGTTGAACTCGTTGGATCCGAGGGCGAACGTGTCTTCGCCCTCGCCTCGCGAGCGGTGAATGGAGCGCCCGGACGGGGTGTACCACGTGCCCGTGGTGAGCCTGAGGTAGTTGCCCCCTGGAAGCGGAAAGACGCTCTGCATCACTCCCTTGCCAAATGTCCGGGTACCGAGGACGAGGGCCCGATCGTGATCCTGCAGGGCTCCCGCGACGATCTCCGATGCGCTCGCCGACCAGGCGTTTACCAGCACCACCACCGGAAGACCGGGATAGCGGTCGGGGCCCGGCGCCGTGAAGGAGTAGCTGTCGCGCGGATCCCGAGCGCGGGTGTCGACCACCATCTTGCCCGCGTCCAGAAACAGGTCCGCGATCTCGACCGCTTCGCGCAGGATCCCGCCCTGATCGTAGCGCAGGTCCAGGACGAGCGACCGGGCCCCGCCGGCCAGCAGGTCGTTGACGGCGGCCTGGAGCTCTTCGGTCGACTTACGGCTGAATTGCTGCAGGTACACGTACCCGACATCGTCGGACAGCATCAGCGACTGCGTGGCGACGATGTGTACGTCGTCGCGCACGATGTCGAGCTGTATGAGATCCGGCGTTCCCTCCCGGGCCACGGCCACGTGCACGGCCTCGCCCTTAGGGCCCCGGAGCGAGGACACCGCTTCCTCCTGCGACCAGCCGGCGGTGGATTCGCCATCCACTTCCACGATTCGGTCGCCGGGTTGCAGGTCCAGCTTCGACGACGGGCTGTCGGGGATGATGCCGAGCACCGTGATCCCTTCCTCCTCGGCGAGGATCCGCATTCCGACACCGCCATAGTTGTTGTTGAGCAGCGCGGCAGTCTGGTTGTCGGCCCGGATGAAGGCGGCATAGGGATCACCCAGCTCCACGAGCAGTCCGTCGATCGCCATGTCGTAGAGCTCGCCGGCCGACACTTCCTCGACGAAGTTGTCGGACACTCGCCGCACCACGGTCTCGAGAAGCGCCTCGGACGCGGGCGGAGCGGCTCCCTCCTGCAGCAACCAGCCCCCGCTCGCGAGAACCGCGAGCAGCGAGGCGACCGGCACCGTCCAGGACCTTCTCAGCTTCATCTGACCTCCATGCGACTGTGCGCCCGGCTCGATTCCGACGCTCGCCGGCTCCTTCTTTTTTCTGAAACTCTGTCCGCCCGGAAAGGTTTCACCCTGCGGGCGGGAATCGGTCCGGCCACCGCTCGGAAAGCGCCAGCCACAGACGTTCCTGCACCTCCACGGTCGGCCCATCGCTGGCGATCGTGACAACCCCCGGTTCCGACTCCGCGAGGACCGTGTAGGCCCGGGCGACGGCGCGGTGAAAGTCCGCGTGCTCGCTCTCCAGCCGATCGGCCTGCCCTCGCTGCCGCTCTCGCCCCACGTCCGGATCGAGGGCGAGCAGAACCGTCCCGTCCGGCTTGAGGCCTCCGGTCGCGAACTCGTTCAGCTTCCTCACTCGCTCCAGTCCCAGACCACGGGCAATCCCCTGATAGGCGTAAGTCGACATCTCGTAGCGGTCGGCGAGGACCAGTTCTCCTCTCTCCAGTGCCGGCTTCACCACCCGCTTCACGAACTCGGCGCGCGAGGCCAGGTACAGGAGCAACTCCGTCTCCGGGCAGATCGAGAGGTCGCGATCGAGGACGATCCGTCTGATCCTCTCGCCGGCCGGCGTGCCACCCGGCTCACGAACCAGGAGATGGGCTATGCCCGCCCGCTCGAGTCGCTCGGTGAGGCGCCTCAGGTGCGTGGACTTGCCCGCTCCTTCCCCTCCCTCGAACGCAATGAACAGACCGCCCGATCCGATGCCTTCGCTCAAGTTCTCCCTCGACCTCCAGATGCGTGAATCGGCGCCTTCCGACGGCGCCGATTCGAGTCGGTTCCATCCAAACGTCCGACGCCCTGATCAGCGGCGCCCCCGGCACTACTCGTCGTAGTACTCGTTCCCCAGGTGAGTTATCTGCTCTTCGCCCATCATCCAGCGCAGGGTGTTCTTGAGCTTCGTGTGCTGGATGAAGATGTCGTGCTCCGGATACAGGCCCGGCGGCGTCTGGGGGCTCTTGAAATAGAACGACAGCCACTCCTGCACTCCGTGCATTCCGGCGCGCTGCGCCAGGTCCATGAACAGGGCCAGGTCGAGCACGATCGGTGCCGCCAGGATCGAATCGCGACACAGGAAGTCGATCTTGATCTGCATCGGGTAGCCCATCCACCCGAAGATGTCGATGTTGTCCCAGCCCTCCTTGTTGTCGCCGCGCGGAGGGTAGTA
>Ga0055457_10000073_pt1 | contig 17176 bp, 11 predicted proteins | sample Joice_ThreeSqA_D_FD_60018 | JGI IMG/M metagenome (GOLD analysis project Ga0055457, IMG submission 60018) | Wetland microbial communities from San Francisco Bay, California, USA, that impact long-term carbon sequestration - Joice_ThreeSqA_D1 | ecosystem: Environmental > Aquatic > Marine >... | reverse complement strand
TACCTGTGCTCCTGCCGGACGAAGATCAGGGAGTGCCCGTTCTGGTCCGGTATCCGCGAAAAGATGCATCTTCGGGGGTTCGATTTCGATATTTCCGACGCGGGAACCGATCTGGTTTCGGGTGCGGATCCATACTTAAGACGGCTTCTTCGACCGTTACACCGGGGGCCGGTGCTGGAATTCTTCCGCGATGCCGCGCTGGGCCTGTCCCCTGCGTGGCGGTCCCGTCTTGCCCGGTTTCAGACCAGCAATTCCGCTTTGGCCGAGTCCATTTGCGTCAGCACGGGCAGGAACGTTATCGTGGATTCCTCCAAGGTTGCGATCCGGCTGAAGTATCTTCTTAGGAATCCGGCATTGGACGTCAAGGTCGTACGGTTGATCAGGGATGGACGTGGCGTGGCGCTCGCCTATGTCGATCCCGCCCGTTTCGCGGACGCGAGCGATCCGGGTCTGAGGGGGGGCGGGATGGGGAGCAGCCGTGAAGGAGAAAAGCTGGAGATCGCCGATGCTGCCCTCGAATGGAGGCGCAGCAACGAGGAAGCCGATGCGATCCTCGCGGCCCTCGACCCCTCCCGGTGGAGGAGCGTTCGATACGAGGACCTCTGCTCCGAACCCGACACCACGCTGCGCTCACTTTTCTCGTTCCTCGATGTCGATCCGGGAGTCGGGTTGCCGCAACTCGATTTCGATGGGCTCCACGTGATCGGGAACGGGATGCGCCTTGACTCTTCCCGGATGATTCGTCTGGATGAACGGTGGAGGAAAGCGTTGACTCCTGCCCATCTCCGGGTATTCGATTCCGTGGCAGGTTCCCTGAATCGGAGATTGGGTTATCTCTAGGCGCGGCGGGGACCTCCAGGCGCCAGATTTCCCTCTCCGAGGATGAAAATCGACATCGGGGTCGCAAACACGGGAGCGGTTTCATCGAACCATTGAGCAGGAAGCCGGAATACAGCGCCTTCCCGGTGCCGGCGGATTGATAAGAAAATTTGATATCCGCAAAGGTAATTCCGAAGCCTCCGCGAACATCATGCCCGGAAATCATTGTGAAGACCTGCCGATTGCGATCGGCAAGGAGGCGCCGAGAACGCTGCCGTACCCTCGCGACTTCCCGTATCCCTTCCGGGCGATGCTGTCCATCTGCAGCGATCTCGATGAGACCCCCGACGAAACGGCCTATCTGGAGACGATCCGATTTCTCAACGGCGTGAAGACTACCTCCATGGGACCCGGTCTCGGGCTCGAAGTGGGGAACACGATGTACTTCGACATGCCGAAGGATCACTTCTCGTACTGGAATACCAGTGAGCAGGGGCGTGCAACCGTCCGCTTGCTCATGCGATCGGGTCATATCGATTGCCTGCACTCCTTCGGCGACCTGGCGACATCGCGCGCCCATGCGGAAAAGGTGTTGGGGGAGTTGGAACGGCATGGATGCAGGTTGAAGGTCTGGGTGGATCACGGGATTGCACGATCAAACTTCGGAAGCGACATAATGAGGGGCACGGGCGACGTTCCCGGGTCGGCTTCCTATCACGCGGATCTGACGTTCGCCTACGGGGTCCGGTACGCATGGATGGGACGTGTGACGAGCGTCGTCGGCCAGGATGTCTCGAGACGATGGAAACATATATTCGATCCGGCCCACCCGTTGGCATCGGGAAAAACTCTTGTGAAGGAAGGGGTCAAGGATCTTCTCGCGGAGACAGTCGGAGGCCGGTACGCAATGCATGCAGGCAACTGCCTACTGCGGGAAGTGACGCTCCGGGACGGGCGCCGCGCTCTCGAGTTCATCCGCTGCAATCCCCACTTCGGCGGCGTCAGTTCCTGCGACACGGCGGAAGGGTTCGGGGGCGTCCTCACGCCGAATGTCCTCGACCTCCTCGAAGAACGCGGAGGAGTCTGCGTCCTGTACACCCATCTCGGCAAAGTCCGTGACCGCGAAAGGCCTTTGCGCAGGGAGACGGCGGTTGCTCTCCGGAACCTGGCGGAACGGGTACAGGAAGGCCGCATCCTTCTCACGACGACCCGAAGGCTTCTGGAGTACGCAAACACACGCCGGACCCACCGGTTTCACGTGAAGCGGGAGGGCGACTGGAGCCTCGTGTTTATTGAAGGACCGAAAGGAGGGGAGTCGGCCGGGATGGAAACCGGCGCTCCGGATGGGTTGACCTTTTACTCTGAGGATCCCGAAAAGACGAGATTGTTTTTTAATGGCCTGGAAGTGCCGAGTATTCATCGAAACCCTCCGGATTGGAGAGGAAATCGATCCGTTTCGGTCCCGTGGAATCCACTCCGGATGCCGGCGATCTGAGGGTATGCGGAAACCGGTTGAGACGCTTGTGGGGGTGAATCGCCTCGTTTTTGTCCTGGTTCGCATCCTGCTCCGTGCGCACGCGATCTTGATGTCCATCGCGAAGATTCTTCGCCCCCGCGGGAAGGAGATCGGGAAGGAAGGGGCCGATATCCTCCTTACCGGGACGTTCCATTCAGGGAACTGGATCCGCTCGCACCTGACGCCATTAGCGCTTTCGTCGGGATGTCGCCGCGTGCAGGTGGTAACCCATTTCCCGATTCCGCCGATCGACAAGGTTGAAGTGATCATTCCCGGCAGGTTGCTGTCCCGCGTGGCAGGGAATGTTCCGGCCAGGTTGTTCACGTTCCTCTGCGTGGCACTTCGGTCCCGCCCGCATGCTGTGGGCGGGTTCCATCTCCTCGTAAACGGATTGATCGCATCCTTCGCCGCCCGGGCGGGGGGAGGGCGCTCGATCTATTTCTGCGTCGGCGGTCCGGCGGAGGTTCAAGGGGGAGGTATCCTCAGCGAAAACCGACTCTTCGAGAGACTCGGGGCTCCTGACCCAAAGGTCGAGTCCATTCTCCTCGGGTCGGTCGCAGAATTCGATCTGGTCGTTACGATGGGGAGCGGCGCAAGGGATTTCCTGCGACGGAGAGGGGTGACCGGGGACATCCAGGTGATATCGGGAGGGATCGATTCGGGCCGCTTTGCCGCCAATGGCAGTCCTCCCATATGGGACGTCGTCTTCGTCGGGCGCCTCGCGCCGATCAAGCGGGTAGATCTCCTCCTGCGTGCGCTGGCAATCGTGAAAAGGGAGATCCCCGGGATCCGGGCCGTGATCGTCGGAGATGGCCCACTCCGTCAGGAACTGGAAGCCTTGTCTGCTGCGCTGGGGTTGGGGGAAGCGGTGGAGTTTACAGGGCAAAAGTTGGATGTTCCGTCGATCCTTGGGAATTCCAGGGTCTTCGTCCTGACTTCGAAATCGGAAGGGCTCTCGTTGGCCCTCATGGAAGCAATGATGGCAGGGATCCCGGCAGTTGTGTCCAACGTCGGCGACCTCGGCGATCTCGTTCGGGACGGGGAAAACGGGTTTCTCGTCGATGTACAGACACCTGACGGGTTCGCGGAGCGGATCGCCGCGATCCTCAAAGACGAGGCGATGCGGAGGCGATTCTCGGAGGCGGCGCGGTCGGCGATGGAGAAGCGCGAGACCCGATGCGTTGCGAAGCAATGGGATGCGATCCTGGGCTCCTGGCGGGCCGAACAGGGCGAGCGATGTGCGGGATAACGGGATACGCCGGGTTGAACGATCCGGCCCTCCTGAGAAAGATGTGCAGTGTCATCGTTCACCGTGGACCCGATGAAGACGGATTCCATACGGCCGACGCGGTAGGGATGGCGATGCGCCGCCTGGCGGTGATCGACCTGAAAACGGGATCCCAGCCGATAGCGAATGAGAAAAGAGACGTCTGGGTGGTCTTCAACGGGGAGATCTACAATTTCGAAGGACTTCGAAAAAGCCTCGAGGACACCGGGCACACATTCGCGACGAACAGCGATACGGAGACGATCGTCCATCTCTACGAGGATCATGGGCTCGATTTCGTCCGTTATCTTCAAGGCATGTTCGCAATCGCGCTCTGGGACGAGAGGTGCGAGCGCCTTCTTCTCGTGCGGGACCGTATCGGAGAGAAGCCCCTGTACTACGCCCTCGACGAAGGGAAGCTTTTCTTTGGATCCGAGATCAAGGCAATCCTCCAGGTCGGGATGCGCAGGGCGGTGGATGCGCAGTCCGTCTGCGATTTTCTGGCCGCGGGATACGTCGCAGGTGAGAGGACGTTTTTTCAAGGCATTTCGAAGATCCCTCCCGGCAACATCGGGGTTTACGAGAAAGGCAAATTCACGGTTCGCCCGTATTGGAATCTCGAGATACGGCATGAAGGTGAAACACCTTACCGGGACGCTACCCGGATATTATCCGGGATGCTCGAGGATACGGTCCGCCTTTGTCTGAAGAGCGATGTCGAGGTCGGAGCGTTTCTTTCCGGAGGGATCGACTCCTCGGTTCTCGTAGCCCTGATGCGAAGGAACGCGACGCACGTGAAGACCTTCTCGGTCGGTTACGGAGGTGCGGCGGAAGGGTTCAACGAACTGAAGTACGCAAGCAGGGTCGCAAAGTTGCTCGGGACGGAGCACCACGAACTGATTCTCGGTCCCACGTCCAGCATCGACCTGCTCCCGAAAATCATATGGCAATACGATGAGCCGCATGGCGAGCCGACGTCCGTCCTCGTGTACCTCCTCTCCAGTTTTACGAAGGCAAAGGTCAAGGTGGCCGTCGGCGGTACCGGCGGGGACGAAATCTTCTTCGGTTACCCCCGTCACGGGGGGTTCCGTATGCTTGAGATGTATCACGGGATTCCAGGTGTGGTCCGACGCCATCTGATCGAAAAGGCGATCCGAAGCCTTCCGGAATCGACGCGTGGGAACCGGTTTGCAAAGAGGGCGAAACGATTTATCCAGGGGGCAGGCCAAAGCCCGGAATCGGCCTATCTCGCCTGGGTGAGTCTGTTGCAGGAAGACGTCCGGCGTGCTCTCCTCTCGGGAGCGGTCCGGAGCGAGGCCGGAAACGTCAGCGGGGATGGGTTCCTGAAGAGCCAACTGTACGCAGATATTCCGGGTTCTGCATTGGACAAGGCCGCGTCTCTCGATATCCGCGGCTACCTGCCGGAGTACCAGCTCATGTACATGGACAGGATGAGCATGGCCCACGGCCTGGAGGTCCGGTCCCCCCTATGCGACTACAAGCTCGTCGAATACGTTTCGAACCTTCCGAACTCGTACCGGCTGAAGGGGAGACGGAGCAAGCACATCCTCAAGGATATCGCGCGTCAGTGGCTGCCGACGGAGATCACGGAACGCCGCAAGGTCGGATTCGACTCTCCGGTCGGCCAATGGTTCAAGGGGGAACTCAAGGACTTTCTTGTCTCGTTTCTCTCCAGGGAAAACGTGAAGCGATCCGGTCTTCTCGATCCGGACAGCGTCACGGCGCTTATTGGAGACCATCTCTCCGGCCGCCGGGATTATTCCCTCCAATTGTGGAGCCTTCTCGCATTGGAGACCTGGTTCCGGATGTACATTGAAGACGGTGTCACCGACGCCCGCGATTACAAACTCGCGGATCTTCGCGGAGGCGGGAAGGAATTCCCCGAAGCGCCGCCGGGGGCCGTCGCCGAATGAGGGAAACCACATGAAAACGGAAATCATCAGGGAGTGGCAGCGATTCGAGGAACTCGAAAGGGAATGGGACACCCTTCTCGAGTGTTCACGCGCAGACACCATATTTCTTCGATGGGAATGGATCCGTTCCTGGAGAAAGGTCCTTGGCGACGGCATAGAACCCCTTGCCATCGTCGTCAGGGACCATGAGGGGGTCCTTGTCGGGGTCGCCCCGTTCTACAAGACCGTTTATAAACTCCTGCGGGTTCTTCCTTACAAAGTGCTTAGGATCATGGGGGATTTTCCAACGGGTGCAGAGTGCCTCGATTGGATAATCCGTTCAGACAGCGAGGCGGAGGCTTCCCGCTCCATTGCAATGGCGCTCGCGGATGCGGCGGGCGAGTGGGATTTTCTCTGGATGCCGTACGTCCCTTCGTGGACCGGGGCAAAGGATCGGATCTGTTCCGCGGTTGGCGCGGCCGGGTTTTATTTTTCCCAGCGAGAGGTTCCTTTCGCCAGCCGGCTTCTTCCCGGCAGTCTTGAAGAACTTCTTTCCTCACTCGGGTCGAGTCACCGGTACAACACGCGGAGGGATCTGAAGCGCACATTCGGAGAGCCGACGACGTTTTTCCTCCGTTGTCTCGAGGAAGCGGACATCAAGCGATACCTCGATTCCCTTTTCGATCTCCATGCCGCCCGCTGGGGGCGGGAAGGCCAACTCGGGACATTCCGGAAGAAGCCTAACGAGGCCAGGTTCTACAGGATGTTCGCCTCCGAGGCCCATCGCAGGGGATGGCTTCGCATGTACGCGATAGAAATCGCCGGTGACATAAAGGCGGTCCAGTATGGCTATGTCTACAATGGCGCATTCCTGCAAATCCAGGAAGGGTTTGATCATGAGAGTGGACGGGGATTGGGGAACATTCTTCGTTATCGAGTGATCGAGGATCTGATATCGGAGGGGATAAAGGATTACGATTTCCTGGCCGGGAGGTCCGACCATAAAAAAAGATGGCACACAACGGAGAGGATGGGGAGCCACCTGATGATAGGGAACGGAAAGATAAAAAACCGGATCCTTTTTTCCAACAACGTTTGGCCGACGGGACGGTACCTTCAACACGCCGAAGTCGAGATATTTCGTGGAAAGGAAAGGGATATTTGAAAAGGGAAACGCGTCGGCACCTTCTGAGACTATTCAGATACACGGGTATCATGGATATCTGGAGGAGTGTTCACAAGAAGGATATCGGCATTTTAATGCTGCATGGAACGGCCGATCCTCGCCGGTCGTCGAGTTGGACGCCGTTGCGCCATCAATATTCCCCCGAAGACATCGATTGGTGTTTCGGAATATTAAGGAATTATTACCGCTTCATTTCATTCGAAGAGGCGGTCGCGATTCTAAGCGGGAGCAAACCTCCCGTCGATTACGGGCTGGCCGTGACCTGCGACGACGGATACCGGAGCAACGTCAACGACGCCCTGCGGGTATTCAGGGAACATGGAGTACCGATAACGGTTTTCGTCGCAGCATCCCCCGTTGAGAACCGAACCCCGTTTTGGTTCGATCGCCTGGACTATGCCCTGCAAATGGGTTGTCCGAACGACCATGTTTTCCAGGTCGGTAGCCGGCCGTTTCGGTTTTCCACGCAAGAAGGGAGAGATTCTCTGGCGAACTCCTACGGAAGCTTCCGTCGACTGGTGAAAAAGGAATACAAGGATGAAAAAGCTTTCCTGTCGAAAATCGAGGAAGTGATAATGCATTTTGAAGGTACGAGCGGCAAGAGTCTTGTCGATATTCATGAAGGGGATCCCTGGTCGGGCCTCCTTAGTTGGGAAGATATGAGAAAGGCTCAAGGGAAGGATGTTTCATTCGGGAGTCACACGATGGATCACTACCGCATCGATCAATTGGAAGAGGCAGCCTTGCGATACCAATTGATGGAGTCGAAGAAACGCATCGAAGAGAAAACAGGAAAGAAATGCGACTATCTTGCCTATCCAAGCGGCGCTTTCTCCGCGGAAGCGATGATTGTCGCGCGGGAATGCGGATATCATGCGGCGGCGACGACGGTTGAGGGAATAAACAGGATCGGCTGCGATCTCATGAGTTTAAAGCGGGTGACCTTTCCGTTGACCTCCGATCCGGCCGAATTGCTCGCTCACGTCAGCGGTTTCTCGATGGCCATCTCCCGGATCAATAAATCGGCGATCGGGGCGGGCGGTCAGTAACGAGAATGTGCGACGAACCTTCCTTGAAACGGATTTGCATCGTTGCCCATTACGCATATGGAGCGATCACCGGGGAACGAACCGGGCATTTCGGCGGGGTAGAACGCCAGGTCAGCCTTCTCGCGCCGTGGTTGGTTTCGCGTGGGTACGGCGTCAGCCTTCTGACCTGGGATGAGGGCCCGTCCGGCGATGAGGACATCAAAGGGATACGGGTAATCAAGATGTGCCGCAGAGATGCCGGAGTACAGGGGATCCGGTTTTTCCACCCGCGCTGGACGAGCCTTTACGGAGCGATGCGCAGAGCAAATGCGGATCTGTACTATCAGAATTGTGCGGAATACGTGACAGGGCAGGTTGCCCTATGGTGCAGGGCGAATGGGCGCCGTTTCGTCTATTCGGTCGCGAGCGACCCGGATTGTGACCCGTCGCTGCCGAAAATGGCGACCCTGAGAGAGAGAGTGCTCTACCGGTGCGGGTTGCGCCGCGCCGATCGCGTGATCGTCCAGACGCGGAAGCAGCTGATGATGATGAGGGACGGATTCGACGTGGACGCCCAGGTTCTTCCCATGGCGTGTCCGGAGCCCCCGGAAACGCGAATGAAGGCGATCGTCGATACGGGATCCGGAATATTCCGCGTCCTCTGGGTTGGTCGGATCTCGAAGGTAAAGAGGCCGGAGATGGTCCTCGATATAGCACGGATGATTCCCGATGTGTCTTTCGATATCGTCGGCGCTCCCGACCAGGAAGACGAGTACTCCCGGTGTCTCTACCAGACGGCGCAGAAACTTCCGAACGTGACGTTTCACGGACGGCTACCGAGGGAACGTATGCCCGACATGTTTCAATCGGCGTCCCTTCTCTGCTGCACCTCGTCATGGGAGGGATTTCCCAATACCTTTCTCGAGGCATGGAGCTGCGGGGTGCCTGTCGTATCGACGGTCGATCCGGATGATCTTATCGCAACGAAGGGGTTGGGCGCGGTTGTGGTGGATCCGGCCTCGGCCCGGTCCGCAATCGAGAAATTCAGACGTGATGTGGGGTTCAGGAAATCGATTTCGGAGAATGCATGTAGATACTACTCGGAAAATCATACCCTTGGAACCGTGATGCCGAAATACGAAAGAACGTTCATCGATGTCGCTCGAAAAAGGACACGGAAATGACGTTCCATATGTTGCGGTGGTGACGGATGGTGAGGACGGTTCGGAAACAACGGGGGGGCGGGAATAGACGGCCGCTGCGCGTTCTCCTGGTGATCAGCAATCTCGAATACGGAGGCGCACAGCGTCAGGTCGTAGAGCTGGCCAACAACGCGGATCCGTCGGCGCTATCCGTCAGTATCTGTTCACTCTCCGATTACGTGCCTCTGGCGGAATTCCTCAAGGCTCCGGATAGGCAGCTTCACATCATACCCAAGGGGAACAAGTTCGACGTCACTGTAATCCCGCGCCTTGCCAAGCTCATCCGGAGACTCGATATTGAAATCGTCCACAGCTTTCTCTTCGATTCCGACATCGCCTCGCGACTCGCTGGGCGCTTTGCCGGGGCGATCGTCATCGGGTCCGAGAGGAACACGGATTACACGTTGAAGCCCCGTCAACACGTAGCCTACCGTCTGACCCACGGGCTCGTGGATCGGATCGTGGCGAATTCTCGCGCTGGCGCGAAGTTCAACGGGCGCCTCCTGGGTTACGACGCCTCGATGTACCGTGTGGTGCACAACGGGGTGGACACTGGCCGCTTTTCGCCAGGGGACGGGGGAAGCGTCAAGAGTGAACTTGGAATAGAGAGAGGGGAGAAAGTCGTCGGCATGTTCGCAAGCTTCAAGGCCCAGAAGAACCATCCTCTTTTTTTCCGTGCGGCCCGCATCATACAAGAGAAGATCCCGGAGACGCGCTACCTGCTCGTTGGAGATATGCTCCACGCCGGGATGCACGGGTCGGACAGGTACCATGCGCAGATGGAGAGACTTGTGGACGAATTGGGGATTCGCAGCCGATGCCTCTTCCTCGGAAATCGGGCCGACGTCAGCAGGTTGTACCGCGCGTGCGATGTCACCGTTCTTCCATCGCTATTCGAAGGAACTCCCAATGTGCTTCTCGAGTCCATGGCCTGCGGCGTGCCGGTCGTAGCGACGGACGTTTCCGACAATGCTTATGTGGTCAAGAATGGAGAAACGGGTTATCTGGTTTCCGTGGGTGACGATGCGGCCTTGGCGGAGAGTGTGCTCCGCATTCTTCGGGACGACGATCTCAGGGAAAAGATGTCCCGCGGGTCTTACGACAGAATCGAGACGGAGTTTTCTCTGAAGAGATTGGTGGACAAGATGCTTCTGGTTTACAGGGAAGTCTACGACGAAACCGCGAGATCCCATTGAGGCGGCCGTGGCCTTCCGCGGGATCGTTCCTTGTACCTGCCTGCGCGGAAGAGAACGCACGAATGGGACGATGAGACCGTGCAATCGCTGAAATGGTTCTTTGATCGGCTTCGGACGATGTCGCCGGGTGAGATCGCCTGGCGTCTGAGGTCCGAGATGCGGGACGGCGTCGATCGCGTACGGATCCCGATGGGATTTGTTCCGAAAATCCGGGATGGACGTCATCCATCAAGGAGTGCATCCCCTGGCTTCAGCACGTCCAGCCTCCTTCCAGGATCCTGGATGGCCGGCCCGCCGGATCCCCTCGTCTCCCGATGGACGGAGCGCCTTCGAAGCCGGGCGGACGCCGTTGCGGAAAACCGTCTGAGTTTCTTCAACCTGGAAAAGGTTTTTATCGGGGACCCGATTGACTGGAACAGGGAGCACGAATGCGGGAAGCCTTCCCCCCTTCGGTTCTCCAAGAGGATCGACTACCGGGATTACCGGGTGACGGGAGACGCGAAGGTCGTCTGGGAACTTAACCGGCATCACCATCTCGTCGTGCTCGGGAGGGCATACCGCGCGTTCGGGGATCCGCGATACGCGGAGGCAGTTTACCGGCAGGTCGCGTCCTGGATCGACTCGAATCCTTTCGGATACGGTATGAACTGGCGGAGCCCCCTTGAATTGGGGATCCGCATCATCAACTGGGTATGGGCGCTCGATCTCGTCCGCGACCATGGAGATCGTCCGGACGGATTCGACGAAAGGGTCCGGGAGACGATCTGGCGGCATCTGTGGGAGATCACCAGGAAATATTCGCGGGGGTCCTCGGCGAACAATCATCTCATCGGGGAGGCGGCAGGGGTCTTCATCGGGTCGGCTTATTTCACGGATCTCCCCGGGGTAGGCAGGTGGAAGGAAGAGAGCCATGCGATCCTGTCCCGGGAGATCATCCAACAAACCTACCCGGACGGCTGCACCCGGGAACAGGCGATCGGGTATCACTTGTTCGTTCTCCAGTTTTTCCTTGTCGCGGGGATCGTCGGGAAAAAGGTCGGGATGGGGTTTTCAGATCGATATTGGGACAGGTTCTCGAAGATGCTCGAATTCGCCGCAACTCTCTCCGAGGGAGGGCCGCTTCCGCTGTTCGGGGATTGCGACGACGGCTATGTCCTGGATCTTGACGGGGGAGGGACCGACGTTCGAGAGTTGCTGTCTGCCGGGGCGGTGCTCTTCGAGCGCCCCGATTTCAAGCCCACGGCCGCCGAATCCGGGGAAACGGCATATTGGCTTCTGGGTTCCGACGCGGTGCACCGATTGAATGCGCTTTCGCCGCGCCAGGAGGATCACCGGATTCTATCGAAGGCATTTCCCGAATCCGGACTCTATCTTCTGCAATCAGGAAGCCGCGGAGGGGAGGATCGGATCAGCGTGCTCTTCGACTGCGCCGAGCTGGGATACGGCTCCATCGCCGCTCATGGGCACGCGGATGCATTGAGCTTCTCCCTTCGCGTCGGCGGGCGCGACGTCTTCCTTGACCCCGGGACGTTCGATTATTTCACCTACCCGGAATGGCGGAGATATTTCCGGAGCACCGCGGCGCACAACACGGCCGAGATCGATGGGGAAGATCAATCGACGATGCTCGGTCCCTTTCTATGGGGGGATCGGGCGGTATCTAAATGCACGCGATTCGACACGAAAGGATCCGGCGGGATCGTATGCGGCGAGCACGACGGGTACGCAAGGTTGCCTGGCCCGGCCCGTCATTCCCGGACAATCGAGTTGGAGGAGGGATCCGGCGTTTTGAACGTGATCGACGAGATTCATAGCGACGGTGAACACGATGTCCGCGTTTTCTTCCACGCGGCCGAAGATTGCACCGTGGCCATGAGTGGGGTATCGACCGTTCGGATCGGAACGGGTTCCTCCGTCGTCACGCTCGATATCGATCCCGCACTGACGGCGACTCTGACGTCCGGGAGCGAGTCCCCGATCTCCGGATGGGTAAGCCGCGGGTACCATCGCAAGGTACCATCGACGACCATCATAGCTTTCGGGAAGACTCGTGGGCATACGCGATTCCGCTTCAAGCTTCGGGTCGCCCGGAAGGAACCCGGAATCGGCCTCTGATGCGCCCCTGCTGGATTTCAATATTGTCGGTTTTCGGTCAGGATTGGCAGGCCTCACCAGGCGATATATGGTAAGATGCTGGAAATAATAGTGTTTCATATGGCATTTCTTTTGCGCACCTTTGGGTATCTGAAGCCGGGGGCGGAGATGGCAGCATACAGAAACTGGAGGGTGGCGGCATGACGAGGGGAAGGTTTCCACGGAATATCTCTTCAGGAGTTCTTGCCTTTCTCCTCTTGTTCCCGGTATCGGGTTCCGTCTCGTTCGGATGGAGTCCCCCCGTTGGGATCCCGGCCCCGCCGTGGCCCGCCGATCTGGACGTTCCGCGACCCGCGTTGCCGAATCCATGGGCAAGCGAGCAGGCCGGATGGTATTTCATCTCACCCTCCGGGTGTTCCGATGCCGGGCGCGCTTATGGGTACCCCGGCGCACCGCGCTGCACACTTCCCTCATCGCCGGCCGCCGGGTCGAAGATCGTGTTGGACGGAACGATTACAGGGAATTTAGACGTCACTTTCTCGGGGACCTCCGGAAGCCCTGTCTGGGTGATGGGGTACAGCGCGGGATCCCCGCCCACTGCCACCGGGGTATGGTCCGTCAGTGGCTCGTACAAGATTCTTGATGGCATCAGATTCACAAATGCACTTCAAGACGGGAACCTGGACTTTTATGGAAGTAATAACCTTATCCGCGATCTCTCGTTCGTTAACACGTACTCCGCGACCAACGGTGCCGTGGTTGAAGGTGGGGGAACGAACAACGTCATGTATCGATGCACCATCTCCCAGTCCGGGGACTGGCAACATGCCGGGAGTGACATAGACCGTCACGGGGTAAAGGTAATATCGGGCGCAAACGGGGTCTGGTATGTGAACTCCACCTTCTACCACATCCAGGGGGACGGGATACAGGTGGGAGATCAAAACGACGCGCCATCGGCAATCAACAAGGTTTACATCGGTGGAAACAGGGCGTATGAGAACCTTCAATCCTGCTTCTGGACGAAGAATGCCACGGACGTCATCATGTCGGAAAATATCTGCAGCGGTATTACATTCTCTCCTGGTGGTGACGGGCAAGGGTTGGGCGGGCAGTACGATCCGAAATATGTCTGGTTTTTGAACAACACCGTTTACAACACGAAAGCCGGCATTAAGGTGTCGGGAGCGAGCAGTGGGGGGGGCGGGCCGTGGTACATGATCGGCAACAAGGTGTACGCGGTGCAGTCGGATGATTGCAACAACTATAATATCGGCGCGCTCGCTTTCAGGAACAGCGGTGGAATAACGATGCTGTTCAACACCGTTCACGACGTCGACATGTTTGTCGCGATACCGGTTGGTTCCGGGGTGACGGTAAAAGACAACATATTTTCATCGAAGCGCACCGGCCCCGGATGCACCGCGCTTGACGTAAATGTCGCATTTACCCATGACTATAACCTGTTCTCCGCAGCGGGATACGATCCGGGGAATGAAGCGAACAAGGTTACCGGCGACCCGCGGTTCATCAATGCCGGGGCGGCGAATTTCGCCCTCCAGTCGAATTCCCCGGCGATCAACGCCGCGAATCCGGCCGAGGAGGCGGCTTTTGGCGCGTTCCAAGCGAGGTATGGATTCAGTATCAAGAAGGATTACGCCGGCACAGTGCGTCCGCAGGGGACCCGGTGGGATATCGGGGCAACCGAATACTCCGGTGGATCCCCGGCCGCGCGAGATCCGAACCCCCCGTCGAACCTCCAGGTGCATTAATCGAATCAGCATCCGTTGCGGCAGGATGTTTTCCGGGTAGTACGTTCGTTGTTCCCATTTTATAATCGCTGCTCCTCAAACCCGGCCTGGTGTATTTTACGTACTGGAGTCAAGTGGATACCCCTCTGAAAGAAAAAGGCAACGGCGGAAATGCCCCGGATTTCACGGGCCGTGAGCGTATGATCCGGAACATCCTGTCGAGCTGGGGCGGGCACATGGTGTTCGTCGTAGCCGGATTCGTGATGCCCCGGATGATCGACCGGCACGTCGGTCAGGTCTCCCTTGGAATCTGGGATTTCTCCTGGTCCCTGGTCAGCTATTTCGGGCTGGCGAGCTTGGGAGTCGGGTCCTCCGTCAACCGGTATGTCGCAAAGCTGAGAGCCGAGGGAAACCGGGAAGGGTTGGACGAAGCCGTTTCCTCTGTGGTTTGCGTCCAGGTCGTCGTCGCAGCCGTCGTCGGGCTCATGACCGTCGCAGCCGTCTGGTTTCTGCCACACTTCTTCAAAAAAATTCAGGGAGCGAACCTGTACGAATTGCGGTGGGTCATCGCCCTCCTGGGGGCCAGTCTTGCCGTCCAACAGATGTTCGATGCCTTCCGTGGAGTAATGACGGGTTGCCACCGATGGGATCTCCACAACGCGATCAGCGCAATTTCCTACGGGATCACCGTCATCCTCATGATCCTCGTTCTTTCCATGGGCCATGGGCTTCGATCCATGGCGGCGGTGTACCTTGCCACAGGAATCGCGACGGAAATCTACCGGTACCTTGCCGTACGGAGGATCTGCCCGGAACTGGATTTGCGTTATGAGAAAGCCACCTGGAAACAGGGAAAGGAGATGCTGTCTTTCGGCATAAAAACAGTCGTGGTCTGGCTGCCCCCCCTGATCATCATACAAGGGAGCAGCCTCCTCATCGCAAGATATCTCGGTCCCGCCTTGCTCGCGGTGTTTTCTCGGCCCATGGGGCTCATCCGGAGCGGCCAGACGTTCATCAACAAGTACGCGCTCGTGTTGACCCCGACGGCCGGTTCCTTGCAGGGTGCCGGACTTCAAGGAGAAATACAGGACCTGGTGATTCGGACGACACGTTATAGCGTTGCACTGACACTCCCCATGGTTCTCTTCCTCTCGATCTTGGGGGATCCCATCATGCAGGTGTGGATGGGACCGAGATACGATGCGGGACGAATCATGGCCATCCTCGCGGTCGGTAGTTTTCTTCTCATGTCCCAGCAGTCGGTCATCACCATACTTGTGGGCTTGAACTTGCACGGGCCCATCGGGCTCGTGAAAATCGCCTTGTCGATCGTGACGATGGGAATCGGGGTGGTTGCACTTGGCGTTACCGGATGGTCCCTTGCGGGGGCAGCTATTCTCGTTTCGGTCTATACGACGGCAAACGGAATCGCGATCCTCCTGTATGCATGCCGGAAGTTCGACATCCCCTTCGGGAGGTATTTCCGGAAATCCTTTCTCGGTCCCATGGCGGCGGGAGTGCCTTACGGGGTCGCCCTCCTCGTGGTGAACGTCACATGCCGCCGCACACCGCTCATCGCTCTTGGGGCGGGTTGCACCGTCAGTCTGCTCGTCCTGGGGCCGATCTACTGGAAATATTTCTTTCCCGCTGAAATACGGGGCATATTCCACCGCATCCCTGGATTCAGCGGGCTGGCGAAGGCGATTGGCATCGACTGAGTACTTACCCCGATGCGAATAGAATTAGTGAAAGATTACGATGGAATGAATATCGTTGCCTCCATTGTGCGGTATCGGGACATCGATGAGAATTTCATAAAGCAATGGGCTGGCCTTGAAAGCCGCGCGAAGAATGCGAATGCATTTTTATCGCCGAATTTCATAATTCCAGCCGTTAAGCACCTCACGCCAGGGATGAAGCCCCTGTTTTTAGTCGTCAACAAGAAGGTGGGAAATGTATATACGATGATCGGAATGGGGGTTTTCGTGTTTTCCCTTGGTACGATTAAGTTTCCGCTTCCGCATTTAAAGGCGTACAGGACACCGCATTCATATCTTGGCGGCCTTCTGATAGATGATGCATACATGAAAATATTCTTGGACGCGATATTTGATTATCTTAATAGCACGAGATACCTTTTTGGTATTGAGATTGTTGATCAAAGCATGGACACGGAATTCGAGAAGCATATGGAGAGCTCGTGTGTGAATAATGATATGGAATGGTTCATGGAAAACAGTAAACAACGGGCCATATTAATACCAAAGAAGGTAGGTGAAGAATATATACGCACGAATTATTCGAAAAACAGATTAAAAGCCTTGAAAAGAAAATATAACCATTTATTAAAATATGGGGAAGTACGTTGGGACATAGTAGTTGGCAGCCAGGTCGATGGCGTGGTTATCGATCGATTTCTGAAACTAGAGAACATGGGATGGAAAGGAAAGGGTGGAACCTCGCTCTTATCGAAACCTGGCAATGAAAAATTCTTTCGTGAAATGATCGGGAACTTCTCAAGAGAGGAACGCGTGTATTTCACGGAACTCAGCGTTAATGGTCAGGTGATATCCTCCACTTCAAACCTGATGTCTTCCCAAGCGGGATTTGCCTTTAAAATTGGGTGGGATAGCAATTACGCGCAGGCGGGACCAGGGATATTGAATGAGTTTGAGTTTATTAAAAATGTCGAAAGATTGTTTCACGATCTTGAATACATAGATAGCGGGGCGGGAGAAGGATCTTATATGGACGAGTTATGGCCGGACCGCATTAGGCTCGTGTCGGGGATTTACGCTTCTAAATGTTTCGCCAAGCCCATGATGAAGGTTGTTAATTTAGCCCGCAGATTGAAAAAGAGTCTTCCGGCATTTGCGTAACTATAAATCGGGGTTGCATTACAGGCTATGCTGAAAAAAACCGGTAAATATTTTCGCGATTTTATTCGGTGGGGCTCTGGACATGGAAGGCCCCGATGGGAGATCGCATACGCAATACTCCTGAACGATGAAATTAATAACTATGTAAGAAGATTGCAAATTGAAATAATCAATCGATTCGGCATTAATCCAGGGTATAAGGCATGCCCGCACATAACTCTCAAACTTGGATTTGAGGTTTCGGATCTGGGCCCATTCCTTCTTTATTTCGACAAACTTGTCGGTGAGATAAAGCCATTTGAGATTGAAATTCGTGGGATTGATT
>Ga0055457_10000061_pt1 | contig 18301 bp, 19 predicted proteins | sample Joice_ThreeSqA_D_FD_60018 | JGI IMG/M metagenome (GOLD analysis project Ga0055457, IMG submission 60018) | Wetland microbial communities from San Francisco Bay, California, USA, that impact long-term carbon sequestration - Joice_ThreeSqA_D1 | ecosystem: Environmental > Aquatic > Marine >... | reverse complement strand
GTGCGACTTCGCAACGTGGAGGCAGAGAGAGACACGGAGGCCGGGAGGCTGGACCGTGCCCGGCGAACGGCCTCCGAAGTCGACGCCCGCGTCGCTGATCTGAAGGACCTGCTGGCGTCTGCGGACCGCGAGGACCCGGAGGAGGACGACCGGCGGGCGAAGATCGAGGCGCGTCGCGTCGAAGCCGAGGAAGTTCTGGCCCGGGAAAGGGCGGGGCATGTGTCCGCGACGGCCGAATGGGAGCGCGAGAACTCGCTTCTGCAGGAGGTACGCCTCGAGCTGGCGCGACAGGAGTCGGGCCTGGAAGCGTTGCGCGAAAGACAGGCAGGCGGCCGAGCTGCGATCGGCGACCTCGACCACCGTGTCGAAGCCCTGAGGCGCGAGATCGAGGAGAACGAGCGGACTGTCGAACGGTCTCGCGAGGCGATCGCCAGCGGTGAAGAGGAGCTGGTGGGGCTGCTCGAGCGTCGAAGTGAGCTCGCGGAGCGTGTCCGGGAGGTCCAGGAGAGCCTGGACGAGCGGCGCACCGAGCTCGAAGAGCGCGAGTCGGCGTTGAGGGCCGAGCGGCACTCCGAGAGGGAATCCGCGGAGCAGAGGCATGCACTGGAGCTGGAAGTGGCGCAATTGCGGGGAAACCGGGCGAACATCAGGGAGCGACTCGAGGCTGAATGGGAGACCACCTTCGAGGACCTCCGGACTCGGGTCGAGGCGCCGGACGAGGGTACCCCGGACGATTGGTCGGCAGAGCTGGAGTCCATCCGCGTGAAGCTCGGCAGCCTAGGTCCGGTCAACCTGCTGGCGGCCCAGGAGTTCGAGGAGGAGAAGGAGCGGCTCGACTTCCTCGAGGAGCAGAAGGGAGACCTCGAGCGGGCGCGGACCGATCTGCACGACTCGATCAGGCGGATAAACGAATCCGCCTCGGCGGCGTTCAGCAAGGTATTCGCCGAGGTCAGGGAGAACTTCCACCGGATCTTTCAGACGCTGTTCGAAGGAGGCCAGGCGGACGTGTGGCTCGAGGATCCAGAGGACCCCCTCGATTCACCGATCGAGATCTCGGCGAGCCCCCGAGGCAAGAAGACTCAGCGCATCCACCTGCTCTCCGGCGGCGAGAGAGCCCTCACGGCGCTCGCCCTTCTGTTCGCGATCTACCTGGCGAAGCCCAGCCCGTTCTGCGTCATGGATGAGGTCGACGCGCCGCTCGATGAGACCAACATCGGTCGCTTCACCGCCATGCTCGAGCGCTTCAAGGTCGATACGCAGTTCATCGTGATCACGCACAACGCCAGGACGATCGAGGCGGCGGACTGGATCTACGGGGTCACGATGCAGGAGCCGGGTGTGAGCAAGATCGTGAGCGTGGAGCTCCACGATCTTCCGCGGGGCCAGGTCGCGTGAAACCCGGGCCGGGCCGGACATGCGGATGACGGTAGTGGGCTGCGGCACGGTCGTGCCGGAGCCGGATCGGGCCTGTTCGTCCTATTACGTGGAGCATGGGAGTACGCGGGCGCTTCTCGACTGCGGTGCCGGGGCCGTGCAGGCCATGGCCCGCCTCGGCATTTCCTGGTCGCGTCTGTCACACCTGTTCCTGACGCATTTTCACTCGGACCACGTGGGCGCTCTGCCCGGTCTGTTCTTCGCGCTCCGCCACGGCGTGCATCCTCCGCGCACCGCGGATCCCCTCGAAGTCTGGGGACCCCCCGGGACCCGTGCGCTGTTCCGAGGCCTCGCCGCCGCCCTGGGCGACTTTCTGCTCGATCCGGGATTCCCCCTGACCATCCGGGAGCTGGCACCGGGTGCCGAGGTCATCGCCGGGGATCTGGTCGTGCGCTCCAGGGACGTTCCGCACACGCCGGAGAGCATCGCACTGCGGATCGAATCGGCGTCGGGCGGAAGCGCGCTCGCCTATACGGGGGACACCGGGCCCGACGAGACGCTCGCCGACTTCTTCCGCGGGGTCGACCTGCTGGTCGGCGAGTGCTCACTTCCCGACGACCTGGTGGGGGACAATCACCTGTCCCCCTCCAGCCTCGCCCGTCTGGCACACCGGTCGGGCGCGCGCAGATTGATCGCGACGCACATCTACCCGCAATTCCGACAGCACACCGACGTGGCCGGACTGATCTCGGCTGCGGGGTACACCGGGCCGGTCGCGCTGGCGAAGGAAGGTCTCACAGTCGACCTGATGCCGGCGGCCGGCAGCTGACCCTGCGAGGACCCGGTTGATCCCGGGTTGATTCCGCCGGTCGAACCTCGACTCGCGCCCGGACGGCGAGGTCCGAGAAATGGACGAGCCGCGCCGATCCATCACACGTCGGGCCCTGGGGAGTCGCGGCGAGGAGATCGCCGCGCGGTTTCTCAGTGCGGCGGGGTATCGGATTCTGGCCCGGAACTGGCGCGTCGGTCGGTACGAGATCGACATCGTGGCGCGGCGCGGGGGCGACGTCGTGTTCGTCGAAGTCAAGACGAGGCGGCCGGGTCCGCAGCCGGCGGCCGAGTCGATCACACCGTCCCAGCGACGGAACATCGGGCATGCCGCGGCCGCCTGGATCCGAAGCCATCCGCACCTCGGCAGCGCGTTTCGCTTTGACCTCGTCGCAGTGACGTGGCCGGAAGGTGGGCCCCCACGGGTGGAGCACATCCCGGCCGCATTCGACGCACACGGCCCCTGAACCGACTCCGGTTCGCCTGCGGCAGCCCGAATATCTCGTTGCCCGGCGAGGGCGCGGCCGATACCTTCGCTTCGCCCCAGGCCCGTGGGGCCGGAGTGCGTGAATCCCGTCAGGACCGTGAAGGTAGCAGCGGTAAGCGTGCGAGGGTCGCCACGGCTCGCCTGGGGTATCTTCGCCGGGGATGCTTCCGCTTTCGACGGTGACTTCCGTACGGTAGCTTGGCCCTCATGTACAGAACAGCTCTCGCGAGGACGCATCGACCGCGCCGGTTCGCGGAAGTCGTGGGTCAGGATCACGTCGCGTCGACGCTTCGCGCGGCCGTCGAGGCGGGCCGCGCGGCACACGCGTATCTGTTCTGTGGACCGCGGGGGATCGGTAAGACGACGGCAGCGCGCGTCCTCGCCATGGCTCTCAATTGCCCGAACCGCGATGCGGGCGAGCCGTGCGGCGAGTGCGACTCCTGTCAGAGCATCTGGGCGGGTCGAACCTCCCTCGACGTCGTCGAAATCGACGCCGCCAGCAACCGGGGGGTGGACGACGCGCGGGACCTGCGCGAGCGGGCGATGTACGCGCCGTCCGACGAAAAGCGCTACAAGGTCTACATCATCGACGAAGCTCACATGCTTACGCGGGAGGCCTGGAACGCCCTGCTCAAGGTCCTCGAGGAGCCTCCGCCGCGCGTCATCTTCGTCTTCGCGACGACGGAGCCGCAGAAGATTCGGCAGAGCGCTTCGCCGGTCCTCTCGCGCGTCCAGAGGTTCGACTTCCGTCGCGTTTCGGTGTCGGACCTGGTGGAGCGGCTGCGACAGGTCCTGGCCCTGGAAGGGGTGACAGCCGACGCCGACGCGCTGCTTCCGATCGCCCGCAGGGCAGAGGGTGGCGTTCGCGATGCCCTGTCTCTCCTGGATCAGGTGCTCTCGTTCAGCGGAGACCGGGTTGCGGCTGACGACGTGCGAAAGATGCTCGGCCTCGTGGAGGAGGAGCGATTCGTTGAGCTCTTCGAGGTCATTCGGACCGGCGATCGAGCCGCCGTGTTTCCGTTCGTTCAGAGCTTGCTCGACGATGGCTACGACCTCGCGGAGTTCATCCAGGGCCTCGGAGACACGCTGCGGGTCGTCCTCGCCCTGCGGCTCGATCCGGACAGCGATCCGGGAGAGCTGAGCGTGGAGTCGAGAAGTACCCTGGCCGAGGTCAGCCGGCGATTCAGCGTCGAGGAGCTCCTGAGGCTGCTCGTCGCCACCGCGGACTTCGAGTCCGCGGGACGCTTCAGGCGCAGCGCTCAGCCGAGGATCCAGGTCGAAGTCCTGCTTCTGCGGCTCGCGAGCCTCGAAAGCAGCGTGGAGCTCAGTGAGCTTCTCGGGTTGCTCGAGTCGGAGGATGGCGAGCCAGAGGCTCGACGAGCCCGGTCCGACGGGCGGCACGAGCCGGCGCCGAAGACCCGAAGCAGGCCGACGGCAGCCGGGAGTTCCGGCGGCGCCCCCGAGCCCGAGGGCCGGAGCGCACCGGCCGCCGAGAAGGCGGCGACGGACGAAGCGCCGATCGCGGAATCCGCAGAGCCGCCGGCCGAAGATCCGGCGGCGAAGGCCATCGATTTGAGGCACATATGGGCTGAGGCCCTGGAAGCGGCGAAGGGATCCGCTCCGGGAGGGCGCCTCGTGGGCCTTCGCGGCGCCACGGTCGCCGGGTTCTCCGAGGGGGAGCTCGCCCTGCATCTGCCGGCCGGACTGGCTGGAGAGCTGGGGGCGTTCCTCGATGACAGGCGGCGCTCGGCGGCGCTCCGCAGGGAGCTGGGCGATCGGCTCGGCATGGATCCGTCTGCGCTTCGATTCCGGGCCGACGACGGAGGTTCCCGCCAGCGAATCACGGCCGAGTCGGCCAAGGACGCGAAGCTCCAGCGGTTGGTGGAAGCGGACCCCCGGCTCCGCGAAGCGGTACAAGCACTGGACCTGAAACTCACCGAGGAGTGACGGCTCTTGGAGAACCTGAGTCAATTGCAGCAGCTCATGCAGCTGGGGCAGCAGATGCAGTCACGCCTGGCCGAAATCCAGGAGAGACTCGAGAAGGAGACGTTCAGCGCTTCCGCGGGAGGCGGACTTGTGGAGGTCACTGCGGACGGGAAGGGTGGGGTCAGGTCGCTCCGGATCGATCCCTCGGCGGTGGATCCGGATGACCTCGAAATGCTCGAGGACCTGATCCTGGCGGCGATATCGCAGGCACAGGGCAAGGCCCGCGAGAAACTGGAATCCGAGATGCGTCAGGCCACGGGTGGAATGCCTCTGCCGGACCTGGGTTCGCTGCTGGGCGGCTGAGTGTCGGCGATCGAATCACTGATCGGGGAGTTCGGGAGACTCCCCGGGATCGGCAGAAAGACGGCGCAGCGGTTGACGTATCACCTGCTGAAGGGGCGTCCGGAGGACGCCCGGAGACTCGCAGAAGCGATCGACCGGGTCCTCGCAGAGGTGAAGCCTTGCGCGGAATGCGGAAACCTGAGCAGCGAGGCGCCCTGCGAATACTGTCGCAATTCGAGGCGTGACCCGGCACAGGTCTGCGTCGTCGAGGAAGCGTCGGACATCGCGGCCATTGAGGCATCGGGCCGGTTCCGCGGACGGTATCACGTCCTCGGGGGACACCTGTCGCCGCTCGACGGCGTGGGACCGGACGAATTGAACATCGCGCGATTGCTGGAACGACTGGAGGTCGGGGTCAGCGAGCTGATCATCGCGACGAATCCGAGCGTGGAGGGCGAGGCCACGGCGGCCTACCTTCACCGCGCCGTATCGCGGTTTCCGGGCCTTCGCGTGACACGCCTGGCACGCGGCCTGCCGGTTGGAGGGGATCTGGAGTACGCGGACGGAGTGACCATAGCGGAGGCGTTCAGCGGACGCCGGGAGATGTAGATGTCGGACAAAGTGATTGTGGTTCGTGAGGAGTCCGCCGCGTGGAAGGTGGTGAAGATCGCCGCGATCGCGATGCTGGGCGTCGCGGCGGTAGGCGGTGCCGGCGTTCTGCTGGCCCGGGACCAGATGGCTCGGCACCAGAGCGAGCTGTTCAGCCCGCACCCGCTGCGGCGCCTGGCCGCGCTGGGCTATCTGCGGTCGCACCCCGACGTAGACAACGTGCTGTTGCTGCGTGACTACGTGGCGTGGGAGGAGCGTCCGATGCTCCGAAAGCGGGCCAGCGTGATTCTCGCGGGGATGGAGGAGTACCTCGCGGCCGAAGAGAGCGTCGAGAGGGCCTGACGGAATGGCGATCACGCTTCCGGTGACCGGCGAATTGAGCTGCAAGGTCGTGTACTACGGTCCAGCGGCGAGTGGGAAGACGACGAACCTGAAGCACGTGTACGGAAGGCTCGACCCGGCGTCGAGAGGCAAGCTCATCACGCCCACCGATGGTCCCGAGCGCACCCTGTTCTTCGATTTTCTTTCCGTCGACATGGGAGTCGTTCGCGGGGTCCGGACCCGGTTCCATCTCCACACGGTTCCCGGGCAGAACCCGCAGAAGGAGAGTCGTCGCCTCGTGTTGCGCGGTGTGGATGGCCTGATCTTCGTCGCCGACAGCCATCCCCAGCGGCTGGCAGCGAACCGGGAGTCGCTGGCGGATCTCGAGTCGAACCTGGCCGAGGCCGGGCTGGCGGCTTCCGACGTGCCGATCGTGTTTCAGTACAACAAGCGGGACCTGGCCGGAGCGACGCCGGTCGAGGAGCTGCGGCAGATGCTCAATCCCGACGGCCGCCCCGATTTCGAAGCCGTGGCCATCGACGGCACCGGGGTGCTGGAGTCTCTCACGGCGATCTCCCGGCAGGTGATCAGAGCCCTCAACCGAGCGTGATCGCGTGTCCAACGACGTCAACCTCCCCAACGCCATCACCACTCTTCGGGTGCTCCTGGCGCCCGTGGTCACGGTTCTGCTCTTCGAGTCGAGCGTGTCGGCGAGGCTTGCCGCCTTCATCGTGTTCCTGGCAGCGGCTCTATCCGACCTCGTGGACGGCGCGCTGGCCCGCCGGCGCGGGGAAGTGACCGATTTCGGCAAGCTCGTCGATCCGCTGGCGGACAAGCTGCTTCTCGTGGCCACGCTGATCCCTTTCTATCTCCTCACACTGCGACTGCCCGAGCTCGGTGATCTTCCGTTGTTCGGGGGGATCGCGCTCTGGGTGCTGGCCGTGTTCTTCGGTCGCGAGGCCCTCATCACGTGGCTCCGGACAACATCGGCGAGGCGGGGGGTCGTGGTTCCGGCCACGACGCTCGGGAAGAGGAAGGCCCTGACGCAGAACATCTTCATCGGCTCGATGATCCTGTGGGTCGCCTATCGCACGGCGGTGGTCGAGTACGAGTGGTCGGGGTCCCTGAATCGTTTCTGGGCCAGCCTGCACGGCTGGTTCACGTCGGTCAGCCTCGTCCTGGCTCTCACGCTCACGGTCGTCTCGCTCGTGGTCTACGTCCTCGCGTTCCGCCGTGTGCTCGGGGGCAGCGCGGCTTGACCCAAGCGGACTCGCGCCTGGAGCGCGCGCCCGACTTACTGGAGCGCGCCGTCGAGGCAGTGACGGCATTGAGGTCCACGGGCGCGACGCTCTCGGTCGCCGAGAGCTGCACCGGCGGCTGGCTGGGCCGCGAAATCACCTCGGTTCCCGGTGCATCGGCCTGCTTCTGGGGCGGGGTCATCGCCTACGACAACGCCGCGAAGCTGGGGATGCTCTCCGTGTCGCACTCGACCCTGAGCGAGCACGGCGCTGTCTCGCGGCTCGCGGCGGAAGAGATGGCGCGTGGAGTCGCCGACCTGTCCGGGAGTACGTGGGCGCTGGCGATCACGGGACTGGCGGGTCCCGACGGAGGGACCCCGGGAAAGCCCGTGGGCACGGTCTGGATTGCGGTGCGGGGACCCATTTCGAATTCGAGGTCCTTCGTGTTCGCGGGGAACCGCGAGGAAGTGCGACGTCAGGCGGTGTACGAGGCGCTCGGACTTCTGGTGGAGGCGCTCCGGGGGCCATGAGGATCGAGTCGACGGGCATGCTCGAGGTGGCGCCGGGGACGAGGTTGTTCTTCCGGAGCCGGACGTCGGATGAGGCGCGCGGACGGCTCGTGGCGGTTCACGGGCTCGGAGAGCACTCCGGTCGCTATGGCCGGGTCGCGACGTGCGCCGCAGTGGCAGGACTGGACTTCCACGCGATCGACCTGAGAGGGCATGGCAGGTCGGAGGGACGACGCGGCCACGCCAGCTCGTTTGGCCGCCTGCTCGCAGACCTCGATCACTTCCGCCGACACGTCGAGCGCGTCGGCTCGGGTGGCCCGACCTTTCTGCTCGGCCACTCGCTCGGGGGGCTCGTAGTCGGCCGCTACGTTCAGGAGTTCGGGTTCCCGGACCTCGGGGGGGCCGTGCTCGTGGCGCCGTTCGTGGATCTGGCTCTGCGTCCGCCCGCCTGGAAGGTCGGGCTGAGCGACGCGGCGGACCGGCTGTTCCCCGTCCTTACGATGTCGAACGAAATACGATCGAGCATGCTTTTCCGGACGGCCGCGGAGGCCGAGGCGTACGATGGCGCTCCGCTGGTGCATCACAGGATCAGCGCGCGTCTGTGGGGCGAGATGCGACGGCAGGCCGACGTCCTCGTGCGCCGGGCGGGCCAGACGCGGGTACCTGTCCTGGTGCAGCTGCCGGGCAGCGACAGGGTCGTCAGCACGCCGGCAGGCGAAGACCTGGCACGGCGACTGGGAGGGGAGACGCGGCTGATCGCGTACGAGAACGCCTACCACGATCTGTATCACGATCCGGTCGCGGATCGGGCGGCGGCGGACCTCGTGGCGTGGCTCAACGAGCACACGGGTGGCGGATAGAGCGCGAAGGCAGGTGCGTGAGTATAGTTACGGGCTGAAGCAGCCCCGATCATGAGCAGTCGACAGGAGGCAGACTTGTTGGGAAGAAACGCTCACCGGCCGGAGGATGAGGCCGTCGCCGGCGAGACGCCGGAGGACCCGGTGGGAACCACGGATCCGACTGATTCCGAGGCCATGGAGGCGACTGCGGAACCGGCTGGGGAGATCGAGCGCGAGGAGTCCCTCGACGATCCGGCCCAGAGGCTGGCCGAGGAGCTGGAGGCAGTGAACGACCGATACCTGCGACTGGCGGCCGAGTTCGACAACTTCCGGAGGCGCACTCGCCGCGAGCAGACGGAGCTGTCCGAGATAGCGCAGGCGGACCTCGCTCGACGGCTGCTTCCCACCCTGGACGACCTGGCGCGCGTGGCCGCCACTCCACCGGAGACCACGACGGTCGAAGCTCTGGACCAGGGGCTCGAGCTTATTCTGCGCAATCTTCGCAAGGAGCTCTCGGAAGCCGGACTGCAGCGCATGGACGCCCTGGGAGAACGCTTCAACCCCGAGCTTCACCAGGCTCTGATGACCGCGGAGACCGGGGAGCCGGAGCTCGACGACACGGTCTCACGGGTCTTCGTGGACGGTTACACTTTCGGAGGGCGACTCGTGCGCCCGGCCCAGGTCGAGGTCCTGTACCACTCTCCCGAAGGTGTCGAGCCAGACTGATGACCGCACGCGCGAAGGACTACTACCAGGAACTCGGGGTCTCGCAGAGCGCCTCGGACGACGAGATCAAGAAAGCGTACCGGTCGCTGGCCAAGAAGTACCATCCGGATGCCAACCCGGACGACCCCAGTGCGGGCGAGCGGTTCAAGGAGATCTCCGAAGCCTACACGGTTCTCTCGGACTCGGACAGCCGGAAGAAGTACGATCAGCTGCGGCGCTTCGGAGGACTGGGGGGATACCGGCCCGGAGCCGGTCCGACACCGGGGGCATCTCCCGGAGGGACGCGGAACTTCCGCTTCGAGGACCTTGGCGGCATCGGGGACATCTTCAGTTCGATCTTCGATTTGGGTAAGCGGACGGCCGAGGAACGTCGCCAGGGCCCCGTACGCGGACGCGATGTGGAGTACCTGATCGAGATCCCGTTCCGCACGGCCGTGCGCGGTGGCCGGGTTACGATCAACGTGCCGCTGTCGGAGGAGTGTGCCAACTGTGACGGAACGGGGGCCGCCCCGGGCGCCGGAACGGACACGTGCTCGGAATGCCACGGCAGGGGAACGGTCACCTTCGGTCAGGGCACGTTCTCCGTGCCGCGGCCCTGTCCGGCGTGCATGGGGCGGGGACAGATCCCTCGCCAGGTGTGCAGCGCGTGCGGCGGTCGCGGGGAAGTCTCCACGCGGCGGAAGATCGCGGTCACCGTTCCGGCCGGCGTCGACGACGGCTCGCGCCTGCGGATCCCCGGCCAGGGCGAGAGGGGGCCAGGCGGTGGGCGACCGGGAGACCTGATCGTCAAGTTCAAGGTCCACGACGATCGCTTCTTCGCGCGAGAAGGCCTCGATCTCGCCTGCGAGGTCCCGATCAACGTCGCCCAGGCGCTTCTCGGCTCGAGGATCAGGGTCAGGACCGTCGACAACAAGAAGATCGTCCTCAAAATCCCGCCGGGCACGCAGTCCGGGACCACCTTCAGGATCAAGGGCCAGGGTGTCGAGAAGGGTCAGCGTACGGGCGACCAGCTGGTCCGAATCGTGGTGGACGTCCCGGACGAGCTTTCGGAAGAAGGCCGCGATGCGGCCGAGCGCCTCGCCAGGGCCGAGGGCCTCCGCCACTGAGCGGTGCCCGCGAGCTCAGCTTCGCCCGGACCCGGTGATCACGCCGCCGCCCAACACGATCTGCTCTCTGTACAACACCGCGCTCTGACCCGGAGTCACTGCATCCTGGGCGGTGAGCAGGTCGAGACCGAACGACCCGTCATCGGCCCGTGCTACGGTGGCCTCGACGATCGGCGCGCCATGCCGGATCCGGACGCCGACGGCCTCCCCGGGCATCGGGCGGTCGGCCAGCCAGTTGGCTCCTTCCGCGCTGACTCTCACGGACGACAGAGACTCGCGGGGCCCGATCACGACGGTACGCGAAGCGGGGCGGATCTGGATCACGAACATGGGCTCGTCGAACCCCCCGGGCAGTCCCTTTCTCTGTCCCACGGTGAACCTCGCGTACCCCTCGTGCTCGCCCACCGTCGTGCCGTCCACGAGCACGAAGGGGCCGGGCGAGAGCGCCGGGTGGAGATCGCCGAGGTGATCCCGGAGCACTCGCGCGTAGTCGTCGTCCGGGACGAAGCAGATCTCGAACGACTCCGGCTTGTCGGCCGTGAGGAGACCGAGCGTTCGAGCGATGCTCCGGACTTCCCGCTTGGGAATGTCGCCTATCGGCAGGATCAGTCGGTCGAGCACCGAGCGCGGGATGCCCCACAGGAAGTACGTCTGGTCCTTCCGCTCGTCCTCGGCGCGACGCAGAGAAGGCACGCCCCCGGACCGAGACACCCGGGCATAGTGGCCGGTGGCCACGGCCGCGCAGCCCAGCTCGTCGGCTCGGCGAACCAGGTCCCGGAACTTGGTGAAGCTGTTGCAGCGGACGCACGGGATGGGAGTCCGGCCGGCAGCGTACTCCTGCACGAAATCGCGTATCACGTCGTCGGTGAATTCCTTCTCCAGGTCGAACACGCGGTGCGTGATTCCGAGCGCCGATGCCACGGCACGCGCGTCGGAGATGCCCTCCAGACCGCAGCACATCCGGGCCGGGCCCGTCGTGCCGGAATAGCAGAAGGTCTTCATCGTGGCGCCGATGACCTGGCGGCCCTCCCGGACCAGCAACGCGGCAGCGACGCTCGAGTCCACTCCCCCCGACATCGCCGCGAGCACGGTCTCGTGCGTCACCGGCGCGATCCCCGCAGCCGCGCGACCGCGCCCGCAACGGTCCCGGCGGCCGTCTCGATGTCCGTCGACGTGGTGGCGGGCCCGAAGCTGAACCGCAGCACCGCGTAATCTCCGGCCGGTCGCACGCCCATCGCCTCGAGGACGTGCGACCCGGTGGAAACGCCGCTGGCGCAAGCCGAGCCGGCCGAAACCGATATTCCCGCCAGGTCGAGCGCTGTCAGGAGAACGGCCTGGTCACACCCCGGGATGCCGACACTGAGCAGGTGCGGCAGCCGTTCCGGACTGCCCTCTGCGTGGACTCTCAGGTCCGGGACCGCCTCCCGCAGCCTGCGCTCCAGGTCGGTCCTCAGATCGGTCCATCGATCGGCGGATTCCGGAAACTCGGAATCGGCCAGCCGAACGGCTTCCGCAAAGCCCGCGGCGCCCACCGGGTTCTGCGTGCCGGGCCACATCGCGCGCTCCTGCGAGCCTCCGTACGACAGCGGCTCCAGCGAGACGTCGCCGCAGCGCGCCAGCAGCCCGATGCCCACCGGCCCGCCCAGCTTGTGGGCCGTCACGGTGAGAAGGTCCGCCGGAACGGCGTCGAGCGACACGGAGACCTTGCCGAAGGCCTGCACCGCGTCCGTGTGAAAGAAGGCGCCGTACCGGTGTGCCACCTCGCACAGCTCGCGGACCGGTTGAACGGTCCCGACCTCGCTGTTCGCCCACATCACCGAGACGAGGGCAGGACGGCCATCGTCCGTCGAGAGACGGTCTTCGAGAGTCTGCGGGTCGAGCCGGCCGGCGGAGTCCACCGGCATCACTTCCACCGTGCTTCCCTCGACGGCCGCCCGGCGTGCCGCTTCGAGCACGGCCTTGTGCTCCACCGCCGACACGAGGAGGCGGGCCGTTTCTCCTGCGGAGCGGGCGAAGCCGAGAACGGCCAGGTTGTCGGACTGCGTGCCCCCACCGGTGAACAGGATATTGGAGCGCTCGGTCCCGAGAGCTGCGGCGATCTGCTGGCGGGCTCGCTCGAGGACCTCGGCGGCGCGGCCGCCGGCCGAGTGAATCGAAGCAGGGTTGAAGTCCGCCGTGCCCACGATCCGGGACATCGCGTCCCAGACGGCAGGTCGCAGAGGAGACGTGGCGGCGTGGTCCAGGTAGATCATGCCTCGCCCGACCTCACAGGGAGCGGACCCTCATCCCCGCCACGTCACCCACCTCGACCGTCTCTTCGGTATGGAACGGTTCCCCGTAGCCCCTCCGAATCAGGCTGCCGTAGTGCCGGCTCTGTGATTCGACGAGTTCGTAGAGCGACTGCCCGGTAGGGAAGGCCTCGCCGGCCTGAGAGACTCCGTCAAACTGCGAGGAGTACGACCGGATCGCCTCCATCTTGCGGCTGAACTGCTCTGTGATGTCGACCACGAAGGTCGGCTTCACAGGGTCTTCGCGGAAGGCCAGTGCGTGAATGATCTTGTGTGGGCGGTGAGCCTCGCCCGATCCGTACCGCGCCAGTCCGGCGAGAAAGCAGGCGTCGCGGCACAGCTCCGCGGCGACCCGGTGGTCCGGGTGGCGGCCCCTGAGGAACGGGAGGATCACGACCCGCGGCCGCAACTCGCGAATCAATCCGACGATACGTTCCCTGGTCTCGCGGTCGTTCGTCACACCGGCGTCGGGAAGGCCGGCGTTCACGCGGCGCCCCACCCCCAGGACCGCAGCTGCTCTCGCCGCTTCCTCCGCCCTCAAATCCGGGGTGCCGCGTGTGCCCATCTCTCCGCGGGTCAGGTCGAGGATCGCGGTTCGGTATCCCTGGTCGGCGCTCCGGGCGAGCGTACCCCCGCACAGGAGTTCGACATCGTCGGGATGCGGCCCGATGGCGAGCACGTCCACAGGCTGGTCCGTCATTGCATCCTTCCCGTGATCGTGAAGCGACTGGCTACCGGCTCAAGCGCCGCTCACTCATAACGCAGCGCGTCGACCGGGTCCAGTCCGGCGCCACGGGCGGCCGGGTAGAGGCCGAAGCCGATCCCGGTGAAGATCGACGCCAGGAGGGCGACGGCGATCGACCACAGCGGAACGGAGGCGGGCACGGGGGTGAGAGCGCCGATCACCCAGACGATGATCCCGCCGAGCGCCATTCCGATCGCACCGCCCAGCAGCGTGAGGGTCGCCGCTTCGACGAGGAACTGCCACAGGAGGTCGCGCCGCCGCGCCCCCAGCGACTTTCGCAGGCCGATCTCCCTCGTGCGCTCGGTGACGGAGATCATCATGATGCCGATGACTCCCACGCCGCCGACCAGCAGACCGACTCCAGACAAAGCCACCATCACGGCGAAGAACACTCCCGTGAACTTGTTCCACCAGTCCATCACCTGGTCCTGCGTGATCAGGTAGAAGTTGTCGTCCTCTCCGGGGCTCAGCCCACGCAACTGGCGCATCCGGGTCCGCACGGCCTCCAGGGCCACCTCGAGCTCGACTCCGTCGTGCGGCTTGACCACGAAGTACACCATCCTGTCCCATACGCGCACGTACTTCATGACGGACGCGAACGGGGCGAACACGTAGTGCGTCTTCAGGCCGGCGAACAGGTTGTCGGGCGGCCGGTACACCCCCACCGCCTCGAAGGGCGTCTCGCGCTGGCCCGGTCGGCCGATGTTGAACCGCTTGCCCAGCGGGTCGAGCCCGCCGAACAGGTCGACCGCGGTAGCGGAATCGATGACGGCGACCGCCCTGCGGCGACTTTCCTCCGTGGCGGTGAAGAACCGTCCGTCCACAAGGTCGCCGCCGTCCATGTCCATGTACTCCGCGTCCACTCCGTACAGCGAAATCCGGACGTCGGTGTCGCCCCGGCGCGCGTGGTATCCCCAATCGGAGACGTCGACGCCCGGCGCCACCTGCCGGATCGGTTCGAGTCGGGCCAGCTCCCGGCTCCACTCGATCTTGAGGGGCGGGTTCCGCATGAACTCGTTTTCCTCCTCCTCGAGTCCCGTGGAGAGTCCGCCCCCGCCGACCGGTGCGTGGAATACGTAGAACGTGGTGGGCCCGGCCGACGCGATGATGTCCTTGAAGCTCCCGTTCAGTCCCTGCACCATGGCGGCCATGACGAGCACGACCATCACCCCGATGGTCACCCCGAGGATGGTCAGGCCGCTCCGGACCTTGTTCGCGCGGAGCGAATCGAACGCGACGAGGAGACCCTCCTTCACGGTCGCGCGCAGGCCCATGCCCCCCCGCAGTCGCCTACTCATAGCGCAGCGCCACGATCGGGTCCTGACGGGCTGCCCGGTAGGCCGGATAGATGCCGGATCCCACCCCCACGACGAGACCCAGGACGAGGGATACGACGATCGACCACAAGGGAACCGACGCCGGGAGTGGCGTCAGGGCATCCACCGTCTTTCCGAGACCGATGCCCAGCCCGATCCCGATCGCAGCGCCGGCGACCGAGAGGGTGGAGGACTCGGCGAGGAACTGGTACATGATGTCTCGCCGGCGGGCTCCCAGCGCTTTGCGGACACCGATTTCCCGGATCCGCCCGGCCACGGAGAGGAGCATGATGTTCATGATCACGATGCCACCGACGACCAGGGAGATCGAGACGAGGCCGGGCAACGCCGCAAACAGGATTCGATTGATCTTGTCCCAGGCCCCGAGCAGGTCGTTCGAGGTCTGAAGCCAGAAGTTGTTCTCGATGCCCGGTCGCAGCTTCCGGTCTCGCCGCAGGGCCGCCTCCACCTCCAGCATGGCGGCCTCCATCTCCTCCACCGTGTGCGCCTTGACGGTGATCTCACCGATGCGGTCGCGCTGCCATGCCATGGTCTCGCGGAACGTCGAGATGGGCACCAGTACCGAAGCGTCCCGGATGACCCCGAGAAGTCCTCCCTGCTTCTCCCACACGCCGACGACCTCGAGCCGGTTGGCTCCGAGCCGTATGCGCTTTCCGAGCGGACTCTGGTCGGGAAACAGCTTCTCGGCGATGTCCGCGCCGATCACGGCCACCTTGAGCGACCTCCGCTCGTCGAGCGGCGACAGGCCGCGTCCCTCGGCCACGTCCCAGCCCTGCATGGTCTCGTATCCGTCCGAGCCGCCGATCACCCGGATGTTCCGCCGACTTCGCTCGTTGTACGAGACCTCTCCGAATCCCCGGTCCACGCTGTAGGAGAATCGCCAGGCGTCGGGAACGGCCTGCCGGACCACCTCGACGTCGTGCATCGTGAGGTACGGATTGCGGGCCTGGCGCCGCCGCTGCTCCTGGCTCTCCGATCCGGTCTGGACCTGGTTTCGCCGAACGACCGAGAAGGTGTTGATTCCGAATATGGCGCCCGCGAAGTCGTCCTGAACGTATCGGTTCACCCCTTCGACCACTGTGATCACGGCGATCAGGAAGGTGATGCCGATGATCACGCCCACGAGCGTGAACACGGACTTGAGCTTGTGTGCCCAGATCTGCTGCAGAGCGATCCGGATGCCTTCGAGAATCCTCACCCGTGTTCCCGCTCTCCTTCCTCAGGCTCCCGTTGCGGGGATCAGGACCCTGGCGTCGTGCGACTCGATCTCCCCGTCGCGCAGGGTGATCACCCGCTCCGCATGCGCCGTGATGTGCGGTTCGTGGGTCACCATGATGATCGTCTGTCCGGCCCGGTGCAGTCCGTCGAAAACCGACATGATCTCCTCGGAGGTCACGGAATCGAGGTTGCCGGTCGGCTCGTCGGCCAGGATGATCGACGGCTGATTCACCAGAGCCCGCGCGATGGCGACGCGCTGTCGCTGTCCGCCGGACAGCTCGTTGGGCTTGTGATCCATCCGGTCGGCCAGGTCCACCTGCTCCAGGGCCTTCCTGGCCCGCTGCATCCGCTCTCGGGACGAGACCCCGGCGTAGATCAGGGGAAGCTCGACGTTGTGGAGGGCGCTGGCGCGCGGAAGCAGGTTGAACGTCTGGAAGACGAAGCCGATCTCACGGTTTCGGATCCGGGCCAGGTCGTCATCGTCCAGGTCCTGCACCGGCTGGCCGTTGAGGATGTACTCTCCCGAGGTGGGGGTATCGAGACACCCGATCAGGTTCATCAAGGTGGACTTCCCGGAGCCGGAGGGTCCCATGATCGCGATGTATTCGTTGCGACGGATGTCGACGTCCACGCCCCGAAGGGCGCGCACGGTCTCGGTGCCCATCACGTAGTGCTTCTTCAGGTCACGGGTGTGAATGACGATGTCATCTGCCACGCTCATCTATCCCTCGCTGTCTCCGACCCGAGGCGGGCCGGCATGGTCCTTCTGCTCTTCGACGCGCACGAGCGCGCCGTCTTCCAGATCGCGGATCGCCTGGTAGGATCCCGACACCACCGTCTCTCCTTCCGTGAGCCCGGACAGCACTTCGAAGTATCCGTCTCCGGCGATGCCTACCTCCACCGGCCTGAACCGCGCTCGACCGTCCTCGAGCACGTACACCCCCTCGATCGGTTCCGAGGAGGCCGCGTCCCCGGCGTCCTTCGCGGTGGTGTCCGACGACGCTCCGCTAACCTGTTGGACTTCCTCTGCCTCGCTCGGAATCCGCTCGAACTGCGACGGGTCCATGAGCGTCAGCGCGATGATCGGGATCGCCAGCACATCGGGGCGGATCGCCGTGACCACGTCGGCGGTGGCCGACAGATCGGTTCGCAGATCGACGCCCGGGTCGTTCAGAGTGATCCGCACCTCGAAGTCGATCGCCTGCTCGGAACTGCTCTGCATCTGGCTCCGCGGCCGGATCGAGCTGTTCCCGATCTTGGTCACTCTGCCGGCGAACTCTCGATTCGGAAAGGCGTCGATCGTCACGATCGTCGAGTCTCCAATCTCGATCTCCGGAACGTCCGTTTCGTCGACCTCGATCACGGCTTCCATGATCGAGAGGTCGGAAATCGTGAGCAGCAGGCTTCCCGGGTTGTTCATCGTCCCGACGACCGCCGTTTCGCCGCGCTCGACGTTGAGCCGGGTTACCCGGCCGCTCATCGGTGCCTCGATGACGGTCTTGGAGAGGTTGTCCTGGGCCTCTCGCACGCTGGCGCGCGCCATGTCCACCCCGTGGCGGGCGGACTCGAACAGGGCCTGCTGCACTTCGGCCTGCGTCCTTGCCTGTTCGTACTCCGAGTCAGTCACCATGTCCTCGGCCGCCGCCTTCAGCTGACGGATCCGATCCCAGTCACGCTGCGCCTGCTGGGAATTGCCTCTTGCCTGCGCCTCTCTCGCCTGCGCGTCCGCAAGGGCCGCCTCGGCACGGTCCACCGCGGCCTCGAACCGGGCCGGATCGATGACGAGGAGGAGCTGTCCTTCGACGACGTCGTCGCCCTCCTCGACCGTGAGCTCCACGATGCGGCCGGACACGTCCGCGCTGATGTCCACCGACGTCTTCGGTTCCACGTGTCCCGTCGCGGTCACCCGGGCCACGAGGTCCCGGCGCCCCACGTCCTCGACGCGGACGAGGACCTCGTCGCCCTCGCGCCCGGCGAGCGACAGGGCAGTCACGATGACGACGGCCAGGACGCCGATCCCGATAACGATCTTTCGCTTGCGAGACATATCTGTATCCTTCACAACCGATTAGCCTGGTGCACCCGGATCAGCAGGACGTACGTGAAAAACGGGCAGGCGGTTTCACCCTCCGGCCCGCTTCTGGAACACTCCAAACGCCCGGATTGTTGCCTCGGCCCGTGCTACTGCTGGGCCACCCGGCGCGCTTCCCATCCGTGTCCGGGAATGGCAACTCGCAGGACCCGGCCGTCCTCCGGCGAGGCCCACAGGAGAGTCTCCTCCCCCCCGACGCTCATCTGGTAGCGCGTGGACGGAACCCGCGACTCCTGCACTGTGATGGTGTCCCTCGAAAGCCCCAGCACCCGCAGTGGGACCGTGCGGCCTTCCGAGGGCACCAGTATCCGCAGGT
>Ga0055457_10000046_pt1 | contig 21877 bp, 20 predicted proteins | sample Joice_ThreeSqA_D_FD_60018 | JGI IMG/M metagenome (GOLD analysis project Ga0055457, IMG submission 60018) | Wetland microbial communities from San Francisco Bay, California, USA, that impact long-term carbon sequestration - Joice_ThreeSqA_D1 | ecosystem: Environmental > Aquatic > Marine >... | reverse complement strand
CGCGCTTCGCTTTCGGCAACACCAGCGTCAGCGGTCCCGGCCAGAACGCCTCGGCGAGCTTCGCGGCGGCCTCGGGCACTTCCGCCGCCCAGGCGCGGGCGGCGGCGAAGTTGCTGAAGTGGACGATGAGCGGATGCGTGGACGGCCGGCCCTTGGCCGCGAAGATCCGAGCGACCGCGGAGGCATTCCCGGCATCCGCGCCGAGCCCGTAGACCGTCTCGGTGGGAAACGCCACCAGCTCGCCCGCTTCCAGCAGCGCGACGGCCTTCTCGATCTCGAGGACATCCGGGCTCATTCGAGCGGGATGCGCTTCCAGCCGATCTCGGTACGGCGCAATTCGTAGGCGGGCCAGTAGTGCTGGTCGAGCCGGAGCGTGATGACGTCGACGGAGCCATTCCAGCTCTCGGTCTTGAGCCGCAGCGACGAGCCGTCCGGCCGGCCCGACACCGCCCGGATGAAGGCGTCCAGGTCCGCCACCGGTATCCCGTCCACCTCGGTGATGCGGCGTCCGGCCCAGAGCTTGTAGCGTGCGGCCGGCGAACCGTACATGAAGAACGCGATGAAGACGCCGTCGGGCTCGATGCCGCGCTGCACGGCCATCGGCCGGTGAGGCGACTGCAGCGTGGCCCCGGCCCAGACCAGCACGCGCTCCACGTCGCGGCCGTTCAGGACGACGGTCTGCAGGTCGAGCGTGCGCTCCTGGCCGTTGCGCCAGATGGTGAGCGCGACCTCGGGCGCACGCACCGCCGCGCTCACGTCCCTGAAGCTGTTGACCACCTTGCCGTCAACCGCGAGCAGCAGGTCGCCCGGCTCGAGCAGCTCGGCGGCCGGCGAGCCGGCGACCAGCCGGTCGATCGTCAGCACGTGGCGGCGGCGGGGATTGTGCGCGGTGATGCGCTCGATCCAGGCCTCGTCCAGACCGAGCTGGCGCGCCTCGGCGAGCGAGAGCAGCCCGAATTCCGCCTCCGTCGAATAGGGCGTGCGCTCGCCCCGCACGTACTCCAGCATCTCCTGCACCATCGACGCCGGAATGCCCATGTTCTGCTGCACCAGCTCGCGGCCTTCTTCGTAGGCGAAGCTCGACCAAAGCGCGGCGACGTCGCCGCGCTTGTCCACGATCACGCCGTCGAAGTCAGACGGACCGTTGACCAGGCGCATGATCTCGAGGTTGGCGTCGCGGAACTGCAGCGTGCGCGACAGCGGGAATCCCACCGGCCCGATCGAGGAGACCGTCGCCCGCTGGGACGCGATGCGGGCGTCCGGCTGGATGCCGACGACGTGCACCGTCTCGCCGGTGGCCGGCATGCGCCCGGCGAAGCGCACCGCCTCGACCGGCGTGTCGCCGAGCTGCCGCGGGTCGTAGCGCACGACGGCGAGGTTGTGCAGCGGGTGCACGTACTCGACCGTGCCGTCCACCTGGATCGTGCCCGCAAAGGTCAGGCGCACGTCGCCGAGCGCGACCGGCACGGTGTTGCGGTCCACGGCGACCAGGCCGCGCACGGCGTCGATCACGACCCCGGTGCCGTGGTAGTTCCGCTCGGTGACCCCCGAGATCGAGTACGGCATGTTGAACTCGACCAGCACCAGCGAGGGCGCGTAGGCATCCACGAGCTTGTCGCCCGTGCGCGCGAAACGCGTCGTGCCGGGCGGCGTCGGCGGCGCGTCCGGGCCGGCCGCGATCGGCGTGCAGGGCCATAGCCCGGCGCTGTCGTCGCGCACGCAGTGCTGGGCCGGGAACCAGGCGCGGTTGACGCGGATCGACGTGAGCTGCCGCGTGCGCGTGTCCTCGGTCGTGAAGTAGCGGATCGTCGCCCGCTGCCCGTGGCCGAGCACCGAGAAGATCGCCAGCGCATCGTCGAGGCTCGCCAGCGGCTTGCCGTCGAGCTCGGTCAGTACCGCGCCGCGCGGTATGCCGGCGACGCCGAGCATGTAGCCGGGATTGGCGACGTAAACGCCGGAGACCGGCACGTTCATGTGCCGCGCCATCTGCCAGGACAGCGTATGCAGAACGCCGTCGCCGATCTCGAGATACTCCGCCGGGGTGACCGCGTACAGGTCCTGGACGGGCAGCGTCACCTTGCGCGTGCCGCCGCCCCGCACGATCGTCAACTCGACGGGCCTGCCGACGCTGTCGTCGAGCAGGGCGCCGAGCGTCTCGAAGTCGACCATCGGCTTGCCGTCGATCGCGACCAGCACGTCGCCGACCGCGAGCTGCCCGTCCGCGGCCGCGCCGGGCTGGACCTCGGTGACCACGAGCATGCCGGTGCGGTCCGGCGACGCCTTGCGCGCTTCCTGTTCCACGGCGGGCGGCAGGCCGAGGCGGCGGAGCTCGTCGTAAGGCGTATAGCGGAAGACGGACTGCAGCGTCCCGCGCGGCACGGGCCGCGAGGCCTGCAGCAGTTCGAGCGCGCGGACGACCCGCGTGAGCGGCAGGTAGAAGCTCGACGCGGCGCCGGTCGACCCGCCGGCGTTCAGCGCCACCACGCGGCCGCGGATGTCGATCACCGGCGAGCCCGAGGATCCGCCCGAGGTGCCCGAGGCGGCCTGGTAGTAGAAAGTGTTGAAGTCGTTGTAGCGACCGACGCCGTATTCCGGGGCCTGTCGGTCGAGGCGCGCGAGCGTACCCGCGAGGATCGAGAGCTGCTCGCCCGCGTCGTTGCCGACGACGCGGATCTCGACGCCGATCTGCGCGCCCTCCGGATAGAGCGGCAGTTCCACCGGCTGGATGAAGCGCAGCTTCGACGGGTCGTAGCGGTAGAACCCGAAGTCGTGGACGGGATCGCGGTACACGGGCTCGAGCGCGACTTCTTCGCGGTTGAGGAAAGTCGCGAAGGCCCGGACGGGCCCCGGCGTCACGACGTGGCGATTGGTCAGGATCAGGCCCCGCTCCGCGTCCACCACGAATCCGGTCGCCTGCGAGGACGTGTTCCACTCGGTGTCGAAGGCGCGCGCCGCGTCAATCTGGATGGCGACGACGCCCGTCGAAATGCGCTCGAGGGTGCGCGCCCAGCGCGTCGATTCCTCCAGCTCGATCGGCTGCGGCAGCGGCATGACCGGCAGTTGCGGCTGCAGCGGCGGCAGCTCCGCGTCGGTCACGGGCGTGGGCGGAGGCAGGGGCTGCGCCTGGGGCGCGTCCTGGGCGTGCGCGAACGCCGCGGCAAACGCCAGGACCGCGATCGCGAGCGCGCCCGGACGTGCCCGGCGCTCAGTCCAGCCGGTAGCCGAAGATCCCATTGAAGCGGTCCTTGAACTCGTCAATCGTGAAGCCGTGGTTCTGCGTGCCGACGGCCGCGATCTTGAGCGCGCCCATCAGCGAGGCGACCCTTCCGGTCGTTTCCCAGTCGATTCCGCGCATCAGCCCGTACACGAGCCCTGCGCGATAGGCGTCGCCGCAGCCGGTCGGGTCGACTACAGCCGCCGCGCGGACCGCGGGAATCTCGACGCGGCGCCCGTTCGTATAGACCACGGAGCCCTCGGCGCCCTGCGTCACTACGTAGGCCGCAACGCGCGCCGCAAGTTCCCCGGTGGAGAGGCCCGTGCGCTCCTGCAGCAGTGTCGCCTCGTAGTCGTTGACGGTAACCCAGGTCGCCTGCTCCACGAAGGCGGCGAGCTCGGGGCCGCCGAACAGCGTCATGGCCTGGCCGGGATCGAAGATGAAGGGAATGCCCGCGCGGGCGAACTGCTCCGCGTGCGCGATCATGCCGTCGCGGCCGTCGGGCGCCAGGACGCCGATCGTGATGCCGCCGTCGGACGGCACCTGCAGGCGATTGGAGTGCGTCATCGCGCCGGGATGAAAGGCCGTCAGCTGGTTTGCGTCGAGGTCGGTCGTGATGTAGGCCTGCGCGGTGTACTCGTCCGGCAGTTCCTGCACGTGGCGCAGCGACATGCCGTTGGTGCCCATCCACTCGCGGTACGGCCCGAAGTCGTGGCCGACCGTGCCCATGGCGTGGCCCGCGGTCCCGAGCAGGCGCAGGTTGTAGGCGATGTTGCCGCCGCAGCCCCCGAAGTTGCGCCGCAACGTGGGCACCACGAAGGAGACGTTCAGCAGGTGGATCTTCTCCGGCAGGATGTGGTCCCGGAAGCGGCCGGGATAGACCATCACCGTGTCGTACGCGAGCGAGCCGCAGATCAATGCCGCCATGCGAGCACCAGGACCCAGTTGAGGAACAGCAAAAGGAACGCGACGAAGACAGCGGCCGAGCCGAGCTCCTTGGCGATGCCGGAGAGCGGGTGGCGCTCGACGCCGATGCGGTCCACGGTCGCCTCGATCGCGCTGTTCAGGAGCTCGACGACCAGGATCAGCAGCATCGGGCCGGCGAGCAATGCGCGCTCGACGCCGGACTCCCCGAGCCAGAGGCCGAGGGGAATCACCACCATCGCGAGCAGGCACTCCTGGCGGAATGCTTCCTCCTCGCGCCAGGCGGCGGCGAATCCGCGAAACGTACTGCCGAACGCGCGCGACAGGCGCACCGGTCCCGTGGTCTTCTTGTCGGGGCGATTCGTCACGCCGTAACCGGCTTCCAGGCGACGTCTAGCTGGCGTGCCGCGCGCACGTCGTCCAGGCGCCGCACCGGCATGGTGTGCGGAGCCGCCTTGACCGTCGCGGCGTCGGTCTCGGCCTCGCGGCGGATGGCGACGAGCGCCTCGACGAAGCCGTCGAGTTCCTCGCGCGTTTCGGATTCGGTCGGCTCGATCAGGAGGCACTCCGGGACCAGCAGCGGAAAATAGGTCGTCGGCGCATGGTAACCGTGATCGAGCAGCCGCTTGGCGAAATCCATCGCCGTGACGCCGAGCTCCCGGGCCTCGCGCTTCAGCGTGATGATGAACTCGTGACTCGCGCGCCGGTCGCGGTAGGCCGGCTCGAACCCGGCCTCGGCCAGCCGCGCCATCAGGTAGTTGGCATTCAGGGTCGAGTATTCCGCGACCCGGCGCATGCCGGCGGCGCCCAGGATGCGCATGTAGACCCAGGCCCGCAGCAGCACGCCCGTGTTGCCCATGAACCCGGAAAGGCGGCCGATCGAGTCGGGCAGGTCGCGCTCGTCGAGCCAGCGGTAGCGCTCGCCCTCGCGCCCGACCACCGGCACCGGCAGGTAAGGCAGCAGTCGCTGCCCGACGCCCACGGCGCCCGAGCCCGGCCCGCCCCCGCCGTGCGGCGTGGAGAAGGTCTTGTGCAGGTTCATGTGGATGACGTCGAAGCCCATGTCGCCCGGGCGCACCTTGCCGAGGATCGCGTTCAGGTTCGCGCCGTCGTAGTAGAGCAGCCCGCCGGCCTCGTGCACCTTGCGCGCGATCCCGACGATGCGGCGCTCGAAGACGCCGAGCGTGCTCGGGTTGGTCAGCATGATGCCCGCGGTCGCGGGCGACAGCGCCGCCTCGAGCGCGGCGATGTCGACGTCGCCGTCGGGCAATGTCGGGATCTCGCGGACCTTCATCCCGCACATGGTCGCGGTCGCCGGGTTCGTGCCGTGTGCGGCGTCCGGGACGATGATCTCGTCGCGCGCCAGGTCTCCGCGCGCACGGTGATAGGCGCGGATCATCGCAACCCCGGCGAACTCGCCCTGGGCACCGGCCATGGGCGTCAGCGAGACGCCGGCCATGCCCGTGACGTGCTTGAGCATTTCCTGCAGTTCGAACAGGCAGGCCATGACGCCCTGCCCCGTCGCGCTGCCTGCCAGCGGATGCCGGCCGAGGAAACCCGGCAGCATCGCGAGCGCGTTGCAGGCCCGCGGGTTGTACTTCATCGTGCAGGAGCCGAGCGGGTAGAAGTGCGTGTCGATGCCGAAGTTGAGCTGCGAGAGCCGCGTGTAGTGGCGTACGGCCTGCAGCTCCGACACCTCCGGCAGCGGCGGCTGCCCACGCCGCCTGAATCCCGGAGGCACTTCGCCCGACGGCTCCGCGGCCGGGTACTGGGCCGTGGCGCCGCGGCCCGCGTGCGAGAGTTCGAAGATCAGGGGTTCGGGCTTGCGGGTGATCATGGTCAGGCCGCCGCGGCCCGGCCCAGGACGCGCCCGAGTGCGCGTGCGTAGGCCTCGATGTCGGCCCGCGTGCGCGTTTCCGTCGCGCAGACCAGGAGCGCATCGCCGAGCTCCGGGTAATCGCGCGCGAGATCGAAGCCGCCGATGATGCCGTCGGCCGCAAGCGCCTCGAGCACGGGGGCGACCGGCCGGTCCAGCTTCAGCACCGCCTCGTGGAAGCGCGGCCCCGGGAAAGCGACCCGCACGCCGGGCAACTGCGTGAGCGCGGCAACGAGTTCGCCGGTGCGCGCGATGCAGGCGCGGGCAACCCGGTCGAGGCCCGTGGGCCCGAGCAGCGCCAGGTGGATCGTCGCCGCACTCATCAGCAGGCCCTGGTTGGTGCAGATGTTCGACGTCGCCTTGGCGCGGCGGATGTGCTGTTCGCGGGCCTGCAGGGTCAGCGTGAAGCCAGGCTTGCCTTCGGCGTCCACGGTCCGGCCGGCGATGCGGCCTGGCAGCTGTCGCACGTGCTCCATGCGGCAGGCCATGAACCCGACGTAGGGACCGCCGGAGGACAACGGCACGCCGAAGGGCTGCGCGTCGCCACAGGCGATGTCGGCGCCCCCGTCGCCCCATTCTCCCGGCGGCTTCATCACGGCGAGCGAAACGGGATTGACGGCAGCGATCACCAGCGCGCCGTTCGCGCGCGCCCAGCGCGTCAGCGCATCGGCATCCTCGAGCCGACCGAAGAAGTTCGGTTGCGGGATCACGAGCGCCGTGATGTCCTCGCCCGACAGTGCGGCCAGCCGGGCCGGGTCGATGCAGCCGCTGGCCGGGTCGCAGGCGAGCGTCTCGAGGCGGAGCCCCTGCCCTTCGGTGATCGCGCGCGCGACGCGGCGCCAGACGGGATTGATGGTCTCCGGCAGCAGGATGCGTGCGGACTTCGAGCGGCGGTGCGCGCGCACCGCCATCAGGCAGGCCTCGGCGAGCGCAGAAGCGCCGTCGTACAGCGAGGCGTTCGACACGTCCATTGCCGCGAGGCCCGCGATCATCGACTGGTACTCGTACATGATCTGCAGCGTGCCCTGGCTCGCCTCGGCCTGGTACGGCGTGTAGGCGCTGTAGATCTCGCCGCGGGTCACGAGCGCCCAGACCGGTGCCGGGATGTGGTGCTCGTAGGCGCCGGCGCCGATGAAGTTGAGCGGCGACCCGTCTGCGGCCGCGCGCTTGGCCGCGAGGCGTGAGACCTCCATCTCGGTCAACGCCTCGGGAACGCCGGGCAGCGACTCGACACGCAGCGCCGCCGGTATCTCGTCGAACAGGCCATCGATCGAGGGCACGCCGATGCGCTCGAGCATGGCGCGTACGTCGTCCGGCGTGTGCGGGATATACGGCACTCAGCCTCCCGCTGCGACCACGGCCTCGTAGCCGGCCGCGTCGAGACTTTCGGCTGCGGCGCCGCCGGCCGAGGGCTTCAGGCGCAGGATCCACCCCTCGCCGAAGGGATCCTTGTTGATCAGTTCCGGCTGCGTCGCAAGTCCGGCATTGCCGGCGACGACCTCGCCCGTGAGCGGGCTGTACACGTCGGAGGCCGCCTTCACCGATTCCACCACGGCGCAGGCATCGCCCGCCGTAAGCTGGCGGCCCGCCTCGGGCACCTCGACGAACACCAGGTCGCCGAGCGACTGCTGCGCGTGGTCGGTGATGCCGATTTCGACCGTGCCGTCCGCAAGGGTTCGCATCCATTCGTGGCTCTTCGTGTACCGCAGGTCCGCGGGAATCTGGCTCATGCAGCAGGTCTCCGTGGCTAGATATCGATCTTCGGCTTGCCGTTACGCACGAACGGCGGCTTCACGAGGCGGGCGGGGATCCGCCTGCCGCGGATGTCGACTTCGACCGCGCCGTCGGCCGCGGCCGGCAGCCGCACGAAGCCGATCGAGCGCTCGAGCGTCGGCGAGTACGTGCCGCTCGTGACTTCGCCCTCTCCGGCGGCCGAGAACACTTTCTGGTGCGAGCGCAGCACGCCGCGCTCCAGGAGCAGGAGGCCGGCGAGCTTGCGCGCATCGCGGGCGTCGCGCCGCTTCTCGAGGGCTGACTTGCCGATGAAGTCGCGTGTGCCCTCGAGCACGACGGTCCAGGCGAGGCCGGACTCGAGCGGCGTGACCGTCTCGTCCATGTCATTGCCGTAGAGGTTCATGCCCGCCTCGAGCCGGAGCGTGTCGCGCGCGCCGAGCCCGCAAGGCGCGACGCCGGCGTCACGCAACGCTCCCCAGAAGCCGGCCGCGGCTTCCGCGGGCAGCGCGACTTCGAATCCGTCCTCGCCGGTGTACCCGGTGCGCGAGACGAACCACTCGTCGTCGAAGGCGACGCCGAAGAAGACACCCAGTGCCCCGGCCGCAGCGCGATCCGCCTCCGGCAGGATCGGCAGCGTCTTCGCGCGTGCGCCTGGGCCCTGGACGGCGACGATCGCAAGGTCGCGCCGGGGAACGACGGCGACCCCGATCTGCTTCGCGTGCTCCTTGATCCAGGCCAGGTCCTTGTCGGCCGTGCCGGCGTTGACCACCAGTCGAAACCATCTTTCGTCGAGGTAACAGGCGATCAGGTCGTCGATCACGCCGCCGTCCGGGCGCAACATGCAGCTGTAGAGCGCCTTGCCGGGTGCCGTGAGCCGGCCGACGTCGTTCGCGAGCAGCCGCAGCAGGAGCGGGCGCACGCCGGCGCCGCGCAGGTCGACCGCGCACATGTGGGACACGTCGAACATGCCGGCGTCCCGGCGAACGGCGTGGTGTTCCTCGATCTGGGAACCGTAGCCGACCGGCATGTCCCAGCCGCCGAAGTCCACCATCCGCGCGCCGGCGGCGACGTGGAGGTCATGGAGCGGTGTGCGTTTTCCCATTTCTCTTCGGCGGTTCCCAAAACCAGGGCCCGCCCCTCTGTCGTTGGGCCATCGATGGCCGCTCTCCAGAGTTCGCCGGTTCCTGCCGTTCGGGTGCCTGAGCGTTTCCGGGCGGGTTGCGCCTTCGGCGCCGCGCGTGCGCGGACTCTCCGGCAGGACCATGTTGCGACCGGGGGATTCTAGCGGAAAGCGCCGGCAAGCACAGGGTATAGTCGCGCCCGGAGTCCGCTCCAGCCACCGGAGTCCTGCATGCCACGACTGCTCGCACCGTTCCTCACCGCCCTGGCGCTGCTGGCCGCGCCGATCGCCGCCCTGGCCGACGCCACCATGGAGCTGCACGCCCTTTTCGACCGTGAGTGGCAACGCGACCTCGCGGATAACCCGCTGAATGCGACCTACTACGGCGAGACGCGCTACAACGACCGATTGCCGGACATTTCACCTGCAGCGCAGGCAGCGCGCGCGGCCGCCGATTCAAGGGTGCTCGAGGACCTGGCCCGCATTCCGCGCGATGCCCTGCCATCCGGGGAGCAGTTGAACCACGACCTGTTCCGCCACAGGTACGAGACCCGCAAGGCGGCGCTGCCGTTTCATCGCGAGTACTACTCGATCGAGGCCAGCAGCGGCCCGCAGTCGCTGAACGAAGTCGCCGAGCTCATGCCGTTCGAGACGGTGGCCGACTACGAGGCCTGGCTTCGCCGCATGCGCGCGATCCCGGCCTACCTGGACCAGTACGGGGAACGGCTGCGCCGCGGCGCGGCGGAGAAGCGCACGCAGCCGCGCGCCGTCATGGAGCGCGTACTCGAACCGCTCGCGAAGCAGGTGACCGACAGGCCCGAGGACAGTCCCTTCTTCGCCAGGTTTCGCGCCTACCCCGACGCGATCCCGGTCGCCGAGCGTGAACGCCTCGCCGCGGACGCGAAGCAGGTGATTGCCGGGTCCGTGGTCCCCGCCTATCGGCGGTTCCAGGGGATATTCCGCGACGAGTACCTGCCGGCGACCCGCGAGACAGTCGGGCTCTGGGACACGCCGGACGGGCGCGAGCACTACCGGTTCCTGGCGCGCTACCACACGACCACCGACCTGACGCCCGAGGAGATCCACGCGATCGGCCTCGCCGAGGTCGCGCGCAACCGGGCCGAGATGCAGCTGGTCATGGACGAGGTCGGCTTCCAGGGCTCGCTGACCGACTTCTTCCAGCACCTCAGGACCGACCCGCAGTTCTACTACCAGACCGGCGACGAGCTGTTCCGCGCCTACGCCTATATCGTGAAGATGATCGATCCCGAGCTGCCGAAGCTGTTCGGCAAGCTCTACCGCACGCCCTTCGGCCTGCGGCCGATCCCGGACAACAGCGCCCCGAACACGACCACGGCCTATTACAGCGGTCCGTCGCTCGACGGCTCGCGTCCGGGGTACTACTACGTGAACCTGTACCGCCCCGAAGTCCGGCCGAAGTACGAGATGGAAGTACTGTCGGTGCACGAGGCCGCGCCCGGCCACCACCTGCAGATCGCGCTCGCCCAGGAGCAGACGGACCTGCCGATGTTCAGGCGCGCGGGCGGCTACACGGCCTATATCGAGGGCTGGGGCCTCTATTCGGAGCGGCTCGGCTACGACCTCGGCCTCTACCAGGACCCGTACTCGCGCTTCGGGCAACTGACCTACGACCAGTGGCGCGCCGTGCGCCTGGTCGTGGACACCGGCCTGCACTACATGGGCTGGACGCGGCAGCAGGCGATCGACTACTTCATGGCGAACGCGGCCAAGACCCCCGCCGACATCGTCAACGAGATCGACCGTTACATCTCGGACCCGGGCCAGGCCCTCGCCTACAAGATCGGCCAGCTGAAGTTCCTCGAGCTGCGCTCGCGCGCCGAGCAGGCGCTCGGCGAGCAGTACGACATCCGCACGTTCCACGACACGGTCCTCGCGACCGGCGCCGTCCCGCTCGACATCCTCGAGCGCACGGTGGACGACTGGATCGCGGCCCGGAAGGCCGGGTGACCGCGGCGCGCCGCAGCACGGTGGCCGTCCGCATCGGCAGCGTTGCCGTGGGCGGCGGCGCGCCGGTCGTCGTCCAGTCAATGACCAACACCGACACGGCCGACATCGAGGGCACGTCACGCCAGGTGCGCGAGCTGGCCGAGGCCGGCTCCGAGCTGGTGCGGGTGACCGTCAACACCGACGAGGCCGCCGCGGCCGTGCCGCACATCCGGGATCGCCTGCGATCGGAAGGTTGCGACGTGCCGATCGTCGGCGACTTCCACTTCAACGGCCACAAGCTGCTGGCGGCGCACCCCGCCTGCGCGGAGTCGCTGGCCAAGTACCGCATCAACCCGGGCAACGTCGGCCGCGGCAGCAAGCGCGACCCGCAGTTCGCGGCCATGATCGAGACCGCCTGCCGCTACCACAAGCCGGTGCGCATCGGCGTCAACTGGGGCAGCCTCGACCAGGACCTGCTGACCCGCATGATGGACGAGAACTCGCGCGCACCCGAGCCGCAAGGCGCGCTCGAGGTGCTGCGCGAGGCGACAGTCGTCTCCGCGCTCGCCTCGGCAGCGCGCGCCGAGGAACTCGGCCTGTCGCATGACGCCATCGTCATCAGCGCGAAGGTCAGCGGCGTTCAGGACCTGGTCGCCATCTACCGGACCCTCGCCGCGCGCTGCGACTATCCCCTGCACCTCGGGCTCACCGAGGCCGGCATGGGCGCCAAGGGCATCGTGTCCTCGACCGCGGCGCTCGCGATCCTCCTGCAGGAGGGCATCGGCGACACGATCCGCGTCTCGCTGACGCCCGAGCCGGGCGGCGACCGCCGCCAGGAAGTGCGGGTCGCGCAGGAGATCCTGCAGAGCCTGGGCCTGCGCGCCTTCCTGCCGCGCGTCGTCGCCTGCCCGGGTTGCGGGCGCACGACCAGCAGTTATTTCCAGGAGCTGGCGCAGCGCATCCAGGAGCACGTGCGCGAGCGCATGCCGGCCTGGCGGCGCGACTACGAGGGCGCGGAGAACATGACGGTCGCGGTCATGGGCTGCGTCGTGAACGGCCCGGGAGAGAGCAAGCACGCGAATATCGGCATCAGCCTGCCGGGCACGGGCGAGCGGCCGGTCGCGCCCGTCTACGAGGACGGCGAAAAGACGGTGACGCTGAAGGGCGAGCGCATCGCCGAGGAATTCCAGGAACTGGTCGAACGTTACGTGGCGCGCAGCTATCCGCGCCGGGAGGCCTGATGGATACCCTGAAAGAACGCAAGTGCGTGCCCTGCGAGGGCGGCGTGCGGCCGCTCGACGCGGCGCGGGCAGCCGGCCTGATGAAGCAGCTGCACCCTGACTGGCAGCTGGTCGAGGACGGCAAGGCGATCCGCCGCGCGCTGAAGTTCCCGGACTTCTGGCGTACGATGAGCTTCGTCAATGCGCTGGCCCATGTCGCCAACGTCGAGGACCACCACCCGGACCTCGAGCTCGGCTACAACTATTGCCGCATCCGCTACTCGACGCACGCGATCGGCGGCCTGTCCGACAACGACTTCATCTGCGCCGCAAAGACGGACGCGCTGCTGTGACGCGAAGGGGTCTGACCCCTTCAGGGGGACGAAACGCTGCGGCGGGACCGTCGGCATCCCCTGAAGGGGTCAGACCCCTCCGTGGCATCGACGCCGCTCACCGGAAGGTGATCTTCGCCTCCTCGCTCGGCACCGTCTTCGAGTGGTACGACTTCTACCTGTACGGCACGCTCGCCGTGTTCTTCTCGGCGCTGTTCTTCCCCCCGGGCAACGACACCGCGGCCTTCCTCGCGAGTCTCGCCACTTTCGGCGCCGGCTTCGCCGTGCGCCCGCTCGGCGCGCTGGTATTCGGCCGCATCGGCGACCGCGTCGGCCGGAAGTACACCTTCCTGATCACGATCGTCGTCATGGGCCTGTCCACGGCGCTGGTCGGGGTGCTGCCGACTTACGCGCAGATCGGCATCTGGGCACCGATCCTGCTGGTCACGCTGCGCCTCGCCCAGGGCCTCGCGCTGGGCGGCGAATACGGCGGCGCCGCGACCTACGTCGCCGAGCACGCGCCAAAGGGCCGGCGCGGCTACTACACGAGCTGGATCCAGACCACGGCGACGCTCGGCTTCTTCCTCTCGCTCGCGGTGATCCTCGCATGCCGGCTCGGCTTCGGCGAGGAGGCTTTCAAGGCCTGGGGCTGGCGCGTGCCCTTCCTGATCTCCGTCGTGCTGCTCGGCGTGTCGGTCTATATCCGCCTGCGCCTGCAGGAGTCGCCAGTGTTCGCCGAGATGAAGGCCGAAGGCAAGCTGTCCAAGGCGCCGCTGAAGGAGAGCTTCGGGCAGTGGAAGAATGCGCGCATCGTGCTGCTGGCGCTGTTCGGCGCGACCGCGGGCCAGGGCGTGGTCTGGTACACGGGCCAGTTCTACGCGCTCTTCTTCCTGCAGAACACACTCAAGCTCGACTTCCAGACGTCGTACCTGCTGATCGCCGCGGCGCTGGTCATCGGCACGCCCTTCTTCGTCTATTTCGGCAGGCTATCCGACCGCATCGGCCGCAAGCGCATCATGGTGGCCGGGTGCCTGCTCGCCGCGCTGACCTTCATCCCGATTTTCAAGGGAATGACGCAGTCGGTGAACCCGGCGCTCGCGGAGTTCCAGGCGCGGGCCGCGGTCACGGTGGCGGGCGCCGACTGCCGTTTCCGCATTTTCGCGAGGCCGGCGACGCCCTGCGACCAGGCGCGCGACTTCCTGACCAAGGCCGGGGTGAACTACGAGCGCGCCAAGCCGGAGGCCGGCGTGCCGGTGGTGACCACGATCGCCGGCCAGCGCCTGGCGGGATTCGACGAGGCGGCCTACCGCGCGGCGCTCGACGCCGCCGGCTTCCCGGCGGCCCCGGACCCGGAGCGCATGAACCTGCCGGTCACGCTGCTGCTGCTCGTGGTCCTGATGCTGTACGTGACCATGGTCTACGGCCCGATCGCCGCCTACCTCGTCGAGTTGTTCCCGACGCGGATCCGCTATTCGTCGATGAGCCTGCCGTACCACATCGGCAACGGCTGGTTCGGCGGCTTCCTGCCGTTCCTCGCCGCCGCGCTCGTGGTGCTCACGGGCAACATCTACTACGGGCTCTGGTACCCGATCCTCATCGCCGCGATGAGCGGCCTGGTGGGGCTCTTCTGCCTGCGCGAAACCAAAGATGTCGATTTGCGCTCATGACGGCGGCCGGCGCACCGACGCGGGCAGTTCGCCCGCGACGCCGAGTGCGCGCTGCATGAACAGTCGTTTCGCGGTAACCGAGGACTGCGCAAGGCCGAGCGCCCCCTGCCGCAGCCGTGACTGGAGCGGGTTCCCGCCGGAGAAGAGCCGCTTGAGGCCGTCGAGCAGCACGATGGCCGGGAGGGCCTCCGCCTTGCGCCAGCGCTCGTAGCGGCGCAGCACGCGAAACTCGCCCGGGTCGTCGCCCGACCCGACCGCCTCGCCCAGCACGTCGACCAGAGCGGCCGCATCCAGGAAAGCGAGGTTGATGCCCTGGCCGGCCAGCGGGTGCACGGTGTGCGCGGCATCGCCGATGAGTGCGACGCGTTCGGCGGCATAACGGCGCGCGTGCAGCAGGCGCAGCGGGAAGGAGGCGCGCACCGTGGTCGGCACGAGCCGGCCCAGCACCGCGCCGGAAGCCGCCGTCACCTGTTCCGCGAACGCTGCCTCCGGGCATTGCACCAGCTCGTCCGCCTGCCCCGGCAGCGTCGACCAGACGAGCGACGAGCGTCCGTCCGCGAGCGGCAGCAAGGCGAGCGGCCCGGTGTCCAGGAACCGCTGGCGGGCGGTCGCACCATGCGGCACTTCGGAAGCGAGATGCGCGACCACCGCCCGCTGGCCGTAGTCCCAGCCCCGCGTGTCGATGCCCGCGTGGCGGCGCACGCCGGACTCGGCGCCGTCGGCGCCGACGATGAGACGGGCGCGAAACTCGCGACCGTCGCCGAGCGCGACGCGCACGGCGTCGCGGGTCACCTCGAGCGTAGCGAGTTCAGCGCGCAGGAGCACCACGCCCTGTGCCTCGGCCCGCGCGGTGAGCGCGGCCTGGATGCTGCGGTTCTCGGCGATGTGCCCGAGGTCTGGCTCGCCGAGCTCGGCCGCGTCGAACACCAGCGCATCCGGCCCCGCCGGGTCCTGGCGCTCCTCCCAGACCACCATGCGCTGGTAGGCCGCGGCACGCGCGGCGACCGCCGGCCAGGCGCCCGTGCGCTCCAGGAGCTGCTGCGACGCGCGCGAGAGTGCGGAGACCCGCAGGTCCATCGGCGTATCGGCAGCGGGCAGCGTCGCCGGCCGCGGCTCGACGAGTGCGATGCGCAGCCCCGCGGTCGCCGGCGTCGCCGCGAGCAGCGCCGCCGTGCCGGCGCCTGCCATCGCGCCGCCCACGATGACGACGTCGAAATCGGCTTTCATGCGCGTCCCCCCGCGAGCGGCAGGCCGCGCACGAGCCGCGGCTGGCGGCCGGCCAGCCCCATCGTGCGGCGCGCGAACTCACGCTTGGCCGGCCGCATCAGGTCGAACAGCATGAGCCCCTGCCCGCGCGCCCGCCGCAGCGGTCCGAGCGGCAAGCCGAACCCGCGCACCAGGGCATCCGTGAAGCGGACCACGGCTTCCCTGTCCGGCGCTCGCCAGTCGGCGTAGCGCGCGAGCAGCGGGGCGGCGCCGGGGTCGCCGCCTTCGGCCAGGAGTTCCGCCAGCATCGCGACGTCGCGCAGCGCCAGGTTGAAGCCCTGACCCGCGACCGGATGCAGCGACTGCGCCGCGTTGCCGAGGACGGCGGCGCGCGGCGCGGTGAGCTGCTCGGCCTGCGTCAGGGCGAGCGGATACGCCTGGCGCCGGCCGGCGCGCGTGAAGCGGCCGAGGCGAAGGCCGAAGGCCCGCTGCAACTCGGCCAGGAACGCGCTGTCTCCCAGCGTGAGCGCCCGGCGCGCGGCTTCGGGTGCCAGTGTCCAGACGACGGCAGAGCGGCCCTCGACGATCGGCAGGATCGCGAGCGGACCGGTCTCGGTGAACCGCTCATAGGCCGTGTATTCGTGAAACTTCGTCGTGTCCACGTGCGCGATGACCGCATGCTGGCCGTAATCGGCGACGCTCGCCACGATTCCGAGCGCGGAACGCACCGCCGACTCTGCGCCGTCAGCGGCCACCAGGAGCCGCGCCTCGATCGCCTCGCCCGCATCGGTCGTGAGACGCACCGAGTCCGGCCCAGGCTCGACGCCGGCGACCCGCGCCGGGCACAGGCGGATACGTGGGAAGCCGGCCACTCGTTCGCGCAATGCCTGGCCGAGCAACCGGTTCTCGATGGTGTAGCCGAGTGCCGTCAGCCCCTGCTCGGCGGCTTCCAGGGTCGCGGTGCCGAAGATGCCGCGCTCGGACACGTGGATGCGCCGGATCGGCGTCGCTCTGCCCGCGAGCGCCGGCCAGACGCCGATCCCCTCGAGCACGCGCCGGCTGCCGCTCGATAGCGCCGTGGTCCGGGAATCGAAGCTCGGCTGCCCGGCGGACTCCGGCGCGACCGGCTCGATGACAACGACGTCGAGCGGCAGCTCCGCCAGCGCCGCCGCCAGCGAGAGGCCGACCATGCCGCCGCCGGCAATGGCGACATCGCAAGTCACGCGGCCGCCATCAGGCGCTCGATCTCGTCCGGGTCCGTCGGCATGGCCGCCGTCAGCACCTCCGGCTCGCCTCCGGTCACGGCGACGTCATCCTCGATTCGCACCCCGATGCCCCACCACTCGCGGCGCACGCCCTTGCTGCCCGGCGCGATGTAGATGCCGGGCTCGACGGTCGTGACCATGCCGGGCTCGAGCAGGCGCCACTGGTCGCCGACCTTGTATTCGCCGACGTCGTGCACGTCCATGCCGAGCCAGTGCCCGACCCGGTGCATGAAGAACTGGCGATAGGCGCCGTCCTTGATCAGCTTCGGCACGCGGCCCTTGAGCAGGCCGAGGCGCACCAGGCCCCGGGTGATCGCCCGCACGGCCGCCTCGTGCGGCTCGTTCCAGTGCGCGCCGGCGCGCACCTTCGCGATCGCAGCCTTCTGCGCCTCCAGCACGACCTCGTAGACGGCGCGCTGGCGCCGGCTGTAACGCCCGCCGACCGGCAGGGTGCGGGTGACGTCCGAGGCGTAATAGTCGAACTCGCAACCGGCGTCGATCAGCAGCAACTCGCCGTCCTGCATCTGCCGGCTGTTCTCCCGGTAGTGCAGCACGCAGGAATTCGGGCCGCTGCCGACGATCGGGTAGTAGGAGATGTCCGCGCGGCGCCGGTGGAACTCGTGGAGGATCTCCGCCATCACCTCGTATTCCATGCGGCCCGGCCCCGCGATCCCGAGCGCACGGCGGTGCGCGGCGCAGGCGATGGCCGCCGAGCGGCGCATGGACACGAGCTCCGCACGGCTCTTGGTGAGCCGCAGCTCATGCAGCGGATGGTCGAGCGCCACGAACTCGTGCGGGGTGCGCATGCCGTGTTTGCCCTGGGAGCGCAGCTGGTTGACCCAGCCGATCACGCGCTTGTCGAATTCCAGCTGGGCGCCCACGGTGTAGAAGACCCGGGAGCGGCGCTCGAGCAGGCCTGGCAGGATCTCGTCGATGTCGCCGATCGGAAAGGCGTCGTCCGCGCCGAAATCCCGGACCGCGCCGTCGGGTCCCGCGCGGGCACCGTCCCAGGCCTCGCGTGCAGGGTCCCGGTCGCGCACGAACAGCACGTATTCGCCCTGCGGCCGCCCCGGAATCAGCACGGCAACCGCCTCCGGCTCCGCGAACGAGGTCAGGTAATAGAAGTCGCTGTCCGGCCGGTAGGGGTACTCGACGTCGTTGTTGCGTATGCGCACCGGCGCCGCCGGCAGGATCGCGATCGCGTCCTTGCCCATGTGCCGCATGAGCAGCCGGCGCCGCTTCGCGAACTCATCCCGCCGCATGAGCCCTCGCTCCCGCCAGCGCGTCGAAGGCGAGCTGCGCGCCCGCCCGCACGAACTCGACCAGCTCGAAGAAATCCCCCTCGCCGGTTTCGTCGCTGCGCCCGGGCTCGAGCTCGGCGCGCGCAATGTCCGCGAGGTCACTGAGGTACTCGCCGACTTCGCCGGACCTGACAGTCGACGGGTCCGGGGCGCCGGTGGCGATGCCGTACAGGTAGCCGCCGCACCAGACGGCGAGCGCCGCGACGCGGTCCGGGAGCGGTGCGTCATCGCCCGGCAGCAGCGGCTCGAAGTCGAACTCGATGGACTGGAGTGCTTCCAGCACCTGCCCGGGGAACCGGGTCAGCCCGGGATCCGCAGCGGGCGGCGCCGTGCCCTGGTCGGCGGCTAGATCGGCGAGCCAGTCCGTCGCGCCGTAGCCCTCGCGCGTGCAGAGGGCCCCGCACAACAGGCCGTGGGCTTCGGCCGCGTCCACACTGATGTCCAAGCGCAACAGGGCGGCCTGCAATTCCTCGTGCGTCACGGCGCGAACGGTAGCAGTAATCGCCGGGTCATGGCAGCATAATGGCCGCATGGACGACCCAAGCAAACCGGGCCTCGAACGCGAGTTCAAGCGGCTCGAACGCCGGCTCGACGAACTCGTCGGCGTGGTCGCGCAGCTGAAGGAAGAAAACCGCGCGCTGCGCCAGCGGCAGGACACCCTGTCCGCGGAGCGGGCGACCCTGATGCAGAAAAACGAGCAGGTGCGGGCGCGTGTCGAGGCGATGATCGGCCGGCTGAAGGCGATGGAGAGCGGCGCATGAGCGGCGAGCCGAACCGGGTCAGCGTCAGGATCCTCGAGAAGGAATACCAGGTCGCCTGCCCCGTCGACGAACGGCCGGCGCTGCTCGATTCCGCGGCATACCTCAACCGCAAGATGCGGGAGATCCGCGACAGCGGCAAGGTGATCGGCCTCGACAGGATCGCCGTGATGGCCGCCCTCAACATCGTCAACGAGCTGCTGCAGGCGCGCGGCCAGGACGAAGTCGCCGAGATTGACCTTGCCGCCCGGCTCAAGGCCATGCGCGAGCGCGTCGAGAACGTGCTGACGCGCAGCCAGCCCCTCGGCAATTGAATGCATGGCGGCCCGCGCGGTTCGCGGGCCCCGACAGTTTGGCGCCACCTGCGGTGTTCGATGCGGGCCTGGGTACCTCTCGACCCTAATGTGAAACACCCAGGAGCCTGGCTCAGCGGCAGCATTGTGCAGGTCCGCCTCGTTGCGGAAAGCCTTAAATGCCGCGGCCTGCTCCACCTGTTGCTCCGTGTCGAGAGCAGCGGTCCAAGACGGCACAGGCGGGTGGCGCCTCTCCCTTCCCCTCATGGCTGAGGACCGGCCTGCGCTCCGGCGGCGCCTGCGCGCCGCGCGCCGCGCGGTGCCTGCCGTCGGGCGCATCGCCGCTGCGGCCGCGATCGACCGCGCGCTCGCGCGACTCGGTCTGCCCAAGCCCGGCACGCGCGTCTCCGCGTTCCGGCCCTTCGACGGCGAGATCGACCCGGGGGTCGTGCTGCGGCGCGCGCGGGCGCTCGCCTGCCGCGTGTACTTCCCCGTCGTCACCAGCCTGCGTACCAGGCGCATGCGCTTCGTCGCCCCTGCCGACGGCGGGGGCGGCACGATCGGCCCGCGCTGGCTCGACCTCGTGCTGGTGCCCCTCGTCGGCTTCGACCCGCGCGGCCACCGCCTCGGCATGGGCGCCGGTCTCTACGACCGGCACTTCGCGTTCCTGCGCCACCGGCTTGCGTGGCGACGGCCGCTGCTCGTCGGCGTCGCCTTCGAGGCGCAGAAGGTCGAGCGGCTGGCCGAGTCGGAGCACGACGTGCAGCTCGACGGCGTCGTGACCGAACGCGGCACCTATGGAAGGATCACGGGCCGATGAAGTACTGGCTGATGAAGTCCGAGCCGCAGGTGTTCGGCATCGACCACCTGGCAAAGGCGCCCGCGCAGAAATCCGGCTGGGACGGCGTGCGCAACTACCAGGCGCGCAACATGCTGCGCGACGATTTCGAAGCCGGAAACAAGGCATTTTTCCATCATTCGAGCTGCGACGTGCCCGGTATCTACGGGACGATGGAGGTCGTGCGCGCCGGCCACCCCGATCCCGCCCAGTTCGACCGCAGGAGCAGGTACTTCGACGCCGGCAGCGACCCCGCGAACCCGCGCTGGTACCAGGTCGAGGTGCGGCTACTGCAGAAGTTCGCGCACCCGGTGACGCTCGAGATGATGCGCGCGCACGCGGGCGGCGCATTGAAGGACCTGATCGTGCTGCGACGTGGCAATCGACTCTCGGTGATGCCCGTGACGGCCGCGGAGTGGCGATTCATTCACCGTCTCGCGCGCGAGACGGATGTGAATTGACGAACGCGCTCGTCGACGACGCGCTCGAGTTGCATACCCCTTGCTTGCATTCCAGTCAACCATGTATATACTCGGCCTCGGATTAACACTGACATGGAGATCCATCATGGCGACCAAGAAAAAGGCAAAGAAGAAGGCTTCCAAGAAGAAGTAAGCCCCTTGCCTGATGAAACGGTGGTTGGCTGATCGCAAGGTCTACCAACCATCGCTTCAGGAAGAGACGAGACTGTGCCCGCGCAAGCGGGCACAGTTTTTTCCGGAGCCAGCACATGGACGCGGACTCGAAGAAGAAGGCGGCCGCGGTCGCGGCGCTCGAATACCTCGAAGACGGGATGACGGTCGGGGTCGGAACCGGATCCACCGTCAATCACTTCATCGCGGCCCTGAAGGACCGGCGCAACCGCATCGCGGGCGCCGTATCGTCCTCGGAGGCCAGCACCCGCTTGCTCAGGGAAGCCGGCATCGAAACAAGGTCGCTCAACGACACCGGCGACCTTTCACTCTACGTGGACGGCGCCGACGAGGCGACCCGCCATCTCGCGCTGGTCAAGGGCGGCGGCGGCGCGCTGACCCGGGAAAAGATCGTCGCGGCGGCCAGCCGCCGTTTCGTCTGCATCGTCGACGATTCCAAGCTGGTGGACGTGCTGGGGCGATTCCCCCTCCCCGTCGAAGTCATCCCGATGGCGCGCTCACTCGTCGCGCGGCGGCTCGCGGGCATGGGGGGGCAGCCGGTCCTGCGCCAGGGTTTCAGGACCGACAATGGCAACGAGATCCTCGACGTGCACAACCTCGAGATCACCGATCCGGTGGCCCTGGAAGAGAAGATCGGGCTGCTGGTAGGTGTGGTCGAGGTCGGGCTCTTCGCCCGGCGTGGCGCTGACGTCCTGCTGGTGGCCGGCGGGAACGGGGTCACCACGCTGAGGCGATGACGGCACCAGCCTGGTGCCGGCGCCAGCCGCAGGTCACCCGTTGTCGCGGGGGGGCGGTTCAGCCGGCGTCAGGGAGTGACCGCAGTGGGGGCAGCGGACGGCGCCGCGGCGCTGCGTCATCAGCCCGAAGATCTCCTCCGCCTGCCGGTCCGTCAGTCCGAGCCGGTCGCGGATGTCATCGAGCTGGGCGTGCTCGTCGGCCGAGATGACGCCGTCGCGCAGTACGCGGCGGACCTCGTTCTCGAACGCGCGCTTCCGCTGGTGGAGCTGTTCCGAAAAGCCCGAGGCGAGCAGGCCCGCGGGCAGCGCGACCATCCCGAGCCCGATGACCCCGATGACGCCGCCGATCACCTTGCCGAGAGTGGTCACCGGCACCATGTCGCCATAGCCCACCGTGGTCATCGTGACGATCGCCCACCACATGGCATCGGGGATGCTCGCGAACACCTGCGGTTGAGCCTCGTGCTCGGCCAGATAGGCAAAGCTCGCCGCCGCAATCAGCAGCGTCGCAAGAATGAACAGCGCGGCCGCAATCGGACCTGCTTCGTCCCGCACGACCCGGCCTAGCAGGCTCATCGAAGGGTGATAACGGGTCAGCTTGAAGATCAACAACAGTCTGAACACGCGCATGAAGCGCAAATCGACCGGCAACAGGAACGAGAGATAGAACGGCAGGATTGCGAGCAGGTCGATCAGCAGGAGGGGGCTCGCCATGTAGCGCAACCGTCCCCTGATCCCTGTCCCATGGCGTCCGTCACCACCCTCCACGGC
>Ga0055457_10000044_pt1 | contig 22226 bp, 17 predicted proteins | sample Joice_ThreeSqA_D_FD_60018 | JGI IMG/M metagenome (GOLD analysis project Ga0055457, IMG submission 60018) | Wetland microbial communities from San Francisco Bay, California, USA, that impact long-term carbon sequestration - Joice_ThreeSqA_D1 | ecosystem: Environmental > Aquatic > Marine >... | reverse complement strand
GTTCAGGGCCTCCGCCGCGCGCCGGACGACGTACTCCGGCATCTCGGCGTTCACCTCGGCGGCGAGCTCGATGAACCGCGTGCGGTAATGCAGCGTCTTCATCTTCCAGGCCAGAAACATGGGGTCGATCGGGATGCAATGGCCGCCCAGACCCGGTCCGGGGAAGAAGCGCATGAAGCCGTAGGGCTTGGTGGCCGCCGCCTCGATCACCTCCCAGACATCGATCCCCAACCGATCCGAGATCACCGCCATCTCGTTCACGAGCCCGATGTTGACGGCCCGGAAGGTATTCTCCAGGATCTTGGCCAGCTCGGCCACCTCCGGAGACGACACCTCGACCACCCGGTCGATCACATCCACGTACAGGGCCACGGCCAGCCGGTGGCAGTTCTCCGTGAGTCCGCCGACGATCTTCGGAGTGTTCCCGATGTGCCATGTCGGGTTCGCCGGATCCACCCGCTCGGGGCTGAAGGCGATGAAGAAGTCCTCGCCTGCCTTCAGGCCCGTGGATTCCAGGGTGGGCGTCACCAGGTCGCGGGTGGTGCCTGGATACGTCGTGGACTCGAGCACCACGAGCTGTCCCCTGCGAAGCACGCGAACGAGGGAATCGGTCGCTGTCATCACATAGGAAAGATCGGGGTCCTCCGTCTTGGAAAGAGGTGTGGGCACGCAGATCACAACGGCGTCGGCGTCCTTGAGTCGGGCGAAGTCCGTCGTCAGGTCCAGGAAGCCGGTCTTGACGGCCGTGTCGACGAGCCGGGACGACACGTCCCCGACGTGCGACTCGCCTCGCTCCAGTCCTTGCACGACCTCCGGGTTGATATCGAACCCGAGCACCCGGAAGCCCGCATCGACGAAAGCCATGGCCAGCGGGAGACCGACATAACCCAGGCCGACGATACCCACCACGGCCTCGCGGGTCTCGATCTTCGTCAACAGCGAGTCGTATTCGGACATTCCAAATCTCGCGACTGGTCTTTCGGCTGAGCGTCTACGAAGCTCCCGGACTCCCGACAAAGCACGTTTCGTGCCGGTTCCCCGGGTCCGGGAGCCCGCCGGTCACCGGCCACCCTTCACAGATGCGGAGCGGCCGGCGGACGCTGGGTCCGCCGGCCGCCAACGGAATCGTCGTTCGCTGACAGTGCCGCTTCCTACTCGCTGCCCATGATCCGGGTCGCGTAGCCGTTGGCGGGGTTGCCGCCGTTCGCCACGATCGCCCGGACGGTGCCCGGGCCGCGGTTGTAGGCCAGCAGAGCCAGCCGGATGTCCCCGGCGTTCTCCTCCAGCAGAAGGCGGAGATAGCGGAATCCGAGCCGCAGGTTGACGTCCCTCTGGAAGAGGTCTGCCTCGGCCACCGACGGCTCCAGCCAGGTCGCCGTGCTCGGCAGCAGCTGCGTGTAACCGATGGCTCCGGCCTCGCTGAGAGCGTTGCGTCGGAAGGACGACTCGGTTTCGACGAGCCGGAAAGCCATCTCCGGATCCAGGTCTTCCGAGATGGCGATCGAGTGAATCGACTGCGCCAGGTCTGCCGGGATGCGGTAGCGCGACGAATAGTCGATGATCTCGCGCAGATTGTCGTTCTGCAGGCGAACGACCGTACTCTGGCTGAGCGCATCGTCCGTCGCCTGTTCCGCCGCCGCCACGGTTGCCGCCGCGTCCGCCAGTCGGGGCCGGACGGAACCGAGCCACCACGCCCCGTTCAGCCCGATGACCGCCGCCATCGTGCCGAGCGCCAGACCCATGCCGCGTCCCCGGCTGTTTCGGGCGTCGCGAAGCTGCTCGCGCAGGTCGACGGCCGCGTGCAGCAGCGGCTTCGGCCCGACGTAGGAGTGCTCGCTCTTTCTCAACATCTATTCCCGCTCCTGCTCGAGTATCGTTCCCCTCACGGATGGGTCTCAGCGTCGGCCCTCCGCCACTCGCCGCTCGCGCCACCCGCCTTCCGCACAAGGCGAATCGGACCGATCGCCATGCCGCGATCCATCGCCTTGCACATGTCGTATACAGCCAGCAAACCGGCCGATACGGCGCACAGGGCCTCCATTTCCACACCGGTCCGGCCCTCGGTGCTCACCGTCACACCCAGGCGGATACCCGGGAGCGCCGGTTTTGTCTCGATCTCGACGTCGATTCCGTCCAGCGTCAGCGGGTGACAGAGCGGAATCAGCTCCGCCGTCCGCTTGGCTCCGCCGACCGCCGCGAGGCGAGCCACCGTCAATACGTCTCCCTTGCCGACCGTGTTGGAGACGATCGCGTCCAGGGTCGATCGCTCCATCCTGATCTCCCCTTCGGCCTCCGCCCGACGACGGGTCACCGGCTTGGCGCTCACATCGACCATCCGCGCCCGACCCTGCTCGTCCACGTGCGACAGCGACTCCAGTTTACCCATAATCCTCCATAATATGAAGAAACCGGGAATCGGTTCCATCCCGAGCCGATATATTCGGTTGCGCGTTCCGGCTAACGATCCCCAGCGCGTTCGACAGGTCAGCCAGCAGCACCGAGACGATGGTCTCGGGATTCCCGTTTCCGGCGGCTGCATCGCGCGCCGCCTCGACGTGACCCACGGCCTCCGCGAGTCGCTCGGGAGCCAGGGAGCGGACTTCGCCGATCCGGTCCCCGACGCCCGCGTCCAGGGCGGCTTCCGGCATGCCCGCAGCGACCGCGGCCGCGTCCCGAAGACTCGTCTCCAGCGCCTCGAGCATGCCTGAGAATGCGCCGCGAGCTCCCGCCGGAGGGTAACCGGCGGCCACGCGCAGCCGGTCGGCACGCGATCCCTTGAGGGCGCAGGCCAGCAGACGGTCCGCTTCCACACGGGGGTCGGCGCCGTCGCCGGAAGAGAGGGCGAGCACGCTGCCGATAGAGCCGTCCGTCCGCCGGACGGCGAGGGCCGCCTCGCCTTCGCTCAGGCCCGCGTACTGGACCAGGAAGGCCTGCGCCGCCTCGAGCGGAGGCGGGGTGACCCTGACCTGCAGCACCCGGGATCGGATGGTCGGAAGCAGGGCTCCGGGGCGGCTCGACGTCAGGAACACGAGGGTATCCGGCGGCGGTTCCTCCAGCAGCTTGAGGAACGCGTTGGCGGCCTCCGGGCTCGAGGCCTGTGGCACCATGCGCTCCGCGTCGCCGATCACGAAGACCGACGACCGTCCCATCGCCGGACGGCGCACCGCTTTCGCCCGGATCTCCTCCACGATGGGCAGGAAGATCGACGCGGCTTCGTCTCCGGTGGTGGGCCACAGCGGGTTTGCCCGTCGGGCCTCCAGCTCCTCCAGCCGCGCTTCCTCCAGCTTCTCGCGCCGACGATCGCCGGAGACCTTGGTCGGGGAGGGAAGTGGGAAGAACCAGTGCACGTCCGGATGCTGGAGGTCAGCCGCCAATCGGCACGAAGTGCACCGTCCGCAGGGACGGTCGCCGGCCGCGCACTGGACGAGCGAGGCCAGCCACAGGGCGAGGCGCTGCTTCCCTATTCCCGGCGGTCCCCTGAACAGCAGCGACTGCGGAATACGGCCGGAGTCGGCGGCCCCCGCCAGACGCGCCTGCAGGTCGGAGTGGCCGACGAGCGGCAGGAGGCTCACGAGCGCCCGCGCAACCAGCGCACAGGGTCGACCTGCCGCGGATTTCCATCACGACCCGGCTCGTAGATCTGGAATTCCACGTGCGTGCCGCCGGGAGAAGACTCGTCCCCCCCCACGTGACCGATGACCTGGCCGCCGCTCACCCGGTCACCCATGCGCACCCTCAGATCCTGAAGGTAGAGGTATCCCGACCAGTAACCGCCCCCGTGATCGATGATGACGGTCTGTCCCAGCACGCCCCGTGATCCGGCCCAGGCGACCTCGCCCGCTTCGACCGCCGTGACCGGCGTGCCCCTTGGGGCGCCGATCCCGATGCCCTTCCATACGTCCTCGACGTCCGGCTTGGCCTCTCCGAAGCGGTAGACGACGGCGCCCTCGACCGGCCAGTTCAGACTTCCGAGGTCCGAGGTCCGGAGGGTGGACGTGCTGCTCGTGCCTGCCACCCGCTCCGCCTCCCGCCGGGCGCGCTCGAGCTCGGCCAGCAGATCCCCGAGCTGCCGCTCCTCCTCGTCGAGCTGAGAGATGCGGGTCTCGGCCTGCGAAGCTCGCCGCTGCGCGTTGCGGAGCCGCCGCTCGCGCTGTGACTCGAGACTCTCGAGATCGCCGACCTCGCGCTGCTTCTCTCCCCGCAGGGATCGCAGTCGGGCGAATTCCTGGGCCAGCTGCCTGCGCTGTTCCACCAGCTTCTCATCGAGCCGCTGCACCTGACCGACGAGGGTGCGGTCGTAGCGGGCCACGAGGTGCAGGTACTTGTACCGGCTGAGCAGCTCGCCGAATGAGCGCGCCTCCATCATCACCTGAACGGCGTGCAGGTCTCCGCGCTTGTAGATCTCGCGCAGACGCGCCTGAAGCTCGGTCCGGCGGAGCACCAGCTCGTCGTGTGTGCGGAGCATGTCGCGTGTCGTCTCCTCCACCTGCACGGCGTAGGCTTCGATCTGCAGATCGAGCTCGTCGAGGGCGCTCCTCGAGGAGCCGATGCGCTGTTCGATGTTCGCGATCTCTTCCGAGAAGGTGTGAACCTGGCCCCGCAGCTCGTCGTACTCGCGCGCCAGCTGTTCCCGCTCGCGCCGGATCTGGTCGAGCCGGTCCTGGCTGTCCCGGATCTGGTCGCCGAGGGCGCTCTGGGCCGCGGCCCGGGGAGCGCTTCCGGCCACGAGAATCGCGAGCAGGATCAGCGCCCGCCCCACGCTGGAGCGGTTCAGGCCCGGCGGCCGATCAGTGGACATCCAGCCGACGAAGCTCGCGGCGAACCGCTCGACCGGCAGCCAGCATCCCCAGGATGCCGGCGAACGCCAGGCCGGCGGCAGTCCACGGGACCGGAAGCCAGGCCAGGGAGACGAGCGTGCGCTGCACGGCCTCGTAGGATCCCCAGGTCAGGCCGAGCGCCAGAAGGCCGCCCGCCAGCCCCGTCACGAGGCCCTCGACCAGGAACGGCCGCCGTATATAGCCGTCCGTCGCGCCGACCGTCTGCATGATGGCGATCTCGCGTGACCGGGCGAGCACGGACATCCGCACCGCGATCCCGATCAGAAGCGCGGCGCCGGTAGCGAAGCTGATGCCGAGAATCGCCGCGGCCCCACCGGCCACCCGTCGAAGGGAGTAGATCCTGTCCACCCATTCCCGCCCGTACCGGGCCTCTTCCACGAACTGGTAGGCCGAAACCCGGTCCGCCACCGCTTCCACGTCGTCCGGTGTGCGGTGATCGGGCTCGAGCCTGATCTCCAGCGATGCCGGCAGGGGGTTCACCTCGAGGTCGGAGTAGACGTCCGAAAACTCCGTCAGCTCCCGGGAGGCCTCGTACAACGCCTCCACCTTCGAAACGTACCTCGCGGACTCCACCTCCGGAAACGACTCGATCTCGTGGCGGGCGATCGCGATCTGCTCTTCCGACGCGTCGTCTCGCAGGTAAGCCACCACCTCGACCCGTCCCTCCACGTCCGACAGGGCCACGTCGATGTTGTGCGCGGTGAGAGCGAAGAGCCCGATGCTGAACACGCTGAGGCCGATGGCCATCACCGAGAGCAGCGTGAGGACCGGGGCCCTCCGAATGCCGGACATCGCCTCCCGCAGGGCCCTCATTCCGTCTCCCCCGCGGAGTCGAACACCAGCCGGCCCTGCTCGAGTTCGATCACCCGGACGTCCCGGTGTCGCCGGATGAGCTCCGCGTCATGCGTGGCCATGAGAACGGATGTGCCGGACGCGTTGATCTTCTGGAACAGGCCGAAGACGCCGGCCGAGGCCCTTTCGTCCAGGTTGCCGGTCGGCTCATCGGCCAGCAGGACGAGCGGCTCGTTCGCGAGCGCGCGGGCGACTGCCACCCTCTGCTGCTCTCCGCCGGACAGCTCGCGGGGGAACGCCTGGGCCCGCGCGGCCAGTCCCACCTGGCTGAGGAGCTTCTGCACCCTGGGCCCGATCTTCGCACGGGGCATCCCGGTGACCTCCAGAGCGAACGCCACGTTCTCCTCCGCCGTCAGGTTTTCCAGGAGCCGGAAGTCCTGGAAGATGTAGCCGACCCGCCGCCGCAGTCCTGGAAGGTCGCGTCGCCTGATCCGGCTGGAGCTGTACCTGGAGACCCGCACCTCGCCGGAAGTCGGCCGGTGAAGCATATGGATGAGCTTCAGGACAGTGGTCTTTCCGGCGCCGGAGTCTCCCGTGAGGAAAGCGAACTCACCTTTTCTAAGGTGGAACGAGATATCCTGCACCGCCGCAGACGATCCGCCGAAGCTCTTTGTGACCGAGCGAAGCTGTACCACCCTGCGCTCACCTCCCCGCGCCGCAGAATCGGATGCAGGCCGACACGGCGGCCTTCATGGAAGAAGGATCCGCCAGCCCGAGGCCCGCGATGTCGAACGCCGTCCCGTGGTCCGGCGACGTACGCGGAAACGGAAGTCCAGCGGTCACGTTGATCCCCGCATCCCCGGCCACGGTCTTGAGGACCGCCAGGCCCACGTCATGGTAGGGGACGATGACCGCGTCGACCGTTCCATCCAGGCACTTCCTGAACACCGTGTCCGCCGGGAAGATGCCAACGACCTCCAGATCGCCCGCCGCGGCCAGTCTGTCGGCAGCCGGCGACAGGATTCGCTCCTCCTCGTCCCCGAACAGCCCCTGCTCGGAAGCGTGCGGGTTGACGCCGGCGAGCGCAAGACGGGGCCGCTCGATGCCCCACCACTCCCTCAGGGCTCGCGCCGCGATGGTCGATCGGCGGACCACGAGCTCGACGTCGAGCAGGTCAGGAACGCTCCTCAGCGGTACGTGCACCGTCAGGAGGGCGACCCGGAGCGGGCCTCCGAGCGCCGTCTCCTCCGCGGCCATCACCATCGTCACGTCGGGTACTCCGCAACGATCCCGGAGGAGCTCGGTGTGGCCCGGATAATCGTACCCGGCAGCTCGCAACGCGGCCTTCGAGATCGGGGCCGTGACCAGTCCGTCGACCTCTCCGGCCAGGGCCATCGCGATGCCCGTCTCGACGGCGCGGCCGGACAGATCGCCGGCCTCGGCGTCGCCTCCGCAGCTCCACGGACCGACCGATATGTGCTCCACGGCGGGCCGGATGCGCACATCCGGATGCAGGGTTTCCGGATCGGGGCCGACGACGACGAAGTCCGCGGACCCGCGCACCCCGGGATCCTCGAGGGTCGCACGAACTACCTCGGGTCCTATTCCCCTCGGGTCGCCGAGCGTGACCGCTATCCTGGGACGATTCGCGGACATCGACGTTTCTTGCCTGGACGGGGCGCCCGGCGGCCACCCCCGGGTGGATCAGAGCCGATTATCGACGTACACCTCGTGCCGCAGCTCATCGAGGAACTTGACGTAGCCCTTCTCGTTCAGGATGCTCTCCCGTATCTGCTCGCGAATGTCATCCAGGTTCCATCGTCCCTCGGACTGGAAACCTGTGATCTTCACCACGGCGAACACGGGGCGCCCCGGCATGAAGCCCTCGGTCTGGAACGGACCGACCACCGCCCCCGGCACCGGGTTGGCGAGGGCCCGCGCGTACGCCTCCCCGAACTGACCGATCTGGTCATACGGAATGTCCGGGAAGCGGACGGGCACTTCGCGCATTCCATACCGCTCGGCGAGGGGCTTCACGTCGGCGCCCTCCCGTATCGAGTCGGCGACGGCAAGCGCGAGCTCGCCGGCGCGCCGGAAATCAGCTTCGTCCAGGACCGGCTGGATGAGAATGTGTCGAATCTTCCTCTCACCGCCCCGCACGTTGTCCACCCGGATGATGTGGTAGCCGAACCTCGTGAGAACCGGCCCGACGGGCTCACCCGTGCGTGCTGCCCAGGCCGCGTCTCCGAAGGCGGGAACGAGCGCGGACCGCTGGACCCAGCCGAGGTCTCCGCCCTGCTCCCGATTCGACAGGTCCATCGAGTATTCGCGTGCGGCGACCTCGAAGTCCTTCCCGTCGCGCAGCTCCGTGAGCACCTGCATCGCGAGCTGGTACGCGCTGTCGCGAGCCGCTTCGCCGGGCTCCGGTTCGATCACGACCTGTTCCAGCGATATCGAAGCCGGTCGGGTCTCTCCCGACAGGTTCTCGGCGTAGTAGGCCTCTATCTCTTCATCCGTCACCGACACGGGGGGCAGGTTGTTGCGGTTCGAGCGGATGTACTCGTCGATCATCATCTGCGACCTCACCTGTCCGCGCAGCCACTGGCGGTACTGCACGAGGGATCGGCCCGACTTCGTCACGGCGGCCTGGAATTCCGTCGCCGACGGGAAGGAGTTGCGGATCTCACGGAACCGACGGTCGGTCTCGCCGTCGAGCATCTCCTGGGGAACCTGGATGTCGGATTCCTTGGCCTTCTGCAGCAGGATACGCGCGTCCACGAGGTTCGAGAGAGTCTCGCGCGCGAGATCATCGAACTCCGGCGTGCCGACTTCCGGCACCTCTTCGCCCTGCGCACCGGCCTGTACGATCGACTCGATGATCTCGCTATAGAGGATCGCCGTGTCGCCCACGACCGCCACGATCCGATCCACGGTCTCGATGGAATCGGGTGCCACGCCGCCCGGCAGCGTCGCCTGCTGTTCGGAAGGAGGCGGCTCCTGCGTCACGGCCGGCGCCGGAGATCCCAGCGCGAACGCCGCGGCGCAGATTCCCGCGACCATCCTCGTCCGCGTTCCGGATCGTCTCATCCGACCTCCACCTTCGTCTCTCCGATCTCCGCCGGAGGCATCTCAGTACTCGGCTCGGCGGGTCCGACGCCCGACGCCCGCAGCTCGCTCGCCCTCCTCGCGGCGCTCCTCACTCCGCTGTCGAGTACCCGTACCGGGTAGTCCGGGTCCAGAACGATGCGGAACTCTCCCAGCCAGGGAAGGGCACGCGAGCGGGCCATCGCCTGCTGAAGGAAATAGTAACCCTGTTCGGCGACGTCGAATCTCGGATTGGTCGCCAGCTCGCTCGTCAATCCGAGTCGGGCCGCGATGTGGCCCAGCTGCTCGGCCAGCGCTTCGGCGAGGGCAGCTCGCTCCTCGGGATTCGCCGCGATCCCCGACCTCGCGGCGGCCGTGATCAGGATCTCGTCGCGCGCGAGACGCAGGAGGTAGTCCTGGACGTCTTCCCGCGATGCCTCGGCGAACGTGCGCCGCATGTCATCCCGGACGAGGAACAGTCGCCTCAGTTCCTCCACCGAGAGATCGCCCCCGTCCCAGGTCACGAGCTTCATTCCGCCCGGTATCCTGCCGGCGGCCCGCCCCGGGTCCCTGGCGACCTCGATCGCGATGTCCGGCGCCCCCTGGATCACTGCCCGCCGCGCGTTGCCTACCGTGGCGTCCAGCGCCTGGTCCTGCCTGAGTGCCTCACGCTCCTCCACCACGCGACGCAGCAACTGGTCCCTGGACGACTCGAAGTCCGGCTGCCGCCTCGCCTCGATCCGGTAGATCAGGATCTCGTCCCCGGAGGAAACGACGGGCGCGATCTGTCCCGGCTGCAGGGAGAACACGACCGAGTCGGCAGCCGGCGGGAAATCGTCGTGTCCCTGATAGGCGAGGACCTGTCCCCTCGCCTGGGCCGGCTCACTGCTTCGCTCGCGCGCGACGGTGACGAAGTCCGCCCCTCCGACCAGTCGCTCGCGAATGCTCCGCGCTTCGGCGAACACGCTGTCACGTTGCGCCTCGCCGGATTCGTCCGGGACCGTGAGCACGATCCTCCGCACGTCGAGCCTCGTGTAAGGTTGACGCGTATCGAAGTACTCCCGGAGCTCCTGGTCGGTGGGCTCGATCCCGACCATCACCACGCTGTCCCGGTATCGCATGACGGCGATCGCGGCGAGGTGTCTGCCGTCTTCCATCAGGCGGGTGTAGTCGAGAGAGCGGGTCGTGTCGGGATCCTGGTACAGGACGGAGAGCACGATGAAGTCCGCCCACAGTCGCGCGAATTCCCCTGCCCAGTAGCTGGTGAGAGCCGAGTCCGGGATCGACGACGCCGCCATCAGGTACCCGAGATCCGCCTGGTCGAGCGTGTAGCCGGCCGCGGTCGCGGCGGGTCTGGCGTGGCCCGTGAGCGCGTCACTGAAGGCGCCGCAGCCCGTCGCCACGCCTGCCACGCCGAGCACGAGCATCGAGAGAGATCTATTGATCCGATTCATACGTCCAGAAGGTCCCTTTCAGGTAAGCGTTCCGCTGTCCGTCGACCGCCTCACGCGGCAGGAGATCCATCCAGCAGTTCCAGCGCCGCCACGAGCGTCGGAAGCAAGGGCTCCACCCCGGCGCGGGCAAGCCATAAGGATAACGGCTCGGTGCGCCGCACTTCAACCGCGATCTGGAGGTCCGTCATCGCATCTCTCAGCAGGGCAAGCCGCGGGATCGTCCCCGGGCCGAAGTTCATGCGCGCGTCGGCTTCGGATACGCGCAGCCATTCCACGCCGAGACGAGTTCCCAGAATTCTGAGACGGACCGAGGCCAGCAGCCGCTCCGCGGTGGGGGGAATCGGGCCGAATCGGTCCCGAAGCTCCTCCTCCAGTGCGGTCAGGTCGGCGGCCGTGCGGAGCCGGGAGACTCGCCGGTACAGGTTCATCTTCTGATCCGCCCCGGCGATGTAGTCGTCCGGAAGATAGGCCTCACCCTCCACGTTCACCTGGGTGGCCGGTGCGGCCGCCTCGTCCTCCTCTCCTCTCATGCGGCGGACCTGTCGCTCCAGAAGTCGCTGGTACGTGTCGAACCCCACCGCCTGGGCGAATCCGGACTGGTCTGCTCCGAGGAGGTTTCCGGCACCCCTGAGCTGCAGGTCCTTGAGAGCGACGCGATAGCCGGAGCCCAGCTCGGTATGATGCTCGAGAATGCGCAGTCGCTGCACAGCCTCGGGGGTCACGCCGTCCGGCACGAGAAGGTAGCAGTAGGCCCGGTGGTGAGACCGGCCCACCCTGCCTCTGAGCTGATACAGTTGCGCGAGGCCGAACCGGTCCGAGCGATGCACGATCATCGTGTTGGCTGTCGGGACGTCCAGTCCGTTCTCGATGATCGACGTGGACACGAGTATGTCGATCTCCCGATCCATGAGCGCCGCCATCGTGTCTTCGAGGTCCCGTTCGTGCAGGCGTCCGTGGGCGACGGCCAGGCGTGCGTCGGGCGCGAGGCGCCGGACACGCTGAGCGAGGGCGTCGATAGTCTCGATCCGGTCGTGCACGAAGAACACCTGACCGGAACGGTCCATCTCCCGACGGATCGCATCCTGAATCACCCCGTCACTCCACGGCAGGACGTGGGTGATCACCGGCATGCGATCGCGCGGCGCCGTCTCGATCAGCGAAAGGTCGCGCAACCCGCCGAGGGCCAGTTGCAGGGTCCGCGGGATCGGCGTGGCCGTAAGTGTGAGCACGTCGACGGTTCGCTTCAGCTCCTTCAGCCGTTCCTTGTGCCGCACGCCGAAGCGCTGCTCTTCGTCCACCACGAGGAGGCCCAGGTCCTTGAACACTACGTCCCGCGACAGCAGGCGGTGAGTGCCGATCGCCACATCGATCCGCCCCTCCACCAGATCCCGGAGAGCCGCCTTCTGCTCCTCCCGCGTTCGCAGACGCGAGAACGCCGCGACCCGAACGGGGAAGCCCGCGAGGCGCTCCGAGAACGTGTGCAGGTGCTGCTCGACCAGGATCGTGGTCGGAGCGAGCACGGCTACCTGCTTGCCATCCTGGACCGCCTTGAAAGCCGCCCGGATCGCTACTTCCGTCTTGCCGTAGCCGACGTCGCCACATACGAGGCGGTCCATGATCGCCGGCGATTCCATGTCGTTCTTCACGTCGAGCCAGGCTGATCGCTGGTCCGGCGTGTCCTCGTAGAGGAACGAGGACTCCATCTCCCGCTGCCAGCGCGTGTCCGGGCTGAAGGCGAATCCTCCCCTGACCGTGCGGTGGGCGTAGAGGTCCAGGAGCTCCGTCGCCATGGCCCGAATCGACTCTTCCGTCCGGCTCCGCAGCCGCTTCCATTTCTTGCCGCCGAGCTTGTGCACCGCGGGCGGGCGCGTCACCTCGTCCGGGTCTCCCACCCCTGACCATTTCTCGATCAGGTCCAGGCGATAGTGCGGCACGCGCAGGATCTCGCCGTCCGCGTACTCGATCTTGAGCGTCTCGACGGTTTCCTCTCCGACCCGGACGCGCTCCAGTCCGGCGAACCTGCCGATTCCGTGATCGAGGTGAACCACGTAGTCGCCGGGGGCGAGCGAGGCGATGGACTCCAGAGGAGCCACTCCGTGCAGCCTTCGCTGACGCCGCAGTCGCCGGGATCTGGCGAAGATCTGATGATCTGTGAGGACGAGCATCGGGGCGGGCCCCGGAATCCGGAATCCGCCGCTCAGGCCGCCGATGGCAACGTTCAGACGTCTGGCGAGTCCGGGCCCGGCCGCATCCTCGAGGATCTCCTGCATCCGCTCCAGCTGACCGGGGCTGTCGCACATGATCAGGATCCGCTCGCCGCGGCCGTCCGCCGCCCGGATCTCGTCGATCAGGAGCTCGATGCGCCTCTCGATGGGAGGATGTGGCTCCAGCCCGAGACGGATGGTGGGGATGCTCTCGCCGCCCGCGACCCCGTCGGGCGGATCGACGAAGACCACTCCCATTCGGTCGAGTCGATCGGCCACGATCGGGGGAGCGAGGACCAGTGCCTCCGCGGCCAGCGCCGTCTCGTCGTCCAGCTCGGCGCGGGCGGCGCGGATCTCGTTCCACAACCTGTTCCGTCGCCATTCGTCGCACGCCGCTCCCTCGAACACGAGCAGCGCATCGTCAGGCAGCAGCTCCAGCAGGCTTCGCCGCTCGATCGAAGCGGCGCTCGCGCCGAGGAGGTCGGGCGACAACTCGACGGGAAGGATCGTCACCTCGTTCAGGCGCCCGGTCGAGCGTTGCGAGAGAAGGTCGAAGTTGCGCAGAGATTCGACCCGATCGTCCCACAGCTCGATGCGAATCGGCTCGTCGGTGCCGAACGGAAACACGTCGACGATCCCGCCGCGGACCACGTAGTCCCCCAGTTCGCGAACGCCGGTTGTGGCCTCGAAGCCCATGGCGTCCAGACGAGCCGCGAGATCGCCTCGCGCCAGACGGTCTCCGACGGTCACATCCAGTCCGAACGATCCGGCGCCTCCCACCGGGGTCCGCTCGACAAGCGCCCTCGAGGTCGTGACGATGATCCCGGCGCGGCCCTCGAGGACTGCTGCGATCGCTTCGACGCGGCGGCTCGAGATCTCGACGTGCGGGTCGGCCTCCTCGTAGGGAAGGGTCTCCCGCTGAGGCATGTAGCGGGCTTCATCCGAGACCCCCAGTGTCTCGAGGTCCGCGAAACGGAGCTCCGCCTCACCGGGAGTGTCGGTCACGAGCACCACGTGCCGGCCCGATTCCGCGTGCAACGTGGCAATCAGAAGGGAGGGACCCGCTCCCGGGAGTCCCCTGACGTGGGCCTTCTCGCCCGGCCCCGGCCAGCGCGCATCGTCCCGTTCCTCCAGCAGCAGCTCGAAGCTTCTCCGCATCAGGAGCGGCCTCCGGCGGAGTGGTGATGCCGGGCGACCATCGTCCCCCTCCGGGGCGCGGCGATCACGGCTTCGGCCACGACCAGGAACACCGCCAGCGCCACGAGATAAGGTGCCAGTGGACGCCCCCTCCGGCTGCCGTACATCGCCGCGCGCCACTGCCGGCCCGTGGACGCCACCATGATCCGGGCCGATCCGTCGGAGCCGGCCAGCCGACCCGGCGCGGCCGTCCCGAGGTCCGATTCGGAAGCTGGCGCCGTCGCCGCGAGCAGCGAGGTTCCGCCCCCCCTCCGGAAGATCTCGTGCATTCCGACGCGAAGCGGCACGTAGGGGCTTCCGCCGTCCACCCGGAGAGTCTCCCCTTCAGGCGTGGACACGGAGTCGGCATCGGCCGGCAGCAGGGCGGCCGTTCCGGCCGTCACGGGCGCGGGGAGCTCGCCTCCGAGACCCGCCCAGTCAAACAGCACGGTCTCCATGAATGGAAGCATCTCGGCACTGACGGGCAGGTCAGTGGCTTCCGGGACCAGTGGAGCGCCTATCAGAAGGTACTTCCGGCCCGACGCACGGCCTCCGACGAGCCAGGGCGATCCGTCGCTGGCGCGAAGAAACACGGTGTCCGCTCCTGCCCCGGCACTCGTCAGACGGTGGCGCCCCTGGAGTCGAATCGACTCCAGCCCCGGCACGGCGGGCGAGGAGGCGATCTCCAGCCGACCCGGAGTGTCGACGAGTGTCACCGTCCACGGAATCGCCAGCCGGTCCAGGGTGGAGTTGAAGCGGGCCAGCAGCTCGTCGTCCGCCGGTGGCGTGAGAATCCACAGGGGCCCGGCGCCATTTGATGCCACCTGCGCGGAGCCCTCCACCTGGCCTTCGACGAACCACGCCGTGGCGGTCCCGGGTGTCGAGCGGAGGTCCAGGCCGCCGTCGCTCGCGAGGGTCTCCAGCGCTCGAGAGACGTAGCTGCCGGGCGGCCCGGAGTGCCAAACGGACGGCGTCTCGAGAACCCTGAGGACGAAGGGCCGGCGGTCATCGAAGCGCGCACCGGACGGAGGAATCACCACCGAGATCGCGTGCTGGCCGGCACCCGGATCGGGGAGGCGCAGGACCACGGATCCGCCGATCCCGGCGCGGGCGATCGATACCGTCTCTCCGTCGACGACCAGCCTGGCCTCCACCGTGTCCGATGTCATCGGCCCGAACGAGGCCACCCGGGCGGAAGCCGCTCCGTCGTGTCCGGGGCGCGGGGGCTCCACGGTCAGGTCCAGGAGAGCGGCGTTCGCGCTGTCCGCGTCGACTCGCGACGCCACGATCCTCACATCGTCCGGCAGGTCCACCGGCTTTCCCTGCAGGGCCGAGTCCTGGAAGTCCGACAGGACGACGATCTCGCGCGCCCGTGTGGTCCCGGCGGGCAGCAGCCGAAGGGCTTCCCGAACGCCGGCGCTCAGGTCCGCTGCGGCGTCTGTCGGCCCGACGAGCTCGACCGCCCGCGCGGCCGCTTCGGCGGGGACGCCGACGGCCAGGGCCGGTCCGACGCACGGAAGGATCCAGAACCGATCGCCCGATCTCGCGCTCGCCACCAGCTCGAGCGCCCGCTCCCGCTGCACGTCCAGCAGCGTGATCCCCCCCGCGAGCCGACTCATGCTGCCCGAGTTGTCGATGAGCAGCACGAGGTCCGTGGGAAAGTGATCCGATACGTCGCCCCGCCCGAAGAGCGGACCCGAGGCGGCAGCGGCCAGGGTCAGGATCAGGGCGCACCGCGTGGCGAGCAGGAGCCGGTCGCGAAGCTCGATCGCCCGGGCGCTTCTCTCTCGAGCCCGTTGCAGGTAGCGGATCGCCGGAAAGGCGAGCCTGCGCCGCGTATCACGACGCAGGATGTGCAGGAGCACGGGGAGCGACGCCAGGGCGGCCAGCCCCACGGCCCACGGATGGAGAAAGCTCATCCGAGACGCGACCGTTTCTGGAGATACTCACCGAGGACGGCGCCGAGTGGAGTGTCGGTCGTGAACAGATGGTAGTCCGCCCCCATGCGACGGCACTCCACACCCCAGGACCGCACCGCTTCCTCGACGGCACGTCGGTACTCCGGGCGCAACGCCGCAGAGTCCGTCCGCAACTCGGTCTCGTCCTCCGGGTCGAAGAACACCGCGTCCCCCGCTTCCGGCAGATCCCGCTCGCCCGGGTCCATCAGATGGAAGACGAGGACCTCGTGGCCCTGGTGTCTCAGATAGTGAAGGGCGTGCAGCGTCTCCCCGGTATCCACGAGGAGATCCGAGATGAGTACGACAAGTCCCCGGCGTCTCATGCGGAGTGCGACTTCCTGAACGGCGCCACCGGCGTCGGTCGTCCCGGACCCACGGAGACGGGCCAGCGAGCCGAGCAGCGGTGCCAGGTGGCTTTTCGTGGCTTTCGGCGGCACCCGGAGGCGGATGCGTTCGTCGAATGCGAGCAGCCCTACCGCGTCACCCTGCCGCAACAACAGGTAGGCCAGAGATGCCGCCAGCAGCCGCCCGTAATCGAGCTTCGTGAGGAGGCTTCCCGGGGTCGACGTCCAGTCCATCGAACGACTGGTATCGAGAGCCAGGTAGGCTCGGAGATTGGTTTCCTCTTCGTACTGCTTGATGTAGTAGCGGTCCGAGCGGGCGTACATCCGCCAGTCCACGTAGCGCACGTCGTCTCCCGGCACGTACGGACGATTCTCGGCGAACTCGACCGAGAAGCCTCGGTGCGGCGAACGGTGGAGACCGATGAGAAAGCCCTCTACCACCGAATGTGCCACGAACTCGAGGTTGCCGAGCGTCGCGAGAGCGGCCGGATCGAGCTGCTCGATCGGCGTGCGGATCGCTCCCGCGCGCTCCCGCGAGTCTTCGTCTGGGGAACTTCTCGCATCCATTCCGACTACTCGAGTGTTGTCCTGTAGTACTCGACGGTTCCTCACGCGAGGGCGTCCAGTAAATGAAGCGCGGCAGATTGGACCGCAAGCCCGTCCGTCATGGTGGTGTCGGGGGGGATAGCACACCGGGCGTCCGGTGAAGTTCCGGCCCGCGTTGCGGCTCAGGTGCAGTGACGCCTGCCCGACGCGCGGCGGTCTTGAAAGGACTGATTTCGATGCGGACGAGTGAGTTCAGGGGAATCCTGCCGATGGCATTGAGCGCGGTGCTGCTGACCGCATCCGCCGCCTGCGGGCAGATGGCGTCCGGAGGCGCCGATGATGCGGCCGCAGCCGCGGCGTCGATCACACCCGAGAACCTCCGGATGCAGTTGGGAGTGATCGCGGACGACTCGATGCGCGGCAGGAACACGCCGAGTCCCGAACTGACGGAGACGGCGCGCTACATCGCGGACCAGTTCCGTCAGTTCGGCCTCGAGCCGGGAGCGGGGGACGACTTCATCCAGCTGTATCCGATGACCCGCATCGGCCCCGCGGCCGCGGATCGGCAGGAATTCAGGATCTCGGGTCCTGACGGCGACGTCGCCCTGGCATACGGTACGGACTACTTCGTCCAGGCCACCGGCAGCACGGCCGAAGCGGATGGGCCGCTGGTCGTGGCCGGGGACGCGAGCGACATGCCTGATGCCGCGGGTCGGGTCGCGGTGCTCCGGGTGACCACGGCGAACATTCGACAGGTTTTCGGCGGACGCCTTCGCGAAGCGATGCAGGCAGCGAAGCCCGCGGGTCTCGTGATCGTCATGGACCTGCCCGAGGCGCAGTTCGATCGATTCCGCGGCTTCCTCGGCGGCGAGCGCGTCGTGTACGGCGATCTCGAATCCGACGGCGTGCCCGTCGTGTTCGTGGCTCAGACCTCCCTGCCGGCCGGCCTGGCGGCACAGGTGACCGAGGGTGCGCTGGAGGGAGACTGGCGAGCCCGGCTGGTGACGAACGCCGAGATCTCGGAGGAGCACGCCCCCAACACGATCGGCGTTCTTCGGGGATCCGATCCGCAGCTGCGCGACGAATACGTGCTGATCACGGCCCACATGGATCACGTCGGTGTGGGACGCGCGGTGGACGGGGATTCGATCTACAACGGCGCCGACGACGATGGTTCGGGCACCGTGACGGTGGTCGAGCTCGCGCGTGCGTTCGCGAGCCTCAGCACTCCGCCGAGGCGCTCCATCATCTTCATGACCGTGAGCGGTGAAGAGAAGGGCCTGTTGGGGTCGCGCTACTATGCCGAGAACCCGACATATCCCCTGGAGAACACCGTCGCCGATCTCAACATGGACATGGTCGGCCGGAACTGGTCGGACACGATCGTGGCCATCGGCAAGGAGGAGTCGACGCTGGGGGACGAAGTCGAGCGGATCTCGGCCGAGCATCCGGAGCTGGACATGGCCGTCATCGACGACATCTGGCCGGAGGAGAGCTTCTACACGAGGTCCGACCATTACAATTTTGCCCGTCGGGGAGTTCCGATCCTCTTCTTCTTCAACGGCACGCACGATCAGTATCACCAGCCGGGCGACGAAGTGGATCTGATCGATTTCGAGAAGATGGCGCGCATCGGTCGGCTCGTCTTCTACCTGGGGCTGGACATCGCGAACGCAGACGAACGGCCGGCGTGGGACCCCGACGCGTACGAGAAGGTCGTAGAGACACCCCGATCCTGAGTCCGGAAGTTGAATCGCCCCTCTCCGGGGAATAGATTCAGTCAATACCGGGTGCGCCGGCGAGGTGCCGGCGCCGTCCGGATTCTCACACAGACGGGACGGACGATATGACACAGAACGGCGACACCCCCGTGGTGATCGTGGAACGGCGGAACTCGGGTTTCGGTGCCTTCTTCGGCGGGGCCATCCTGGGTGCGGTGGTCGCCCTCCTGTACGCTCCCAAGAGCGGTGAGGAGACGAAGGCCGAGATCAGGGACCGGGTCAGGAAGTTGCGGGACGATGCCGAGGACCGCCTGCAGCTGATGCGAGACGATGTCGAAGGCCGCTATCACAGGGTCCGGGAGGACGTGGAGGACCGGGTGCAGAGGGTCCGGGGGGACATCGGTGATCGGGTCGACACGGCCAGGGAGGATCTCCGCGCGCGGAAGACCCAGGCTGAAGAGGCCGTGAAGGTCGGTCGCACGACCGCCCGCAAGGCGCGTGAGGATCTGGAGAAGCGGGTCGCGGAAAGCAAAGCGGAGTATCGCCAGAGGATCGCGGACCTCGCGGACGAAACCGGGGAGGAGTTCGACGAGGCCGTCGAGCCAGTCGAAGAGCCAGCGGCCGACTGAGGCGCAGGCCGCGATGTCTAAGTCCCGGGCCCAAGCCGGGCCGACGTGACGTCGCGTCCTCCGATTCCCGACAGTGCGCCGGGGCGCCGGTCGTCGACTGGCGCCCGGCAGGTGCCCGGTTTCCGGCGCGGGCTTCGGGGTGCGTGGGAGTACCTTCGCGAGGTCTACGACCAGGCGGCCGCCGACAACATCTTCTTTCTGGCCGGGGGCCTCACCTTCAGCCTCCTGCTGGCCGCCGTACCGTTCCTCATCCTGGTCCTTTCGATCGCCGGCATCGCGCTGGCTCCGCGGATTGCCGCGCCGCAGAACGCCGTGATGGAGTGGCTCGGGACTCTGATGCCGGTCAATCCGGCCACGGAGGCCCAGCTGCGGAAGCAGCTCGCGGACATCGTGGAGTCGTCGGGATCGGGGGGGATCATCAGCGGGGGACTGTTCGTATGGTTCTCCACCCGCCTCTTCGGCTCGCTGCGCACGGTCCTGGAAGCGGTCTTCGACCTGCGCGAGGGACCGGGGATCATCAAGGGCAAGATTCTCGACGTCAAGATGGTCGTGATCGCCAGCCTGCTGCTGACCGCCAACATCGGGATCACGACCACGTTGACGGCGGTAGGGCTGGAAGTCATCGAGCAGCTCGGGTTGCCCACGACCCAGGCCCTCCAGGCTCTCGGTTACGCGACGGCGTACGGGGCCATATTCCTCATGTTCCTGCTGATCTACAAGTTCGTGCCTACCACCCGCCTGAGCTGGAGGATCGCGACCGTCGCCGCCGGTTTCTCCGCCATCGGGTTCGAGCTGCTGAAGAGCGCGCTGAGCTGGTACCTTTCCGAAGTGGCGGACTTCAGCCAGGTCTTCTTCGCCTTCGCGACGCTGATCGTCATCGTCATCTCGCTGTACTATGCCGCGGTGATCTTCGTGCTCGGGGGCGAGGTCGCCAAGGTGTACGGCCAGCGCAGCGTCATGCGGCGCCAACGGGTGATGTTCGACCAGATGTGAGCACTGTAGACGCGCCGGTAGCGCGGTACCGCGGCCTCGCCTAGATTTGCCCGGTCTCGTCCATCCGCCGTGCGGCTCGGGAGGTCAGGTGGCGCGATCGGCCGGCGGCCAGAAGATCGTCCTGCGGAACAGAAAGGCCCGTCACGAGTTCGAGGTTCTCGAAGAGCTCGAAGCGGGCCTGGTGCTGGAAGGGGCGGAAGTGAAGTCTCTGCGCGCTGGCAGGGCGAGCTTCAACGATTCCTACGCGGCGGTGGAGGAGGGGGAGCTGTGGCTCCACAACCTCCACATCAGTCCGTACGACTCCGCCCACATCGATCTTCCCGATCCCCTGCGTCGCAGGAAGCTCCTGGTGCACCGGAGGGAGCTCCATCGGCTGGCAGTCAAGACGGCCGAACGGGGGTTTACCCTGGTGCCCCTCGACCTGCACTTCACGCGCGGTCGGGCCAAGGTGACCCTTGGACTGGCGCGGGGGAAGAAGCTGCACGACAAGCGAGAGAGCCTGAAGAGGGACGTCATGCAGCGGGAGGTCGAGCGTGCAATTCACGGCGGCAGGGACGGAGAATGAGGAGCATCCGGTGAGGTCGAGGACGAATCGGCGATTGGCGCGGGGGGTCGACCTCGGGCGAACCGCGAGTCTCCTCGGCTTCCTTCTTCTTGGCATCGGCAGGCCGGCGGCCGGTCAGCCGTCCGCCGCCGAGGTCGAGATCGGTGGGACGACCTACTCGGTCGAGATCGGGCGGCACCACGGGTTCGAGGCGGTCCGCTGGAGCCAGGTTCCGGAGTCGGTGGTGTCTGGCTCCTTCCAGCGGGACGGCGCCGCGACCGGACAGGTCGCGGGAGCTCCTCTGGAGCTGCGCGCCGGGTCACCGTTCGGAAGGTACGGCGACTCCGTGTTCCAGCTTACGAACGTCCCGTACCGGCAGGGCGGAGAGATATGGGTTCCGCTCGAACTGTTCACGGAGAGGTTCCCGACGACGGGCCGGACAGAGCCGGGAGCGGGATCTGCCGTGCCGGCGGTTCCGGCGGTGAACGTCGTGACCGATCCACGTCCGACACCAGGATCCCGGCGGCCGGGTCCCTGGCGGGTAGTGATAGACGCGGGTCACGGCGGCGTCGATCCGGGCACGATGAGTCCTCGAACCCGGGCGAAGGAGAAGGACATCACGCTGGCGGTCTCGAAGAAGCTCGCTGAAGAGCTCAGGCGCCGCGGGGGAATCGAGCCGCTGTTGACCAGGGACAAGGACGTCTTCGTGGAGGTGATGGAACGACCCAGCCTCGCCGTGGAATGGGATGCCGATCTGTTCATCTCGATTCACGTGGACGCGCAGCCGGGTGGACGAACGGCTGCGCGCGGCTTCACGACGTACCACCTCGGACAGGCGCGCACCGACGACGCGCTGGCGGTTGCGCGCCGTGAGAATGCGGTCATCGAGCTGGAGGAAGGGGCCAGGCCCCCGAACCTGGAGCAGCTGGAGATCATCCTCGCAACGGTGGACCGGGACGCCTACCGCAGGGAATCGCGCATCCTCGCGGGTCACATCCAGAACGGCCTGCGGGGCGCCGTGGACAGCCAGGACAGGGGGGCCCGCCAGGGGCCCTACTACGTACTGATGACGCCTGGCCTGCTTCCCGCCGTGCTCGTCGAGCTGGGATACATCACGAACCGCGCGGACGAGTCGCAGTTGACGGATCCCGCACGCCAGGACCGCATCGCGAAGGCGCTCGCGGACACGATAGAGAACTTCCTCGCGGACACGGGACGGCGAATCGCGGCGACGGAGGGACGCGGTTGAGGGCGTCCCTCCTGATTTCGACCGCCGTGCTCGGCGGTTGCGTGTATTTCAACGCGATGTACGACGCCAACCGGCAGTATGATGCCGCGCTCGGGTCCCTGAGGAAGCAATCGGATGTCCAGGCCCGTGTCGAGTTCGACAGCGTGATCGCCAAGACGGGCCGCATCATCGAAGGGCACCCCGGGAGCAAGTACGCCGACGACGCGGCGATCCTGAAGACTCGTGCCGAGCTTCACCGGAGGATGTGGGAGTCCGCCGTCGAGACGTCCGTCCGGGCGGAGGAGCTTGCCGGCAGCCCGAAGATCCGGGCCGTGGCTCTTGGCCTTCGAGGCACGGCCCGGCGGGAGCTGGGCCAGGTCCGCGCCGCGGATTCCCTCCTCAGCCTGGGCCTCGCCGGGAAAGTGGACGCGGACGATGAGGCGCTGTTCCTCTTCCAGAGAGGACTGGCGCGGGAGCAGCTCGGCCGGTCGGACGAGGCCGCCGTCGACCTCGAAGCCGCCGCCAACTCCGTGAATCTCTCTCCCGAGGGGAGTCTCACTCTCTCGGTCGCGCTTCGTGAGATCGGGCAGTACCGACGATCCGCGGAGGTGGCCGCTCGGCTGCTGGCGACGGCGAGCCCGAATACTGAGTCCCCTCTGTACCTGCACGTCGACTCGCTGTCCGTCCTCGCACCGGCCGTCGTGGACTCGATGGC
>Ga0055457_10000023_pt1 | contig 32176 bp, 28 predicted proteins | sample Joice_ThreeSqA_D_FD_60018 | JGI IMG/M metagenome (GOLD analysis project Ga0055457, IMG submission 60018) | Wetland microbial communities from San Francisco Bay, California, USA, that impact long-term carbon sequestration - Joice_ThreeSqA_D1 | ecosystem: Environmental > Aquatic > Marine >... | reverse complement strand
GGGAGCGCCGAGACCGGGTAGCTCAGTCGGTAGAGCAACGGACTTTTAATCCGTAGGTCGTGGGTTCGATCCCCACCCCGGTCATACGACCTCAAGGGCTCAGGGACCGGCGGCGGCGTCTGACGGACAACATAGCCATTCTCGCGAGGTCCGAGCGGCCGAAGGGAAACGGCGACGCTTCTCCCGCTCGAGGACTTGGTCGTCGGCCAGGAGGATTGATCCTGGTGGCTCGGAAGCCCACGCCTGTCTCGCCACGCCTCGCGTGTTCTGGAGGCTGCGCGCGGCGGAAGGCGGCTGCGCAATCCCGGTATGTCCGTTAGATTGTGCCCGCTTCGGCGAGCCAAGCCGTACCCCTCCGACGTGACTCTGCCTCGTTCGAAACACCGCGTCGCTGGAGGTGCGCCATGCGGAAACTCGCGCTTCTACTCCTGTTGCTCCCACTTGTGGCGGTATGGACCTACGGCTGCGACCAGCCAGGTCCAACCGAAGCTGCTGCGTACCGTTCTGCGTCTTCCGATGTGTCTGCCATCTTGATGGCAGCAGAAGCGCAGTATGGCGCCTCGGAATCGGGGACTCACAACTCGGCTGGTGTGGCTCGAGGATTCCAGTGCTGGGTGGGGCCGGATGCCGGCTACACGTGGCAGAGCCATGAGACCGTATCCAACAGCGGCCAGCAGACCATATGGTGCCGGGGAACGCAGCCTTCTCCGCCTCCGAGGACCGTGATCCTCAAAGGGTGCACCGATATACCGATGGAGTGCACCTTCTACTTCGGAGGCAGCACCTGTGACTACAGGGCAATTCTCTCTCCTGACGGGAGTGTCACATTGATGTGCAGAAGCAATCCGTCCTCCTAGACAGGACTATCGAGCAGACCCGCCGTCGTCCTCGACGGCTTGCGCTCCGGGCGCCCGGTTGTCTCGCCAGGGCTCGAATGCCTGCGGCGGCACGCCGGGCGCAACGCTTTGACTCTCTTGACTGCGACCGGGCATCCGTAGGCAGGGCGCGAGGTGGTAGAGTTCCCAAACGGAGGCATGGTCTATTCAGTAGGGGGCGGCCGGCCGCCCCTTTCGAGATGCGCCTTCGCACGCGAACCTGAAGCGGCCCTGGACCCATGCGGGAGTGACGCGATGGTGATGCGCGAGTGGAGATTACATCGCCGGTGGCTATGCCTGCTCGCGCTGGCTCCCCTGAGCTGCTCGGACGTCGTGATCACGGCGCCGGTGGAAGACGCCATCGTCGCCGATGGCGTGTTCTGGGTGAAGCGCTGCGAACCGGAGCACATGTCACCCGGCTACACACTCGTGTACCCCCTCGAAGGCTCCACCCTCTACTGGCTGCGCAATTGCGAGGTCGCGCGGACCATGGACATGCCGGGGCGCATCGGCATGGTGAGGCAGGACAGCGCGGGGGTCTACGGGCTCGTGGGCTCCAGCATTCTGGCGTTCGACGCGGACGGAACGAGGCGGTTCGCCGTCTATCGAGACCAGCTGCCGGGTCCCGCGCATCACGACGTGATCGCCACGTCACGCGGGACGTACATGGCGTTGACGAAGGTCGAGGTCGAGTCGGGCGTCTTCGACGACGTGATCGTCGAGGTCACGACGAGTGGAGAAATCCTCTGGCAATGGAGCGCCAACCTCCACCTGCTGGGCGCCGTGGACGGGTCGGTCGCGCTGCCGGGGGAGCAGTGGCTGCACTCCAATTCTCTGGACCTGTATCCGGACGGCGACATCCTTCTCTCGGCCCGCAATCTGGACATGCTCGTTCGAGTCGACTACCCGAGCGGCGAGGTCCGGTGGACACGCGGGGACGACGTGCTCGGCAAGCAGCATCACGCGAATCTCGGACCGGGACAGCACGTCGTCGTGTTCGACAACGGCGTCCGGCGCGGGGAATCCGGCGTCGTCGTGTTTCACCCGGACGCGGGCGTCGAGCTGGACCGCCGGCTCGGCTTCTTCTCGGACGCGTTCGGGAGCGCCGAGCACCTGCCGAACGGGAATTGGCTCGTCGTGGACGGGCGAGGTGGGCGGGTGCTCGAGTACGCGCGCGACTTCTCGCGCCTCGTGTTCGAACTGAAGCTTCTGCGGGGCAACTACATCCCATACGCCAGCGACCCCGACGAACCGGTCAGGGCCTTCCTGTACCGGGCGCACCGGGTGCCGGCGCTCCCGTGAGCCGCCGCTGCAGGGTCCGCCCCGCTGCGCCAGTGAACCGGCTCAGCACCTGACGAAGAAGTAGACGGACAACGCCAGGGCCACCGCGTAACCGGGCGGGAACGGCCAGCGACACAGCCGGTCCACGCGGTTTCCTTTCACCACGTCGCCCCGCCGATCGTACGTGAGACTGCTCATGAGGGTCGCGTGAGCCGTCACACCATCGAACCTCACCCTCGGGTCTCCTCGATCTAACGGGGCACGGGATGCTCTTCTTCGGAGTCGAGGTGGTCTCTGATCTCCGCCCACAGTCGGGGATGCGCTCTCAGCAGATAAGCGCCCATCGCCGCCCCCGCGAGCAGGTTCGCCGCGAACACCGAGCCGATCGGGATCTGGACTCCGCTGTCGGCGGCGAACGACAGGAAGGCGGCCATCACCACGAACAGCCCGGCAACTCCCGCGAACAGCGCGAGCACGACGAAGGTGGGATGCCGCTCCGTGTAGAGGACGAGCCACGCGGCGGCCACTCCGATCACGAGAAACGCGATCACGTGAACCCCGTTGAAGGCGAGTACCGCTCCTACGGCTCCGCCGGCTCTGGCCGTCGAGACGAGACCGGCGCCCAGGAGCGCTGCCGTTGCGAAGAAGGACCGGTCGGTCACGAGGTTGAGGAATCCGTAGAACAGGATGACCACCAGGCCCCCGATGAGGCCCGTGATCAGGCCCTCGGCGAGGATGCGGGCGCGATCCGGCTTCACGACAGCCTCCCTGTGAAAGGAGATCGCCGGGGACTCCCGGGCGGGGTTCCGCGGCCCCCCGGCCATGAGACCATAATGGGGCGAGCGAGTGGATCGGGCCAGCGTCATTTGCCCCCGCCGCTCGCGCACGCGGTGGACGCTTCTTAGAATTCGACGAGTGAGCTCCGGAGGACCCGGGGGGTCCGGGGACCGAGAGCCCGCAGTTCCCCCAGCCGACGCGGGAGCCCGATACCGTGAAACGTGCCTGCCTGATCCTGTTCGCACTCACGGCCGCCTGCGGCCCCAAGGTGAAGTCTCATGCGACGTTGAAGCTGGATCCTCTGCCCGCCGGCGTCGACGTCGCGGTGTTCGCCGACTCCCTGCCCGTGTGTCAGTACGAGCAAGTCGGACTGATCGGCTCCGAGGACCTGGAATCGACCCTGAACAGGGCCAGGGAGATGGGCGCGGACGGGGTGATCGGCACGATCCTCGCCGCGAATCCGGGTGCGGGACCGGATCCGGTCCAGTGCGGTACTCCACGCTGCCCGCAGTTCAATACCGTGGCGATCCGTTTCGCGAACCCGGACTGCCGGCACTGAATGCGGGCTCGCGCCTACGGTTTGCCGCCGAACGTGTACTGATACCCCAGCTGCACCGTATCAAAATCGGCGCCGAGCTTGGTCGTAAGGCCGGTGATGTAGACCAGCTTGAGGCCATGTCCCGGTGCGATCGGAAGGCGAAGCACCCCTGAGGCGCGCACGTTAGACAGCGGCTCCTTCTCGACGGAGCCCACGGTCGCCGTGCCACCCCAGCCATACCCGATGGAGGCCGCGAACCAGATGTCGGGTCGACGGATCAGGTAGATCACGTCGCCCTCCGCCTCGAAGAACGGGTCCTGCGTCAGTTCCGTTCCGCCGATGAACTCACCATTCCGGGTATAGAATGTCGCGCCTCCGTAACCCTCGAAGATCCAGCGGGCTCCGACGGCGTGCGAGATCCCGAGACGCGATTCGAACGCCCACCGGTTCGAGCCCAGGTTGATGAGCTTGTCCGGGTAGTACTGGCCGAGCGGTACCGCCACCTGCAACTGGACGCCGACGGTGGTGGTCTGGCGGTAGCCGCGCATCTGGCTCATCCTGAGCGCCGGTGCGCCGATCAGGTTCACGGCGAGCAGTATTCTGGGATCGGCCACGCCCGTGCGGGACGTCGCCGTGTCCGCGCCGGCGAGCCTGCCGCTCCAGTCACCGCTGACCAGCGGCACCAGGACGCCCGCTCTGCCGCTCATCCCGAACACGTCGATCGCCCGTACGAATCCAAGCGTCGTCGACCAGACGTCGGCCCGGACGTCCTCCAGCGGAAGGGTCGGATCGAACAGGACGTTGCCCCGGGAATAGCCTGCGGCCAGGATGGCGAAGTTCATTCCGACGGGCGCGTTCTGCAGGGCCCTCGGCTCCAGCTCCTGGGCCGCGAGAGGCTTGCACAGGGCCAGGAGGACCAGGAACAGCCCGCCGCCCACCCGTCGAAAGCGACTTCGCGCCTCCGGCCCCGTCCTCCACCCGCGGCTTCCGCACGAACTGTCCACCGGCTCCCCCTTGCAGTAAGTTGTCGCCCTGCCAGATCCGCAACGCGATCGCCGCGCTCTCGACGCGGCCTGGTGCGAGGTTCCGGTGGACCCTACCGGGAAGATGACAGTCATGGACACCAGGGAGCGCATCTCTCTCCCGACACGCTCGGGTCGGGAAACCCATTGGAACCTCGCGACGGGACGGATGGGTGACAAGTGCGGCCGCTCCGGTCCACGCGCGAACCCAGATTCAGAGGAGACACCATGCGCACTTTCCTGATGGCGCTGGTTGCCGGGGCGCCACTTCTGGCGGCCTGCGGTCAGCCGGCGACCTTCGACCCGAACGACCCCGCAGCGATCGCCGCCATCGACTCGATCGTGCAGGAGGCGATGATCGGCGCGCGCAACGTCGATGCCGATCGCGTGCTCGCGATGGCCGGAGGGGATGACGATCTGACGTTCATTACGGGCGACGTGATGCTCAGCGGGCTGGAGACGATCCGGGAGGCGTTCCGGGACACGTACGCAGGCCTCGAAGGGCAGAGTCAGACGGTGCTCGAGCAGCGCATTCGCCTGCTGACCCCGGACGTGGCTCTCGTGACCGCCGTCTCCGAGGGCACCTACACGGACAAGGCCGGTTGGACCTCGGAGCCCGTGGGGATGGGCCACACGATCGTGTTCGTGCGCGAGAACGGGCAGTGGCGAGCGCGTCACGCCCACCAGTCCATTGCGTTCTGACGCCCGAATGGCCCGCGTGGTCAAGGAGAATCTCATGCGAAGGTCGTTTCTCATCACGGTGATGGTGCTCGCCGCAGCCTCATATGCCATGGCCCAGCAGGCCCAGCAGTCCCAGGGACCCCCGCCCACGCTGGCCCAGATCGGGATGTACATCTACCCGGCCAAGGGCCAGAGCCCCGACCAGCAGAAGGCCGACGAGGACGCGTGCACGCAGTGGGCCGAATCCCAGACGGGCCTGACTCTCGACGCCGGCAAGGTCGACACGCAGGCCGCCGGCCAGGCGGCGGCGCAGCAGACCGCGGAGGCCACACAGGGCGCGGCGGTCGGCGGGGCGGCCAGAGGCGCCCTGGCCGGGGTAGCGATCGGGGCGATCGCCGGCAACGCCGGCGAAGGTGCCGCGATCGGTGCCGTGGCGGGTGGACTGGCCGGGCGGCGGGCCAGGAAGAGGGCGACGGCGGAGGCCGGGCAGGAGGGGGCGGAACAGGCGCAGGCGCAGGCCAACCAGAACCTGGCCACGTTCAAGCAAGCCGCTGGCGCCTGCCTCTCGGGCCGGGGATACACGGTGAACTGATCGCGAAGGGACGAGCACATGAGCATCGGCGCGAAGGTCGTTGAGGAGATCAAGTCACTCGTTGTGACGATGCTGTACTTCATGACCTGGATCGGCGGGCTCATGCTGCTCAAGACCCTCATTCTGGCCGAGTACCACATCGAGGCCACCCAGTGGTCGCTCGTCGTGATCGGGGCCCTGGTGCTGGCCAAGGTCGTCCTGGTGCTCGAGCACGTTTCGCTCGGAGCCTGGGTGCAGAAACGGCCTGCCCTGTTCGATGTCGTGCTGCGGACGGTCCTGTACAGCTTCGGCGTGTTCGTCGTCCTGGTCCTCGAGAAGGGATTCGAGGGCCGACACGAGTACGGCGGCTTCGGTCCGGCCGTGGCGGGATTGCTCAAGCAGGCGGACGCTCCTCACATCTGGGCCAATACGATCTGTCTGTCGGGCGCCCTGCTCGGGTACAACGTGCTGTCCGTGGTCCGGAGACAGCTTGGCGAAGCAGGCCTTCGCCGGCTGTTCCTCTCGCCTCTTCCGGAGGAATAGGCGCCTTGAACGTGAAGGAGAATCTCGTGGCCAGTCATTCCCCGAAGATGACGGGTGTGGCGCTCACGCTCGCCGCGGCCGGGCTCCTGCTGTCGTCCGCCCGGCCCGCCGCTGCACAGGGGTGGGAATACGAGGCCGCCGCGTACGCCTGGCTCGCCGGCCTCGACGGCACGATCGGCCTGGTCCCGATAGGCAGCGGACAGTCGGTGGACGCGAGCTTCAGCGACCTCGCCGGGTTCCTGGACTTCGCGGCAGCGGGTCACTTCGAGGCCCGCACGAGCAGGTTCCTGCTGGTCGGTGACGTCAACTACGTGGGACTGGGCGCGGAGCGGGACGCCGAGGTGGCCGGCGCTACCGTCACCGTCGACCTGGATTACAACCAGTGGATCCTGGAGTTCGGAGGCGGCTATCGCCTGTCGAGCGAGTTCGATCTGCTGCTGGTCGGCCGGTACTACATCCAGGACCTGGGGGAGACGGCGGTCGCGGGCTTCGGCTCCCGGGCGTCCGGGACCACGTACGACTGGGGAGACATCTTCGTCGGGGCCCGCTGGACCCGGCCCCTCGGCCAGAAGTGGTGGTTCTCGCTGCGCGGCGATGTCGGCGCGGGCGGGTCGCAGTTCGCCTGGCTGGGGAACGCGGCCCTCGGGTACAGGTTCAGCGACCTCGTGACCCTCGGCCTGGCCTACCGCATCCTGAGCCTCGACTACGAGACCGGCAGCGGCGCCGACTACTACAAGTGGGATGTCGCGCTGAACGGGCTGGGGCTGGTCCTGGGTTTCACGTTCTAGTCATTCGCCGGACACCGCGGAGGCGGGAGCGCGATCCACGCGGCGGACGGAGGCAGAACGCGTGATCGGGTCTACATGGGGGTCAGGAGGCCGACCGATGCGAGGCACGAGACGTCCGTGGCCGACGCGAATCGGTCTCGAGCTGCTGTTCATCGCGACCCTCGTGTGCTGTGGAGGCGAAGCGGACCGGGAGCGGGCGTCGAACCCGGCGGGCGACGGGACGGCCACCTCGGATACCGCCGCGCCGGACACCGCGAACCCGGCCCTGATCGACACGGCCGCCGCCACCACGGTCTCGGCCTTCGACTGGCCGCCCCCGGGCCTGGAGGACGCGCCCACCTTCGAGCCGTGGAAGGGCGACCTTCCGGGCATGGAAGAGCGACGCGTGATCCGGTTCCTCACGGTGTTCAACCCGCAGTACTTCTACATCGACCGGAACGGTGAGGAGCGAGGGCTCGTCATCGATGCGGCGACGGAGCTCGGAAAGCAGCTGAACGCGCGTCCCGGCCACGGACGGCTGCCGATCATCATGCTGGTCCTGCCCGTGCCTCGCGACCGCCTGATCCCGATGCTGCGGGACGGCCTCGGTGACATCGCCGCCGGCAACATCACCATCACTCCCGAGCGCCTGGCCGAGGTGGACTTCACGATTCCGAACTACACGGGAGTCAGCACGATCGTGGTGACCGGACCCGGGGTGTCGGCTCCGACGAATCTCGCGGGATTGTCAGGTCGGGAGCTCCACGTGCGCGAGTCAACCAGCCACTGGGACGAAGCGCGCGCCCTGAGCGACTCCCTGGCTGCGGTGGGACTCCCTCCCATCGACCTGGTGTCTCTGCCGGGCTTCCTCGAATCGGACCAGGTGCTCGAGATGGTCGCTGCCGGGACGATTCCGATGACACTGATGGACAGTCATACGGCCGAGTTCTGGAAGCAGATCGTGGACGGCATCGAGCTCCACCCCGAGCTCACGCTGGCCAGCGGGGGCCAGATCGGGTGGGCTTTCCGCAAGGACAGTCCGGCACTCGCGGAGGCTCTCAACGGCTTCGTCCGCGATCACAGGGCCGGGACGCTGTTCGGCAACATCTTGATCAAGCGGTACTTCGAAGATGCCGAGAAAGTCCGCGATCCTCTTTCCGACCAGGACCGGCAGCGCTTCGAAGCGATGCAGGAGCTCTTCCAGCATTACGCGGGGCAGTACGATTTCGACTGGTTGATGGTGGCGGCCCAGGCCTACCAGGAATCGCGCCTCGACCAGTCCGTGCGCAGCCATGTGGGCGCGATCGGAGTGATGCAGGTCCTCCCGAGCACCGCGGATCAAGTGGGGATCCAGGGGATCGAGGAGCTCGAGCCCAACATCCACGCCGGTGTCAAGTACCTCCGATATCTGCAGGACCAGTACTTCGCGGACCTGCCGCTGGATGCCCGGAACCGTCACCTGTTCGCCTTCGCGGCGTACAACGCGGGGCCGAACCGGATCCTGCGACTTCGCCAGACCGCACGGCGGCTGGGCCTGGACCCGAATCAGTGGTTCGGGAACGTCGAGGTCGTCGCGGCGAAAGAGGTCGGCAGCGAGACGGTCCGTTACGTGAGCAACATCGCGAAGTACTACGTCGCGTACACGCTGGCCATCGCCCACAGCCGCCCTGACGCCCCCGGGCTCCAGTGACCGCGCGACCGACTGTGCGCTGAAGCCTTGTCAACAAACGACTTCTGATGTACTCTATCTGGTTGTAGGATCCTTGTCCCGCCGTAAAAGCGAGTCCGTACCAGGAAACTGGAACTTCTCGCCCATCCGCATAACCGGGCTCCTCGGAGCTCGCCGGGTCTTCCATCGCAGTACGGGTGGGCAGTTCTATTCCTTCTACGGAGGTCGGAACATGACGAAGCAGTCAGTGCGGTTCCTCGCGGTGCTGGCCCTCCTGGGCTTCGCCATCCCCTCGCAGGTCCACGCCCAGGTGATCTACGTCTCGGGCGGTGCGACCTTCCCGACGGGTGACTTCGGAGACTACGCCAACACGGGCTGGATGGCTGCCGGCGGCGTGCTGTTCGGCGTAGGCGATTCCGGACTCGGAGTCGGAGGCGAGCTCTTCTACGGACAGAACAACCACTCCGTCGAAGGTGTGGACCTCAACTCGAAGACCAGCCCGTACGGCGCGATGGCGATCGTGGACTACTCGTTCGGGAATGGCGGGATCGACCCGTACGTATTCGGCGGCGCTGGCGTGATGGTGCACCGGTACTCGGCCGAAGGCTTCGACTCGGAATCAGAGACGAAGTTCGGATACCAGTTCGGCGCGGGAATCGGATTCCCGATCGGCGAAACGACGGAGATCTACGCGGAAGGGCGGTACATGGGAGCGACCGATACCCAGTACTTCGGCCTCCTCGGCGGTTTCGCGTTCGGCATCGGCAACTGAATCCGTTCAGCAGGCCGATCTGAATCAGCAGCAGGCTCCGCGGACGGTACCCGCGGGGCCTGCTGTGCATCGGGAGGACAGTCGGCAGGCTGTCAGGCGCTTCGCATTCACGTATCTTTCCACGCCTCGGCCGTGAAGCACCCCTGCGAAGCCGGAGAGTCACATGGACGAAGGTCGATTGCTGCAGCGACTTCTCGAAGGCCTGGGAGAAGGCGACCCCTTCTCTTACGTGGTGGTGGCCCTGGCCCTCGGAACGGTAGCCTACATGATGTGGCGCCTGCTCCGAGAAGAGCTGCCTCCGGCAAGCCGGATCCAGTGGGTGCGGCTCATCTCCATCGTCGCGGCGGGGGCCGGGGCGATCGTGGGCATCCTCGGTCTGGTGGCCGAGTTCTCGTTCGCGCCTGATATCGGACGACACGCGGCGCTTTTCGGCAGCGCGATCTTCTTCGCCGGTTTCCTCGTGGCACTGATCTCCCTGACCGTGGAACTCAACGCCAGGATGCGAGGGCAGTGAGCGACGTCGTCACAACTGAGGGGGCTCGCGCGTTTCTAGGTTGCTTTGAGCGTTCAAGTACGTCTCAGGCCACTCCGAACGCCAAAGACGAAGCCCCGGCCCTGCACCGGGGCTTCGTTCTTGTAGGAAGGGGATGCTCGCGGCCTTTCTGCACCCGCCCCCTTCAACCAGGATCAGCCCCGGAAGCAGGGACGTGCGCCGGGCTCATGTCCGCCGCGGGAGCGTCTCGCAAGGCCGGCGATGGGAGCACTGTCCGTGCACGGTGACACGCCAGGTTCGGGTCCCCGGCGGGGAAGAATGAGGGCGGCGCTGCGTCCCGTTCTCCTGTCGGCTCTGCTGGCCACGCTCGCGGCCCCGCTCCCGGCGCAGGAGGAGGTACGAACCGACGCCTGGGGCGTTCGGAAGCGTCCCGTCCTCGCCTTCATAGAGATCGTCGGAATCAACGTCTTCACCTGGAGCCTCAACTACTACGTCCGGGACGAGGACTTCGCCGTCGTCTATCCGAAGACCTGGTGGAACAACATCAGCAACGGGTTCGAGTACGACGGCAACCTGTTCGCCACCAACATGATCGACCACCCGTATCACGGAAGCACGTATTTCAACGCGGCCCGTTCGAACGGGGTCGGCTTCTGGGGGGCCGCTCCTCTCACGGCGATCGGAAGTCTGATGTGGGAGTGCTGCGGAGAGCGCCACCCCATGGCGTTCAACGACGTGGTCAACACGACGTTCGGAGGAATGGCGCTCGGCGAGGCCCTGTACCGCACATCCTCCGCGGTCCTCAGCAACGAAGCGACCGGGGCGGCTCGTTTCGGCCGCGAGTTCGCCGCCCTGTTCCTCGACCCGTTGCGCGGATTCAACCGTATCATCTCCGGGCGCGCGTTCAGCGTCAGTCCCAATCCGGCGGATCCGGACGATCGCACGCCCGGATACTTCAGGCTTTCGCTGGACGGCGGTTACCGGGGAGTGAATCCGGACTCGGACTTCCGGGACGACGTGACCGGAGGGTTCTTCCGCTTCCGGATCGACTACGGGAGCCCGTTCGACGGTCGCCGGCGAGGGGCGTTCGACGTGTTCGAGTTCGACATGTCGCTGTACGCAGGCGACCAGAACGTGTTCGGGTCCCTGGCGGTGCGGGGGAATCTTCTCACGCGCGATCTCTCGAGAAGCAGTTCATCGGCACACGTGTGGTCCGTCGTCCAGACGTACGAGTACGACGACAACTCGGCCTACCAGTTCGGCGACCAGAACGTGGGACTGCGGCTGGAGTCCCTGTGGGGCAGGGCGGAGGGTCCGACCGTGAGCACCCGGTTGCAGGCGGGAGCGATCCTGTTCGGGACGCTCGACTCCGCCCTCCGACCGGTCACCGACACTCCCGCCGGGTGGGACCTGCGGCCGTTCGACTACACGACGGGCCTGGACGGAAGCTTCGAAATCGAAGCGGAGACGGGCCGGTTGAGCGGGGGCGTCGCGTGGCGGTCGTCCTGGATGCAGAGCCTGAATCACAACTCCGTGAACGGAGGCAGCGCCCGGCACTGGCTGCACGAGGGACGCGTGTCGGCTCACGTCCGACTCTCACCGCAGCTCGGCGTCGGCGGCGACTTTCGAGTGTACCTGCGGGACAGCAGCTACGATGTCGCCGTCTTCGAGGACGTTCGGGAGACGGTGCCCGAGCTCCGGCTGTACGGGACGTGGGTCCTCGTGCCGGGCCGGGACGGAGCCGCGCCGGCGTTCTACTGAAGTGGCGCGGATACCATCCCTCTGCTACCGTTGACCCGGTTTCACGACGTCCCGCTTACCGCGCAACCCGCGGCCATCAAGGCGAAAAACACATAAGGGAATATGAAGAACCGATCGAACAACAGAATCCTCGGCATCGTTTGCGCCGCGACGGCAGGGTGCCTCTCGGTGCCGATCTCGTCGGAGGCCCAGCAGATCCCGCGCGCTGAATACCTGCGCTACGTGCCGCTCGAGGTGCCGCGCATCATCCGGCAGACGCCGGCGAGCGATCGGCTCCATCTGTACGGCGACCTCGACGATCCGGACTACATCGATATCGCTCCGGTGGATGGCATCGACGATCGGAGGCACAGGACGCTTCAGGACCTGGCCGTTCGGTTCGCCCCGTTCCTGGTTCAGAACTCCGAAGGCATGCCGATGGACCACAAGCAGGTCTGGGGAGGGGCCTATCCGCTGTACGTCGATGACTGGAACACGGCCATGGGCCTGGATCTGATCCGGGAGGAGACCGTCAACTGGATGAAGGGCGCGTCCGACCCGTGCACCGGCTTCAATCCGACGTCGGACGATTGCCGCCTGCTCGAGCTGCTCCGCAAGTACAACCCGGACGATCCGCTGTATGCGGCGGAGCACACGGGCGCGCAGGACGCTCCCTACAACCCGTTCGAGGTCCTGTGGATCGACATGCCGGGGACCGACCCGACGAGTTGGAAGGACTACTGGCGCAACGGGTTCTCCAAGCGGCTGCGGTCCGACTACCGGCAGATGATGCAGACCTACGTGCACCCGTTCCTCGAGGACGTGCGAGGAGCCTCCGGGCCTGAGGGCGTGCAGCTCGTCCTCCAGTACTGGTTCTTCTACCCCTACAACGACGGCGGGAACAACCACGAGGGAGACTGGGAGCACATACACGTCATCGTGAGCCCGAGGGGGCTGGTGGAGAAGGCGGCGATCCCTGAGCGGGACATGCTGCGGCTGCTGGACGGCGAGTGGACGGACGCGACCGGCGAGAACGAGCTCGTGATCAAGCGGGTCGAGTACTACTTCCACAGCAAGGTCGCCAGCTTCGAGTTCGGGGAGCCGAACGCGTACCTGCCGCGGGCCGAATGGGCCCGCCAGGCGGACTCGCTCGGCACCGACATGTCCGGCGACGAGCATTTCCGCGAGTTCATCCGCCACATGGCGTGGAAGGACGCGGCGGAGACCGAGATCAACACGCACCCCGTGGGTTACATCGGGGCGGACAACAAGGGACTCGACCAGCTCCTGTCACCGCCCGGCGGCACGAACCGTGATTCGCACGGCACGTATCCGATGCCCGGGCTGTTCAAGGACATCGGGCCGGCGGGCGCCTCGGAGACGATCGCCAACCTGTTCGACCAGCAGAAGTACTTCGCCGGGGACAAGAAGACGCTGAAGAGGATGGACCAGTTCGAGCGGGGTGGGGTGGTGTTCCTCGGCAGAGACGAGGTCGTCACGATCGTGCCGGACTACGAGCGGGTCATCGATCTCGTGCTCACCGACCCGGAGGTCCGGCAGGAGTGGAGCTGGCTCGTCCTCCCGATGCGCTGGGGGTATCCGGCCGTCGAGTCGCCGTTCGCCGGCGTCGTCTCGAACGCGGAGACCGGGAACCTGTCGATCGTGGGGCCCGCGTTCAACACCGGGTGGAACCGCTCCGGGCAGAACGTCCAGTACAAGGCCTACGTGCCGCAGGTCCTGCCGCGGCTGTTCCCCACCGATCTGCAGGACGCGTTTTCGAACGATTGGGGCTACTTCAACGCCACACTGCCGGTGATCAGCTTCCTGCCGCCGTTCGACGTGCTGTGGCGGGTCGTCGCCGCACCGGTCCGGGTGGCCGCCACCACTCTCGACCCGACGATGTATCCGCGCGAGACGATCCCGTACAGGTTCCTCGGGGTGGACGGAGGCGTGTCCCTGCAGGACATCCCGACCGACTATCAGGAACTGTTCTTCAATACCGACCAGATCGGCGGAATCGTCGGAGGCCTGATCTACCATCTGGTCGAGCAGGACGCGGACTCGACCACCTCCGCCACCGGCTCCACTCAGTCGATCGACGTCCCGGCCGCGCCGCTGTTCAGGCTCCAGCTGTTCATCGGCGACCGGTTCACCAGCACGAACAGCGTCCTCCACTTCCGAAGCTCGATGAACTACTCGCTTCAGTTCACCAACATCGACGATTTCAGTCTCACGGGAGACCTGAACTGGTGGGAGTACGTGGGCAGCCTGCGCTACAGCCTCCTCACGGGGTCCATTCAGCCGTATCTGAAGGCCGGATACGGGCTGAGCTGGTATCGGCTGGAAGACGTCGCGACCGACGGCGTGCCGATCGATGTTCCGGACTCGAAATGGGTTCGCAAGCCCGGCCTGTTCGAGAATCTGCTGCCCAACACCTGGCACATCGGGGCGGGCCTCGAGCTGATCGCGGTGAAAGGGTACGGAGGACTGCCGGGCGGTCTCGACTTCAGCCTCGCGGCGGAGTGGCTGTACTTCACCAACAAGCTCGGTGTGGACGCCACCGGGGTCGCGATTGAGGAGCTCGTGCAGCTCGGGGTGCCGGCGGACGAGCTGCCTCGCGAACGCTGGGTCGGTCGGAACGTGATCAACCTGACGGCGACCATCAGCTACTGAGTCCGGGAATCACATCATGCTCAGCCGGCTCGCCCCGGTCCTGTCGTGCGCCGCACTCCTCGCCGTCGCGGGCGCGGCCGGGTGTGATGGCGATTCGGCGGGCCTGGACCTGGACGCGCCGCTGGCGATCGACGATGTCGCCGGTGCGTGGACGGTGGACGTGCCGGGAACGACGGCCTGCATTCCGGCCCTCGGGCCGTTCACGATCGGTATGGAGCTGCAGCATTCCCACCTCGCCGACTATCTCGGTGTGGAAGGGGAGGAGTACTTCAGCGGCCAGTGGTGGGTGGACGACGGGGCAGGGCCTTTCTTCGTGCAGGGCTGGGCGCAGCTGGAGGCGCAGACCTTCCGATTGCTCCTGTGGCAGGGGACGCACGTGAGGGGCTCGGTTCTCATGGGACGGATCTACGGCGGGGGGGAAATGCGGGCCACGTTGCTGGAGCCGATTCCGCCCGGCGACGGGTGGGCGGCGGACCCGATCCCCGGCTATCCCGGGGGCTTCGCGCAGGGCCGCTGCGAGTGGAAGGTGGAAGGGCGGCACGCCGGTTCCTGACGCTGAAGGGAGGCCCGTTTCAGCGCGGCGAAGCCTCCCTTCGACAGGTGCATCGCGCCGGACGGATCGTTAGCTTCAGGCGCTCTCACAGCTCCCCGATGCCCTGAACGAGGCCATCCGATGAATCGCAGGGCCGGTCTGCTCGCCGGATGGGCCGTCGCGACCCTGGTCCTCCCGGTCCTGGTTCCGGCTCTCTCGGCGCAGGATGTTCACCCACCTGCGGTCATCGACACGATCATCATCGAGCGAAATGACGTGTTCACCGAGGAAGAAGCCGCATCGAGCGGAGTCTTCCGGGCGATGAACCGCATTCACCGGGTCACCAGCGAACATGTGATCCGCGACTACCTGCAGTTCGAGGCCGGCGAGCCCTACGATTCCGCCTCGGTGGCCGAGTCCGAACGCCAGCTGCGGCTCCGGAACCTGTTCCGCGCGCTGACGATGGACAGCGTTCGGCTGGAGGACGGCCGCCTCGCGGTGCGGGTCCGGAGCCAGGACGGCTGGAGCCTGAAGCCGAAGTTCGCGCTCTCGGTCGCTTCCACGGGCGACTGGACCGGGACTTTCGGAGTCAACGACATCAACCTGCTCGGGACCGGCAACCAGCTCTTCGTGGCCTACCAGAAGGAACTGGACCGCGACGGACTCAATACCTCGGCTCAGTTCGAGCGCATCTTCGGCTGGAACTTCGATGCCGGGGCCAACTATGCGGGCCTATCGGACGGAAGGAACGGGAACTGGCTGGTCGGACTGCCGTTCCGAAACACCGAGAGCGCGAAGAGCTACCAGTGGGATGGCTCCGCGGCCAATCAGAACATCCTCGCGTATCGCGTCGCGGACGTGGCGGATTCCACGGAAACGGACACCACGACGTACCGACGACGGGCGTTCGTCAACACCTTGAAGGCCGGCCTGGCCACGCGGAACCGCATCGGTGATTACGTGCGGTTCGGGGCGGACGTCGGGATCCGCAGGGAGGAGTTTTCTCTCGACACGGCGTCGATCGGCATGGTCCCGGACTCCGTCTACGCGACGGTGGACGCGTGGGGCGAGATCAGCAGGTCACGGTACCGTAAGTACAGCCGGTTCAATGGATTCGGAACGGAGGACATCGATCTCAGCACGACGGTCAGGCTGACGGCGACTCTCGCCCCGAAGAGCCTCGGATGGCAGGGTACCGGCGTGGGTCTCGCCCTCTCGGCCGCAACCGGCCGTTCGGGAGTCGTGGGCGGGCGCGGATGGGTCTGGGCCTCGGTCGACGCGAACTACCTGTGGAATGCGGCGGTCCGGGACTCGGGTCGGATCGTGTTCAACCTGGCCGCCGGCATGAAACCGGCGGAACGACACTCGATCGCGGCGCAGCTGCAGTGGGGTCGCTTGTGGAACCCGAAGCCCGGGGACCAGTTCGACCTGGGGTTCGACAACGCGCCGCGCGGCTGGGACGCCCACTCGTTCGTCGGAGATCGCGCCTGGTGGGTGCAGGTCGAGCACCGCTACTACGCGGTGGACGCCTTCCTGGGCGTGTTCGGGGTTGGATTGGGATCCTTCTTCGATTACGGCGGCGCCTGGTACGAAGACCAGTCCGCCCGTTCAGGGGGCAGTGCAGGGGGCGGGTTGCGTCTGGGATCGGCGCTGGGCGCCGTGGCGGTGACCAGTCGAATCGATCTCGTCTACAGGTTCGGGGAGCACGCGACCGGTGACCGCTGGGTGGTGGCCTTCGGGACTGGATTCGTGTTCCCCCGGCGGACGATCCCCGTCATCAACTACCGGGCGCAGGCGCCTCAGTGAACGAACCCGCCCTTCTTCCGGAGCACCGCACGCGCGCATCCTCCCCAACTGGAGACTGACATGAACCTCGCCGAACGCCTCGTCGCCGAGCTCGAACAGGAAAGCGAGGCCAGTCGGACGCTGCTGGCCCGTCTTCCCGATGGGAGGTGGGACTGGAGGCCGCACCCGAAATCGATGAGCCTGAGTCGGCTCGCCACGCATGTGGCGGAGATTCCGGGTTGGTCGAAATCGATCCTGATGAGCGACGAGATCGACTTCACCTCGCCGGAGATGCAGGCCTGGACGCCCCGCGAACTGCAATCGAAGGACGAGATCCTGGCAGAGCTGGACGAGGCGACCGGGAAGTGCCGAGCGGATCTGCTCTCGATGACAGACGAGGACTTCGGACGCGACTGGTCGATGAGGGCCGGAGAGCAGGTGGTGATGACGGAGATGAAGTACATGGTGTTCCGGCGACAGGTGATGAACCACCTGGTTCACCACCGCGGTCAGCTGGAGGTCTATCTGCGCCTGCTCGAAGTGCCGCTGCCGATGATCTACGGCCCGACGGCGGACGACGAGGGCGAAATGCAGGTCTGATCCGGGCGCCCGGCCCTGCAGCGCAGCTGCAGGAGGGAAAACGGGGGCCGCCCGTAGACGGCCCCCGTTTCGCAGTTTCTGAGAGGTCTGTCGTCAGGGGGCCTGCCGCCGTGCTTTTCTCCTTCGCAGCAGGAACCACACGATGATGAAGGCCGCCGCGAGACCGAGGATCCATTGCCACTCGGACTGGCCGTCGTCCGTGTCCTCGTCCGCCATGGCAGATGTCTCCTGGGCCGCCTCGTCCGCCGCCTCGTAGGCGTCGCCGGCGTCACCCGCCGCGGACTCGTCGGTCATGAGCGGCGGCGCGTCCATGTCCACTTCCTCGGGAAGCTCCATCGGGACGACCTCGAACTCGAGCGGGGCGAAGTTCGCCTCGTCCACGACTATGCCGTCCGCGTCGGTCATGGCGACTTCCCAGCGGCCCTCCGGGATGTACAGGCTCAGCTCCCGGCCCCTCTGAACGTCCTTCGCGGGCACCGCGTGTCCATCCGTGTAAACCGTGAAGCCAGCGGGAATCCTGACCAGTGTGGCCGGCCCCCACGTGCCGTCCCGGTTCTGGAACCGGAGCAGCATGGACGGGAAGCCCTCCCGGTGAACGAGCGCCTTGAAGTGGGCGTAGCGCACGCCTTCGCTCTCGACGATCTCCAAACAGGCGTCGTGAGCGGCAGGATAAGTCGTGATGATCCGATCGTCGAACGAGATGTCGTCGCACGTGACGTCCTGCGCTCCGAGAGGTGCCGCGATCATCGCGACAGCCAGTACGGAGATCCCGATGGCGAGTCTCTTCATGCAGCCTCCTTGCTGGAATGCGCCCGGGCGGCCACGTCGGATTGGGGAGCGCAACCGACGCGGTCGATCTTCCTCAGCGAATCCTGTCAAACTGCGGCTCGATTCGGGTGCCGGCAAGCGATCGGGGTCGCCCGCCGTGGAATCCAAGGCCGTACCATTGTACATTCGGCGCCCTTTGGAGCCGCATTTGAATGAAATCCCCGGAGGAGAACCTGTACGTGCTTAAAAGACCCGGACTTCGCTCACTGTTGCTGCTGACCGTCCTGTGCCTCGCGTCGGCGGGTCCAGCGTCGGCGCAGGAGTTCATCATCCACGCCGACGGTGATTCCATCAACGGCGACGTGAAGGGGTTCAAGCACGGCAAGCTGGAGTTCGAGATTCCCGGCGGCAGCTCTACCTACATCGAGTTCGACGACATCGCCACGGTCGGGAGCTCCGAGTACTGGGACATCGAGCTGGATGACCTCACCCGGCTGTTCGGGACGCTGGAGCCGGGGAGTGAGCCGGGGACCGTCCGCATCGTGGGCGACGCCGGATCCCGCGAGGTGCCACTGGCGAGCATCGTCCAGATGACGTCGATCGAGAGTGGCTTCTGGTCCAGGCTCGACGGCTTCCTCGAGTTCGGGTTCTCCTTCGCCAAGGCGAACAACGTCACCAACTACACCCTGGCCTCGCAGGTGAACTACCGCGGCACGAAATGGGCATCTGGCCTCAGCTTCGACTCCCGCCTCAACAGCCAGGACGAAGTCGAGACGACGACGCGGAACCAGGCCTCGCTCAACTTCGTGCGGTTGCTTCCCAAGACCTGGTACGCCGGTGCGTTCACGCAGCTGGAGCAGAACCAGGAGCTGGACCTGGACCTTCGTCTGCTGCTCGGCGCGATCGGCGGCAGGGACATCATGCAGTCCAACAAGGTGGAATGGCGGTGGAGGGCCGGCCTCCTGAGCAACCGGGAGGAGTACAGCGGGCTGGAAGCGAACACGTCGGCGGAGGCGCTTCTCGGCACGGACTTCAGCCTGTTCACGTTCGGCGACTGGGAGAACGACATCAGCTCGAGCCTCTCGATCTACCCGAGCCTGAGCGAGTCCGAACGCGTTCGCGTGGACTTCGACATCAAGTACCGCCAGGAGCTGTTCGGGGACTTCTACCTCAGTCTCACCTTCTACGACCAGTACGACAGCCGTCCGCCGGAGGGGGCCACCGAGAACGACTACGGCACCACCCTGGCGCTGGGCTGGGACTGGTAGGAGGCTGCTCAGGCACCCGTCCGCGGCGAACGCGCGGCGATCCGGCTACCTGTCCTTCTCCATCCGGGCCCAGCTGTCCCGGAGCGTGACCGTCCGGTTGAACACGAGTCCGTTCTGGCTGGACGCCTCCGGGTCGCTCATGAAATAGCCGTGTCGTTCGAACTGGTACCGGGTTCCGGGGCGGTCGTCCGCCAGCGCCGGCTCGACCCTGGCTCCTTCCACGACGATCAGCGATTCGGGGTTCAGGTTGACCGTGAAGTCCTGATCCTCCCCCAGGTCGGCCTCCGGGTCGGGCACGGAGAACAGGCGGTCGTACAGGCGGACCTCCGCCGGCACCGCGTGCTCGGCGGACACCCAGTGGATCGTCCCCTTGATCCGGCGCCCGTCCGCCGGGTTCGCTCCCAGCGTGTCCGGGTCGTGCGAACAGCGCAGCTCGACGATCTCCCCCGTGTCCTCGTCCTTCACCACTTCGTCGCACCGGATCACGTACGCGTGGCGCAGCCGGACTTCACGGTCCGGCGCGAGCCGGTAGAACTTGCGGAACGGCTCCTCCATGAAGTCGGACCGCTCGATCCACACTTCACGAGTGAAAGGCATGCGGCGTGTGCCTTCCTTCCCGATGTCGTGCGGGAACTCGGGGGCGTCGATCCACTCGACCCGCCCCTCGGGGTAGTCGGTGATCACGACCTTGAGGGGATCCAGCACGGCCAGGCGGCGTGGCGACCGCCAGTTCAGGTCGTCCCGGATCGCGAACTCCAGGCGCGAGTACTCGATCCGGCTGTCCACGTCGGCGACGCCGATCATCTCGTTGAACTTCCGGATCGCTTCGGGCGTGACCCCGCGGCGCCTGAGACCCGCCACCGTGGGCAGGCGCGGGTCGTCCCATCCGGAGACGTGCCCGCCGTCCACCAGCTGGACCAGCTTGCGCTTGCTCATCACCGTGTAGTCGATGTTGAGCCGCGCGAACTCCGTCTGTTCCGTCCGGGGCCGCTCGATCCCGACGGCGTCCAGCACCCAGTCGTAGATCTCCCGATTCACCTTGAACTCGAGCGTGCAAAGAGAGTGCGTGATGTCCTCGATCGCGTCCTCCAGACAGTGCGCGTAGTCGTACATCGGGTAGATGCACCATTCGTCGCCGCGCCTGTAGTGGCTCTCGTGCCGGATCCGGAACAGCAGGGGGTCGCGCATCGTCATGTTCGGGTGCGCCATGTCGATCTTCGCTCGCAGGACGTGTGCCCCGTCCTCGAACTCACCCTCCCTCATTCTCCGATACAGGTCCAGGCTCTCCTCCGCCGGCCGGTCGCGGAACGGGCTGGGGCGTCCGGGCTCCATCACGGTGCCGCGATAGTCTCGGATCTCGGCCTCGCTCAGGCTGTCGACGTACGCGCTGCCGTCGCGAATGAGCTTCTCTCCCCATTCGTACATCTGTTCGAAGTAGTCGGAAGCGAAATAGAGACGATCCTCCCAGTCGACGCCAAGCCACCGTATGTCCTCGATGATCGCGTCGACGTAGCGCTGCTTCTCGCTCGCCGGGTTCGTGTCATCGAACCGGAGGTTGAAAGTGCCGCCGTACTCCTGCGCGATGCCGTAGTTCAACCAGATCGCCTTCGTGTGGCCGATGTGGAGGTATCCGTTGGGCTCGGGCGGGAATCGGGTAGCCACGCGTCCCCCGTACTTCCCGGTCCTCAGGTCGTCCTCAACCATGGCTCGGATGAAGTCGAGCGGCTTTTTCTTTTCGTCGTTGCTCATCACCGGGTCCGTTCACGCAGTCGATCGGGAAATTTCGAGCGTCGTGCCTTCCGGCCTCCGCCGGAGAACCTGTAAGCTGCCTCCCCGAAGGACGGATGCCAAGTCGAGAGCGGCGCCCTGCGGCTTACGTGAGCCCGGAGGTGGGATTATGGTGGGACGACCGGGCCGGGGCGGCGGAAGGTCGCGCCGGGGAGTCCGAGAACCGCGGGCGGAGGCCATTCGTGAACTCGAGGAATGCGAAGTACGGCTTGTTGGCGATCCTCATCGGGGTGGGGATCGGAGGACTGACCGGCTGCGTGGCCGATCAGGCGGACGCTGGCGACCAGGCGGCGAAGGGCGAGCTCGCGGCGGCCGAGACGCCGTCGGCGACAGGCGGGCAGGAGCTGGACATCCCGGACGCGATCCTCGGTCGCGGTGCTCCACCCCGGGGTGAAGCGCTGGCCTACTTCGACGCGGACCCGGCGACGGTCGGGTACGTCGTGGCGCCGGACGGGGAAGGCCCGTTTCCGGCGGTCCTCCTGATTCACGAGTGGAACGGCCTGGTCGATCGGGTGCGCCAGGTAGCCGATGCGTTCGCGGACGAGGGCTACGTGGCCCTCGCCGCCGACCTGTACCGCGGTCGGGTCGGGACGAACCGCGACGAGAACATGTCCCTGGTGGAGGAAACGCAGGCCGATCCGGACCGGATCATCGCGAACCTGGACGCCGCAGTCCGTTACCTCCGATCGCGGCCCGATGTCACCGGCAAGGTGGCGGCCATGGGCTGGTGCTTCGGGGGCGGGGTGGCGCTCAGTTTCGCCCTCGATGGCGAGAGCCACGAGGGAACCGCGATCTTCTACGGCAGCCTGATCGAGGACCCGGACGTTCTCGCCTCGATCGACCACCCCATCTACGGGACGTTCGCCGGGCTGGATGGAGGCATCCCTCCCGCCGCGGTGAACCGCTTCGCGCAGGCCTTGCGGGCCGCCGGGGTCGAGAACGACATCCATATCTACGATGGCGTCAACCACGGCTTCTGGCTCTGGGTGGACCGGGATCCCGAGTCGGCGTCCGTTCCGGCCGCCGACGCCTGGGAGCGCCTGAAGGCCTACCTGAGACGGGTGCTGGGCTGAATCCACCGGCGAGGCCCGCGTGGTGAGTGAACCGGAGAACCGCATCTGGCCCTGGCTCCTCGCGGCCGGCCTGCTGGTTGCCGCGGCTCTGAGGGCCGCGGGACTCGGGACCGAGCTGTGGATGGATGAGCTCCTCTCATTGAGGTCCGTCCAGGCCCTGAGCTCGCCGCTCCAGGTGTTCACGGAGGTGCACAGCGACAACAACCACTACCTGAATTCGCTCTGGATGTGGACCGTCGGGTCCGGCGCGCCGGGATGGCTGCTGCGCCTGCCTCCCCTGCTCTTCGGCGTCGCACTGGTCGGACTGGCGTACCGGATCGAGCGATCTGGCGGGCGCCTGCCGGCGATCGTCGCCGCGGCTCTCGTCTGCGTGTCCTACCCGCTGATTCACTATTCCTCGGAGGCCCGCGGCTACGGTTACGTGCTGCCGTGCGCTCTGCTCGCGTACGGGTTGTTCCGTTCATGGGCGTCCGGAGCGGATCCCCGGACGGGAGTTCTGTATGCGGTCGTGTCGGCCCTGGCGTTCCTCGCCCAGCTGGGATTCGCCACCGTCTTCGCGGCCTTCCTCCTGTGGTCGTGCCTTCTGGTCCTGGGCTCCGGGGAGAAGATGCGCGCGTTGCGCGCCCACCTTGCGGTACAGGCGCTGCCCGCCGTCACGCTGGGTGTGCTGTGGGCGATCGACCTCAGGCACATGACTCCCGCAGGCGGTTTCGCGCGCCTGAGCCCGGTGCAATCGCTGGCGGGGGCGCTGGGGCTCGTGGTCGGGGTCGCACCCGGGGTGCCGGCCGCCGTCGTCGCGATCGCCGCCTGCGTTGCGATCCTCCTCGGAGCCCGTGCCTCGTACCGGGACTCGAGGGAAGAGACTCTCTTCCTCGCGCTGGCGATCGTGCTGTCGCTGGCCACGGGGGCGCTTCCCGGATACGGCTACCCCCGGTACTACCTCACGGCATTTCTCTTCTCGCTCCTCCTGCTCGGGCGAGCTGCCGCCGCGGGGCTCGCGACGCCGCGGTGGAGGGTCCCCGCCGCGATCCTCCTCCTGCTTCTGGGGGCGTTCAACCTGCTCCAGACGGCACGTTTCGTCTCGATCGGGCGGGGGAAGTACTCCGAGGCCGTCGCGGACATGATCGCCGCGACGGCGGTCCGGCCGGTGACGGTGACGGGGAGTCACGACCTGGGCACCGTGCTCGAGCTCGGCTACTACGGGCCGAGCGCCGATGGGGTCAGCGCGTTCGCCTACTACTGCCACGAGGCGTCCACGCTCGGCTGCGTCCGATCCCGGCCCTCCCTGGCGCGTGGCGAGACCCCGCCCCGGTTCTACATCCTCGCCAGCCTGGAGGACCGCTTCGATCCACCGGCGCTCCTCGGCGTACCGGACCTCGGGGAATACGAGAAGGTGCGCGCGTACCCCAAGTACGGACTGTCGGGCGTATACTGGGTCGTGTACCGGCACTCGAAAGTTTCGGGTGCGACTGCTTCGCCATAGAATGCGCGCATCCCGACCGGGGCCGCAGCCCGTTCGCCGGGCGGCCGGAATCGACGAGAGAGGCACATGACCGAACAGCGACTCACCAGCAGCCCGTCACGCGAGGTCAGGGACTCCGTGGTCGTGCGTTTCGCGGGTGACTCGGGCGATGGAATGCAGCTCGCAGGCACGCAGTTCACGATGGAGAATGCGCTGGCGGGCAGCGACCTGGCCACGTTCCCGGACTACCCGGCGGAGATCCGGGCGCCGGCCGGCACCACCTACGGGGTCTCTTCGTTCCAGATCCACTTCGGCGCCGTGGATGTGAAAACCGCGGGTGACGAGCTGGATGTGCTGGTCGCCCTGAATCCGGCTGCGCTCAAGGTGAACCTGTCGGACCTGAGAATCGGCGGCACGGTGGTCGTGGACGCCGGTTCGTTCACGGACCGCAACCTGGCCAAGGCCGACTACGATCACAGTCCCCTGGATGACGAGGTCCTGGCGCCCTATCAGGTCATCCCGCTCGACATTTCGCAGCTCACGCGGAACGCCGTCGAGCACCTCGGGCTGTCGTCCCGCGATGCCCTTCGCAGTCGCAACATGTGGGCCCTCGGACTCCTGCTGTGGATGTTCGATCGGGACAAGCAGGCGACGGTCGACTGGCTTCGCAACAAGTTCAAGGGTGCGGAAGACGCCGCCGATGCGGCCGTGGCGGCGCTGAGCGCGGGCCACGCGTTCGGCGAGACGGTGGAAATGCCGACCAAGATCCCGGGCTACACCGTCTCGAGGGCCGAGCTCGAGCCCGGCCTGTACCGGACGGTGAGCGGCACTGACGCGCTTGGATGGGGCCTCGCCTCGGGCCTGAAGTCGTCAGGCCTCTCCCGCATGGTGTTCGCTTCGTATCCGATCACGCCCGCATCTCCGTTGCTGCACCTGCTGGCGCGCATGAAGGAGCTCGGAATCGTCACGTTTCAGGCCGAGGACGAGATTGCAGCGGCCTGTGCGGCGATCGGGGCGTCCTACGCGGGCGCGCTGGGAGTGACGTCGAGCTCCGGGCCCGGGATCGCGCTGAAGACGGAGGCGATCGGCCTCGCCGTGGCCACCGAGCTGCCGCTCGTCGTGGTGAATTCTCAGCGTGGCGGGCCCTCGACGGGGCTTCCGACGAAGACCGAGCAGGCCGACCTGTTTCAGGCCGTGTACGGACGGAACTCGGATACGCCGGTGGCGGTCGTCGCACCGGCGACGCCCGCCGACTGCTTCCACGTGGGGCGCGAGGCCGTCCGCCTGGCCACCCGGTTCATGACACCGGTGTTCATCCTCACCGACGCGTATCTGGCGAACGCCGCCGAGCCCTGGCTGATCCCCGATCTCGATACACTGAGTGACTTCCCGGTTCAGTTCAGGGTGGATCCTGATGGCTTTCAGCCTTACGCCCGGGATCAGGGCACCCTGGCCCGTCCGTGGGCCGTGCCCGGCACTCCCGGCCTCGAGCATCGGATCGGAGGCATCGAGCGGGACGCGACGACCGGGAACATCTCCTACGATCCGGACAATCACGATCAGATGACCCGCCTGCGGGCGAGCAAGATCGCGGGGATCGCGAACGACATTCCGGAGCAGGGGGTGGAGCTGGGACCGGCCGAAGGACGCCTGGCGGTGGTCGGCTGGGGCTCGACATACGGATCGCTGTTCAAGGCGGTGGAGAGATCTCGGCAGAAGGGGCTCGAGGTGTCGCACATCCACCTGAGGTACCTGTCTCCGTTCCCCCGGAACCTGGGAGATCTCCTGCAGCGATTCGACCGGGTGCTGGTGCCCGAGCTCAACGCGGGGCAGCTTCTCGCGATGCTGCGAAGCACCTACCTGATCCCGGCCGAGGGACTGAACAGGGTTGCCGGGCGGCCGTTCCGGATCGGAGACATCGAGGCCACGATCGGTCTCATGCTCGCGGACTGAGAGGAACCGATGAGCCACAGCATGCTTCCCCAGCTCAAGCCGAAGGACTTCGCTTCCGACCAGGAGGTCCGGTGGTGCCCCGGATGCGGCGACTACGCCATCCTCAAGGCGATCCAGAAGGTACTCGCCGACCTCGAGGTGCCGCGCGAGCGAAGCGTGTTCATCTCGGGGATCGGATGCTCGTCCCGCTTCCCCTACTACATGGCGACCTACGGTTTTCACACGATCCACGGCCGGGCGCCCGCCGTGGCGACGGGGACCAAGCTGGCGAATCCGGAGCTCGATGTGTGGGTGATCACGGGCGACGGGGACGGGCTCAGCATCGGTGGGAACCACCTCGTGCATGCCCTCCGCCGGAACGTCGACCTCAACATCATTCTGTTCAACAACGAGATCTACGGGTTGACCAAGGGTCAGGTCTCTCCGACGTCGAAGCGTGGCACCCTGTCGCCGACGACCCCTCGAGGGTCCGTCTCGAATCCGATCAGCCCCGCCACGATGGCGCTCGGCGTCGGCGCGCGGTTCGTGGCCCGGTCGGTGGACATCAACCAGGCTCACCTGGTGGACGTGCTCAAGCAGGCCCACGCGAACGCGGGCACATCTTTCGTCGAGATCTTCCAGAACTGCATCGTGTTCAACGACGCGACGTTCGCGGACTTCACGGACAAGGCGGTGGCAAGCGAGAACCAGCTGCTCGTGGAACACGGGCGGCCCCTTCTGTTCGGGGCGGAGCGTGACCGCGGCCTGCGCCTCGATCCCTCGTCGTGGTCGCTGGAAGTGGTACGGCCGGGAACGAACGGAATCACGGAAGCCGACGTGCTGGTGCACGACGAGACGAACCGGACTCTCGCCACGATGCTGGCGGCCCTGGAGCCGCCGGACTTTCCGATGGCGCTGGGCGTCCTGTACCGGGATCCCGCCCCGACGTTCGACCGCCAGGTGCTGGCGCAGGTCGAGCCCGAATCGGAGGGCAGGGGCCTGGCCGACCTGCTGTACGGCGGCCGGACCTGGAAGGTGAGCGGCCAGGTCTAGCCGGCCCGAAGGCGGGTCAGATCAGATCCGCCACCATCTTGACGAGAATCGCGACGATCGCGCTCGGGGCCACGAAGCGGATCAGGAAGGACCACGTCCGGCCTAGCGGGAAGCGGCCGTCATTCTCCCTCACCTCTTCGCCGGCCGCCCTGACACCCCATACCCAGCCCACGAACAGGCTGATCAGCAGCGCTCCGATCACCAGCGAGTACTGCCCGAACAGCATGAAGGTGAAGCTCAGGAAGTCCATGCCTATCCCCGGAAGCGAAGTCAGCCAGGACACGGCGCCGTTGGCCAGGGCGCTCGGGATTCCGAGCACGAAAGCCACCCCGCCGAAGCAGATGGCGGCCTTTCGCCGGGACATCCCGTGCTCGTCCACGGCCCACGAGGTGACGACCTCGAGGAGGGACACGCTGGAGGTAAGCGCCGCGATCCCCAGCAGCATGAAGAAGCCGGTTCCGAAGATCACTCCGCCGTAGGGCGCGGGCGGGATCGAAGAGAGCAGGGAAGTGAGGACCACGAACACCATGCCAGGCCCGCCCGATCCGGGCTCGAGTCCAGCGTGAAACAGGGTGGGGAAGATGATCAGCCCGGCCAGGATCGCGATCGTGGTGTCGGCGAAGGTGACCCAGCCGGCAGATGACACGAGGTCGTCCCGCTTCGAGACATAGGAGCCGTAGGTGATCATCGCGCCCATGCCGAGGCTCAGGCTGAAGAACGCCTGGCCGATCGCCGACAGGATCACCGTGCCGGTCACTTTGCTGAAGTCCGGCTTGAGGTAGAACGTCAGGCCGGCATCGGCCCCCGACAGCGTGACGGCGCGCACTGCCAGCGCCGCGAGAAGCACGAACAGCAGCGGCATGAGCACCTTGGTCCAGCGCTCGATCCCGTCACGGACGCCGCCGAGCACCACCCAGATCGTCAGAGCCATGAACAGCAGGTGCCACGAGATCGCGGGGACGGCTCCGCCCGCGAGATCGCTGAAGATCGCCGCCGTATCGGTCCCCTCCCGAAACGTCCCGATCAGGGTCTTGTAGATGTAGGCGAGGGTCCAGCCCGCGATTACCGAGTAGAAGCTCAGGATGACGATGCCCGTGAGCACGCCGAGCCCGCCCACGATCACCCATGCCTTGCCCGGCGCCAGCGCCCTGAAGGCCCCGACCGGGTTTCGCTGGGTGCGGCGCCCCACGATCAACTCCGCCAGCATCACGGGTGCGCCGATCAGGGCCACGGCCCCCAGGTAGATCAGCAGGAAGGCCGCGCCGCCGTTCTGACCGGCTACCGTCGGGAAGCCCCAGATGTTGCCGAGCCCGATCGCGCTGCCCGCCGCGGCGAGAATGAACGCGACCTTCGAGCCCCACGTGTCGCGGGATGGTCCGGTACTCGGATCCATGGGCCGGCTTCCTCCATTGGTCGAGAGAGTGACTGCGCCCCGTCAGACCGGTCGAGGACGATAAGGCGGATGCGACCGTAAGAAAAGCGCCCGGCGGGATTGCGAACCTCCACGGATTGGCTGACCTTCCAGCATCATCACCTCGTTCTCTCGTCGGAGACAGCAGATGACTGAGCCGCAAGACAGGAAACTGCAGGCCATCTTCCTGATCGTCCTCGCGCTTTCGATCACCGCCGTGTTCTTCCACATGATACGGAGCTTCGTCGAGACCCTCTTTCTCGCAGCGGTGTTCAGCGGGATGATGTACGGCTCGTACCGGAGGCTGGCGAGCTGGACCGGTGGCCGGAAGTCGACGGCCTCTGCGCTTACGGTGGGCCTGTTCGTTCTCGTCCTCCTGGTGCCGCTTCTCGCGTTTCTGGGAGTCGTCGTGTCACAGGCGATCGAGGTCAGCGCTTCCGTCGGCCCGTGGGTGGAGAGGGAGATCGCGCACACCAATCGCCTCGACGAGCTCCTGGCGAGGCTTCCGTTCTGGGACGTGATCCAGCCGTACCAGGACCTGATCTCGACGAAGATCGCCGAGTTCGCGGGACGGCTCGGGACCATCCTCGTGGGCCTGGTGGCGGCCGCCAGCCGTGGGACGGCGGTGTTCTTCTTCCAGCTGTTCATCATGCTGTACGCGATGTTCTTCTTCCTGCTGCACGGCAAGCAGTACCTCGCACGGATGCTCTACTACCTTCCGCTCGGTCCCGATGCGGAGAACCGGCTGGTCGGGAAGTTCGTGTCGGTGGCCCGGGCCACGATCAAGGGAACGCTGGTGATCGGGGTCGTGCAGGGGGGACTGGCGGGACTTGCCTTCCTGGCGGCCGGAATCCACGGCTGGGCATTCTGGTCCGTCGTGATGATGATCCTGTCGATCATTCCGGGCATCGGGACCGCGCTCGTCTGGGTTCCGGCCGTGATCTACCTGTTCGCGATGGGCTCCGCCGCCAGGGCCGTCGTGCTCATGGTCTGGTGCGTCCTCGTGGTCGGCATGGTGGACAACGTCCTCAGGCCGCGGCTCGTCGGCCGCGACACCCAGATGTCGGACCTGCTGGTTCTCGTCAGCACGCTGGGCGGGATCATCGCGTTCGGAGCAGCCGGATTCATCATCGGTCCGATCGTGGCGGCGTTGTGGGTCACCGTGTGGGAGATCTACGGCGAGACGTTCTCATCCTTCCTTCCCAGGGTGGAGATGTCCGTCACGGACACGGTGGCCGGGATGCCGATGGTGGTGCCGCCGGGAGCTGATTCCAGCCCGCGGCAGATGGAGTCGACCGACACGCCCCGTCTTTGGCCGACGGGGGACCCCACTCCGTCGGACGCGGAGGAGACGACGGCCGCAGGGGATGAACCGCCCGGCCCAGAGGATGGCCCTTCCCGGTGATCGAGCCGTCGGACGGTCCGAGCGCAGCCCACGGTGCGGACGGGGCCAGGGTGTCCCTGGAGCGAGCCGGCGACGATCTGGTGATCGGCCTCGGAGGTACCTGGCAGATCCGGGCCCACCTTCCGGGCACGACGGCCGTGGAGGCCGCGCTCGAGAGCACCCCGGCACCGAGGGAGGTCCGTTTCGATTCCGCCGACCTGGGCGGCTGGGACAGCAGCGTCCTCGCCTTCCTGCAGGGAGTGGAAGACGCGGCGGGGGCCCGCGCCATTCCCGTGAGCCTCGACGGACTGCCGACCGGCGTGAGGCGTCTCGCGGAGCTCGCCCGGACGGTTCCGGAGCGGGGCGTTCGGCCCGAGGTTCCTCGAGGTTCGCCAGTGAGACGTCTCGGATGGCTCGGGCTTCGGATCTACGAAGGGGCACTGGAAGACATCGGCTTTCTCGGGGAGGCGGCGCTCGCGTTCGGGCGCTTCCTGAGGGGCCGCGCGAGCTACCGGAGATCGGACCTCAGGCTTCTCATCCAGCAGGCCGGAGCGGATGCGCTCGGCATCGTCTCGCTCGTCAGCTTCCTGTTCGGGCTGATCCTGGCCTTCGTGGGCGCCGTTCAGCTGGAACAGTTCGGGGCGAGCATCTATGTCGCGGACCTGGTGGGGGTAGGCATGGTGCGCGACATGGCGGCCTTCATGACGGCGATCATCGTGGCAGGTCGGAGTGGCGCGGCGTATGCGGCGCAGCTCGGCACGATGAAGGTGACCGAGGAGATCGACGCTCTGCGCGCGACCGGCATTTCACCGATGGAGTTCCTGGTGGTGCCGCGCGTCGTCGCGCTGGTCGTGATGATGCCGCTGCTGACCGTGTACGCCGACCTGATGGGGATCCTGGGTGGCTACGTGGTAGGTGCCGGGCTGCTGCACATCACGTCGGCCGCCTACGTTCAGCAGACGACGGCCGCCGTGAACATGACACAGTTCGTGCCGGGGGTGATCAAGGGCACCGTGTACGGCCTGCTCGTCGCTCTGGCCGGCTGCAATCAGGGGATGAAGGCAGGGAGCAGTGCGTCCGCCGTGGGTGACGCGGCCACGCGTGCGGTCGTGAGCGGTGTCGTGGCGATCATCGTAGCGTGCGGCGTCGCGCAGGTGATTTCCTGGGTGTTCGGAATCTGAAGATGAACGACGCGCCGAGCCCCTCGGACGACGCCGCTCCGAGCGATCAGATTTCGGTCAGGCACCTGACCATGGCGTACGAAGACTTCGTGGTGATGCGTGACATCAGCTTCGACGTGTCCCCGGGCGAGATCTTCGCGATCATGGGAGGAAGCGGGTGCGGTAAGAGCACGCTCATGCGGCACATGCTGGGGATGCTGGAACCCGCCTCGGGAGAGATCTTCTACTCGGGGGAGAGCTTCACGCGCGCGCCGCCGGAGGCACGTGGGCGCGCGCTGCGCCGGTTCGGGGTGCTGTTTCAGGGCGGGGCCCTGTGGAGCTCGATGACCCTGGCCGAGAACATCGCCCTGCCGCTCGAGGAATACACGGATCTCCACCCGGCCGAGATCCGTGACATCGCCACGCTGAAGCTCTCCCTGGTGGGCCTGCGCGGGTTCGAGGACTATTATCCTTCAGAGATAAGCGGTGGGATGCGCAAGCGTGCCGGGCTGGCGCGGGCCATGGCCCTCGATCCCGCGATCATGTTCGTCGATGAGCCATCGGCGGGCCTCGATCCGGTGAGCTCGCGTCTCCTGGACGACCTGATCCTGGAGCTCAGCGAGAGCTTCGGCACCACATTCGTCGTGGTCACTCACGAGCTGGCGAGCATCTTCAGGATCGCGACCACGAGCATATTCCTGGATACCAACACCCGGACCGCCACGGCCATCGGACCTCCGGCGTGGCTGCGGGATCACTCGGAGGACCCCGCGGTGCGGGCGTTCCTGCGCCGGGGAGAGGCAGAGCATGAGTAGACGCGCGAATCCCACCGTGGTCGGCGGTTTCATCCTGGGCGCCGTCGTCCTCGTGGTCGCGGCCGTGGTCGTGTTCGGGAGCGGGCGGCTGTTCAAGGACACCGTTCCTTACATCTCGTGGTTTGAGGGATCGGTGAACGGCCTGAACGTGGGCGCGCCGGTGAAGTTCATGGGTGTTCGCATCGGCCAGGTGACGGATGTCCGCCTCAGGGGCAGGGACGACATTCCGGACACGGCGGAGGAGTTCGAGAGCTGGGAGGAGAACATCCGCATTCCCGTGTTCTACGAGTTGGACCGCGACCTTCTGCGAAGCCAGGGTTCGGTGCTGGACGTCGGCGATCGTCACTCCGCGGAGCTGATGGTCCAGGGCGGCCTCCGGGCCGCGCTGGCCGTGGAGAGCATCCTCACGGGCCGAAAGTACATCGCGCTCAGTGTCGACCGGAGCGCTCCCTACGAGCTGGTCAACGAGCCGGGCATCCGGGCGTTCGAGATCCCGACGGTTGAGACCGGACTCGAATGGCTCGAACGGGATGTCCAGGGGCTGATGGCCAAATTGACCGAGCTCGACGTGGAGGGGCTGGTCGAAGCGATCACCGGCGCGGCGAACGAGATCGGCGACCTCGCCTCCGGAAGCGCGACCCGCGAGGCACTGGCGGACCTTCCGAGCACCCTGGCCGAACTGCGCGAGACGTTGACGTCGATCCAGGTCCTCGCGGCCCGCGCCGACACGACGATGCAGGCGG